>SXGU01512859.1_pt1 | contig 31598 bp, 22 predicted proteins | sample 3174531 | NCBI WGS metagenome assembly SXGU01 (sample SAMN11356863, study PRJNA531348) | freshwater metagenome | isolation source: freshwater sample F1-140 | place: China: Fuxian Lake, Yuxi | collected 2017-12-25 | reverse complement strand
ATTTTTTCCTCTGACTGTGGTAAGAAAGAGGTTATCGAAATTCATCAGCTTACTCATCTATTTTTTGTCGCACTTCAAATGAAAATTCGGGTTCAAATAGGAATTATAAATATGTCGAATGAAATAATGACTTTTGGCGGAACGCGCTTAAAAAGTAATCCAAAAACAAAAAGACCTCTTTGTACAAAAAGAGCCATCCATGTGGTTTTAAAATCCAAATGGGCAACTGGAACTTATTCGATGTTACAGCATTATAATTGTAAAAAAATTGATACTTTGATTAGAGAACATGCAAAGGCATGTTCTATTCGAATCTATAATATTGTGAATGTGGGAAATCACATCCACATTGTTATGAAATTAGATGATAAAAATTCCTACTCTAAATTTATAAGGGTTATTAGTGGCCTAATTGCTAGACATGTCTTACGAAGAGAGCGCGGAGAAGCTCAAGAAGATGGGCACCATAAAAGAAAATTAAAAAAAATAAAATTTTGGTTAGCTCGCCCTTTCACTCGTATTTTAACTTGGGGAAGAGACTATAATCATATTCATCAATATATGATAAAAAATCAAAATGACGCCAAACGATCAATGACAGCCTGGGGTTTCGATATTGTAGATGTAAATTTAATCTTGCAATTAAATACAAAATTTAATTCTGGATAAAAGTATTAAAATGCGCATTGTTGCAATTATGGCAGCTGTCTTGTATTAATTATAATCTACTGATCCGACTCAGCAAAATTAAACTTTAGAAGTTGCCACCGACAAGGTAGCAAATTTCTAATTTAAATTTTTTTATAGCAGGATTTCAAATCTTAAATAGGATTAGCGGGTAATAATAATTCAATTTGATCTAATATATTTTGATTATTTCTATACTCTTGAATTGTTTCTTGAATACCTACTACTTCAGTTTGTAATTCTACATTTTCATAATTTACTGATTTTAAAACATTCTCCGAAGAGACTAAAGAGAAATCAGATACATCAAAATTGGATTCCTCTTGCTTCGAAAGAAATGAGACTAAATCCTTTGGTGTTAAAAGTAGAATTGGACGAGTTCTGTTCCCATTTATATCATTTCTGCTTTTTGGAGTAAATTTTAAAGCACTTCCACTATTTATTTCCATTCTTGTTATCAACCCATTGATATCATACTTATTACTATTCGAATAAGAGTCTGACGAAAGCGGAGTACTATTATTTAAGTTTTCTGCCATTTTTACATTAAAAGTAATATTCAAAATGCTTTGTCTGCCTTGTAAATAATTTTTTTCAGAATTCAAGTCCGTAAGATTCAAAACTCTATTCTTTGAACTTGGATCTTCACTTTTGAATTCGCTCATAGAGCTTACAAATAATTTTTCAGATAAATTTAATTCTGAACTATCTAATTCTGAAAGTATGTCTTTAACAAAATATAAACTTTTTTTACTTTCATTTGTAAAAACGTAAACTGTATTTTGATCAATTGATTTGAGGACACTACTAAACAACAAAGATTGATATGATTTTAAAATTGAAATAGATGCTAATCTGAATAAATCTTCTGAAATTGATAAGTTATTTTTTTCGTTAAAAAAATCTACATTATATCTATATGAAAATACACTAATATCAGAATAATTAATTCCTGACTTCGAAAAAGTCTTCTCAAAAAAATAATCAGTTAATTGACTTAAAATTTCTTGAGTAATCGATTCTCCTTCTACATTTAACTTATTAATATGAGTATCAACTGTATTTTTAAGTACAATTTTTTTTATTTCCTCAAGATATTTTTGGATGATAGGGTCTGTCGATTGAACCTTTTCACCAATTCGCAATTTGTTTATGACTGTAGTAAGTGTTTGAGTTTGAGTTTGAGTTAAATCTGAATCGTTATTTTCATTTTTATAATTTTTAATTACATTATTACTTAAAAGTTCCATTGAAGTTATTTTCAATTTATTTTGAAAAATATAATCACATTGATTTTCACCAAATGAAAGACAAGAAATAAACAGTGTTGAAATAACAACAGTTTTTGCTAAAATAATTTTCATAATATCTCCAATTTAAAAAACATTTAATTTAAATAATTCTTTTAAAATATTTTACATTAATCAATGGGTGTATAATTACTCACAAAAATATTTCTCAATAAAACATATTTTTGCCCCAACGAAAGAAAGTCTCCACCATTTTCACCCTCTTCCATTAAATTTTTCGGATCCTTATTTGTAGAGTTTTTGTTATTTAAATTATAAACATGAGATTGATAGCTAAATGAATCAGTTATATTATCTTCACTTGTGTGATATAAACCTAAATAATGAGAGACTTCATGAATTAAAACTCTACCTAAATTAAAAGAAGTAGAACCAACATTATTTCTAATTAACACGCCACCAAACTTTTCACTACTCTCATTAAAAAAACTACTTACAGAACCTGCATAAAATGAGAACCCAGCCTCGTTGTTTTGAATATCTTTTAGAATATAAATATTAATTGCCCTTTCATTATCAGATTTTGGCAAACTCCATAAACGAATTAAGTTTTTCACATTTTGGTTACTAGAAAAATCAGATTCATCATATGTAACATTAGTATCTAGCACTGCATTTTTTTGCTTTATAATATCTAGTTTTATTCCATTTTTAAAATAACTTTGTAATGCAGATTTTAATTCAGAATTAATATTTTTAAAATTATCTTCTGATAAGATAATACCAGAATTGTTTGTTGTATAAAGCTTTAAAGGCACATACCCAATTGTTTTATTTGTAAAACTCTCACTACTTTTCTTTATAAACACACTTACTTTATAATTTGCTTTTTTTAACAAGGTTGAACCATCTGGTGGAATATTATTATCATTACTAAATTGGTGAGAGATTGAAAATTTCCAAATTCCAGATTTAATTTTAACTGTATCTGAATTTGGAACAGGGGTCACACTGAACTCAGAAAAAACTCCTGGATAAATAATATTTGGAGATTCTGGAGTCATTTGAGGTCTATTCCACATATAAAAATTTGGTGTTAAAAGATTTCTATATTCAGCTTCTTTAGCGGCTGTAATATTGGATTTGATTATCTCTATATTAGATGGATCAATTAACTCATGAACATAAGAAAATAAATTTTCATTTTTATAAATTACAATTGTAAAACTAACCGCATCAGTTGGCAAATCAAATTTTAGTTGCTTTGATGGCTTTCCATAATTGGGAACTTCTATATTATTAAAAACTAACTCCTCAATTGAACTGATTTTTTTGTAATTGGTTTTTCCAATTTTTATGGATGGTAAACCTGGTGATTCGACTTGTCTTTTATCATCAATTGAAACGGTATCATCAGAGGCGGCCATACTTTTAAGTGTATTTAAAATAAAACAAATTGTAAGAATAAATAATAAATTATATGAATTATGTTTTTGTATCACTTAAAACTCCTAAAAAATATTTATCTAACTTATAATACGGGGTGATTGAAAATCGCCCCAAATAAACAAGAAAATAACGGCGCATGATTTTGTCTCGCCTGCAATTACGAAGCATTCAGACTTAATCATGAGCAGTTATTCAGCTTTACATGGTTGATAAAAATTTAAAGCATCCTTTACCCTTTGTTGATGACCCATTAAAACTTGCCAATATGATTTTTTCACACCATTTTTAAGATCTTCTGAAGATATAAAAAGCTTATTTGATTTTCCAAATTGCATATTCAAAATATTCAATCCACATTCTATATTCTCAAGGGGTTTTTTGGGGTTTATAGTCATACACACTTGACCTCCAGAACCTCTTAAATACTTTTGCGAAGCTGGAAGTTGTAATAAACCAACAGCCTGATCATTCACACCTTTGACAACAACATCTGGTCGACATGAACTTTCAGCATTTGCCATTGACAAGATGACCCATGACCAGACTTTTGCTTTTTCTTTGTCTGGCATTGAATCATATTTTGTACAATAATACTTTATATCCTTAACATATTCACTATCGATAATTTTGGAGTAACCAACAACTTGGGATTCAGGTAAAATTCTGTTTTCAATATACTGTCCCCACTCATGTTGTTTATACTCACTCTCTAAATTTATAAAACTACTGCAACGTTTAGAAATAACCATGTTTATTGATTTACTATTTGATTTCAATAAACTTAAATGATTTCTAACAAAATCAATTTCAGTTTCAAAAATTGAAACCACCGAATCTTTAAAAAATTTAATAGCGTTCACAGGATTAAAAAAATCAGTAAAAGACGTATCTTCAATAAAATCCTGAATTTTTTCTACAACAGTATCTTCCTCTTCAACTTTAGGTTCTAACATTAAATATTTTCTATTAACTAAATCTAAACTTGACTGATTAAATAAATAATAAGTGTATTCAACCTTTTCTTGTTCAGCTTCATTTTTTATTTTATCTAATAAAACTACTGAATCTTTATAAATCTTTACAAGTTCATCTTTTGTGAAAACAATATAAAATTCAGTTTGATCTTGAATCTCATTTTGATTTCTAAAATTTATTTTCTCATTATTTACAAGATCCTTTAGAGTATTTGAATCCATTTTTAACTTTACAGCTAAATAATTACCATTATCAAATTCTATTTGTTCCTTAATCTGCACATTTGTATTTGAAGAAATTAATCCAACAATATTAGAGTCAAAAGATAAGGTCAGCGGTAAATGTGTTTCCACCAAATCAATATCTTTTGGTAAGCTATTTAACAACATATTAAATTGTTTAAATAGTTTTTCATCACTTAAACCTGTTGCTTCACGAATATTAAAATAAGCATCATAAGTTTTATTTTTAATTCTTGAAAATAAATTATCGGCAAAATGTGTATCTGCAATAACATTAGTTGACGAAATAGTTAATACAGATAAAAAAAGTGAAATCATTTTAATTCTATTTTTATTTATAAACATAATCACACCTGTATCTAAATTTTTGATAAATAATTTTAAAACCCAAACTAAAGTTTGTATTTTCATATTAAATATACTCAAAATTGAAAATATTTTCTACTGTTATGAATTCGACAAATGGCTTAATATTGTCATTAAATTTTGTCGTATTCCGTCATCGCTCGAAACACTTTGTCAATAAACAGAACATTTCCCTTTGCCAATAATCGCGAACTAAGTTTTATTAATATTCAATGGACAACTTTGATTATCGAAAAGAACTCATTCAAATTTTAGACCAAAGGCAAAAAGATAATCCCCTTTATTCGGGACGAGCTTTTGCTCGAGATTTAGGTATCAGTATCACTGCACTTCATGGGGTATTAAATCAAACTCGTCACCTGTCTAAAGGCAACTTAGAATTGGTGTCTAAAGCATTAAGTTGGTCCTTTCAACAATCTCAATTGGCTTACCAATACACTCAACTTTTGGATGATCCAACACCAAATTTAATGGATGAAGATGAGTTTCAGTTTATTGCTGATTGGATTCATCTTGCTATTATGAACTTAGCAAAAATTAAAAACATTAAATTATCTAGCTTACCAGAGCGCCTCGGAGTTGAAATTGAAGTTATTGAAGAAGCTGTAAATAGACTTGAGAGGCTACAACATATAAGGGTCGATAAAGCCAATAACACCATCGAACGAATTGTAAGTAGTTTTGGTGTCAAAAGTAAAACACCATCTAAGGCTATTCAGACCTTTCACAATTCTAATTTAGCAAAAGCGCAAAATGCAGTTCAAAATATTCCAATTGAACAAAGAAATTTTCTTACAATAGCAGCACCAACCCATAGTTCGAAAATTCCAGAATTAAATAAACTTATTGATGAATTTAGAAAGCAAGCTTTATCACTCTTTGATTGCAATAATGCGGACCAAGTTTATTTTTTAAATATTCAACTTTATCCGGTCTCACAATCAGTAAATAATTCAAGTTTAAATAATCTTAAGAAAGAATTAAAATGATAAAAAACATATTTATTAGTTATTTTGCAATATTCATTTCTTATCAGTGTTGGGGACGTGATCCTGGGGATTGGGTTGGTAATGGGGCATCCTTCTCAGAAAACATGGTCTCCTTTGTTTATGAAAATATCGATTACTATCTACAAGCTTGTAATCTAGATGTAGAGTGCAATGGAAATACAAAAAACATATTTCCCGAACGACCAAATATTTTAACAGATCTAATTTATAATGATAAACAAGAAGTCCAACATAATTCCAAAACAATTCGATTTATGCCTCATTCCGCTTTATTTATAATTGATGGTTCAGTCAAAATTGCAGTTACAGGTTTACATTCAGGAGATCCAATTTATATCAACAAAGATCTATTGGTTGAACCTGATCCAAACTATTATAATAAGGTGAACACAATTTCATTACAACGAATAGTTTCTGTTCTTGTCCATGAATTAGGTCATCACCTGGGTATAGTTGATCACACAGCACTCGATAAATTAGGATCACTGGTTGGCAATATTTCGAGAGTTGAGTCTTTGTTTATTCCTTTAAATCCCAAACTAGAAAAATTTGGTGCACAATTTTCATTTGCAAAATCAAAATCTAAAAACACATTTAGGTTGGCATTGATGGATCATAATAAATATACAGATTTATCAAAATCAATTGTTACACTATCACATTGCCCTCAAGTTAATTCTGAACAATTGCAAATGGAATCTGCAAATTTATGGAATATTTACTGGGAAAATCCTTTGACTGTAAATACTAAGCTGATTGCATTCATGATTTTAAAATGCAGTGATTCGAGCGGAAAGATTTATGAATGGACTGGTGATAAATTAATTATTCAACCCAGCATAAAAAAAGAAAATAATATTTTTCAATTCGATTCGCAAAACTTAAAAATCAGTATTGAATCCTGCAATCGCTTGAGCGGTGAATGTGATCTGATAAATACAAAATACAATGAATACATAATTAAAAATAATAACGACAGTAAAAACAATAATAACAATATATTTAGAGGAGAATAACATGAAGTTTATTTTTTTAACAATACTAGCGACACTTTTTACAGTGTCTTCAATTGCGCAAATGAAAGCAGAACAAGTAAAAATGTATGTGATTTTTAATACCCAGACTTGCTCTGAGCCTGCTAATGGAGTGATAATGTGTTCTGCACCTTTCTATAATACTGCAACGACTAAATCGATTGACTTATATCCAGCAAATTTTACATGTAACAGTAGTTCGGGTACAACTCCTTCTCAACCTCCAGAGAAAATTAGTACTTCATTTAAAAGTTTTCTTCTTGAAAATAATATTTATGATGAATGCCAAGCCTCATACTGGAAAGGCCATTGGATTGATTTGATTTATGGAGATAAGAGATATGTTGGAATTGTAACTGTTGATAAAAGCTTAATCTCACTTAGCTCTAAAGAAGGTGAAACTAAAACTTGGTATACAGTTGTCGTCGAAATTTTAGATTCAAAACGAGTGATTGCAAAAATGTCCACTCAATTTGAAAACTGGAACCAACTTCCAAATGCAACCTTAGAATCTAATCCAGTTGAGTCTGGAAACTTGCAAAGCCAAGTTCGTCTGTCCGTTGGGCCTGAGCGAACCTTAATTATTGACCCTGGCACACCAACAAATCCAATAGAATCTCCATTGCCTTCTCCGTCTCCAACTCTCGGATCGTCGAATAATAAAGATAACTACTCCGACTCTAAAAGAAGTAACCATTTAATGGCGCAACCAATTTGGAAAGTAGAAATTGGTAATCTTAAGTAATTATTGGCAACGTACACCGACAAAGTCTTTTAACTGCTCCAGTGCATTTGATTCTGTCGGTGGAATTTCAATAGACCACTTATAGCCTGCACAATCTTTCCAATCAGGAAAAGACGAAGAACGATCTGGATGTTGAGTATCACTAAGAATTAGTGGAATCATATTTAAATAATAACTGCGATAATCTTGAAGTGCCAAAATACCATTTTTTTGCAAATAATACGCAATTTCTACAGGTGTAACATAAGGAACTTCATTTGAAGTTAATTGATCCAATGGTTCATCATCGCCCTCAACACGAGAGTAAGCCACGTGTACATAGCTTAAAATTTTTAGTTTAGGGTGCGATAAAGATAAGGCATCTCTTACCGATTGAAATACTTTTGGATCATGTTCACCGTTGTCGCCAATTAAAATTAGCACTTCAGGATTTTCTTCCTGCACGATTTTTACAATTGTATTTCTTTTAAAGAGTTTACTAAAAATATTTGAACGAGTTTTTAAATTATCTCTTTGTGGAAATCCAAACTCATATAAGAAATCTCGATGGTTTGAATCCATTATTAAATCAGGTGCGTTTGAAACATAGTAAATATTAGTTTCGGGTTGATTATAAATTAAATTATATAATTCGGCCATTCCTAGAAATGGTTTATAATTCCAAAAAGCATTTACAGTGGAGCTTAGTGTGGATCTTACATGAGATAGCTTAATCGTATCGTCAACATCAGAAACCAAAACAACCCTAGATTTTGCTTGCGCAACCAAGGTAAAGGCTAAACTCAATAAAATGGTTGTACACATATTCCTTAAATTCAATCTCATAAAAACTCCACTTAACTTGCTTTAAAAAAATTACTTTTCACAAAAAGTCGCCAGGAGATATTAATTGAATTTATAGTTAAAAACAGCTGTTATTTTAATGACATTTTTATAATCTTTATAATACCCAAATTAATTTTTAGATAAATAAAGAAAATTTACGCCAAAAGTCTATTTTGTCAAAAAACTCCATAATTAACAACTATTTTGTTGAAAACTTGCCATAAACAACGGTAGAATTGTTGATTATGGAGTATATTAGAATTTTTAATCCTTTTTTGCTAGTTACTAAAAAGTCAGTTTTTTTATTTGGCCCACGCTCCACAGGTAAAACCTATTGGATAAAAAAAATGCTCCCCAACAATGCTCGCTACATTTCGCTTTTGCACTCGGAAACCTTACTAAAATTAACTGATAATCCTTCGCTTTTGAAATCAATAATTGCAGAAAAAAAAATCGCAGTCATTGATGAAATTCAAAAACTTCCCATATTACTTGATGAAGTTCATACACTTATAGAAGAAGAAAAAATTCATTTTTTGCTTACAGGTTCAAGTGCTCGTAAATTAAAGAGAGAATCTGCCAATATGCTCGGAGGCCGCGCTCTCCATAAACACTTTTTTCCATTGGTTTTTAATGAAATTGAAAACTTTAATTTGGACAAATACCTTACAGTGGGAGGATTGCCAAGAATCTACGATTCTGACGATCCACAATTAGAATTAGATGCTTATGTTAATGGTTACTTTGAATTGGAAATTAAAGCTGAAGCCTATGTAAGAAATTTGGCTCCATTTCATAGATTCATAAAAGCTCTAGCTTTAAATAACGGTGAGCTTATCAATTATTCAAACATTAGTAGCGACTGTGCCGTCCCAGCTTCCACCGTCAAAGAGTATTTTTCTATTATCGAAGACACACTCATGGGATTTATACTTGAACCCTGGGTTGAATCTAAAAAGAGAAAAGCAATTCAAACATCAAAGTTCTTTATTTTTGATCCAGGAGTCGCCAACTTTCTTTTAGGAATAACAAAGATAGAAAGGAATACTCCCCTTTGGGGTAAGAACTTTGAACAATTTATTGCTATGGAAATTAAAGCCTTTTTAAGCTATAAAATGAAAAAACAAAAACTTTATTTTTGGAGAAGTGAAAATAAGCACGAAGTCGATTTTTTAATTGGTGATGAAATTGCAATCGAAGTTAAATCAACTCATCGTATTTCAAAAAAACACATGGGAGGCCTTCTTGCTTTAATGGAAGAAAAAGTTTTTAAATCTTATTACATAGTATGTGAAGACCAGGTAGAGCGCACTGAATATAATATTCACATTCTCCACTGGGAAAAATTTTTGAATTTATTGTGGAGTAATCAAATCGTTTAAATTATTTGTCACGAGCTGCATTTGTTAATTGATGAACATAAATTTCATGCTGAGGAAATGGTAAACTTAATCCATTACTCTCTAACGATATTTTAATTTTTTTATTTAAATCATAAGTCACAGGAAAATAATTTTCTACATTAGTCCAACATCTTACTGATAGATTGACGGAACTATCAGCCAATCTTTCTAATACAACTTGAGACTCTGGAAAACTATGAATTCGACAGTCTGCTTTAAGCAGATCCATGATTAAAGTAAAAGCCTTATCAATATTATCTTTGTAAGATATGCCAATAGTTAAGTTAATCATTCTAGTTTTATTTCGATTAAAATTTTTAATTGAGGCTCCCCAAAGTATGTTATTTGGAACAGACATATATAAGCCATCACCTGATTTCATTATGGTAGTGAATAAATTTATTTCTTCAATACTCCCTACATTTGGTCCACATTCAATAACTTCACCAATATGAAAGGGACGCAAAAAAATTAGCATTATTCCGGATGCAATATTTTGCAAGGTGTCTTTTAAAGCCAAACCCACAGCAATACCCGCAGCACCAAGAAGTGCTATTATACTATTAGTATTAACACCAAATAAATCAAGTACGATCAATAAAGTTATCCCCCAAAGGGCATACTTTGCAACAGACGCCATTATGGGAACCAATATGGGATCAATTTTTTCTTTCAATGAATCAGCAGAGTTTTGAATTTTCTTTTTAATTGCATCAGCAAGATGTGATGCCACAAATAACAATAAAATAGCAATTGCAATTTTATAACTCCAATTTGCAATTTGACTAGCATGGGTATCCCAAATTTCATTTAATTGTTTCACGATTACATACTCCTTTCAATCGCAAGCTTCCAACTCTTAAAACGTGTTTCTCTCTGTTTTTTTGAAATATGAGATTGAAATATTTTTTCAACCTTCCATAAATTTAAAATTTCTTTTTGTGACTTCCATAAATCGCAACCTAAGCCAGCTAGAAGTGCTGCCCCCAGCGAAGTGGTCTCAATGACTTCTGGTCTTACCACTGTAGTATTTAAATAATCAGCTTGAATTTGCATCAATAAATTATTTTTTGTGGCCCCTCCATCAACTTTTAATGACGTTAATTTTTTTTTAGAATCTTTTTGCATACACAACAGGATATCTGCATTTTGCAAAGCCATTGCTTCTAGGGTTGCCCTTGCAATATGGGCTTTGGTTGTCCCTCGAGTTAGACCGCAAATGAGTCCACGTGCTTCAGGATTCCAATAGGGTGCGCCTAAACCTGTAAGCGCAGGTACAAACTCGACTCCTTCTGATGATGTTACCGAATGTGCTAAACTTTCTACTTCTTCAGATGATTTTATAAATCCTAAACCATCACGTAACCACTGAACACTTGCACCACAAATAAATGCACCTCCTTCGAGAGCATACATTGGTTTTTCATTTTTAATTTTCCATGCAATGGTTGTTAATAACTTATTTTTAGATTGGACTGGGGTAACACCGGTATTCATAAGCATAAAAGATCCTGTACCAAAAGTGCATTTAGCATCTCCTGGTTTAAAACAAGCTTGTCCAAAAAGTGCAGCTTGTTGATCTCCAGCTATTCCGGAAATTACGATTCCATCAGGCAAAAAATTTAAATTCTCTGTAACACCAAAAACACCTGCGGATGATTGCACCTGAGGCAAAGTTGATTCTTGAATAGAAAATAATTTTAAAAGATCTTTATCCCATGATAAATTCTTAATATTAAATAATTGAGTTCGCGAAGCATTACTCACATCAGTTTTATGAGACTTTCCGTTGGTTAACTTCCAGAGTAAAAATGAATCCATCGTTCCAAAGGCTAAACTTTTTTGTTGGGCACTGGCTTTTACTGCAGGGACATTTTTTAGCATCCAACGCATCTTTGAAGCCGAAAAATAGGGATCAATTATTAATCCTGTTTTGGCTTGTATTGTTTTTTCTTTTTTTTGCTTTCGTAATTGTTCACAATATGCGGTCGTGCGACGGTCTTGCCAAACAATGGCGTTACATAAAACCTGATTGGTATTTTTGTTCCATGCAACTACCGTTTCACGTTGATTGGTTATTCCAATGGCTTTAATTTGTTTTGGATCAATTTTTGTTTTTGCAAGTAAATTGGTAATAGTATTTTCTACCGTTTTCCAAATAACATTAGCATCATGTTCAACCCAACTCGGCTGTGGAAAAATTTGCTCAAAGTCTTCATCACTACTTGCTACCCACTGTCCTTGATCATTTATTAATACTGAAGTCGTACCAGTTGTGCCCTGATCAATTGCCAGTAAATATTTTGTGGAGGTATTTTTTGAAGTGTTTGTCTGTCCTAGCATCGTGATTTATCCTTTCAAACAAATTTTCATGGCTTCTCAAAATTCAATCAAATTCCATATTGCTATTTAATTTAAGATCTTGTTATAATTTTATATGATGAACAAGAAAAAAAAACCTGTATTGCCATTTGATGTGAGTAAAATTGATTTTAGTGAACCATTAATGAGATTGGTTCTTCACCCTCTTATTTCAGATCAATGGTTAAAAATAATTAAAAAATATTTTCGCCTCTCCGTTGAAGGTATTGAGAATATTCCTAAAAAGGGACCCGTTATTATTGCCCCCAATCATTCTGGCTTTGCAGGCCTTGATGCCATGATTTTGAATCATGAAATATTTAATCAGACTTCCCGTATACCTAGGGTTATGACCCATTCATTTTGGTTTTTATCACCAACAACTGCTATTCCCGCACAAAAGTTAGGGTTTACTGAAGCTACTTTTGAAAATGGGGTGCAGTTGCTCAAAAAAAATTCGGCCATCATTCTATTTCCTGAAGGAGAATATGGCAATTTTAAACCTTCTTTAAAAAAATACCAACTGCAAGAATTCAAACGCGGTTTTATTCGAATGGCCCTGACAGCCCAAGCCCCGATTGTACCAACCTTAGTAATTGGTGCCGAAGAAACTCATTTTAATATGGCCAGATTTAAAATTCCTGCTTTAATAAAAAATTTAATTTTACCATTGCCCTTAAATTTAATTCCGTTACCAGCAAAGTGGAAAATAATTTTTTTATCACCAATTCATCTGCCCTATTTACCAGATGCTGCAAATGACAGTGAGTTGGTTCACGAAATTTCCACTGACATAAAAGAAAAAATGCAAATCGCACTCAACAATGAACTTTTAAAGAGAAAGCACATTTATTTATGAAAATGATAATGAAACTTCTATTTCTTCTTGTTGGCACTTCAGCAATTATTTTTATTTACAAAGAAGAACTCCTAAAACTTAAAGACAATCAATCTAAGTCTGAAATAATTAGTTCAGCATTTGAAGATGATATGAAATTTTTAAAAGAACGAAAATTTCTTCCTGCAATTTGGGATGATTTAAAAGAAGTTAGTTATACTGGTTCAACGCCAGCAGCGTCCCAGTGGTTAGCAGAATCAAAACCATTTATTAAATTAAAACCTGATGGCAAATACCAACTTGAGTATATTTTAATTGATGACAATGATGCTGCTCTTGTTCAACTCAATATTACTGATATTCAAAGCGGCAATAAAGTTTGGGAACTCAACAGAGTGTACCCTTTAGGTGACAATACAATCACTCACAATAACGATTAGCTCTCAATTCCCTTTCTCATTCAACACTTCTAGATAAAAACCGGTTAAACTTATACTAAACACAAATACAATTTTAAAAATAATTTGGTTAGGTTTAATCATTTGGATTTATCTGGCAATGATATAAAAAACTCAATCGTTTTTCTAATTTGCTTTAAATCTCCAACTTCATTAACCACACCTAAATCTATTGCTGCCTTTGGCATTCCAAAAACCACTGAAGATTTTGCCGATTGAGCAATATTATAGTTTCCATTATTTAATGAAAGTTGTTTCATACCAACAGCTCCATCTTTACCCATTCCTGTAAGAAGAATAGATAAACATAAGATACGTGCTTCTGCTGCTGATTTAAATAAGACATCAACAGATGGTCTGTGCCCATGAACAGGATTAGTTTTATTTTTAACTAAAACTAACCCATTTTCAGTTTTTTGAATTTCAATATGGTAATCATTTAAAGCACCATAAATAGTGTTTGAATTCAATTTTTCATAATCTCCCATTGAACCTAATTTCAAACCAGATTTAGCTGAAAGTACTTTAGTAAACTGAGAAATGAATAATGGCGATGTATGTTGAACAAATAAAACCGGTGGTGTTGGTTTAGGAAAGTTAGAAAGAAGTTCAATAAGTGCCTGTGGGCCGCCAGTACTTGCCCCAATTAAAATAACCTCTGGTTTAAATTTATAAATATTGTCGTTTCTTTTTAAATTGAATTCATTTGAAACTTGATTTTTATGATATTTTTGCCTTACCAACTCTTCAACCAAAAGAACAAATTCTCCTTTGTTTTGATTGAATTCATCTTTTATAAAAAAATGTTGAGCTCCACCTTGCAACATTTCAAGTACATTTCGAATTTCTTCGGCATCAGAAGACGAAATCACTACAACTGGAGTTACTTGATCAATTGTTCGAAATTTTTTAAGCCATTCTGCACCACTCACTCCAGGTAAACCAAAGTCTAAAGTAATAAGATCAAATTTTTTAATTTTGATCTTTTGGCTTGCTTCTTCTGCAGAACCTGCTGTTGTTATTTCAAAACCTAATTTTGATAATGTTGTTACTAATTGTAATTGAAAGACTGGAACATCTTCAATTACCATTATTTTTCCCCTCAACTTTTGAGTCGGAATAACAAAGTCTGAAGTTCTAATTGGTATTTTGGGATCACTTTTTTTTGAGCTTAAATTCAATTTTGAAAGTGTATCAGATTTATCAAAAATATAATCATATTTATCTAAATTTATTTTTTCATTATTTTTTTTGAAATATTTTATTTTTTTTGTTATTATTTTATCAATTACAAAAAAACCTTCATAAGGACCAGAGCCTATTAAAATATATTTTTTAAATATATTAGGTATCTCTGTGAGATCAGAAGTTGGAAAAAGTCTTCGTTTGCAAAACTTCAATTTTTGATCAGAATTAAAAACAATTGTCAATGTGAAACTAAAACCTGGTTTACTAACAAAATAATTTTCCAAAAATAGGGCAATAGAATAAGAAAATTGGCCAAAATTATTTTCAAATGTAAGAAAATCAAAATGTGTTTTTGTACTTGATAATTTATTTACTTTAAATTTTTTTTCAAACTCTTCAATCACATTTAAACTTTCATGCCATCCACTTGGAGTTAGACCATTCAAATTAGACAATGTAAGATTAAAATTATTATACTCTAATATATTTTGATTAATTTTTAAAAGGTACTGTGATAGGCTTTCAAGTTTTAATATTTCCATTCTCTTAGCTATTTTTTCAATTAGTGAAGATTTAGTAATGTCAGACAATTCTTCATCTGAAGATATAATTTTTTTAACTAATTCAATTAAAATATTTTGCTCCTGTATAGTTATATTCATATTATACTGCTTTATTTATTTCACTTTTAAAATCTAATATTTCTTTTTCTAGAGTATTCAGTTCTTTTTTCAATACTGAAAATATATTATTTAGCTCATTATTTTTTAAAATATTAAATTGTGATTCGAGTTTTTTTAATTTACTAATCAATTCAGATTGATCTAAAACACTTAAAGCCCCTCTTAATGCATGTGTAGCTTTTTTTCCTTCATCATATTTTTCATTTAAAATACACAATTGTATTTTTTGTATTAATTCATCGTGGCTTATTAAATATGCATCAATTATTTGAACCATTAAAAATCTATTGTTATCTGCTATGGAAAAGAGATGCATTTTATTAAGAAATATTTTCATAGGGCACCCTTAGCTTAACTGCTTCATTTAGAATTAATTTCAAGGATTCTTTTGTAACTGGTTTAGTTAGAAACAATTTCATACCGCTTGCAGAACACTTTTCTCTGTCTTGCTGTTCTGCAGAAGCCGTGACTGCGATAATTAATGGATCTAAATATTTTTTTGAATTTAAAGTTATTTGTCTTGCGCATTCAAAACCATCTATATCAGGCATAAAACAATCCATAAAGATTAAATCAATTTTCTGAGACTCAAGCACATTGTAAGCTTGCAAAGCATTATCTACAGCTAATACCTTAATTCCTAACTTTTCTAAAAAACTAGAAAGTATAATTTGATTTACCTTTATATCATCTACAATTAAAGCATAGAAATTGAAGTTCTCAATATATGAGTATTTTGTATCTTCAATTACATTCACATTTGAATTAATCAATGGTAATTCAATATAAAAATTAGTTCCGACATTAATCTCACTGTCGAAATAAATTCTACCTTTCATTAACTCACAAAGTTGTTGACAAATAGCCAGCCCAAGACCTGTGCCTCCATATTTTCTAGTCGTTGATGAATCTGCCTGAATATATGGTCTAAATATTTTCTTTTGGTCTTCTTTTTTAATTCCTACACCCGTATCTTTAATCGATATTTTATAAAATTCACCAGTAGAATTAATTATTTTTTCTAATACAATTGTAATTTTACCTTTCTCTGTAAATTTAATAGCATTACTTAATAAATTAAAGAGTATTTGGCGAATACGTGTAGGATCACCTTTTACTTGATTAGAAATTGCAAATTTTATTTTAAAATCAATAACATTTGATTTAGAATCAGCTAGAATTTTAAAAGTCAAAATTGTTGTTTCTATAAGTTGAATTAAATTAAAATCCAAATCCTCTAAAATAATTTTATTTGATTGAATTTTCGAAAAATCTAATACATCATTTAATAATTCTAACAAATGGTTAGAACAACTACTAATAATTTCTAAATATTGTTTTTGATCAGGAGTAATTTTTGTTTCTGACAATATTTGTGAAGCACCAATTATACCATTAACCGGAGTTCTAATTTCATGGCTTATAGATGCCGTGAATTGTTCTTTTTGAAGTGTAGAACTTTTGATTAATTCGATTCTTTTTACATTATATATATAAAGTGCTGACAATAGTGCAAAAAGAATAATAAGTAACAACAGTGATCGAAATATTTTTTCTTGAATTTCGCCAATGTAAATTGTTGAAGCAAAATCAACACCTAAAACAGCATCAATTTTTTTATTTTTATTTTTTATTGGTACAAATGCACTAACCCATGTGCCCCATTTATCAGTATATATTTTTTCTGTAAATGTGCTTTCTCCTTCAAATGCCTTCATAAGTTCAGGAATAAATTTATCATACTTATCACCAATTGATGTTCTTTGCTCTCTATCTCCGTCAAATATTCCATTTTTATTGTAATCTGTTTCACTATCAATCATTAAATAGATGGTGCCATCAATATCTTTTTTCATTGTATAAATATCTGAAACATATGGATTGACATTTTGCCATTCCTTTTCTAACTCTATAAAATTGAGATAAAATTGATCATCATTTAAAGTATTTTTATTTACTTTATCATGACCTAATAATTCAAAAGCTTTAGCATATGTGGGGGCGTAACCAAGTAATTTTTCCTTAGTTTTACTTTCAAAAATTAAGTATATTTTTGAAAGTAAAAGTATTGAAATAAAAAAATATAAAATACCTACAAATACAATTTTAGCAATTTCTGTTTTTGAAATCTTTAAAGTTATAATACTCCAAAATGAAATTATTGATATTCCAAACACAGCAAAAAATATAATACTAGAATCTAATTGAAATAATTTATCAATCATCCAGCGATCCTCAAATTTAATATTTCATCAATTTTTAATCGCAACTCTTTTAGATTTCCAACAAATTGTAATGCTCCAATTTCTTTAGCAACCTTTGGCATTCCATATACGACACTAGAATTTTCGTCTTGTCCCATTGTAAAACTACATCCAGTTTTATTTAACGCCAACATTCCTTCTGCCCCATCTTTACCCATACCTGTTAAGATTATTGCAAGTGTACGCATTGATAAATTTGCAGCTGATTTCATTAAAACGTCTATACTTGGCCTATGGCCATTTACTTTTGCATCTGAGTTTTCAATTAGATAAAATTTATTTTGCTTTTTTAAAACTATCAAATGTTTATCTCCGGTTGCCATATAAAGATGATTATCAATTAATGGAGAACCAACACCTATTTGCCCTAAGGATAAACCTGATTGTGCTGCGACTCTCTTGGCAAGAGCGAAACTAAATTCACTAAATATATGTTGAATAATTATAACTGGTGGGCATGGTTTTGGAAGTTGAGGTAACAGTTTAGAAATTGCCTCAGGTCCACCTGTACTTGCTCCCAAAATAATAACTTCTGGCTTAAAGGACTTAATTGGAACATTTTCAGAAAGATCATCCAATTTTTTATTAGAAGATATTTTTTCTTTTTCTAAGGTCAAATTATCAAAAAGATCTAACATCTTTTTTGAATCTTGATTGAGTTGACTTTTTACAATATATTCTTGTGCACCATTTTCAAGTGCTCCAAATATATTTTCAGCTTCTTGAAGAGAAGATTCACTAATAATAACAATTGGAGTATTTTGATCATTCTTTCTAAATTTTTTAAGCCAATGCACTCCATTTTCTCCTGGCATATTCAAATCTAACGTTATGAGATCAAATTTATTTTTTTTTAATAGGTTTGTAGCTTCATTTGCATTGATTGCTTCTTTAATGATATAATTTTGCTTTAAAAAAAGTTTTTTTAATAACATTCTAATTGTTTGAGAGTCATCAATAATTAAAACAGACTTCTTTTTACTTTTAACGTCTATTAATGTTGGCAAAATTGGATTGCTTATATCCTTTGTTTTCAACTCATATGTTGCAGAACCAAGAGCATTCAAATAATCAGGGGTTTTTATTAACGCTTCACTGTGACCTAAGATTAATAAATTATTTTTTTTTACTAATTTACTTGTTAAAGACTTAACTATTGATAGTGCTTTTTCATATTCAAAATAAATAAGTACATTTCTGCAAATAATAACATCAAAATTTATTTCAGGCACAGCTGATGATGTATTAAATAAATTATGTTGAAAGAAATGACAATTATCTCTTAACCTTTTTTCAATTGAAAACAGACCAGAAGCTGGTCCAGAACCCATTTGTAAGTATCGATGGTATTGTACAGGAATATATTGTATTCCCTCATTTGAAAATATTGATTTTTGTGCCTGCAAAATGCTTATTGGATCAATATCACTAGCATATATTTTATAAATAAATTCAGGATTTTTCAATTTAATTTCTTCACACAAAAAGCAAATAGTATATACTTCTTCTCCAGTGGAACAAGCGGGAGTCCAAATAGCAATATTCATTTTTTTTTCTTTTTCAATTTTTCTATGTATAAAATCTTTAAATTTGTTCCAGTGTGGCATTTCCCTAAACCACGAAGTCGTATGAATTGTTAATGCTGAAATTAATTTCTTATATTCATAAGGATCGTTTTTGGTCCACTCGAGATATATATTTAAATTTTCTTTCTTTGTTTCATAAATTCGTTTACAGACATTGTTCACAAGAATTTCTTTTCGAAAATTTCCTCGTTGAGTAGATCCTGTCAGCGTCTCAGCTAATTTATAAATTTCTTCTTCTTCTTGTTTTGTTAATTTCATTTAAATCATATAACCTTTTTAAAATATTCTTCATCTGGATCTAAATCTTGCTTTTTAATAATTTGTTCTGCAATTTCATTTAGTTTCTCTATTTTAACTTCGGGTTTTTTAAAAATAAAATCTTGTGTTTCAATTGAGCTATTAAAAGTGTTTTTAAATTTATTTTTATCTCCCCTAATAAAATTAAGTAGCAAGCTTTTGGCTACTTCTAAATACTCTGTTTGTTTTTTTATTTGATTGGCATTCTGACTTGTGGTTTGAGCAACTTGATTATTATTCTGAGATGAATTATCAAGTTGTTTCATCGCTGAGTTTGTTTGCTGTATTCCTAATTCTTGTTGTTGAGTTGCTTCATTTATTGATTGTACTTGGTTTAGAATTTCACTTATTTCTAATGATATCTCATCAAAAAAATTTACTGCTTGCTGGTTTACTATATTACCATCGTTTATTTTATGTTTTATTATTTCTAAAGTTTCTTTAACACTGGCTTGACTATGTTGTAATAGTACTTCTATTTCTCCAGCGGCTAATCCACTCATTTCTGCAAGGTTTCCAACTTCTTCTGCAACTACAGCAAATCCTCGACCATGCTGACCCGCTCGCGCAGCTTCTATTGACGCATTAAATGATAATAATTGAGTTTTAAAAACAATATCATTAACTACATTAGTTTTTGCACTTATTTCATCAATAATTCGAGATATATTTTGTAACTCAAGGCTAGATTTATGAATAGAAGACATTGAATTACTAAGGCGAGTCATTAATTTTTGACCTTCAATTGTTTTTTCTGTAACACTTTTGGCTTTTTCCATCGATAATTTTACATTTTGACTTGTTTGTGAAATCATACTTGAAATTTCAGATAAAGAAGATACGGATTCTTGAATTGCAGCTGCCTGTTCATAACTAGAACTTGTTAATTCAGTAGAATCTAACTCTAATTTATTGCCAATCGTTGAAGTTTCATTAATTGAATTTGATATTTTACTTGATATATCTAACAATACTTTGCCAATTGATTTTGTAAAAAAATAAAAAATACTTAAACACATAATAATTCCAAGCAGAACCGTAGAATAAAATTTAAATTGACCATCAGTTACAATTAATAATGCATCTTTTGCTTGAGATTTAACTGTAATAATCCATCCTATACTAGAAATAAACTTTGAAGATTGAACTGGAGAATATGATAAAATGTGATCAACTTTAGTTATTGGGTTTGTAAAATAAATTGAATCAATCTTACCTATTAAAGCATTTTTTAAAGGTTCCCACCCCTCAACAATAAAGTTTCTTTTTAAATTTTTATTCACATCATGTTGAATGATAATATTTTGTTTTGAATTCTCAACAATTAATTCAGTTAATAAATTACCAGATTTATCTAATAAAGTTATTTCGGCTGAATCATAGCCCATTTGTTTCATTGATTGAAATACATTTTCAAATTCTTTTTCTATCCACATCGAATTTGCATGATTACTAATAATTCCTACAGTTTTTCCATTTGAATCTTTAATTGGTGCTGTAAATACAGTACCCCACATATTTTTTGCAAATGCCTTTGAACTTATTAAATCTAGATTGAAATCTTTAAATACTGTACCATCAAAACCCTTATTTTTATCTGTTGTAAATTGTCCAGTAATTGCTTTTTGGAACCAATTTTCATTTTTAATATTCATTTTTTGGATTTCATGGATTTGTGGAACTGCTATTCCCTTAGCATCAAGGGAATTAACAGCAATGACATCTCCGTTTATATCTGAAACAAGAATTAAGTCATATATACTATAAAGTGAAACATATTCATTTAGTACTTGAACTAATTCTGTTTTCGACTTTTTTTGAAAAGCAATATTTAGGGCGAAAGCTTGAACATCTCCATATCGCTCGTAAAACTGAGTTCCCAATGCTTCACTCAACTGCTGAGCAAAGATCAATTGATTTGCTTTTATATTTTGTTCAAGCTTATTAGAGATTACTTTGTATTGCACTGATAAAATAGTCGCAAAAACTAAAAATATACTTGCGGCAATTAGTGTAATTTTTGTTGTTAATGGAATGGATAAATATTTTTTCATATTATACTAACCTACTTTCAATTCTTCAAACGAAATAGATTTATGAATGTCAACTATTGTAATAAGTCTGTCTTTATTACGAGCAACTCCAATCAAAAAACTTTTATCAATTTTAGATTGAATAGGTGGCTCTTTTTCAAGATCTTTTTCTTCAATTAATTGTACAGATTCGACAGCATCTACGACAGCAGCAATAAGCCCCCTATCAGTGTCACAAAGTAAAAGTGCTGTTTGACTATTTTTATTTTTTTCGATTAATTTGAATTTAAGTCTTAAGTCAATGACCCCAACTATTCCGCCTCGCACATTTATTACACCAGTAAAATAATCAACCATGTTTGGCATAAATTTAGGAGCTTGATATTCTAAAACTTCTCTGATACTTAGCAAAGGACTTCCATATACTTCTTCACCAATTTTATATATTAAATATTTAAGTCCATTTTCATTCATATACTCATCTCCTTAAATCCATTTGCATTAATAAAATCACTAGCAATTCCTTGCAAATCAACAATTAAACCTGGTTCTCCATTTCCAAGAATGGTCCCTCCCATTAATCCATATGATCCATTTATAATTTCATTTAAAGGTCTGATCACTATCTGTTGCTGTCCTAATACTTTATCAACTAAAAAACCAACTCGTTTTCGATCTCTTTTTACTATTAAAAGAGATTTATCTTCTTTTAATAATTCTTTTTTATCTCTTTTATTTATAAGAACTTCATTTAAATCTTTAATCGGTATAACTTGATCACGAAGTTTGATCATATTCTGAGATGGATTATACTCAATCGTACTTAATTTAAAAATTTCTTCGATAGCACCAACCGGAACTACATAATTATGTCCAGATAGATTTATAATCATCGCTTCAATAATACTAACAGAAGTCGGAAGCGTAATGGTAAAAGTGGTTCCTACACCTTCAGTACTATCTATTTTGATTGTTCCATTGAGTTCTTCAAGAGATTTTGAAACTACGTCCATTCCCACACCTCTTCCTGACACATCAGTAATTTTTTCTGAAGTAGAAAATCCTGGTAAAAAAATCAAATTAAATATTTCTTCTCGGTTAATTACTCCGTCTTCAGAAACTAATTTTTTTTCTTTTGCTTTCTTCAAAATTTTTTCAGTAGAAAGGCCTTTACCATCATCTTGAATTATTATTATAATTCCAAAGGTATCTTGAAAAGCAGAAATTCTAACAGTTCCAAATTGATTTTTACCTGCAATTATTCGATCGGCAGATAGTTCAATTCCATGATCAACTGCATTTCTTACAATATGAGTTAAAGGGTCAATGATTTTTTCTATTACAGTCTTGTCTAATTCAACATCACCACCTGTTATTACTACGTTTAATTGTTTTTCTAAGTTTTTAGACAATTCTATCAAAACCCTTTCAAGTCTTTGAAAAACAGAATTTAAAGGCTGCATTCTTAAAGACAAAGCTTTATCATATAATTCTTTAGTTAACTTTTGACTCAATTGTAAAGAGTTTGAAAATATTTTATTTTTTAAGGAGCTCTCCCCTTTTGTATGCCAAACAATTGACTGATGTATTGATAGCTCACCGATAGTTTGAATCAGTTGATCTAACTTTTGCGCTGATACTCGAATAGTTTCATTCGATGCAATTACTGTTTTTGTATTTATTTTATTTTTTGCGTTAGTATTTATTCTGTTTTCAGAATTACTTTTTATTACTGAAGAATTCTGTTCAATACTATGTTCATTATTATGAACAATTTTATTATCGCTTTTTTTAAAAAAAACATTATTAAATTCAGATAAAAAACTTTCAATTTTTATCACATTAAAATTTGGATCAGTTTTTAACCCTTGTGCCCAGTCTAAAAGAATTTTCTGAGAAGCGAGTAATAAAGTAATAACTTTATCTTCACATTTTATATTTCCATCACGAACCAAAGTAATTCCATCTTCAATCTTATGAACAAATTCACCATATGAATCTAATCCTACAGCTTTTGATCCACCTTTTAAATTATGTGCGATTCTAAATAATTCTTGCTGAAAACTTTGATCATCTGCATTTTTTGAAAGTTCAAGACAAACGAATTCCCACCTATTAAGTAAATCTATTGCCTCATCACAAAATGAATTTAACAATTCAATATCAATCATTATTTAATCCTTTTTAAACTGCAATAATTTTATCATTTGAGTGTTCAATTAGAAAATTTTCTCGAATTATCAGATCTACTTGATTAATTGTATGTTCAGCTAATGTTGCACTCATTTCTATGGCTTCAAATGTTTTAATTAATTCTGAAACTTCAAAAAGAACATCTTCAATGGGATTCTGAACAGAGACTATAAATTGATCCATTTCAAGTACAAAAGGTTGAAAAGAATTTAAAATCTCAGCTGACCTTGAACTTTCTAACTTACCACCAGTTTTAATTAAATCTAGACGAATTATATAGTTTAATAACAATTTTGTATCTTTTTTGAGATTCAAAATATCTTCAACAAATTTTTTTTGTTTTTTACAACTTTGCAATACTAATAACTTTGTAGCTGATAATAAATCATTGAGTTCGCTACTTTTTTTTCTTAAAAAATTATTTGAATCTATATTCAAACTTTTGTAATCATGAATTAATTCTCCAAAATAAAAGCAAAGCATTTCTGTTTGAAGCTGTGAACAACAACTACTAACTAAAACTTCTTGCAGATTATCTTTCACAATATCTATTTGGTTTTTAAATTTTTCAAATTGATCAAATACTAGTTTGGATGAAGTTTGGAAATTGTTTGATATTATTGATAAAGTACCACCAAGGTTTCCTAAACGATTTGCAGAAATGGACATATTAAACGATAAGTACTCAAGTCTAGAAAAGACATTTGTAACTGATTTAAATTGCGTATCACTTAAAATGTCAACATTACCAAACTTTAATAAATCAGTATTTGATTGAACAAAAGATGAAGCTGCCTCTCCAGAAAGTTTTCGTAATTCTTGTAATTGGCCTAAAGTCCCTGAATTAGTTATATTGTCAAGTTTATTCAAGTAACTTTTATCTCTTTTTTTAAATTCTTCACTTAAAAAATGTAGCATAAATTGTTCATAACTTTTAAAACCTAAATCTAATAAACTGGACATTAAGAATTTAGTCGCTGCTTCAACATTTTCTGATAATTCAATGTTAAGCATTTTTTTATATATTTCTTCAACATTTTTTCGAATGCTAGAAAGTGGTTTAATTCGAATTGAAAAGTAACCATCATCTGTCGAAAACACAAAAGCAAGTACCCAATAATATTTTCCGGTTTTCGATTTATTCTTAACATATGCAGCAATCATTTCATTTTTTTTGATCTTATCCCATAGTAACTTGAAAATAGATTTTGGCATATCTGGATGCCGAATAATGTTATGTGGACTATCATATATCTCTTCATTTGAATATTCAGAAACTCTAACAAAAACATTATTTCCATTAATTATAATTCCTTTTTTGTTGGTTTTAGAAATAAACATTTCATGAGGTAAAAATTCAGATTCTAATAATTCAGAGTTTTCAAGATGTAGTTTCATTTAACTTACCTCTTTATAAAGAGAGTTTTTACTATCTTGTAAATTTGAGTTTATAGTATTTATTTTTTCTTCACTAGTATTAATTTTAGATTGAATTTCATTTGAACTGCCAACTAGTTCTTTTAGATTATTCATGATGCTATTCAGTTCATTACACTCTTTTAATAACTCATCTGCAACTTTAACTGTACTACTAGTTGCTTGACTACTTACAATAGATGCTGAACTCATTTGTTTCATTGCTGCATTTGATTGATCTATCCCTGCTTGCTGTTGATCCGCAGCTTCACCTATTGATTTAATCTGGTCATTTATTTCATTTATTCCAGTTGAAATTTCAGAAAAACTTATTTTTACATTTTGCGAAACTTTATCACATTCCTTTATTTGACCTTGAATTAGTTCAACAGTATTTTGAACTTTAATTTGACTTTGGCAAATTAGCTCTTCAATTTCCTTTGCAGCTTTACCGCTCATATCTGCAAGATTTCCTACTTCTTCGGCGACCACAGCGAATCCATGACCATGTTGCCCGGCTCTCGCAGCCTCAATGGATGCGTTAAAAGATAATAATTGTGTTTTAAATACAATGTAATTAATTACCCTTGCTTTATTATTTATACTATCAATAACTTTTGAAATTTCTGTGAGTTGGTCACATGAATTTTGAATTTCACTTATTGAATTATTTAAATTATCTATAACATATCGACCTTGATTTGATTGTTCCAAGACGTTAGCTGCTGTTGTAGAAGAGAAACGTACACTTTCTGTGGTTTGTGAAATCATACTTGCCATTTCAGAAAGTGAAGATACTGATTCATGAATTGCTGCTACTTGTTCTTGATTTGTTTCCATTAACTCATTAGCTTTTTTACTTACTACATCTGATAAATGATAATTTGATTTTACTGTATTATCCATTTTATGAGTAATATTCAATAAAACCTTTTTTAAACCTCTAAATATAATTGCAGAAAAAATTAAACTTAAAACTAAACCTAAAATAGAAATTGTAACTAAAAGTTGAACTATATTTTTACCTTTATCTGTTGTCTGATGTGCATCTTCAGTTATTTTTGCATTTAAGGTTTCTAGTTCTGATTCTAATTCTTTAAAAACTTCATCAAATTTTACTTTATTTTTCTCTGCATCACTGAATTTGTTTTTATATAATTGCTCAACCACAGTTTCACTTATTGTTCCATAAAATATAATTTTTTGTTTAATATTTTTAATTTTTTCTAAAGTTGAAACTTTTAAAGGAAGTTTTTCTAAAATTTCAACTTGCTCTATAAACAGCTTTGATTTTTCTTTTGCCTCATTATAAATTTCAGATAAGGTATCATATTTTTTTAATTGATAAGAATATAAAGCATCCAAAACTACTGCACGTATCCCATCATGCATCATATCAGCATTTGATAAAGCTTTAGTAGCGGGTAACTCAACGTTACTCGCCTGGTTCAGATTCCAAATCAAAGCTTTTGATTGATCAATTGAAAAATAAATCAATAGTAATTGAAAAAAAAATAGAACTCCCATAATCGCTAAAATTCGCGTTGAAATAGTGTGGTACTTTTGCATTTATACTTCCTTTTTATTTCTACGCCTAATACTTCGGATAAAAAAAAAGTTTCTAGATTGGACTTAAGTTGAGAATTAAATTATTCTTGTGGCTTGATAGATAAATTTCTCAAACGCTTTATTTTTGTAACATATTAAAAAGATCAATTTCAGTCTCCACTTATTAATGGTTTACCTTTAATTTGTAAGTCTATTACTTTTCCTCCAAATTTTAAACTTGGAATTTTTGTAACTTCAACTTGATAAGTTGAAATTATCAACTCTGCAGTAACTGCAACTTCTGCTTCAATGAGATGTCCACCTACAACCCCCCAGCCCGTCCCATTGGGAACTGCAGGCTCTGCAACTCCAGCTAAAGCAATATGACAATGAGGAGGAGGAGCAAAAAGAATTTTTTCCTTTAATGATTGAGGCCTGCCCTATTGAAAACAAACCCATTGAACTTCGCATGATATGGCATGGCCTTACTAATCAAACACCCCTTAAAAAATGGATTCGGCAAATTATAAGTGAAATTTGCGTTAACTTAACATAATTGAGTGTGATAAAATTTAATTATTAAAAAGATATTTACTTAAAAATTATACTTCCTGAAGTAATATCAAAACCAAAAAATGAAAATGGTGTTTCTCCAGCGACCCCTTCTGGGTTTGAAACATAAATTAAATTATTAACTTTTTTTAAAATTGTCGAAGAGTTTTTACTTAATTTTGGAATTAAATTTGTTTTGTTTAATAGAGATCCTGTAGTTAAATCAAGAATACCAATTGAATTAACATTCTTATGACCTGAAATTTCTGTAAAACTTCCACCTATATAAACTTCAGAACCATTAAAAATAAGTGAGTTAATTACATTGTCAGGATTAGGCACATAACTTTGATCTAAAGTTGCGCTTAAAATATTAATTCTGCTTATAAAAAATTGATTTGTACCAGTAACTCGTCCTTGTGAGAGACTATAGAAGTTAATATTATCAGGAAATACTATTGTTGATGGTCGAAAATTGTAATTTGTGATATTAAAGTTACTTAGCGATCCATTGGTTAAATCAATTTCTGCTAACATATTTCTTAATTGACCATTTACAGTAGTAAAATCCCCTACGAGATAAAGTTTGTCAGAATTGATGGCTAATGATCTAAGCCTCGAATTTGGATTACAATTAAGTGGTAGTAATGTGCCAATCGTAGTGTCAATTGCTGCAAAATAATTAACAATCGATCCTCCTAAATTTGTAAAATCACCTCCGACAAAAATTTGATTATTGTAATTTAAAACTGAGTAAATTGTACCATTTGAATTTGGATTCCAAGGACTGAGTTCATTTTGCACTAAATTATATTTTCCAATTCGATTTCGAGTATAATTATCTATACTTGTAAATTCTCCACCGAAAAAAAGTTCTGTTCCAGTTGTTACAATACTATTTATTACTCCATTCAATTTTGGATTAAAATTTAAATCTAAAGAGCCTGTAGTTAAATCAATAGCAGAAATATAATTTCTACTGGCTCCATTATAAATTAAATTAGTTCTAGTTCCTATATAAAGAGTACTATCATCATTAACATGTAATGTATTTATTTGTGAATTTACATTTGGTGATAGTTCTGATAACGAACCAGTTGTTAGGTTGACAATGGCCATTGAATTTCGCATTTTTCCATTGATATTTGTAAAATTACCTCCAATATATAATTTATTGTTATAATTTGTTATTGAACGAAAGGTACCTGTCGTTGTTGCAACTGTAGAAATAAGAGTATTATTATTTAATTGATATTTAAGAAGTGAGTTTGATGTTAGAGCATAAATTTTATCATCAAAATCACTATAAATAATATCTATTACATGAGCTCCAGGACTAGGAGCCCAAGAAGTCAATTTATTTGTTACCAAGTCATATGATACTAAGTGATTTCGAACATTAGTTCCAGCAGAAATAATATTTCCACCTAGAATTAAAAAATTATCTTTAATTAATGACGATTTAATTTCACAACAAATGTCTTCATTGTTTCCTAATACTATTGATCCATTAATTTTACTAACAAGAGCAAAAGATTCTATTAGTTCGTTTAATTCATTACTATAATTTGAGAAATTTCCACCTACAAACAAGATGTCATCATTTTGACTTATTGTATTCACAGAACTATCAAAATAAGTTGGAAATGATTCTATTGATCCATTTGAAATATTTAATTTGTTAAGTTTGCTTGATCCGTTTTGAATAGCATGGGGATACCCATCAATTTCTCCGCCAATAAATAAATTATTATTATCAATCAGAGTAAAGGTAAAAGCTGACATTAAACTTTTCTTTTCATATTGCCAACTCACAGATGACAATGAACCCGTAGTTATATCTATAGTATAAATACTAGAACCACTGTAAGAGCTTACAAATAATTTATTATTAAAAACTTCTATCTTATTAGTCATATCAGAAAAATTTGGTCCATGATCAAAAAGATTTAGAAAAGTACCATTTGTTATATCAAATTTTGCAATGTTTTTTAAACTATTGCCTCCAACGTTAATGTATGTACCACTTAAATACAAAAAGTTGTTATAATATTTTAAATCTCTAAAAAACTGACCTGTATCTAAGTTCATATTTAAAACTGTAGCAGCTGTAATATCAATCGCTGCAAAATTAGATTTACTTTTTCCACCAATTTGATTGAAGTTTCCATTTACAAATAAAATATTATTTGCAATTTCAATCGTATAGATTTCTGAGCCAAATGAATTAGTATTTACTATCCAGTTATTTAAGGTCCCAGATGCCACATCATAAGCAGCTAACTTTACCCTCACTTGAGAAGATATATTACTAAAGTCTCCACCTACAAATAAAATCGTACCATTTGATACCATATCAAAAACCATATCATTTGGATTAGGATTCCAGGAGGATAAAGTTTTGGTATTGATGTCAAACATAGCAAGATTATTTCTAGTTAATGAATTAATTGTAGTAAAATCTCCACCAACATATAAATTATTACCAGTGCAGTTTAAAGTTAAAATACTTGGATACCCCCAAGTTCCTCCTGAAAAGCTTGGCATAAAAGTAAGGTCAATATTACCATCTGATAAGATGTGAGCTATCCCACCTGTAGGAATTCCATTTACCCATCTAATATCACCTCCTATAAAAAATCCACCACTGCCATCGGCACAGCTTGCAGAAACTTCTCCGCTAATGATTGGTGAATTGGGTTTTATTTGTCCGGTATCTGTAACCACAAAACCTGAAGTTTTAATTGACTGTGTAGGAACCAAGTCACCCGCATAGTAAAGATATTGTGGGTTAGTTTTATCAATTAAGATTTGTTTAATTTCACCAGTATAAGAAAAATTTTCTCCAATTATCGGATCAATACTATTATCACTATTTAAGTGAACTAAACCATTTTTAGGAACACCATTAACATGAGAAAATCCACCCGCAATAAAAACTCCACCCCGATTATCCGAAATTATATCATTAACTGGACCACCGGTTATTTTTGGAAATTGGTAATTTGAAATTTGCCCCGAATTTATATTTAACTTTGAGAAATTTCCATTACAACTTCCTACATGTGAAAAGTTACCAATAAAGAAAGCCTTATTTTGAAAAGAATCAATTGTGAAGTCTGTAACTTCGCCATTAAAACATAAGGGAGCCTGTGGAGGAGGATTAATATAATTTAAGGCAGTTGATAAAATTGATTGTGAACCCACATTTTTAGTTATTGATAAATTAAAAACTCCAGCAGTATATGGAGGAGCAAAACACTCAACTTCTGTTAAACTAATAAAATTGATGTTTTCACAAACAAGTTCTTCATCTGCGCCAACATTAATTTGAATTATCATGTTTTCAACAAAGTTTAAACCCTTTATACTAATTGTTCCACCATCAGAAGTGATTATTGTTGACGGTGTTACAGATAAAATTTGTGGTGATAAAGTATTTAAGATGTAAGGTTGATTTAGTAAAATACATCCTGAACTTGTACCATCATTTTTAAATAATTTTGCAGAAAAATGATATTCTCCGTCTGTGGATAATTCATCTGAAGTCAGAAGGACATCATTCTCTGATTGAGAATTTGTTTCATTAATTATTTCTTTACATTCAAAATCCTTGTAGAGCTTAACCTTTGCTGAAGCAGACCCAGCAGAAAATTTTAATGTTGGTGATCGATCATCGGAAGGTGACTTTAATGGGTCGTATAAGGTTAGAGAATAATTTTTTGGTTCACTTGAGTTCGAAGACTCTAAAGATTCATTAGTATCTAAATTGTTTATTTTTAGAAAAAAATATCCACAACCAGAACAACCGTTTAAGCTAAGAATAGCCACTGATATAATTAATATTTTCAAAAAAATAAATTTTCTTAAAGATGTATCCATTCAATAAATTTCATCGGTCAAATTCAATCAATTCTAAAGACAAATTTAAGTTTGATTTAAGTTTGATTTGACTCAAAATGAGATTAAAAATAATGTTAAAAATTATATTTAAGCAAAACTTCTTTAAACGATTCATAATGATTCGCAGAAATTTAATTATTAATAAATATCAACAGCAATTCCTTATGAAAATCAAGACTGCTACCATCAGGGCTTTCAGAGCAAGCTCATTTTATTTTATCGCAACAATGCGCAGTTTAAAACTTTTATCCAGAATTAAATTTTGTATTTAATTGCAAGATTAAATTTACAT
>SXGU01101880.1_pt1 | contig 31635 bp, 30 predicted proteins | sample 3174531 | NCBI WGS metagenome assembly SXGU01 (sample SAMN11356863, study PRJNA531348) | freshwater metagenome | isolation source: freshwater sample F1-140 | place: China: Fuxian Lake, Yuxi | collected 2017-12-25 | reverse complement strand
GTCTGGCGAGTTGCGTCGCACCATGCACGAAGCCATTCGTAAGTTGCCCGAGCGGGAGCGCACCACGCTGCTGCTGTATTACGAAGAGAACCTCACCTTCGCCCAAATCGGTGAAGTGCTCGACGTCACCGAGAGTCGTGTATCGCAGATTCATGCCAAGGCCGTGCTGCAAATGCGTGGCTACCTGGCTGCTGCCGACTTTCGCTGAATTGGCCTAGCAGTTTCCGGGATGTTGTCCGCACTCGCACTCGGAGTGTGTTTGATGTTGCCGAGCAATGCGACGGTGTTCGACCCGTTTCGTGCACCGGAGTGCGCACGATGCGCGGGTAATCGTGGCATCGAATACGTTTTGCCACCCAACTCGCCGGTGTACTCCGGGCTGCGTGGCCAGGTGGTGTACGTCGGCACGGTGGCCAGGGTGCAGTACGTGGTGGTGCGCGCCAGCGCCGATGCGCGCGTGCGGGTGACCTACGGCGGGCTTGGCGATGTGGTGGTGGTTCGGGGAGACGTGGTGCGACGTAGCGATGTGCTCGGCACCGCTGCAGCGCTACACGTGGGAGTTCGCGTGGGAGAGGAATATGTGGACCCGCTCACGCTGACGCATGGCGCCAACGCGACTGGCGGTGGATCCGTTGGCGCGCCAGCCGCACCGCGCTATCGCGTCACGCTCGGCCGTGGGACAACGGTGGGTTGTGTCCGCAACCCCTGACGCGTCGCGACCCCTGACATGTCGCGGCCGGTGATACGTCGCCGATCCGAGTGCGGTGGAAGCCCTGCTCGCTCCCGATAGCGTCTCGACGGCTGAGCAATCAGTGCACGTACATATCAACTTCCACGATCCGCACACCTGTGGTCGCCTCGGCGCAACGGTTCGTGTCCACCAACCACAGGAAGGAGAACACCATGGCCATCATCAGCATGCGACAGATGCTCGAGGCGGGAGTCCATTTCGGACACCAAACCCAGCGTCGCAATCCCACGATGCAGCGCTTCATCTTCGGTGAGCGCAACGGCATCCACATCATCGACCTCGAGCAAACGCTCACCCGTATCGAAACCGCGTACGGTTTCGTGCGTCAACTTGCCTCCGGTGGCGGCGTAGTGCTGTTCGTCGGCACCAAGAAGCAAGCACAAGACCCGATCAAGAACTACGCCGAGCGTTCCGGCATGCCGTACATCAACGAGCGTTGGCTCAGCGGCATGCTCCCCAACTTCGGCACCATCTCCAAGCGTGTGTCCAAGATGATCGAACTCGAGCGTCTGAGTGCATCACCCGAGTGGGCCCAGATTCCCAAGAAGGAAGCGTTGCTCATGTCGCGCGAACTCGTCAAGTTGCAGCGCAACCTGTCGGGCATCCGCAACATGGTTCGTTTGCCAGATGCCATCTTCGTACTCGACACCGCAACCGAACACCTCGCGGTAACCGAAGCCAACAAGCTCAACATCCCGGTAATCGCCGTGGTGGACACCAACGTGAACCCCAACCTGGTGCAGTATCCAATCCCGGGCAACGACGACGCCATCCGTGCAAACGAACTCATGACCCGCGTGATCGCCGAGGCGATCGCCGAAGGTCGCTTCATCGCCGAGAAGGCCGGCGGTCAGGTGCAGAATCCTGCAACGGCCGTGGTCGACAACGCGGTGTTCGCCGCCGATCAGGCTCGCGCCCGTGCCGAGGCCGCAGCAGCGCAAGCCGCACGCGATGCCAAGTTGGCGGGTGAGGCGAACTAATGGCTGTCAACGCCAAGGACGTTCAAGCACTGCGCCAGGCGACCGGTGCAGGAATGATGGACTGCAAGAAGGCACTCGAGGAAGCCAACGGCGACGTCGAGGCAGCAAAGACATGGTTGCGCGAGAAAGGTTTGGCGGCGAGCGCCAAGCGTTCCGACCGCGACAACAATCAGGGCGTGGTGGCGTTGTCCATCGATTGCCCACTTGCTGCCATCGTCAAGCTGAAGTGTGAAACGGATTTCGTGGCATCCAGCGAGTCGTTCGTCGCCGAAGCACAAACCTTGGCCGATCTCGTGCGCGCGAAAAACGAAGCAGCGGTGTCGGAGCGAACCAAGGAGCTCGACGACCTGAAGATTCTCCTCAAGGAGAAGATCGAACTCGGCGAAGTGGTGCGCTTCGAAGCAGCAGCCGGCAACATCATGGACTCCTACATGCACGTGCAGGGTGGTCGGGGTGTCAACGTGGTGGTGGTGGAAATGAAGGGTGCAACCGAGGAGTTGGCCCACGACATTGCCGTGCACATCGCGTTCGCACGTCCCAAGTACCTCACTCGTGACGAAGTTCCCGCCGACATCGTGGCCGCCGAGCGAGCCACGTTGGAAACTGCAACCCGCAACGAAGGCAAGCCCGAGGCTGCAATCGGCAAGATCGTCGACGGCAAACTGAACGGTTTCTTCAAGGACTTGTGCCTGTTGGAGCAGCCGTATGCCAAGGACGACAAGCAGTCGGTGAAGCAAATCATTGGCTCCGCCTCAATTGTGCGGTTCGCCCAAGTGGAAATCGGGTAATCTCAGAGACGCATGACTGCTCGCACCCAGCCCCGCTGGAAACGAGTGGTATTGAAATTGTCGGGTGAGGCACTCGCCGAAAAGTCGGGCTTTGGGCTCGATAACGACGTGTTGGCCCAGTTGGCCGGCGAACTCCGTGACGCTCGCGAGGAATTCGGCGTGGACATCGCCGTCGTGGTGGGTGGCGGCAACTTCTGGCGCGGCACCAAGGGCAGTGGCCGTGGCATGGACCAAGCGCAAGCCGACTACATGGGAATGATTGCCACGGTGATCAACGGTCTGGCGCTGCAGGATGCACTCGAACGCGCAGGTCAACACTCGCGCGTAATGACCGCGGTGGAGATGCCCAAGGTGGCCGAGCCGTACATTCGTCGTCGCTGCGAGCGACACCTGGAGAAGGGACGCATCGTCATCTTGGCTGGTGGAACCGGCAATCCGTTCGTCACCACTGACACCGCGGCCGCTCTTCGCGCTGCGGAAATCGAGGCGCAGGCAATCCTGAAGGGAACGCACTCCGGCGTGGACGGCATCTACTCCGCCGACCCGAAGTTGGACAAAAATGCCACACGTTTTTCGCGATTGTCGCACCTCGATGTGATCAACAAGGGTTTGCGCGTGATGGACTCCACCGCGATCACGTTCTGCATGGACAATAAGTTGCCGATCGTCGTGTTCAACTTGCTGCAGCGCGGCAATTTGCGTGCGATACTCCAGGGCGAAGAAATCGGTACGCTAGTCGCGTGATCGACGACACACTGCTCGAGTCGCTCGACAAGATGGACAAGGCCGTCGAGCACGTACAGCACCAGTTCGTCGCCGTGCGCACGGGCCGTGCGTCTCCTGCACTGATCGAAAAGCTGAACGTGGACTATTACGGTGCGCCGGTGCCGTTGCAGCAGCTGGCCAGTTTCCAGGTGCCCGAAGCCCGCATGTTGGTGGTGAAGCCGCACGATCGCACGGCGATTGCTGCAATCGAAAAGGCGATCATGGCCAGCGACATTGGTGTGAACCCGAGCAACGACGGACAGGTCATCCGCCTGGCGTTTCCGGCGCTCACCGAAGAGCGGCGCAAGGACTACGTCAAGGTGGTGAAGAACATCGCCGAGGAAGGTCGCGTCACCATTCGTGGCATTCGCCGTGATGCGCGCAAGGCGATGGAGACCGCAGAGAAGGACGGCGACTTCTCCAAGGACGATCTCGAGCGTGCCGAAAAGGAACTCGACAAGATGACCCAAGAACACGTGGACCACATCGACAAAGCCGCAGCCCGCAAAGAGCAAGAAGTGATGGAGGTTTAGCAATGTCCGATGATCGACGCGATGACACCGATTCGAACGAAACCACCGGTGAGCTTCGCGACAACACCATCGACTTCGGCGACGAGTTCGGGGAAGTGAAGTTCGCCGACTCCGACGACTCTGCACCAGCCATCAGCGTCGACTCCACCGACACCGCGCAGTTGCCGCACTGGAGTGAGCAGCCCACGGGGGAGAGCCCACGTTTTGGTGTGCAACCTCGCGACCCGAGCAAACCGGGCACGCGCGACGCCTCGCGCCCCGTTCGCGAGCCGAGCCGTCCGATGTCGCCGCCACCCGTGAGCCGTCCGGCTCCCGAAGGACGCATTCGAATCGGCAGCGACTCCACCGATCAGCGTGCACGTCGCGCGTCCGACACGCATCCCACCATGCGCGACCGCACCGGCGACATCTCCCGACCCGTTTCGCGTGACCGCACTGCGGATCCGTCGCGTCCGACCGTGCGCGATCGATCACCGCGTCGTCCAGCACCGGCACGTCCGAGTCAGGTTCGCCGCGCTCGTCCGGATCGAGGTGATTCCGGAACGCAACCTCGCCCCATCGGCAACGATCGCAACCTGAGTTCGGCCGTCATCGTTGGCCTCGTTCTGGTGGTGCTGTTCGTTGGCACGTCGTTCGTGGGTCCTGCCGCGGTGATGGCGTTGGTCATGGTAGTGCTGGCGATTGCCGCGCTCGAATTCTTCACGCAAACCAGCAATCGTGGTCTTGGAGCACCGATGGTGGTGGGAGTCGTCGCGTGTGTGGCTGCTCCGATTGCGGCCTATTACATGTCGCATCTTGCCATTGCCATGGTGGTGGTGTTCGCATTCATCGCCGGAGCGGTCAGCCTCGTGGGTTCCAACGACGACCACAGCGGTGCAGTCACCAGCCTCGGCACGCTCATGTTGGGTGTGGTGTACATCGGGTTGCTTGGTAGCTACGCCGGAATGATTCTGCGCATGTCCACGCTCTCGGCTGCGCTCCCCAACATCGGCACCGACACCTTGTTCATTGCGGTGTTCGCCGTTGCCGCCAACGACATCGGGGCCTACTTCGTGGGTTCGGCCATTGGCCGCACGCCGTTGAAGGAATCGATCAGCCCGAACAAGACGGTCGAGGGTGTCATCGGTGGCACCATCGCCACGTTCTGCGTGGTGGTCATCCTCGGATTGCAGAGCGGAACGTGGGACTCGCTCATGGAGTGGATCATGCTCGCTGCCGTGGTGTCCATCGCTGCGCCAATCGGCGACTTGTTGGAATCTGTCTTGAAGCGTTCACTCGGCGTGAAGGACTTCGGCACGGTACTGAAGGGTCATGGTGGGGTATTGGATCGCTTCGATGGCGTGTTGCTGTCGTTGCCTACCGTGTACTTCCTTGCCGTCACGCTGACCCCGTGGGCCAGCTGAACGATCTGACGTGACCGTCAAGGTTGCCCTCGCGGGCAGCACCGGATCCATCGGGCGCCAAACGCTCGAGGTGGTTGGCGCTTCCAAAGGTCGATACGACATCGTCTCGCTTGCAGCGTCGTCGAACGAAACCGTGTTGCGCGAGCAGATTGCCCAGCATCGCCCCGGTGTCGTGGCCGTGGTGGACGAATCGGTGCGTAAGCGACTGGCTGCCGACTTCCCGGCGGTGAAGTTTTCCGACGATGTGGCCGACGTGGTGCACGACGCCGACGTGGTGGTGAATGCAGTGGTGGGATTCGCGGGGCTCCCCGTCACGCTGGAAACGCTGCGAAATGGCAAACGGTTGGCGCTGGCCAACAAGGAAAGTTTGATCGCTGCCGGGCCAATCGTGCAGCCGCTGCGTAACACCAAGGGGGCGGTGATCGTCCCGGTGGATAGCGAGCACTGCGCGGTGCATCAGTGTTTGCGGTCGAGCGTCGACGCCGGGCGCGAAGTTGCGTCGCTGCAACTCACCGCAAGTGGTGGCCCATTCCGCGGCAAAAGCCGCGACGAGCTCTCGCGTGTGAACGTTGCCGAGGCATTGGCGCACCCCACGTGGTCGATGGGCCCCAAGATCACCGTCGATTCCTCCACGCTCATGAACAAGGGACTCGAGGTGATCGAAGCGCACGAGTTGTTCGGTATCGGTTACGACTGCATTCAGGTGGTGGTGCACCCGCAGTCGATCGTCCACTCGATGGTTACATATACCGATGGTGCCACCATCGCGCAGTTGTCGATGCCCGACATGCGTCTACCCATCGCCTATGCGATTGCCTGGCCCGATCGATTCGATGTGCCATTCGGTGCCGTGGATTGGGCGAATTTGCGACGGCTCGACTTCGAAGCGCCCGATCGCAACACGTTCCGCTGCCTCGATCTGGCATACGCCGCGGGTCGCACGGGAGGCTCGGCTCCGGCGTGGTTGAGCGCGGCCAACGAGATCGCCGTCGAGGCATTTCTCGCAGGACGGATTTCCTGGCTACAGATTGCCGAAGTGAATGACGCCACGCTCCAGCAGCACGATGGAGCAAGCCTGTCGAGCGTGGACGACGTGCTTGCTGCCGATGCGCGAGCGCGACACATTGCACGCAACATTGTGCAAACTTTTGCACACGGTACGGGTACCGTAGGCGCGTGAGCTCGTTCTACACCCGCGTTCGCGAAGACCTCGTCGGTGGCGGCGGCGACCCCACCCGCGACTCCGGCGACAAGGTGCCCTTGTCCACCACCATAGGCGGTGTCGGAATCATCGTGGCACTGCTCGCGTGGTTGGCGTACAACAACGTCTGGACATTCGTCTTCGTCATCGGCCTGATCGTGTCGGTGTTCCTGCACGAGATCGGCCACTTCGTCACCGCTCGACGCACCGGCATGAAGGTGACGCAGTTCTACATGGGATTCGGGCCCAAGTTGTTTGCCTGGCGCCGCGGCGAGGTGGAGTACGGATTGCGCGCGTTCCCGATCGGCGCATTCGTGCGCATCGTCGGTATGAACAACATGGACGAGACCGATCCCGCCGACGAAGACCGCGCCTATCGTTCCAAGTCGTTTCCCCGTCGTCTGTTGGTCATTACGGCTGGTTCGCTCATGCACGTGGTCATTGCATTGGCCTTGTTCGTGGGTGTCTATTCCATCTCTGGTCGTTACGGCGAAACGGGTCGGGTTACCGTCATGGATCAGCCGTACCAGGGGAGTGCTGCCGAAGCCGCCGGCGTACGTGAGGGTGACGTGATCGTTGCCTTCGACGGCAAGGAGGTTTCCACATCCGGCGACTTCGTGGGCGCGGTCCGCGCCAAGCAACCAGGAGATCGAGTGGAGGTGGTCATCGACCGCAACGGTGAAACGCTGGTGCTGAACGCAACGCTCACGGTGTTCCCGGGTTCGCAAGACACCCCCGATGCCCGCGCATTTTTCGGAGTGGCCGGTTGGTCGCGCGACTACGTGCAACTCGGCGTACTCGAATCCGTCGGGCGCGCTGCGCAGGATGTGGTGGGCACTGCGCGTGACTCAATCACTGGCGTGTTCACCGTGTTGAATCCCATCAACCTTGCCGACAACTTGACCAGCGAAGAGGCAAACCCGCTCACGCGTCCCAGCACCGTGGTGGGCGCCAGTCAGCTTGGTGGAGAGGTGGGTCGAAACGAAGGCTGGAAGGGTGTGTTGTTGCTGCTGGGCGCGGTCAACGTGTTCGTTGGAGTGTTCAACATGATGCCGCTCTTGCCGTTCGATGGAGGACACGCGGCGGTTGCGATCTACGAGCGTGTCCGCTCGACACGCACACGTCGGTATCACGCCGACGTGCGCAAGTTGGTGCCGGTGGCTACCGCGGTGGTGGTGCTGTTGGTGATGTTGCTCGTGGCAGGCTTGTACCTTGACATCACGCAACCCCTCGGCTGATTAATGAACTTCGCACCCGCCAGTTCGCGCACATGACCACCGCACCGTCGTTTCCGCGCAAAAAGACGCGACAGATTCACGTTGGCAAAGTAGCCGTGGGTGGTGACGCGCCAATCAGCGTGCAGTCGATGACCATCACCAAAACTGCCGATGTCGAAGGCACACTGCAGCAGATTTATGCATTGGCAGCCGCCGGGTGCGACATCGTGCGTTGTACCTGCAACGAAGTCGAAGCTGCCGAGGGCTTGGCCCAGATCGTGCCGCGGTCACCGGTGCCGATCATCGCCGACATTCATCACCAATACAAGATGGCGTTGGCCGCATTGGAAGCAGGTGTCCAGGGCCTGCGATTGAACCCCGGCAACATTCGCAAACCCGAGCACATCAAGGCGGTGGCCAGCGAGGCACGCGATCGAAAGGTGCCCATTCGAATTGGAGTGAACGGTGGTTCGCTCGATCCTGCGTTGTATGAAAAATACGGCGGGCTGACCGCCGATGCCATGGTGGAGTCCGCGCAAACCGAGATGCGCTACTTCGACGAAGTGGGTTTTGATCTCATCAAGATTTCGGTGAAGGCATCCAACGTGCCGTTGATGGTGGAGGCGTATCGCAAGTTGAGCGCCGTCACCGATCATCCGTTGCACCTGGGTGTCACTGAAGCCGGTCCACTGCCGGGCGGTTTGGTCAAGGCAACGGCCGGCATTGCTGCGTTGCTCCTCGAAGGCATTGGTGACACCATTCGCTTCAGCCTCACCGCCGACCCGGTGGAGGAAGCACGGGCTGGTCGTCAACTGCTCGAGGCACTTGGGCTTCGTGAACGAAAGAACGTGGACCTCATTGCCTGCCCGAGTTGCGGTCGAGCCGAGATCGACGTCATTGAGGTTGCCAATCGTGCTCAGGCGGCATTTGCCGACAAGAAGTTGCCGTTGCAAATCGCGGTGATGGGTTGCGTGGTCAACGGTCCGGGAGAGGCGCGTGAGGCCGATCTCGGCATTGCTGCCGGCAACAAGCGCGGACATTTGTTCGTGAAGGGGCGAAACGTGGCGGTGGTGCCCGAGAGCGAAATGGTCGAGGCCCTCGTGGATTGGGCCACGTTCATCCACGAACACGGGGTGGAAGCAGCGTTACAACGTGTGGACACCACCATCGCCGAGCGTGAAGCGGCAAGGGATCGCTCGGCACTCCTTGACGAAAAGGGTGCCGACGCGAATCACTCGTCGGAAAAAATCGTCGAGATTCGCCGCACCGTCGAAGGCTGAGCGCGTCGCAGCGTTAGGGCGCAACCGTGGTGGTGGGCGCAACTGTGGTGGTGGGCGCAACCGTGGTGGTCGTCGTGATGTCACTCACACGTTGTGCCAACGCCGCAGCCAACTCCAGGTACACCTTGGTTCGCACCTCGTGACCAAGCGGAGTGAGATGTATCTTGTCCGGGTCCATCACCTTGGGATCGTTCTTGGCAATCGTCACCCAGTCGTACACGCTGGCCAACGGGTAGTTCGACAACACCGATGCAAGGGTGGCGTTGAATCGCTGTGACTGTCGTGTGGTGGTTGCAGAGTCGATGCGATGCACATTGACCCACACAACGGGAACGTCGCCGATGGTGTTCATGAGTTCCTGAATCACGGTGGTGTACTCGCGCCGCTTGGTCAGAATCGCCACGTCGTTGGTGCCGAGAGCAACGATCACCGCCGTTGGTCGAATGCCGTCGGCGAGCAGTTGCTTGAGTGCGGCGTTTCCCGAATACCGCGTGGAAGTGAGACCGCTGATACGTCGACCCCAGCGACTGTCCACCAGCACTCGCTCGAAGTGCTGTGCTGCGGTGAGTCTGCTTTGGGACTTGGCGAAAAAATTGGTACCCCAAGTGAGGCTGTCGCCGAGTACCACCAGGGTGGACGTCGGCGTTGTCGTGGTTTTTTGCGGCACGACTGATTGCGCCGTAACGCGAGCCTGAGCAACCGTGCGTGCCGACACGACGCCGGTGCTCGAGGCAACCATCGCCACCGCCAAGGCGGCGAGCAATCGGCGTAGGTGAGGGGTCACGCACCCACCCCGGTACCCATCATGCGCTCACCGAGTAGATGGTGGCGGTGCCTTCGAGCGCGATCGTCTCGCCCGCAGCAACATAGGCAGCCGCGCCGCGAGTGAGTGGCCCGGCACTGCCCGAGGTGCACACCAGGATGGTGTGCTTCGATGTCGCGGTAAGGGCAAACGTGCCGTTGAGCTCGTGTCGCATCACGGAAAACGGTGCGTTGCAGCGGTACGCCACGCTGGTGGGCGAAATGCGTTCGGTTAAAACGAGAGGGTCACCCGCCGGGCCACCACCCGCCGGGCCACCACCCGCCGGGCCATCACCCGCCGGGCCGGCACCAGGCGCCGCATCAAGCCGTGCCACGGCAAAGAACTCGTTCAGGTCGACGTGCTTGTCGGTGAATGCTGCTCGCATCACGTTGTCGGAACTGCCCTGCACTTCCAGTGCCGTTCCATAGAGGTACGCATGCACGGTGCCGGCGTCCAGGTACAACGCGTCACCCGGGGCAAGACGTAGGTGATTCATGAGTAGCGCCACCACTGCGCGGGGATCGTCGTAGTGATCCATGAGTTGTGTCATGGCTGGTGACGGTGTGTCGACTCGTGCCAACTCTGCCGACACCGTTGGCGAACCGGTGGAGTCATCGCCGGACAGCACCGCACGCACCGCATGTGCAACCCCGTGTTGTGCAACCATCGCAGCCAGTGCAGTCGCTCCTGCATCGTTGCACTGTTGCAGTGCAACGTCGCGCGATGCGGTGCCGCAGAGTGCTTCGAAGCTGTCGAGTGCAATCACCATCTCGGGTTTGGCGCGATCGTCGACGTACATACGTTGTTTGGCATCGAGCGATATTCCGGCGGCTTCCTCGCGGGCGAATCCCCGTGCTGCTTGCGAAGCCGACGGATGCGTTTGTAGCGACAATGGTTGTGCTGCGGCCAACAACTTCACGATGAAGGGAAGGTCGCCGATTTCGTCCGAAAGATACGTTGGTGCAGGGAGGTGCACACTTTCGTCAATGTGTGCTGGTCCGCGTGGATGGGTGCCGTACCAGATTTCTGCCCATGGCCGACCGTCGGCGGTGATTTCCAGCATCTCGGGAAGGGCGAATCGATCGCCCCATGCGTAGTGCTGAACGGCACCCTTGAGTCGAAGCATTGCGCCGTTACGCGCTGGCCGCAATGACGTGGGCGGCTACCTGGTCGATTGGCAATTCGGTGGTGGTGCCTGCGATGCGATCGCGAACTTCCAGCACGCCCTTTGCCACGCCCCGCCCTGCGATGACGATCATCGGCATGCCCAGCAACTCTGCATCCTTGAATCGCACGCCTGGCGACACGCCGTCGCGATCATCCAACAACACATGCAATCCGGCCTTCGACAGCTCTGCTGCCAAAGCTTCGGCGGCGGGAGCCGTGTCGTCGCCGGGCTTGCCGGCGATCACCACGTGCACGTCCATTGGTGCAACGCTGCGCGGCCAACGCAATCCCAGTTGGTCATGGTGCATCTCGGCGATCGCGGCCACTGCGCGCGACACACCGACACCGTACGAGCCCATGGTCACCACTCGTTGCTTGCCCTTGTCGTCCAGCACTTGTAGGCCCAGTACTTCGGCGTACTTGCGCCCGAGCTGGAATACGTGTCCCATCTCGATGCCGCGTTCTATTCGCAGATTCGACCCGCAGTTCGGACACGGATCCGTGTCGCGCACGTCGGCAACGTCGATGACGCCATCGGCGGTGAAATCGCGACCGTGCACCAGATTCACCACGTGATGTCCGGGCGTGTTGGCGCCGGTCACCCACGCACTACCCACCACCACGCGCGGGTCGAGGAGGAAACGAATACCCGCTGGCTGCTTTTCGCCCAGCACGTCGGGGCCGATGTAGCCCTTCACCAAGACGGGGTGCGCGGCAAAGTCGGCGTCGCCGAATGCATCCACGTCGGCGGGAGACACGGCAGCTTCCAAACGTTTCATGTCCACTTCGCGGTCGCCAGGAACGCCGATGGCCAGCGGTGTGCGGCTGCCGTCGGGGTGGCGCAACATGACGAGAACGTTCTTCAAGGTGTCGGCGGCGGTCCACGCACCCGTACCTTGCACGGTGCCACTCGACGCGGCTGCGCCACGGCGCAGGTCGTCGCGGGCGTTCAACAAATCGACCAACGTCTGAATGGTGGGCGTGTTGGGTGTGTCCACCACGAGTGCCGCAGGAGTGTTGCGGGCATCGATGTCGGCCAACGTGCCGATGCGAACCGCTTCGGTGTTGGCGCGATAATCGCACGACGTGCAGCGAACGAACGTGTCTTCACCCGAAGCGCACGGCGCCAAGAACTCCTCCGAGGCAGAACCGCCCATGGCGCCTGACATCGCCTTCACGATCACCACATCGAGACCGAGGCGTTCAAAGATCTTCACGTACGCCGCACGATGTGCGTCGTAGCTGCGCTGCAAACCGTCGTCGTCGAGGTCGAAACTGTAGGAATCCTTCATCACGAATTCGCGGCCGCGCAGCAGCCCAGCGCGTGGGCGTGCTTCGTCGCGGTACTTGGTTTGAATCTGGTACAGCCACACCGGCAAGTCCTTGTAACTGCCGTAGAGATCCTTCACCAACAGCGTGAACATCTCTTCGTGTGTGGGGCCCAGCAAGTAGTCGACACCGCGGCGGTCCTGCAGGCGGAACAAATTGGGACCGTAGTCGGTCCAACGACCCGATGCGTCGTAGGGATCGCGCGGCAACAAGGCGGGGAAGTGCACTTCTTGTGCGCCGATGGCGTTCATTTCCTCTCGAACGATCTGCTCGACTCGCTGCAATACCCGCATGCCAAGCGGCAGCCACGTGTAGCCGCCGGGAGCGGCTCGTCGGATGTAGCCGGCCCGCACCAACAGGCGGTGGCTTGGTACTTCGGCTTCGGCCGGGTCGTCACGCAATGTGCGCACAAAGAGCGTCGACAAGCGATGAATCACGCGAAACGAAGGCTAGTTCCCGCGGCTATCATGGTTACGTCCTTCTACAGTCAGCATGAGTGCAGACCGCAAAGGCGTGGGTCACCACCCACGCCTTTTTTTGACTCATGTAACGACCGTCGAGGGAGAAATTTGGTGACGGACATACGGGTACATGGTTACGAAAACGACGAAAAGGGAGCCACAGAGACGATGACTACGGACACCGTCGTTGAGCGGGTACGCGCCCTCGCGGCACCGATCGTCGCGGATTTGGGTCTGGAGATCTACGACCTCGAGATGGTGTCTGGCGTCCTTCGCCTCAGCATCGACACCCCGCCCGGACAGCCATCCGGTGTCACACTCGACAACATTGCGCTCGTGAGTCGTTTGGTGTCACGCGAACTCGATCACAACGACCCGATGCCCGGTCGTTACACGCTCGAAGTGTCGAGCCCCGGTTTGGAGCGCCCATTGCGCACCCCACGGCATTTCCAGCGGGAGATCAACAAGGTGGTGTCGGTTCGTCTGCACCACGCCATCGACGCACGCCGTCGTTTGCAGGGTGTACTGCTTCGCGCCGACGATCGCGGCATCGCGATGTGCCTGGACGATACGGGAACCGAAATGTCGGTGTCGTACGACGACATCGAGCGCGCACGAACCGTGTTCGTGTGGGGCGCAGAGAAGCCGGCAGGCCGTGGCGAGAAGTCGTCCGGTGGAACATCTTCAGATCGACACACCAAGGAGGTTGCGTCATGAATCAAGCAGACATGAAAGAAGCCATCCGGATGATCGCCGCAGATCGCGGCTTGTCCATTGACTCTCTCTTGCAGGTGCTGGTGGAAGCGCTAGCCACTGCATACAAGAAGCGTCCCGGTGCAGCCGAGGAAGTCATCGTGGGGTTGAACCCCGACTCCATGGAAATGACCTTCACCGCATACGACATCGACGCCGACGGCAACTGGTGCAACGAACGCGACGACACGCCGAGCCGTGACGAACTTGGTCGTATCGCAGCATCTACGTTCCGTGCGGTGTTGAGCCAGCGCATTCGCGAAGTGGAGTATCAGGGCAAGTACGACCAGTTCCGCAACAAGGAAGGCGAGATCGTTGCCGGTCGTATTCGCCTGATGCCGGATCGAAACTCCGAGCGCAAGTACCTCATCATCGACATGAGCGGTGGCGAGGGAATCATGCCGCTGTCCGAGCAGGTGCCCAACGAATTGCGTGGTTCCACCGACGGCACCTTCAAGGTGTTCATCGTGGAAGTTCGCCAAACCGAGCGTGGCCCGCAGGTCGTCGTAAGCCGCAGCCACCCGGGCTTGGTGTTCAAGCTGTTCCAGATGGAAGTACCCGAGATCGTGAGCGGTCAGGTGAGCATCATGGCGATTGCCCGCGAGCCTGGTCAGCGCTGCAAGATTGCCGTGGCATCCAACGATCAACGCATCGATCCGATTGGTGCCTGCGTCGGTGGACGTGGCGATCGCGTCAAGCGTGTGGTCACCGAACTTCGTGGCGAGAAGATCGACATCGTCACCTACAGCGACGACAAGCGTTCGATGATCATCAACGCGATGTCGCCGGCGAAGGTCACCGAGGTGAACATCAGCGACGATGGAACCCAAGCCGATGTGATCGTGCCCGACTTCCAGTTGTCGCTGGCCATCGGTCGCGCCGGCATCAACGCCAAACTGGCGGCCCAGTTGTGCGGCTTGCGACTCGACGTAAAGAGCGAGAGTGAAGCAGCCGGCATCACCGTGGAGAATGCCGCAGCACCCGTGGTGGATTCCATCTGAGCAAGACCGTTCGCGTTTCCACGCTCGCCAAAGAGCTCGGGATGACCTCCAAGCAGGTCATCGACCTGTGCGCAACGATCGGTGTTGGCGTGGTGTCCGCCGGCTCGAGCATGGTCGACGCGCAAGCCGATCGAGTGCGGCGTCACGCCGAGGAAAAAGGTTTGAAGGGCGAACCCATCGTCGACAAGCCGAAGCGCGCCAAGAAGGCCGCAACGGGGGACGAAGAAGCAAAGCCAAAGACCACTCGCGCAAAAAAGACCACCAAGTCGGCTGCATCGGACACCGAGGCAGCGCCGGAAACTCAAGCAACGAGCAGCACGACGCCAGCAGAGTCTGCGACCACCGCTCCGGTTGCCGCACCGTCTGCTGCGGTGTCGCCACTTCCCCCAGCAACCGTGGTCACCAGCGTGGTCACCCCACCAGCAGCACCGACCGCATCGACACCACCATCGCCAACCACATCGTCAGCCACCTCGCCGACATCGGAAACCGCTCCGACCTCTGCTCCCATCTCTCCGGCACCACGCGTGGTGTCGTCGCGCCCGGGTAATGCCATCACCAGCCGTCCTCCTGCAAGTCGTCCACCCACCACACCTGGCGCTCCGGTGCCACCGCCCGGAACTCCGCCATCCAGCGGTCCGCGCACGGTGCCCGCTGGTGGTCGCGTCATTCCGCCGCCGCCAGGCGGCAGTCGCGTTCCGCCACCGCCGGCTCGTCGCCCACCGGGTCCGGATTCCCGCGGGCCGCGTCCTGGTGGCGCTCCACGTCCGGGTGCCTCGGGTCGAATGGGTCGTTTTTCGTCGTCCAGCCTCGGCCGCAGTGCGCCGCGTCCGAGTGGCGCAGGTGCACGTCCAGGAGCACCAGGTCCGCGTCCCGCTGGTGGTCGCGGCTCGGGTCTTGGTCGACAAATCGGTGGCCCGCAAGGTCGTGGTCCTAACGCGCGTGGCGGCGGCAATCGTCGCGGCGCGCGCAAGAAGACGAGGGAGCAAAAACGCAAGGACATGGAGCAACTGCAGTCATTGCAGCCGACGCAGTATGCGCCGAGCAATGCTCCGGTACCCGAGGGTCCGATCGTCGTCGAACGTGGTTCGTCGGCACAGGTGTTTGCTCCGAAACTGAATCGTGGTGCTGCCGACGTGGTGCGCTTTTTGTTGGAGCAGGGCGAAATGGTTACTGCCGCCATGTCGCTTGCCGACGAACAGATGGAACTCTTCGCGATGGAAGTTGGCGCGGAAGTCATCCTCGTGGATCCGGGCCAGCAAGAGGAGATGGAGCTGCAGGCACTCTTCGACGACTCCGACGACGCCGACGAATCCGCACAAGAGACTCGTCCGCCAATCGTCACCATCAGGGGTCACGTCGACCACGGCAAGTCCACGTTGCTCGACAAGATTCGCTCCGCCAACGTGGTCGCAGGTGAGGCCGGCGGTATCACGCAGCACATCGGCGCGTATCAAGTAACGAAGAACGACAAGTTGATCACCTTCATCGACACTCCCGGTCACGCAGCGTTCAGCAAGATGCGTGCGCGTGGTGCGGGTGTCACCGACATCGTGGTTTTGGTGGTTGCCGCCGACGACGGTGTGATGCCACAAACCATCGAAGCCATCAGTCACGCACGTGCTGCGGATGTGCCGATCATCGTTGCCATCAACACAATCGACAAGGAGAATGCCGACGTGCAACGCACCATGTCGGCAATCGCCGAGCAGGGTCTGGTTCCCGAACAGTGGGGCGGCGACACCATCGTGGTCGAGATGTCGGCGCAACAGAGCCTCGGTATCGACGACTTGCTCGAGCAGTTGCTGGTGGTTGCCGAAGTGGAAGAACTCACCGCCAATCCGAGCGGTCGCGCCAAGGGATTCGTGCTCGAAGCACGGCTCGATGTTGGTCGTGGCCCGGTTGCCACCGTGTTGGTGGACAAGGGCACGCTCAAGGTGGGTGACCCGATGGTGGCTGGCGCCGCCTGGGGTCGCGTGCGCGCCATCATCAACGACCGCGGCGAACAAATCAAGGAAGCCGGCCCCTCCTCGCCGGTGCAGGTGTTGGGTCTTTCCGCCGTGCCGCAAGCCGGTGACGAGTTCCGTATTGCGCCCGACGACCGCACCGCCCGCACCGTGGCCGACTCGCGTGCTCAGCGTCAACGGTTGTTGGCTCAGCGCGGCGATGCCCGCACGCAAAAGGGTGTCAAGCTCGAGGACATCTTCACGCAAATTCAGGCTGGCGAAACGGCAACGCTCAACTTGTTGATCAAGGCCGACGTGCACGGTTCGTTGGAAGCCGTTACCGAGAGCCTCCGCAAGTTGGAGCGCGACGACGTGAAGGCTGCCTTCGTGCACCGCGGTGTGGGTTCCATCACCGAGAACGACATCACCCTGGCTGCCACCACGAACGCCACCATCATCGGTTTCAACGTGCGTCCGGATCGCAAGGTGCGCGACCTCGCCGAAGCCGAGAACGTGGAGATCCGCACCTACGAAGTGATCTACAAGGTGATCGAGGACATCGACAAGGCGATGAAGGGCTTGCTCGCGCCGGAGTTCGAGGAAGTGGTCACGGGCGAAGCCGAGGTGCGCGAACTGTTCCGCGCGCCCAAGGTCGGCGCGGTGGCGGGCTGCTTCGTTCGCTCGGGTGTCATCACCCGCGGTTCGAAGGTTCGCTTCTTGCGCGAAGGTGTGATTATCTGGAAAGGTGCCATCAACACCCTGCGCCGATTCAAGGACGATGTGAAGGAAGTACGCGAAGGCTTCGAGTGCGGTATCTCGCTCACCGACTTCCAGGACTTGAAGCAGGGTGACATCATCGAAACGTACGACCTGCGCGAAATCGAGCGCGTGTAATCGCCATGGCTGACCTGCAGTTTTATTTCGATCCGGTGTGCCCGTGGGCCTACATCACCTCTCGCTGGGTGGTGGAGGTACAGCAACAGCGCGGGTACGACGTGTCGTGGAAGTTCATCTCGCTGTTCATGATCAACAACGATCGTGGTTACAACGAAGGCAACATGCCGTGGCGCGACGGCCACCTGTCCGGCTTGCACGGTTTGCGAGTGGCGAGTGCTGCGCGTGCCGCAGCGGGCAACGATGCCGTTGCCGCGGTGTACACCGCATTGGGCAAGGCAATCCACGTCGACAAGCGTCGCCCGAAGGATTCCACCGAGATGAAGGACTTTGCCCGCACCGTGTTGAGCGAAGCCGGTCTCAATCCGCAATGGGCCGATAGCGCAACGGACGAGTTGCACGACGAGGTCATTCGCTACGAGACCACGCGAGCCTTGGAACTCACCGGTAAGGACGTGGGCACCCCGATTCTGGTGTTCCACCCCGAGAAGCCCAATCAAGCGAGCTTCTTTGGTCCGGTGATTTCTTCGATTCCGCGCGGGGCTGATGCGCTGCGTTTGTGGGATGCCGTGGAGACACTGGCGACCACGTCGGGCATGGCCGAGTTGAAGCGCTCGTTGCGCGCCGCACCGTCATTTGACTGACCTACGCTGGCGTCATGCAGGTTGTCTACACGCCCAAACATTTGTTGCATGATCCCGCCACGGAGATCGAAGCATCCACCACGCATTCTCCCTTCGAGCACACGGGCCGCGCCGAAACCATCAAGTCGGCACTCGCTGCCGATTCACGTTTCACGTTTCGCGAACCCACCGACCACGGCACCGAACCAATCAAGGCAATTCACGATGAGGGTTTGATCGACTTTCTGTCGGTTGCGTGGGCCGAGTATCAGAAGGTGGTCGGCGACCGACGCGAAGTGGTGCCTGACTTTTTCTATCGCGACGAAATTCGCAATCAGATGGGTGCCACCAAGGAGCCCGAGGCAATCACCGCTCGCCTGGGTTGGTGGTGTTTCGAAACCACCACACCGTTGACGCAAGGTACGTACGAAGCCGCGCGCGCCGCGGTGGACACTGCATTGACGGCAACCGACGCCGTGCTGGGTGGCGAACGTGCGGTGTACGGGTTGTGCCGCCCGCCAGGGCACCACGCCACGCGTGACTTGTACGGCGGCTACTGCTTCTTCAACAACGCCGCCATAGCCGCGCACGACATCGTGCGACGCACCGGGGGAAAGGTGACCGTGCTCGACGTGGACTACCACCACGGCAATGGCACGCAAGAAATCTTCTACGACCGTGACGACGTGCAGTACGTGTCGTTGCACGGCGACCCGCGTCGTGCGTATCCGTACTTCACGGGGCACGCCGACGAAACCGGTACCGGCAAGGGCTTGGGGTCCACGTACAACGTGCCGTTGCCCAAGCGCACTGCTGACGACGCGTACATCTCAGCGCTGTCAACGTGCGCTGAGAAGATCGCAGCGTTCAAACCCACCGCACTGATCGTGTCGCTTGGTCTCGACACGTTCATCACCGATCCGATCGCCGACCTGGCGGTAACCACCGAGGGTTTCTCACGCAGCGGGTCGTTGCTCGCGCAACTCAACCTGCCAACCATCGTGCTGCAAGAGGGTGGCTACGACGTGCAGGCACTCGGGCGCAACGTGCACGCCTGGTTGACGGGTTTCGGCGCCTAGTCGTTCGACGAAAACCCGTCGCGTGCTCTAGTCGCGGCGCTGATCGCGCAGGTATGCCTCGAACTGCGCAGCCAACTCGTCACCCGACGGAATGTCGGCGGTGTCGTCGTCACGCTGGTGGGCGGCGTCGTAGGCCGACTCCAGTTGTGACAGCAGTTGTGCATGTTCGGGGTTGGAGGCAACCAACGTGTCGAGTCGCTCGCGATGGGCGGAGGCATCGGCGCGAGCCGCACTGACGTCGAGCGAGATACCTCCGGTGTCGCACACCGCGCCGAGCAACGCCACGGTCGCTGCCGGATATGGCATGGTGGTGGCGTAGTGCGGCACCTGTGCCCAGATGCCGATGGAAGGAATTCCGCGCCCGGTGAGCACGTGCTCGAGTACGGCCTCGATGCCGGCGGGAACGTCCACCGAACTGCGTACGTAGGGCAGCGACACGATGGCATCCGACGACGGGGAAGTGCACGACAAGTTCACTGCGCGCGTGTGCGGCGTGGCGAACGGATAGGCGCCGAGTCCGATCATCTTTCGCACACCGAGCTGCGTGGCAAGTTCGCCAACGCTGGCGGCGAACTGGTTCCATCTGGAGTCGGGCTCGTGCCCGGTGAGGAGCAGAATCTCCTTGCCGTTGATGTCGTGGCCGAGCATGATCTCCGTCGACGGCCAATCCAGGCGGGTGTTGATGCCTTCGCGAAGTTCCATGGTGGGTCGGCGTGCGCGAAAGTCGAGGTACTCGTCGGCGTTGAAGGTCACCAGTGTGGTTGCACCCGACACGTCGATGAGGCGCGTCATTGCCGAGTGCGCGGCTGAACTGGCGTCGATCCACCCTTGCAACATGACCACCAGCAAGGGCGACGACAGCGTCGGCATCTGCGCATAGCTTTCGTGCAGGTGGTAGGAGTCGGGTGTCGAACCTGGCGACGACATCTGGCTGGTCAGTGTAGGCGCGAGAGCGACCGGTGTGCTGCTGTGACTGCCGACTCAACCTGGGCGGCAAACGGAGCCAATTCTTCGGCCGAACGATCTCCAAGTGCTCCACCGAGATACCGCGCGTACACGCCTTCGATGATGCAGGCCAGTTTCCAAAACGCAAAAGCGGTGTAGAAATCCAGCTGCGAGACGTCGCGCTTGGTGATGCGGGCGTAGCGCTCCACCAAGTCGGCGCGATTGAGGAATCCTTTCACGCGGTTTGCCTGTGCCTGCCATGCAGACGACTCGTCATCGGGGCCGGTGTAGTACGCCATGAGCAATCCGAGGTCAGCGAGCGGGTCGCCGAGTGTGCAGATTTCCCAATCCAGCACTGCGGCGATGCGACCATCGTCGTTCACGATGCAATTGTCGAGTCGATAGTCGCCATGAACGATGGTGGCCGGGCCTTGTTCGGGAATCCGCTGTGCGAGTGCGTCATGCACTTGGTCGAGCAACGGCAGGTCCCTGGTTTTCTGCGCGTTGAATTGCCCGTACCAGCGCTTGAGTTGTCGCGCGATGTATCCCTCGTGGCGCGCAAGATCGGCGAGGCCGACATTCTCCAGGTTCACGGCGTGAATCGCGGCCATGGTGTCGATCAGCGACTCACTCGCCGTGCGTCGCGCCTGTTCGGTGAGCACACGCTCGGCGATGGTGGCGTCGCGAATGACATGGCCATCGACGAAACCCATCACATAGAACGGCGCACCGTTGACGGCGGGGTCGTCGCACATTGCCAGCGCTGGAGCAACCGGTACGTCGGTGTTGCGCAGTGCGTGGATGATGCGGTGTTCGCGTCCCATGTCGTGTGCGCTCGCAAGCGTGTGCGACAGCGGCGGGCGGCGTAACACGTACTTGGTGCCTCGTGCGTCGGTGAGTTTGAAGGTGAGATTGGAGTGTCCACCCGCAATCACCTCGGCCGTAAACGGGGGAGTAAATCCCGTCACGTGTTCTGCCAGCCACGGGGTAACGGTTGCAGTGGCGATGCCATCGCGGGCCGCATCAACCATGCGGCAAAACTACTCGCCCGACGCTGGAACGGCACGGTTGCCCGACGCTGGAATGACACCGTTCGCCGAGCGGTATCGTGAGCGCGTGAGTTCCGCGGTCGGCGTCATCGATGTCAGTGATGCAACCTTTCAAAAGGAAGTCATCGAACGTTCCAAAACCACACCGGTGGTGGTGGACTTGTGGGCCACGTGGTGCGGCCCGTGCAAAACCCTCGGCCCCATCTTGGAAAAGGTGGTGTCGGCCACGGGCGGCAAGGTGATACTCGCCAAGGTGGATGTCGACAAGAATCCGGCAATCGCGCAAGCCTTCCAGGTGCAGTCGATTCCCGCCGTGTATGCGCTGAAGAACGGTCAAGTCGTGGACGGCTTCATGGGTGCTCTGCCCGAGCACGAAGTGAAAACCTTCGTGGGCAAGTTGGCTCCGGGAGGCGAGATCGTGGATGTTGCCACCTTGCTCGCGCGTGGCGATGAAGCGAGTTTGCGTGAAGCGTTGAAGATGGAGCCCACCAACGAACAAGTCGTGCTGGCTCTCGGTGCGTTGCTGTTGTCGAACGGCACGGTCACCGATGCGTTGGAGATCTTGCAGCGTGTGCCGCAGACCCCCAAGGTGGCTGGGCTGGTGGAACGCGCCAAGGCAATGTTCGTTCCCGACGACAACTACGCCGTGCAACTCGATGCGTTGTTGCCACTGGTCAAGGCTGACGAAGAGGCCCGCAAGCGCTTCTTGGAGATTCTCGACACGATGGGACCAGGCGATCCCCGCACCGCTACGTATCGTCGCAAGATGACGGGAATGCTCTTCGCCTAAGTGATGGTCGGCCGTGCCGACACGAGTGTGATGGTCGGCCGTGCCGACACGAGTGTGATGGTCGGCCGTGCCGACCCAAGTCCTCTTCCGTTTGCAGCTCGCCGTGCACACAGCATGGCGTGGAGATGTTGTGGGAGTGGTGGCGCTGGCTGGGCTGGCGCCGCATAGTCGTCGTAGCAGTTGCGATACCGATTGTGGCCGTGGTGGTGTGGTGGATGGTGCGGCTACCTGCACCCCCCGTGGAGAACTTCATCCCGACCGCACCCGAAGCTCCCGCGTCACTTGACCCCCTCGCACCGCTCGACACGCTCGCGCCAACACGCATCGCCGTGCACGTGGTGGGTGCGGTGCAACAACCCGGCGTGTACCACCTTGTCGCTGGTGCTCGCGGTGACGATGCAGTTCGTGCCGCAGGTGGCCCCACCGCTGATGCCGACGTACGACGAGTGAATCTTGCTGCCCCGTTGACGGACGGCGAACAGTTCTTGGTGCCCCGAAAAGGCGAGCACGTTGTCATCACCGTGCCGCCCTCGCGCGGTGGCTCGGCCGGCAATTCCAGCGGCGGCTCCGCGGGCAATACCGCCGGTAACTCCGCCGGAGTCCCACCAAGCGGTGCGCTCCTCGTGGATCTCAATCGTGCAACCGTGGCGGAACTCGATCAGTTGCCCGGCGTTGGGCCATCCACCGCACGAGCGATTGTTGACCATCGCACACGCAATGGACCGTTTGCATCAGTCGACGATCTGCTCGCCGTGCGCGGTATCGGTCCTGCAAAACTCGCGGAGTTGAAACCCTTCGCTCGGGTGTGATGCGCGATGCGCGCAACGCAAGAAGGCGATGTACTACAGCACGCTGAGGGCAAACATCGCAAAGCCCGCGAATCCGCCAACGCTCATCGCCAAGGCCAGCGGCCACATCACCGACCACCAATCGCGCCAGTCTGCGATGGGTCGCTTGGTGGCACGATGCGCAGCCCATTGGCCAAGCCCGCACCACAGCGCCAAACTGAGCGCCACACCAATGGCTATGGTGCTCACTCCGGTGGTAATCGGAATGCCAAAGGCCACCAGCAAGGGGCACGCGGCAATGATCAGCGCGAATCCTGCCACTCCGGCTATACGCCCGGGCAAGAGCAGGAGCAGACCACCGACGGCGGCGACCATCGCGGCGCCTCCAAGCGCATAGATGCCGCCTTTGCGTCGCAGCTCGGTGCGATAGGCGATCACGCCACCTGGAATCGCCACGTGCGCCATGTTATTCGCTCATCACACGCTCGTTATGTCACGGTCGCCGTTGGGTGTTGCATTGCCGCACGTCTGGGAAGTGACCTCGCCTCGCGTGTACCGGTGGTCGCCTGGGTCGCTGGTGTGAGTGCTGTCGTGGTGCCGTGGCGAGTGGTGTGGTGGGCGTTCATTGGCGTTGCGGTGGCAACGACCCTCACCACCCCTGCATCGCGCGATGTAACGCTCCACGTTCGGCGTGCGGCTCGAAAGCGGCGCCACATGTTTGCGGCACTCGTTGCACTTACGGCCCTGCATGGTGCAGTGGAGTGGCATCACCTGACAACTCCACGAACGGGGGATTTCTCGGGAGTTGCTCTTGCGCGTTCCGACGCTGCACCGCGCGCCGGTGCGTTGTCGGTCATCGTTGAACTCGACGGCGAAAACTTTCGTCTCACGCTGCACGGCAGTGCTCGCAACACGATTCGCACCGTGAAAATGGGCGATGTGGTCGTGCTCGACGCCGATCGGGTGGCGTACGACTCCCGCCGATTGCGCTTCTCTGCCGGGCGTCACGTGCAGGGCGAACTTCGCAATGTCACGGTGCACGCCACGGCACCGGCGCCAACGCCGTGGCATCGTGCAGCCAACCGTATTCACGAATTGGTGGATCGTGGAGCACGTACCATGCACTCCGACGACGCCGCACTGGTGCGTGGATTGGTGTTGGGTGACGAATCGCGGCAGCCGTCCCGCATGACCGAGGCATTTCGTGACGCTGGATTGGGTCATCTTCTTGCGGTGTCGGGTCAGAACGTTGTGCTCATTTTGGCAGCGCTCACTCCGATGTTTCGACGCTTCACGCGATGGTGGCGACTTTCCGCTGCTCTCGGTGTGGTGTCGATGTTCGCGGTGATCACCAGGTTGGAGTCCAGCGTGGTGCGCGCAGCCGTCATGGCTGGTGTGGTGCAGGTGGGATATGCGATCGGTCGCGATGTGGCGCCATTGCGTGCCCTCGCAGTCACCGTGATCGGCATCGTGTCGCTCGATCCACTTGCCACATGGTCGGTGGGATTCGTGTTGTCGGTAGCGGCAACCGCTGGCCTCATCGCGATTACACCGCATCTTGGTGGTTCCATTTTTTCTGCAACCACCGCAGCGCAGCTTGGTGTCGCACCGTTCGTGCTGCTGTGGTTTGGGTCGATGCCGCTCGTTGCGTTGATCACCAACGTGCTTGCGGTACCGGTCGCTTCGCTGGTGATGATGATTGCGCCGCCACTCCTCACCATTGCGGCATTCGTTCCCGATTCCGTCTCCGAACTGCTCGGCACTCCGGTGGTGGCATCGACGCGATGGGTGTGGTGGGTTGCCGAACTCGGGGCCCGAGTGCAGGTGCCCGCACTGGTGAACGGTGTCGGGTGGGTGGTGGTGGTACTGGGCATCGCGTGGCGCGCTCGGCGCCGTTGAGCCCCGCGCTTGGCGCCGCCGAGCCCGACGCCGGTGAAAACTCGCTCCCTAGCACACCGTCGTGCGAGGCTGGAAGGGTGCCGTCCTATCTCATCACCGGTGACGATGTGCGACTCATCTCCGCACAACTCTCCGACCTCGTCAACCAATTGGTGGGGGATGCCGACCGGTCATCGGTGTACGAGTCGTTCGACTTTGCCGAAGTGCAATCCGACGACCGCGACGCGATGGTTGCACAAGTGGTGAATGCCGCACAAACACAGTCGCTCTTTGCCGACTTCAAGGTGGTGGTGGCACGCAACATCGACACCTCGCCACTCGATCACGGGCCGCTCGTCGATTATCTGCGCGCGCCGTTGGAGCAGTGCCATCTCATCTGCACGGCATCCGGACGTGTGCCCAAGGCGCTCAATGATGCGCTGAAGAAGGCCGGCACCACCATGTTCGAAACCACGCCGCCGTCGAAGCACCGCGAGTTGGTGGAGTGGTACAAATCCAAGTTCATCGAGGCTGGCCTCAAAATCGACGCCGTGGCGCTCCAAGAAGTGGTGGAGTGGCTCGGCCAAGACTCCGCGCGTCTGCCGGGTTTGCTCGAGGTGTTGGCCTCCACGTACGGAGAAAAGCAGCGCCTGTCGTTCGAGGATGTGAGTCCGTTTCTTGGTCAAGCCGGACACGTGCAGCCGTGGGACCTCACCGATGCAATCGACGGTGGCGATACGGCGAATGCGTTGTTCATGTTGCGACGCATGTTGCGCAGCGGCGAGTTCCATCCGTTCCAGGTCATGTCGTTGCTGCACAATCACTACGTGAAGGCGTTGCGACTCGATGGTTCGGGTGCGGCCGATCCAGTGCAAGCGATGAACCTCATCGGCTCACGCAGCGATTTTCAGGGACGCAAGTACTTGGAGTTGTCCCGAGCGCTCGGCTCCACCAAGGTGATCGATGCCGTGCAACTACTGGCTCGCGCCGACCGCGCTTTGCGTGGGGGAACGGGGCTCGAAAACGAGGTGGTACTCGAGGTGCTCGTGGCGCGACTGAGTCGGCTGCTGCCACCCAGGCCGTCGCGCAAGCCGGTGCGAAAGGGTGCTACGTCGCGACGTTAGAAACGCGAATTACTTCGCGGCGTTGATCTGACGCATCAAGCGGCTCTTGCGACGTGCCGCTTGCTTTGGGTGAATGATTCGCTTGGCGGCCGCCATGTCGAGGCGCTTCACTGCCAATCGGAGTGCTTCTGCGTTCTCTGGGGTGCCCTTGGTCTCACGAACGACCTTCACGCGGGTGCGCAATTCGCTCTTCACGGCCTTGTTGCGCTCGGTGCGCTTGGCGTTGGTGATGATGCGCTTTTTCTGACTCTTGATGTTTGCCATGGCTCGTTCACGCTACCAGCGCATCGTTGGTGCCTGATGGGCGCACGCCACACCGCCCGAGGTGTGCATCGTCGGCGCCCGCGCACCTATGAAGAGTAGAATTTTCGCAGGTTTCAGCCCGAAATGCCGTGGGGTGAAACAACCCCTCATGGAACAGTCCCGCATCCGCAACTTCTCGATCATTGCGCATATCGACCACGGCAAGTCCACGTTGTCGGACCGCATTCTGGAGCTCACCAAGGCCGTCGATGCCCGCGACATGCGAGCGCAATACCTGGACTCCATGGATCTGGAACGCGAGCGCGGCATCACCATCAAGGCTCAGAACGTTCGCGTGTCGTGGAAAGACCACATGCTGCACCTCATCGATACACCCGGTCACGTGGACTTCGGCTACGAGGTGAGTCGCTCGCTTGCTGCGTGCGAAGGCGTGGTGTTGGTGGTGGATGCCGCCCAAGGCATCGAGGCCCAAACCTTGGCCAACTGTTATCTCGCATTGGAAAGCAATCTGGAGATCGTTGCTGCACTGAACAAGATCGATCTTCCCGCAGCCGACCCCGATCGCTTCGCGATGGAAATCGAAAAGGTGCTCGGCATTCCGGCCGAGGACATCCTGCGCATTTCTGCAAAAACGGGTGAGGGCGTGCCCGAGTTGTTGGACGCGGTGGTGGCTCGAATTCCCGCGCCGAAGGGTGATCCGAACGCACCGCTGCAGGCGCTGATCTTCGACAGTCAGTACGACCAGTACCGCGGTGTGGTGTCCAGCGTGCGCGTGATGAACGGTCGCATGCGCAAGAAGGACAAGGTGCTGTTCATGCAAGCCGGCGCCGAGCACGAAGTGCTGGAAATCGGCGCACGTCGCCCCACCACGCAGGAAGTTGACGAACTCAACACGGGCGAGGTGGGTTACCTCATCGCCGGTGTGAAGGATGTCGGCGAAGCCCGCTCGGGCGAAACCGTGACCCATGTTGCGCATCCAGCCGACAAGGCGTTGGAGGGGTATCGCGACCCCAAGGCGATGGTGTTCTGCGGATTGTTCCCGATCGACGCCGACGATTTCGAGGTGTTGCGCGAGAGTCTGCAGAAACTCAAGCTCAACGATGCCTCCATTTCGTATCTGCCCGAGTCGTCGGGTGCGCTGGGGTTCGGCTTCCGCTGTGGATTCCTCGGGCTCTTGCACATGGAAATCGTGAAGGAACGTCTGGAGCGCGAGTTCAACCTTGCACTCATCGCCACTGCGCCATCGGTGCAGTATCGCGTGTTGCGCACCGACGGCGAAATTGATGTGGTGGACAATCCAGCCGAACTTCCCGCCACGGTGAACATCGAGGAAATCGAGGAGCCGTTCTTCAAGGTGAGCATCATTACGCCGAAGGAATACACGGGCGCGCTCATGGAGTTGTGCCAAACCCGTCGCGGTGAGATGACCAAGCTCGAGTATCTCTCGCCCGAGCGCGTGGAGATGCAGTACATGTTGCCGCTCGCCGAAGTGGTTGTGGACTTCTTCGACCAGATGAAGAGCAAGTCGCAGGGGTACGCCAGCCTCGACTACGAGTTGCACGGTTATCGAAGCAGCGACCTGGTGCGTGTGGACATCTTGCTCAACGGCATTCCGGCCGACGCGTTCAGCACCATCGTGCACCGTGAGAAGGCGTACGCCTACGGCAACCGCATGTGCGAGAAGTTGAAGAAGCTCATCCCACGCCAGATGTTCGATATTCCGATTCAGGCGGCCATCGGCGGCAAGGTGATCTCCCGCGAGACCGTGAAGGCCAAACGCAAGGACGTGCTCGCCAAGAGTTACGGCGGCGACATTTCGCGCAAACGAAAACTGCTCGACAAGCAAAAAGAAGGCAAGAAGAAGATGAAGGCCATCGGTCGCGTGGAGGTGCCCGGGGACGTGTTCATTTCTGCGCTGAAGCTCGATGACTGACGCCGCGCCTGGAGCGCCAGTAGCCGATACCGCTGCGCAAGTAGCCGATACTGCCGCGCGATCCGGCATGTTCCGGTCGCTGCGGGCCTACAACGCTCGCCTGTACTTTGGCGGACTGCTCCTCAGCAACATCGGTTCGTGGTTGCAGCTGACCGCCACGTCGTATCTGGTGTATCGCCTGACCGGTAACGCGGCAGATCTTGGCTACAACGTGGCATTCCAGTTTCTACCGATGCTCGTGCTCGGCACCTGGGCTGGTTCGTTTGCCGATCGCTACGACCGACGCTCCATCATGATCGTGACGCAAGGGCTGCTGGCCACACAGGCAATCGTGATGGGTGTCCTCGATCTCACCGACAACATTTCCCTACCGATCGTGTGGACGTTGTCCTTGCTGCTTGGTGTGGTCGGCGCCATGGACAACCCGGCGCGTCGTGGATTGATCACCGAGTTGGTGCCGACGGCCCAACTCAGCAATGCAATGTCCCTCAACACCACGGTGATGACGGGCTCACGGGTGTTCGGTGCCGCATTGGCTGCGGTGCTGGTCACTCCGCTGGGCACCGGCTGGCTGTTCATCCTCAATGGCGTGTCGTATGCAGCCATGATCTACGGCATCGTCGGGTTGCGAAAGTCGGAGATGGTTCCGGCCATCAAGCGTCCTGCAGGTGGCCAACCCATTCGCGACGTGCTGCGATACGTTCGCTCCAACCGTCGCTTGTCGTCGATGTTCTTTGCGTACATCGTGGTGAGCACGTTTGCGTTCAATTACAGCGTGGTGTTTCCGAAGTTCGCCGACATCAAGTGGGGCAACGAGGGTGCCTTCGGTTGGCTCCTCACGGTGACGGGCATCGGCAGTGTGGTGGGTGCGCTCGCCACTGCTCGACTGCAACGTGTTTCGTTGCGCTGGTTGATGTTCAACGTGGGTGTGCTCGGTGCGGCCAATGTCGCCGTGGCATTCAGTCCGCAATTGTGGTTGGCTTTCGTGTTGTGCTTGCCTCTTGGCTTTGGTGGGGCAGCGATGATTGCGTCGGGCAATGCCATCAGCCAGCAGGAGTCGCCGCCCGACATGCGTGGTCGTCTTCTTGCGTTGACCGCAGTTGCCTTCTTGGGTAGCACGCCCATTGGCGGACCGATCACAGGGTTGATCGCCGACGTCGTGTCGCTGGAATGGTCGCTGGCCTACGGCGGTGTGTCATGCTTTTTGTGCCTCGCCGTGTTGGCGTGGCGCTGGAGGTAAACGCAGCGATGGGTACGTCGATCATCTGGTTTCGTCGCGACTTGCGATTGGCCGATCATCCGGCACTGAACGCCGCTCTTGCGCACGGCACCACCACGCCGTTGTTCGTGCTCGACCCACTCTTCGTCAAGCGTTCGGGTGCGGCCCGCATGGCGTTCATGTTGCGAAATCTTCGTTCGCTCGATGCGTCGATGAATCGTGCCGTGGTGGTACGCCATGGTGATCCGCTCGACATCGTTCCACGCTTCGCCAAGGAAGTCGGCGCCGACAAGGTATTCGTGAGCGCCGACTTTGCACCGTATGGTTCGAGTCGCGACAACGAGGTTGCCGCACGCTTGCAAGCAATGAACGTGGAGTTGGTTCGTGTCGGCTCGCCGTACGCGGTGGATCCCGGTACCGTGCGCAAACCCGACGGCACACCGTATGCGGTGTTCACGCCGTTTTCACGCGGGTGGATTGCGCACGGGTGGAAAGCTCCGTTGCCAGTACCCGCCACCATGAATCTGCGTGGCGCACCCGACATCAAATGCGACGGCATTCCCGCCGAGCCGGCGCTGCCAGTCGTTGCGTCTGGCGCCTCTGCCGACACCGTGGCCCTGCCCGCAGCAGGGGAAGCAGCCGCGTGGTCTCGCTGGGAACTGTTCGCATCCGACGCACTAAGTCGTTACAAGGAAGAACGCAACAATCCCGATCGGGACGGTTGCAGCATGTTGTCGCCGTATCTCCGTTTCGGCGTGTTGCATCCGCGCCAGCTGTTGGCCGAGTTGAAGCCCGACAAGAATCACGATCACTATCGCAGTGAGTTGGGTTGGCGCGAGTTTTATGCCGATGTGTTGCATCACCAACCGCACACCACATGGAAGAACTTGCAGCCAAAGATGGCAGCCATGCCCGTGGACACCGACGCCAAAGCCAAGCAACGTTTCGCGTTGTGGTGCGAGGGTCGCACGGGTTACCCGATCGTCGATGCAGGAATGCGCCAGATGCTGGCCACCGGCTGGATGCACAATCGTGTGCGCATGATCGTGGCAAGTTTCTTGGTGAAGGACCTGCACTTGCCGTGGCAGTGGGGCGCCAAGTTCTTCATGATGCATCTGGTGGACGGCGACATCGCATCCAACAATCACGGCTGGCAGTGGACTGCTGGCACGGGCACGGATGCCGCGCCGTACTTTCGTATCTTCAACCCTGCCATGCAGGCGGAAAAGTTCGACCCAACGGGTGCGTTCGTGCGCACGTGGATTCCCGAGTTGCAGCAGGTGCCCGACAAGTTCGTGCACACACCGGCGGAAAATCCGGCGGGTCTCCCGAAGGGCTACGTGGCGCCGATGGTCGATCACGGCGAAGAGCGCGATGAGGCACTTCGTCGATACAAATTGGTCACGGGCAAGTAGCACTCCTGCGCTCAGTAGCCTGAAAGGCACGATCATGGCCGCAAGTGGTGTCGACGACCGCAGAATCGCCATTCTCCGCAAGGTGATTGAGCACTACGTCGCCACTGGTCAGCCCGTCGGCTCCAACCACATCGCCTCGATGCCCGGCGTCACGGTGTCGGCAGCAACCATTCGCAACGACATGGCCGCGCTCGAAGCCGAGGGCTATCTCGCTCAGCCCCACACGTCGGCGGGTCGTGTACCAACGGACAAGGGCTATCGCGTGTACGTGGATCATCTCACCACCACGGATGTGGCCAAGGCCGGACGCCTCGACACGGTAAACCGCCAGCGCCTCGGTGATTTCTTCGACTCTGCACACTTTCGCCTGGAAGAAACGTTGCACCGCACGTCATTGCTCTTGGCCCAACTCACCAACTACACCGCCGTGGTCACGGGTCCGTCGGTGTCCGAAGCGGTCGTGCGCTCGGCGCACGTGGTGGCGCTCAACGATCGCCTCGGCACGGTGGTGGCGGTACTTTCCAACGGCGATATCGAGAGCGAGCAAATCGAGTTCGCCACGCCACCAAGCGACATGCAGATTGCACTCGTGAACGCACGACTCAACGAAACGCTGGTGGGCAAGGCCATCGGCGATGCCACGTTCACCTCGCGGACACCCGACCGCAGCGAATCGTCCCGACGTGACACCCCGCGCAACAGCGACGGAGACGACGCTGACGTCGAAACGCTTGTCGGTCGTGCCGTTGCCGCGGTGACCGAGGGGAAACGTCGCGAAAGCGTGTTCGTCGGCGGCACCGCGAGCCTTACCACTTCGTTCGATGCAGTGGAAGTGGTGCGCTCGGTGCTGGAGACGCTCGAGCAGCAGTACGTGGTGGTGTCGCTGGTTCGCGACATGCTGAGCCGCGGTGTGAGCGTGGCCATCGGCGCCGAAACCGGGGTGGAACCGTTGAGTGTGTGTTCGGTGGTGCTCGCCCCCGTGGTGCGTGACGGTGAAACCATCGGCAGTGTCGGTGTGCTCGGCCCAACCCGCATGAACTATCCCGCAGCACTCGCCACGGTGGAAGTGGTGAGTGATCGTCTCGGCCGCCGACTTACCGAGGGCTGAATCAACGATGTTCAATACCGAGGGCTGATCACGCAATGTCGACCGACTTCTACGAACTGCTCGGCGTCGCACGCACCGCTTCTGCCGACGACATCAAACGTGCGTACCGCAAGTTGGCACGCGAGTTGCATCCCGACAAGAACCCCGGC
>SXGU01364450.1_pt1 | contig 31647 bp, 32 predicted proteins | sample 3174531 | NCBI WGS metagenome assembly SXGU01 (sample SAMN11356863, study PRJNA531348) | freshwater metagenome | isolation source: freshwater sample F1-140 | place: China: Fuxian Lake, Yuxi | collected 2017-12-25 | reverse complement strand
AAGAAATGACGAGAGCATTCCTAACGTCGATGCCCCACCGACAAGTGCTTTCAACTGCAGGGACTTGTTGCCTAGAGAGACTTTCAGGTCATCCTGAAATCGCTCAAGGCCTGCAATAACCTCATCGCGCGATACTTCATCATCTTGGCTCATAACTTATTTAGCGTTCCTTTGCGAATGCGTGACTTTGCGACAAAAAACAAAGCAACGCAAACCACGAGTGCAAGCAAATAACTCAACCAAGACCATGAACTCGAACCGCCAAGATCGCTCGTCTGCAACAGTCGCAACACGCCGAGCACGCCGAAAACTAGTGCGGCACTAAGGCACAGCGCAGCCAATAGACCATAGGCGATCCATCTGCCTGCACCGCGAATCGGTTTCAATGTTTCGCGTTTGGCGTAATCAAAAACCATTTCGTAGGCGTCGGCGAAAGACTTGCTCTCCGAATCTTCACTTTTTGACGAATCAATCTTGAACCCAGTCACGACACCATTCTACGGCGCAACTGCTTGGGTTAAAGGCAGAAGTTTATTGACATCTGTTCGTTCGTCGCCAAAAGAAAGAGCGGTTGCCAAGTCGTTCCAAATTGAACGGTAGAAGTTCAATGTCGAAACTCCCGAACCGTTCATGATCAAAGAAAAAACGCTGCTGCGCTCTTCGTTCAATGGAAACATTCCAGACAGAGATTTAACGCCATTCAGAGTGCCGGTTTTCGCAAGCATCGTTCCAGAGCCAGGACCCGACATGAACGTGTCACGCAATGTGCCCGTCTTGCCGGCCACTGCCATTGCAGTCGTGACCAAACCGTTTCGCCCATCTCGTTGCAACATCTGCGCGATCAAGCCACAAGTCAAGCGATTATCTCGATCCAAACCAGACCCGTCAATCAGGGCGATACCCTCGCCAGGTAATCCCCATTCGGCGATCTTCGCAGCAATCACGGTGAGTCCGTCAATGCGTGTTGCGGAATTTCGCCCCACGAGTCCAATTTCTTTGACGAGCAATTCAGCCGTGTTGTCGTCGCTGTTCGTCAGCATTTCAACCACGATTTGATTCATTGGCACAGATTCAATCGCAGCGATCACCGGCAGATCCGTCGATGCTGCGCCGACATCCGGTGGATCTTTGACTGAAATTCCGCGCGATATGAGCAATTTAGTGAATTCACTGGCCGCGGCAAAAGCTGGATTTGCTGGTTTAAGTGGCGTATCAGTAACAGAACCGTCGTTGATCATCAACGCGCCAAGTGGTCCCGCCTCTACGCTTCGAATCCCATCACCCCAACTCGGCACGTATCGTTCGAGATCATAAATTGTCTCATCGCCAATCACACCGCCATCTACCGAAGTGATCCCCCTCGCCACCAAAGCATCGACTAGTGCTTCAACATCTGTCGGGGTCAGGGTCGGAAATTTTTCAGTAAGTGGATACGCACGCGTCGTAAGCAACGGATCCCCAGAGCCCACCAACCAGAGATCGCCGCGCACGACCGAGTCGGCGACGATGCCTAGCAATCGTGTCGTGAATTTTCGGTCGGGTCCGAGCACATCCAAAGCAACCGCTGCGGTGATCAATTTTTGGTTGCTGGCAGGAATCAACGCCATTTTCGAATTGACTTCAATGATCGATTTGCCATCCGTAGAAACCACCAGGCATGACTCGGCTGGTAATGCACCGACAACTTGCTCAAGTTTCATCTGAACTTTGGCAGCAGATTGCAGATCTACGAGAGTTTGTGGCACCCTGCGGACCGACAAAATCTGAGTGACAGCGGGCGGCTGCAAGGGTTTTTGTATCTCCAACGGTCGCACCTCATCCCCGGCAGCAAATGCAACTTGCCAAACCGACAACAGCGGTATGGCGCCAATAATCGCCACTAAAACAAGCGCAATCATCAGTCTGCGAGTCGACATGCGCTCAGAATTTTGCGACAGCCGCAACAAAATCAAACGCGGTTTAAGAAACCTCATTTCTATCTAGCCGAGCCCTTCCACTTTGCATATCGGTAAACATCACCCAGTGCGCGTGCCGCCCTCTGACCGCTCGCATAACACAGCCGACCAGTTTGTTGCACCGCGAGCACTCCTGGGTTCGTGGGGTCGGCGACCCCAAGTTCAGTCGCCACCAGAATCGGTTTTCCGGTTTGCTGTGAAAGGTCTGCGGCCACTTCGGCATACTTCGTGTCTTGTCGTTCGTGATAACTAACGATTCGATCCAATTCGAAGGCATCAAAAAATTCACCTTCGCGCATCAGGCGCGCCTGGTTCGACTGTATTCCTAGTCCCAAAAAAATGATTGAGTCAACTTTCGGATGCATCGCGATCAGCCGCATTACGTCAGCGATGGTTTCACGAGTTTCGCCCCCGGCGCAGTCCACGGGATTATTGCGACTCCATCGCGCTGGCAGTAATTCGGATATTGCAATCGACAAGTCCTCAGGCAAGGGCATCAAGTTCAAGACTTGTTCCTCGGCTACAACATCCGATGTGACCACGCCCCACCCGCCTACTGTCGTCAAAATAATTGTGTTCGGCCCTTTGGGCAGTGGTTGTGTCGCGAAAGTCGCGGCTACGTCAAACGCTCGCTCGGCATCGGCTACGCGGATCACGCCGGAATCCTCACATACTCCGTCAAAAATGCGGTCGTCACTGGCGATTGCTCCCGTATGACTGGCCGCCGCTCGAGCACCGCTCTGCGTTGCACCACCTTTCAGCACGACTAAAGGTTTGACCGTGGCAAGCGTGCGCATTGACTGCAACAATCGTCGACCGTCCTCTACGCCTTCGACATAGGCAAGAGCCACCGATGTCGCCGTGTCGGACGCAAAGTACTCGAAGAATTCGGGCACCCCAACTTGCGCAGCGTTGCCCGCCGAAACCGCCCGAGCGATGCCCACCTTTGTTTGTCGGGCGTAATTCATGAAACTTGAAACGAAATTGCCGCTCTGACTGACAACCGAAATTGATCCTCTAGGTGGGTATGGTCCGACGATCTGGGCGCACAGATTTTTGGGGGTGCTGACGACTCCTTGTCCGTTCGGACCGATGAGCAAAATATCGAGACTCTTTGCCAAGTCGCGAAGTTCGTTCTGCGCGGCTTCACCTTCTGTGCCAGCCTCGCCATAGCCAGCAGAAGTCACATAAACGGCTTTGACTCCCTTCCGCGCGCAGGCTCGCAAGATGTCAACATTTGTCGACGCTGGCGTACAAATGAAAGCCAAATCCACACCGCCATTCGGAAGTTCATCAACTGACGCAAGACAGGTGACGCCAAGGACGTTTGATTTTTCTAAATTCGTCCCAAAAATTCGACCCGAATAACCGCTGGCTAAAATATTGTGCAACGACACGAACCCAAATTTGCCGGGGTGTGTCGAAGCACCGACAACCACGATTCCTTCGGGTTCGAACAACGCCCCGAAATGTCTAGGTGAAATCCAATTTTGCTTTGAGGGTTCAATGCTTTCAGGTCGGCTGCATCGTTCAATTAGCGCATCAACGGCCACGACCGAGCCATCTTGTCGGATGATCAACGGATTTATATCCACAGAAACAACCGACTCGTCCGCAACTCCGAGATTCGATACGGCGATCAGCACATCGCACAGTTGTTCGACAACGAGCGGTTCTTCCCCACGAAATTCGCCGAGCACATCTTGCTGCTTGAGTCGGGTGATGATCCGACGGGCGCCAGTGCGATCTATTGGTGTCGGTGCAAAAACAAAATCGCCCAGTGCCTCGGCGAAAACTCCACCAAGACCGCACATCACGAATGCCCCAAATTGTGCGTCCCGCACGAGGCCAACAATTAGCTCACGCCGACCCTTTTCCATTTTGGCTATCAACAGAGAAACCTTGCCATCGGCAACGGTTGCCTGAGCCAGAAGGTCAGTGGCAGCAGCCAAAGTCTCCTGTTCATTTCTCACGTTCAATCTGACCAAGCCGCGTTCTGATTTATGACTGATCGAACCTGCGCAAAGTTTCATCGCCACTGGGAATCCGATTTTTGCCGCCGCATCTATTGCTTGGTCAGCAGAGAAAATTTCAGTCTCTTGGGCGAATGTGACACCGAACTGTCGAAGTATGGTCTTCGATTCCGCCTCCGACATCATCGTTTGCTGCGAATTCGACACGTCGTAACAGTAGTGTGAGATCGTCCCCGAAAAGATAAATTGACTCCGTGCAAATAATCTCCGCGCTGTTTGTGGAGAACTTCGCGTTGCGCCAAGCCCCGGGTCCAAGCACTCGCATTGACCTGACCGGCGCGTTCTTTTCTTTTGCCGCTCCGACGCCTGTGCCCGTCACAATCGATCCGCATTTGGTCGTGCTTGTTTATTGCCCCGAAAGCGAACCCGGTAACTCGGTACTCGAAGTCGTTTTTCGCAACGGTGCCCTCGCCGACGATGCACAGCTTGCCCGCAATGTCAGCCCCTTCACAGTTGAGCCAGGCAAATTCACGTATCGACTCGTGCGCGGCGAATTAGCCATTTCGCAATATGGTCAGATTTTCGCACACTGCCGAGTCGGCACGGCACAGTGGCATCTGGTGCCTCTGACGATCCTGCCACCAGTCGAGCCAAAATCAAATCCAACCTGACCCGTTTTACCAACTAGTTTTAGCGCAATGGTTTCAAAACTCTCGCCACAACAGGACTCCCAGGCAGTCTCATGCATTCGAGGTATAGCCATGGACGCACCGCTGATGGCGAAAAGTGGGCATCAAGGCACTGCGATGGCCCTCGCACCGCTCGGACATGTTTTGTACAGCAGAATTTTGCGCCATAATCCCCACAACCCGAGTTGGAAGAATCGTGATCGTTTTATTCTGAGCAATGGTCATGCCTCAATATTGCAATACGCATTGCTGTTCCTGAATGGTTACGGTCTCGAAATTGAAGATCTTAAAAAGTTTCGGCAATTCGGTTCGATGACTCCGGGCCACCCCGAAGTTGGTCACACCCTCGGAGTCGAAGTCACGACGGGCCCGCTGGGGCAAGGTTTTGCTAATGCCGTCGGCATGGCGATCGCCGAGCGTAACTTGCGCAGTCGCTTCGGCGCATCAGCCTGCGATCACAATACCTATGTGATTGCCGGTGACGGTTGTTTCATGGAGGGAATAAGCCACGAAGCGGCATCGCTCGCGGGGCATTTAAAGTTAGATCGTCTTGTCTGCATCTTCGATGACAACGCAATCACGATCGATGGATCAACTTCGTTGAGTTGCTCTGATGATGTCGCAAAACGCTTCGCTGCATACGGCTGGAATATCATGCAACTCGGCGAGATTGCCGATGACCTAGATGCACTGGAAGACGCACTGATAACCGCTCGAGCAACTCGTGGGGCGCCGACACTTTGTATTTTGAAGACTCACATTGGCCACCCATCTCCCGATTTCACCGACGCCCACGAGGCCCATGGCAATCCTTTTGCGGCGGCGCACGTGGCGACAACAAAAAAGATCATGGGAATCCCCGACGAACCTTTCTGGGCGCCAAAAGATCTGTTGACCGCGCTACGCGCTTACGCAGTCGAGAGGGGTGATTCGTTCAGCGCTCAGTACGAAACAGATATCAACGAAATAGAGGACCGATACATCTGGGATGCCGCGTGGGCCGCCCCGAATTCATCGTCGTTTAGTTCGTTGCTACCGGAATTCGACAAATCGACGAATCTGGCAACCCGACAAGCTATTCAAAAAGTTTTTGATGCTTCCCTACCTGCGCTACCCGGGCTGATCGTCGGATCCGCCGACTTGACCGGCAATACCGGCACGAAACTCTCGAAACAAACAGCCCAGAGCGTCACTGCACCTGATGGTCGACAAATTTATTTCGGCATTCGCGAGCATGCGATGGGTGCTGCCGTCGTCGGTATGGCTCTGCACGGCGGAGTGCTTCCTGTTTGTGGCACATTTTTCGTATTCGCTGATTACATGCGCCCCGCTGTTCGGCTTGCGGCGCTGTCGAAAGCCAAGTGTGTATTTATTTTTTCACATGATTCTGTGGGCGTCGGTGAGGATGGTCCTACTCACCAACCAGTCGAGCAACTCGCATCGTTGCGCGCGATTCCGAATCTTCAGGTGATTAGACCCGCCGATCCAAACGAAACAGTCGCGGCATGGTGCGCCGCAGTTGATCACGACGGACCAACGGCGATTATCTTGTCTCGACAAAACGTCTTGAGTGTCACCGACGGCTCGGCGGTAAAAAATGGTGTCGGCATCGTGGGTGCGACTATCGCCAAGCCAAACGTCGTGCTTTTGGGTACCGGTAGCGAAGTTGGTCTTTGCACTCAAGCCGCGGCCGAACTTGCCGACAGCGGCATCTTGGCCCAGGTGGTTTCTATGCCGAGTTGGGATCGTTATGAGCGAAGCGACAAATCATCGAATCAAACTATTTTTCCCGATGGCGTGCCAGTGGTCGCGGTTGAAGCCGGTGTAACTATGGGTTGGCATAAATATGCGGATCATGTAATCGGAATCGATCGTTTTGGCGCGAGTGCACCCGGTGCCACAGCACTAATTGAACTCGGCATCAGCGTCGAAGCGATCGTCAAAAAAGTAAAATCGATATAGATGTCAGATCGACTCAAAGCCCTGTACGAAGAATTCGGGCAAAGTCCCTGGTTGGACAATTTGAAGCGTAGCTACATTACATCAGGTGAACTGGCGTCTGTCCGCGACACCGGTATCCGCGGACTGACCTCTAATCCGACGATTTTTCAGAAGGCTATTCAGGGCTCAAGTGACTATTCGTCGCAGTTGGCAGAGTTGATTGATCAGAAACTTTCGCCTGTCGACAGCTATTGGCAGTTGGTTCTTCGTGACATCAACGGAGCGCTAGATGTATTCGCACCCCTCCATCAATCGTCCAACGGACTAGACGGTTTCGTGAGCGTCGAAGTTGACCCTGGTCTGGCTCACGATCATGCGAACACGTTGACGAGTGCCAGAGATTTGCATTCTAAAATTTCGCGTCCAAACGTGATGATCAAAATTCCTGCAACACGAGAATGTATTCCCACCATCGCGACAATGATCTCCGAGGCGCGAAACGTGAATGTGACCTTGATTTTTAGCCTTGAGCGATACCAGCAAGTGATGGATGCCTACATCGACGGTCTTGAGACCCTGGCGATTGATCGACCAGGTATTGTCGGTTCAGTATCGAGTGTCGCCAGTTTTTTTATTTCACGAGTGGATACCGAGATTGATCGCTTGCTTGCCGGTAAAGACAACGCTAGAGCGAATGCACTGCTCGGCACCGCGGCGATCAACCAAGCCAAACTCGCCTATGCGATGTTTCGAAAGACTTTTTCTGGATCACGCTGGAACAGACTCGAGAAACTCGGCGCAAAAGTTCAAAGACCACTTTGGGCGTCGACATCTACCAAGAATCCGAAGTACACCGACACTCTTTATGTTGACAGCCTGATCGGTGAAAACACCGTCAATACACTTCCAGATTCGACTGTTGAAGCGTTTCGCGACCACGGAACCCTGAAATCGACAATTGAACTCGATGTTGATCTTGCCCATCAACAGTGGTCGGATTTGGCCCGTGTCGGAGTCGACGTTTCGGATGTTGCCGAAAGACTTGAGCGCGAAGGTGTCGCCTCATTCCAGAAGAGCTTCGATGAATTAATCGGTGTACTCAGTGAGAAAGCCGCGGAACTCTCGTAATGCCCGGGCAAGACGTCGACAAATTGATCAACATCATTTTAGATGAGTCAAAAATCAAAACAGACAGACGATTGATTGCTGAACTGATTCGCGAGTCGCTTCAACTTGGTTCTGACTCGACGGGCACTCTTAATCTCAAGATTGCAAGTGCGGCCATCTCGGAAATGCGTGAGGCATTCGCCATGTTCGCCCCATTTTCTGACCGAAAAAAGGTGACCATCTTTGGTTCGGCCAGAACAACAAAAGACGACCCTGTCTACAAACAAACTGAAGCCGTCGCGGCCAAACTGGCGGCAGCCGATTGGATGGTCGTCACGGGCGCCGGACCAGGGATCATGGAGGCCGGAATGTCAGGTGCAGGTCGTGAAATGTCGATCGGCGTCAGCATCCGTCTGCCGTTTGAGACTTCGGCGAATTCGATAATTGCCGGTGATCAGAAGTACGTCTCGATGCGCTACTTTTTCACCCGCAAATTGATGCTGGTCAAAGAATCCCAGGCTTTTATTTGTATGCCAGGTGGATTCGGCACTTTAGATGAAATGTTCGAACTGCTCACCCTTTCACAAACCGGAAAGGGCAACCCCGTGCCGATAGTCGTTCTAGATCTTCCCAATGATCCATTCTGGCAAAGCCTTGACGCCTTTGTTCGTCAAACTTTGGTGCCGAGAAAACTCGTCTCGACCCAAGACTTGGCGCTTTATCGCATCTGTTCAAGTGTCGAAGAAGCGGTCGCAGAAATCACTAATTTCTATTCTGTTTACCATTCGATGCGATTCGTTGGCAAACGATTGGTATTGCGACTTAATCGTGAACTATCCGATCAACATGTAAGCCGGTTGAACATCGATTTCACAGATATTTGCGTCAATTCGGTGATTGAGAAGATTTCTCCAACTAAGCCCGAAATTGACGACGACGACAATCTCGACAAGGCACGACTTGCTTTTCAATTCGCCCGCCGCGACTTTGGAAGGTTGCGTCAATTAATCGACGCAGTCAACTCGCCTAACTTCGACCCAACAAACTGATTGCCTTTTCAATAGCCCTGCGGGCTTGGGTCAGCGTTCGTTCATGTTCTGGTCGTTTTGATTCTCCTGCGGCGTGAGACTGTTTTAGAACCGTCAGTGCTTTGTCGGCCAACTGCTCGGAGATGATCTTCAACTGTTGAACAATGTCTTGTGAATCTTCTTCAAATGTATGCATGACATTACAAGTATGCCATTAGCCTGCACCGAGATGTCACAGCCCGAAGAACTTCACGAGTGGATTAGTTTCGCCGATCCCGATCTTGAGCAGACTTGGATGATTGATGCAACTTTTTTGCGGTCGAATTGGACCTGCATCTATGGCAACGGCTGTCAGGGCGTGCTAGACGACCCCGCACCCGAACTGAAGCAAGGATGCTGCAGCCATGGTGCGCACTTCATCGACGAAGAAGACCTGGCTTCAGTAAAAGAATTCGTCAAGCGATTGAAACCCGAGCATTGGCAGAATTTTGAAAAAGGTAAAAATGATGAATGGCTGGCCAAGGACACAGATGGCGCTGACATCACGACGTCATATCAGGGTGCCTGCATATTCCATAACAGACCAGACTTCGAGGGTGGAATGGGCTGCGCCTTCCATGTTGCAGCCTCAGCTTCAGGTGAGCGTCCAATGGACTGGAAACCCGATGTTTGCTGGCAGGTACCGCTTCGACTCGAACAACACGAAGAAGACGAGAAACACATTTTGTCGATCGTTCGCGAATGGAAACGTCGCGATTGGGGCGAAGGCGGTCACGACTTCCACTGGTGGTGCACAGATGACTCTTCGGCTTTTGTCGGTTCTAGACCGGTCTACAAGTATCTCAAAGACGAACTAATTGAATTGTGTGGTGACGAAATCTACGAAATGATCGTCACACAGTTGCAAAAACCTCGCACGACTTTCTTGCCGCATCCACAAGTCAGACGCAAAATAAAGGTTTAGTTCTTACTGCCTTTATTCGACTTGCGCCGATCTTCGACGCTCAAAAAACGTTTGCGGATTCGGATATTTGATGGCGTTACTTCGACTAGTTCATCCTCGGCGATCCATTGAATTCCGGTTTCGAGCGTGTGGGTTACTGGTGTGGCTAATTTGGGCCCGTCATCATGACTGTGAGTACGAATGTTGGTCAACTCCTTGGCTCGGACAGAATTGACAACCATCTCGTCTTCGCGCGAATTTTCACCGACGATCATTCCTTCGTAAACCTCGACGCCAGGAGCGACGAATAAAGTGCCGCGAAGCTGCAAATTGTCCAAGGCATATGCGGTGGTCGAACCTTTTCGATCAGAGACCATCGCCCCACCCATGCGATGCGGCAATTCGCCGGCCCACGGCATGTATCCGCTCAGACTTTGATGTAAAAGTGCGGTACCGCGCGTCACGGTAAGCAGTAACGATCTGAATCCGATCAAACCACGAGAAGGAGCCTGAAAACTGACGATGGTTCGCCCGCTGTCACCTTGCTCAAGATTGATAACCCGCCCCTTGCGTGGTGCGAGAGCTTGAGTAACGGCACCTACATACATATCTGGCACATCGATCGTTCCAGCCTCGAGAGGTTCTTGCTTCTTGCCGTCGATTTCTTTGGTAATTACTTCGGGACGGCTAACTTGCAATTCATATCCTTCACGACGCATGTTTTCGATCAACACGGCAAGTTGCAGTTCGCCTCGACCAGCGACTTCAATTACATCCGGACTGTCGGTGGTATTGACTCGAATAGAAACGTTGCCCAATACTTCTTTGAAGAGTCTTTCACTCAGATGACGACTGGTGAGAAAGGTGCCTTCTCGACCCGCGAATGGCGAGGTATTGACGCCGAAACTCATTCGCAGAACTGGTTCGTCAACCTCAAGACGAGGTAACGCGGGAGCGTCCTCAAGAGCGGCAACCGTATCGCCTACTTCGACCTCGTCGATGCCAGCAAGAATGAACAAATCTCCTGCAGCCACTTGTGCAACCTCTTCACGGCTGATGCCGCGGAAAGCGAACAAAGTCGAAATTTTTCGTTTGATAAATGGCGCCGGATTCGCCGGTGTTGGATGTTGCCACACACAAATCATGTCGCCCTTTTTCATTACTCCTGCCTCAACGCGCCCGATCGCCAGGCGACCCAAATAATCAGAAGCATCAAGGTTGGCCACCAGTGCCTGCAATGGCGCAGTCGGATCCGCGGTCGGCGCAGGAATCGTGTCGAGAATTGCATCTAGCAGAGGCACCAAGTCGGCGTTTTCTGGTGGCATGCCGATTCCCTTCATTGATCTCCCGTCGCGTGCAACCGCAGAAATTACTGGAAAACTCAGGTGATGATCATGGTGTGCGAGGTCGAGAAAGAGTTGCTCAACTTCATGGAGCACTTCGTCTGGTCGGGCATCGGCGCGATCGACCTTGTTCAGAACTACGACCACTGGCAAATCTCTGGCCAATGCTTTGGATAACACATATCTAGTTTGCGGCAACGGGCCTTCGGCAGCATCGACCAAGAGCAGAATGCCGTCCACAAGTGCGAGTGCTCGCTCTACTTCACCACCGAAGTCGGCGTGACCTGGGGTGTCCACCAAATTGATTTTTGTTCCTCGCCATTCAATTTCGGCAGCTTTCGCCAAAATAGTAATACCTCGCTCGCGCTCCTGATCGTTCGAGTCCATCACGCGGTCAACGACTACTTGATGCGCGGCGAAAGTTCCACCGCTTTTTAAAAGAGCGTCCAACAACGTGGTCTTACCATGGTCTACGTGCGCTACTAGCGCGAGGTTGCGAATGTTGTTAATCAGGTTCTCAGTTCAGTTTCAGGAAATATCTTCGTCCGTGTCATCGGCGATTTCATCCCCGTTTTCATCGAACCTAACGCCATAGCGCTCAGCAATGGCCGCATATTCATCTTCTTGTGATTTCGACTTGCTTTCTCTGGCAACGCCAAGATCTTCAGCCGATGGTCCTGTTTGCTTGAGGCGACGCGCTTCTTCAAATCGACGATGACGACCCTTTTTCACGGTAGGGCTCCAAAATTCTCTGGGGCGATTACCGTTTGGTTATCGCCTAATTGATAAACATTGGCACAAATACTAGCGACTCCGAAGTAATAAAAGGTGGATACACCCTGGTTTTTTTACTTGCTGGCCTCAACAAGCTTGAGATGTCCGTCACGATCGACGCTCAAACCAACATCTCCGTTCAAAATTCGGTTCAGATCATCTCCGATGAGAGTTGCGCGCCAACCTTGAACGAGCCTCGCGTCGGGCGACTTTCGCAAAAAAGCTGTAATGTCGCTACGCGTCGCCAAGAAAGTCGCATCAATCTTGTGCTTGCGTGCGAGTTCACCAATCCATGCGGTGATCAAAGTCAGGGCGGGTCGGGCCCATTTATCCACATCGTCGACATCGTTATTCGGTAACTCGACATGTTGCTTTGCGCCGTCTCGTATCGCGGCCATGATTTCTCTGCACGAATCAGCAGACAAATGACGATCATCAACACCACGCGTGGTTGCCAACTCTTCGACATTTTTCGGTACTCGTTGAGATATTCCCAGCAGAGCCATATCGCTCATCACCCGTCTTGGTGGTGCATCATTGCGCATTGCTTTTTCTTCTCGCCATTTCGCCACAGATTGAGCCACTCCACGAGATTGTCCTTTTAATGCCCTTGCCTCTTTAAGTTTCAACCACGCCAAGCCGGGATCCTGTGGACCCTGCGGGCGCTGCACAAGATCGCGACAGGCGTCAGCCACCCATTCAGAGCGTTCTAATTCTTTTAGTTGTCTTGAAATCTCATCGTGAAGGTCAAAAAGATGCGCCACATCATCTGCGGCGTAACTGCACTGTTGGTCGGTCAAGGGGCGGCGCAACCAATCGGTGAGGCGATCACCTTTTGACATCGAAATTTTCTTAAAAGTTTGAACAAGTGTTGCCAATGACGGGGTTGAGTAGCCAATAAAACCAGCGGCGATTTGGCAATCAAATATTATTTTCGGTGCCGCGAGCGCCGCGTGACGCAACACTTCCAGGTCCTGCTGGGCGGCATGAATAACCGCTAGAACGTCACTTTCGAAGAGTTTCCCCAATCCCCGAGGATCGACCGCCAAGGGGTCGACTAGAGCCGTCGTCTTACCCCATTTCAACTGAACAAGTGCGAGTTTCGGAAAGTATGTCTTTTCTCGATGAAACTCGGTGTCGATTGCATATCTATCGGCTTTCAAAATCTCGGCAACTATTTGAGCAAGTGCCGACTCGCTGTCCACCCACTCAAAACTCACCCTTTTGACCCGCCTACGACGACTTCATTACCGGCATTGATCCATCCGATAGTCCCTCCGGCAATATTCTTCACGTCGGTCAAACCGAAATCAACACACAGTTCACAGGCCTGCATGCTTCGCCCTCCACTGCGGCAAATGAAGTAGACGACCCTATTGGGAACCTCGTCTATTCGATTTGCGAAATCGCCAAGGGGAATGTTGACTGCCCCCGAAACATGGCCAGATTCGTACTCATCGGGTTCACGCACATCAATCAAAACAGTGGTGTCATTACGAATTTGTGTGAAAGCGGCAATAGAAACTTCCTCGATTGGCATCTCTCAATCTTACTTCTTCGTCTTGCTGTCTCTACGGCTTTAGTTGACTCGGTTCATTGACATTGATCAGTTTGCTCTTTGGCAATTCGACAAATTCAATTTTCAATTTTTCAGCGACTTTGTGTATTGTGCGCTCTCCTGTTTCGAACTCGCGCTCCAAAAATTCACGAAGCGAAATTCGCCAGGTGCTGCAAAGCCACTGCGGCGAATCGGTTTGGGCTATGCGCGAATCGAAACCATCCGAGATATTGCTCACAAGACGACACGAAGATTCGTCAATGTAGGGAACATCGCATGGAAGAACCATCAAATTTTCCGACTCACATTCACGCATTGCGGTTATCAATGCTCCAAACGGGCCCGAATCGGGATATCGATCCTCTATATTTCCCACTCCCCATCTTCGAGCGTCATTCGGGCTGCCGCCGACCAACGAAAGATTTTTGAATCCAGCACTTTTCAGAGTGCCAATGATCAACTCACCGAATTCGACGCCGTCTATTTTGGCGTTGATCTTTGACGACCCAAATCTCTTGCTTTTTCCTCCGGCAAGGATCACGACGCTCGTATCAGCCACGTGGTTCATCGCAGCAAGTGATTTGCATCTCCACTCGGATCGCACTGGATCAAGAACTGTTCACATCTAACTGCTTCTGGTGTCTCTCCGATCACGCGTGCGTTTTTGGCGAGACCAGCAAGACATCTCAAAAAGCCCCTATTTGTTTCGACGCCCCAGCGAACATAACCCGACCCACGCCATGAGTTCGCTCGCAAACTGTCCAGTCCCCTGTGATATCCGACGCGGTAGGCCATATATGCATCAATTCCCTCGCCGCTTAAATCACCGATTGATGCCCATCCAGCCAGAAAAGTCGGGTACTTTGCGACGACATCGCAAACTGCTTGTCGGCGAACGTCTATGTCAACGCCGAGCGCTGCGTTCAGCATCTCGATGGCTTTGCCGTCGAATATCGGCAGCCTTGTCTCTGGTGGTCCGCTAGATGAAAGATTTACTGGTTGATTTGTCATACTCCTGCCACACTAGATGGATGGACATATTTTCGTTGGATTCTGAAAACGCCAAGAATCTTGGGCTCGGGGCAATGGCGCTCAGCGTATTCGCCGTTCTAGTCGTGCTCAAGTTCGTTAAGTCGGTGGTTTCAAAAATCTTGCTACTAGTGATTTTCTGCGGATTGGGATACCTTTCGTTCACCCAGCGAGACGCTCTATCGATTTGTATCGCCAAACTAGAGAGCACTGCCAAAGCTGAACTGGCCAATGCATCATGCACTTTTTTTGGACAAGAGATCTCTCTGAAAACGGTTACCGAGTGAAAAACCGTCACGTAACAGAGATCTTTGCGCAGCTAAACGCGTCACCAACTCCACGGCACTTGGTAGCACATTTTGTCCGTCAGTTGAACGAGGCGAACTTTGCGGACTTTTCAAATGATGCCATTTCGGCGACAAATGCCGGTTTCATTTCTGTGGCTGGCTCGATTGTCGCTTGGCGAAGCGGCTCAAAGACGGCTGAAAACGGTTTTCGAATCGTCGGGGCTCACACCGACTCGCCATGTTTACGAATCAAGCCCAACGCCGACGAGCGCAAATTTGGATTCAACACACTTCTTGTTGAAATCTACGGAGGCCCACTCTTGAATAGTTGGTTAGACCGTGACCTGGGCATCGCCGGTCACGTTGTGACTAGGTCTGGCAAAGTCAAGTTGTTCAATTCAGTCGTTCCGGTCGCGCGCATCTCGCAGCTGGCTATTCATCTCGATCGAGAAGTCAACGACAGAGGTTTGATTCTCGACAAACAACTACATCTCACCCCGGCCTGGTCGACTAGCCAAGACGCCCCGAAGCTCAGCGAATGGGTTGCATCTTGTGCGAGAACCCCGATTCGCGAAATAGTTCAAATCGAAGCACAACTGTTCGACACAAACGGGGCGTCACTTATCGGTGCCGACAGTTCACTACTCGCAAGTGGCCGACTGGACAACCAAGCTTCTTGCTGGGCGGCAATGTCAGCGTTGCTTGAGTCAAACGCCGGACCCGCAACCCAGGTCGTTGCACTATTCGATCACGAAGAGGTCGGCTCAGCAAGTGCGACTGGCGCCGCGGGTCCGCTTCTAGAACATTCCTTGGAGCAGATTGCCTCGAGTCTTGAAATTTCTCGTGTTGGCTTCCTCGAAACGCTCAAGAAGTCGAGTTGCATCTCTGCCGACAATGCTCACGCGGTTCACCACAATTATCCCGAGCGTCATGACCTAGCCAACGCGCCGATCATCAATCAGGGTCCTGCGCTAAAAATGAATTCAAACCAGCGCTATGCAACGTCCGCACAATCCGCCGCGCTGTTTGTTCAGGCTTGCAAGAAGGCCAAAGTTAAGCATCAGGTTTTCGTTTCGCGAAATAATATGCCGTGCGGTACGACAATCGGACCAATCACAGCCACGCGGCTGGGGATCGACACCGTAGATGTAGGCATCCCGCAACTCTCGATGCACTCAGCCCGAGAAGTTTGCGGCGTTGATGATCTCGTCTCGCTGCAACTTGCACTAAAGGCCTACTTCAAATAGCTTGACCGATCTTTTCTTTTGCTTGGTCGAAAACTATTTGCAATGCTGCGCTCAGTTGAGCCGTCAGGTCTGTGGTTGCGGTACGCGGTAGACGACCCGTTTCGGCCTTGGGTGGAAAAATCGGGGCTCCGATCACAACTGAGCATTTGCGCGGAAGGACTTTTTTTGAACCTTTCGGCATTACGCCCTCGGTGCCGCCAAAACCAACCGGCACGATCGGTACGTCAGCTTTTAACGCCAGATAGGCAGCACCATCGAATAACGGATGTATCTTTGGACCCGACTGCCGAGTTCCTTCGGGAAACATCACAAGAACTTCGCCGAGAGCCAAAACGGCGAGACACCGCTTTAATGCTTCGAGGTCAACGGTGCCACGGCTGACCGGAAACCCGCCAAGAGCTGACAACACCGTGGCGATCGGTCGTATCTTCCACAAAGAATCTTTTCCCATGAATCGCAGACGGCGATGTGTGATCGCGCTGACGATCGGCGTATCGACGTTGGATCGATGGATCGGCGCCAAAATAAAAGCCCCTGATTTTGGAATGTTTTCCCGACCATAAATACGGAGCCGAAAATAAATCAAACAGAAAAACAATATTAAGGATCGGATGATTTGATAAAAGACCTTGCCGAAAACTCCTTGTCCGACCAAAAAGGTTTGTACTTTGGTCATGCCACGAATTCTCCATTGGTGCTCTTGCTTGCAATCAACTGCTTTAGTTGTTCAACCACATCTTCGATCGCCCGATCACTCGTGTCGACAGTTACCGAATCACTCGTCTTCATCAACGGGCTATCCGAGCGCGAAGAGTCGCGCTGGTCACGTTCGGCTATCTCGGCTGCAATCTGTTGAACATCGCCTCCCGACTGCGCGACACGACGACGTGCTCTGACAAATGGCGACGCTGTCAAATAAACCTTCAAAGTTGCATCTGGAAACACGACCGAACCGATGTCGCGACCCTCGACCACGCCACCACCGTGATCACTTACCCACTGTCGCTGACGGTTGCGCAATTCTAGGCGCACGAGAGAATTCGTGGCAACAACACTCACACTGCGGGTTACTTCGGGGCCACGAATCGCCGCCGTCGCATCAACGCCGTCTATCACTATTGATTCGTCGTCAATCAGCAGCACGGATCTTCGTGCGATTTCGGCCACCGCAGACTCATCGTGAAGTTGAACGTTTCGAGTTAGCGCAGCAAATGTGACTGCTCGATACATCGCACCAGTGTCCAGGTAACGCAAATCTAATTTCGCGGCCAACGCCTTGGCGATGGTCGACTTTCCCGCCCCAGCCGGACCGTCGATTGCGACAATGATCATTCCCGAAAAGCTTCTCGCCGCATCAATTACCAACTCGTATCTTGCGCGCGACCTTCATCGTAGCCAGATGCACTCTGCACGCCGATCACGGCACGGTCGTGGAACTCGTCGATGTTGGATGCGCCTGCATAGGTGCACGATGATCTGACACCTGAAATAATTTGGTCGATGATGTCCTCTACGCTCGGGCGTTGCACATCAAGGTACATCCGTGAAGAACTGATACCTTCTTCGAAAAGTTCTTTGCGGGCACGTTCGAATGCGCTTTCAGTTCGTGTTCGATTTCGGACTGCACGATTCGAAGCCATGCCGAAACTTTCTTTGTACAGGCGACCGTTGGTGTCGCGCAAGGTATCTGCCGCCGACTCATAGGTGCCGGCCAACAGCGAACCGAACATGACATTTGCCGCGCCAGCCGCAAGACCCAGCGCCACATCACGTGGATACCGCACTCCTCCGTCAGCCCAAACATGTTTACCCAAACTGGTTGCAACTTGCGCACATTCTAGAACCGCCGAAAATTGTGGTCTACCGACACCTGTCATCATTCGCGTCGTGCACATCGCGCCCGGGCCCACACCAACTTTCACAATGTCGGCACCGGCTTCAATTAGGTCGCGAGTGCCTTCAACAGTAACGACATTGCCTGCGACCAGTTTCAGATTGCCAACCGCTTTGCGTACCTCGGTGACGACCTTGAGCATTCTGACCTGATGACCATGCGCCGTGTCTACGACAATTACATCCACACCCATTTGCTTGAGTTTTTTCGCCCTCTCGGCGGGATCTGCATTGACACCGACTGCAGCAGAGATTAAAAGCTTGCCGCTCTTATCTATGGCGGGCCGATAGATCGTGCTGCGCAGTGCACCGTTTCTTGTGATGACTCCAACTAGTCGTGAATCTGTGTCGATCACTGGGGCAACGGTCAAACGTGCATCGGTAAGTTTTTCAAACATCTCTTGAGGTGACAAAGACTCGTGCAATGTCACCATTTCACTGCTCATGACATTGCGAATTTGGGTGAATCGATCGAATCCGACTGCATCATGTTCGGTGAAAATACCGGCTGGACGGTCGTTGTCGTCAACAACGATCACCGCCCCATGACTTCGCTTATAAATCAAACTCAGCGCTTCGCCAACTGTGCCGTCGACTTTCATCGTGATCGGTGTGTCAATCACGGTGTGGCGCGACTTGACGAACTGCACGACGGTCTCAACGACATCAAGGGGAATATCTTGCGGCAAAACTACGACACCGCCACGACGAGCCACGGTCTCTGCCATTCGGCGACCGGCAATTGCGGTCATGTTCGAAACCACCAACGGGATGGTCGTGCCGATCTTGTCGGGTGTCGACAAGTCAACTTTCAATCGCGAACTGACCCCAGACAAGCTCGGAACCATGAACACATCGCTATAGGTAAGGTCGAACGCAGGCGAGTCGTTCAAAAATCGCATCAGTAGTCCTCCGAGTGGGGCTTTTTTGAAGCCTCCATAGGCTACGCCCTGTGGATATGAATGGTGCGAATCCCCCTTTGCTGATGGTTCACGGCTGGGGTGGCTCACATCAAGACACATGGCAAAGGTCGGGTGTGGAGCAACTAGTTAATGATGCGGGTACAACCGTCATCGGCGTAGACCTTTTAGGCCACGGTACATCCGACAAGCCACATGATCCAGCCGAGTACGCCGATCTTTCGGCACCGATTCGAAATGCCATTGGCGCGCGCACGACGAGCGTCGACGCAGTCGGCTTTTCGCTTGGTGCGATAGCCCTATTGGATGCTGCGATACATAATCCAAAATATTTTCGCCGATTGATGCTCGTCGGTGTGGGTGATCGTCTCATTGAGCCGCACGATCCAACCGAGACGGCTCGAATCGTCAGTGGTATTGACGGAACAGCAAAACCAGATGACATTTTGGCTCGGCAGTTCGGCAACTACGCGAAGAGTCCAAACAATGATCCTTTGGCTCTTCGTGCGGCGCTATTGCGACCGAGAAAAAGTCCACCAACTCAGGAAGATCTTAAAAAGATCAATGCAAAAGTGATTCTTGCAGTTGGTGACCGCGATTTTGTGTTGCCGGCAGATCGTCTCGCGCAGTCATTTAATGACTGCAAACTTGTGATCTTGAAAAACTGTGATCACTTTGCGTCTACCGAAAACTTTGGTTTTATTGACACACTTCTCGAGTTCTTCTGTGCGCCCTAGCGACACGAACATCTTGAATGGCTCTGATTCGTCGTCGATAGATGACGCAGTCTCGGCACTTCGTGGCGATGAACTTGTGGCGATTCCTACAGAAACTGTTTATGGTCTGGCAGCACGGGCGTCAAGCCGAACAGCTGTCAACAAAATCTTCACAGTCAAAGGACGTCCGTCAATCCACCCGTTGATTTTGCATATCGCAAAAATCAGTGACCTAGAAAAGTGGACAAAAGATTTGCCGAATAATGCAAGAGCACTCGTCGATCGATATTGGCCCGGACCGCTAACTATCGTTGTTCAAAGAAATCAAAATGTATGTGACGAGATCACTGGCGGTCGAAACACGGTTGCTATTCGTTGCCCCGATCACGAAATCACAACCGAACTTCTCAGGCGACTCGACGACGCAATCGTCGCACCTTCGGCTAATCGATTCGGCAAAGTCAGTCCGACGACCGCACAACATGTCGCGGCAGATCTCGGAGATGAGGTCAAAATCATTTTGGACGGTGGTGCATGCGCGATCGGTCTCGAGTCGACGATTATCGACTGCACGACGACTCCGCCACAATTGCTGCGGGCAGGCGCAATCACGGTCGAGCAAATTCAAACAGAGTGTCAAGTCACAGTCGTCTCGGCAACCGGCGAGTCTCGTGCGTCAGGGATGCTCGACAAGCACTACGCACCCGAGTGCGAGATCGAACTTTTCAATGATCGCGATCAAGCAGAAACTCGTCGATCTGAACTAAGTCAACTTGGCACGACCTCTGAAATTCTCGACTTCGGGGACGATCTAGCGCTTTACGCCCACAGTCTTTATGCTCGGCTTCGAGATGCTGATAAGCGCAAAATAGAAGTAGTGATTGCAGTCAGACCGCCATGGACGGGTGTCGGATTGGCGATTAACGAGCGGCTCGAGAAGGCTGCAAATCGCCTTTAAATTAGTCGACTGTCAATATCACGGTGTTGATTACGGCAAACCCGTCCGTAGGCTTACAAGTCCAAACCCATGGGTGACAAAATGTCGCCCTACTCCTAGGGGGAGAAAATAAATGAAGAAACACACAGTACGTCGTTTCGGCGCGCTTGTTGTTGGTCTCAGCCTTTTGGCTGGTGCTTGCGGCAGCGATGACGAGGCGGCAACAGAAGAAACGACAGCAGAAACTACTGCCGAGACGACAGCACCAGTTGTCGACGAAACTGGCAGTGAACTGTCGGGAATGAAGGGAACCACTCCACTCGTGGAGCTCACTTCAGAGTTCAAGGATGCAGTTAACGCATTCTGGACGGGCAAAGGCAACGAGGCCCTCACTGACTTCAACTACACAGCTGAGTCATTTGACGCAGTTTTGTTGATTGCTCTTGCGGCAGAAGCAGCAGGCACAGACGGCAGCGCACTTGCTGACCAGATTGTTGCTGTTTCAAAAGATGGCGCAAAGTGTTCACCAGCAACCTGGGCAGACTGCATCGCAGGTGTCAAGGCCAAGAGTGACGTTGACTTTGATGGTTTCTCGGGACCAAACACAATGAACGGAAACGGCGAGCCACTTGAGGCTTCGTACGGCATCCTTCAATTTGGTGCAGGCAACCGTCTTGATAACGCGTTGACCACTTACCAACTTGCAAATGCTCCAGAATCAGCAGTATTGCCACTTTCAAAGACTGGCGTTTCCCGCAAGGGCAACGGCGTTCTTAAAATTGGTGGCTTGCTTCCAGAAACTGGCAACCTTGCATTCCTTGGTGCTCCAATGATCGCCGGTGTTGAGTACGCAATTCAAGTACTCAATGACAATGGTGGCGTTCTTGGCAAGCCAGTTGAGTACAGCGCCGGTGACTCTGGTGACACTTCAACTGACACAGCCAGCGTGACAGTAGATCGTTTGCTCAAAGAAGGTGTTGACGCCATCATCGGTGCAGCATCATCTGGCGTTTCGCTCACAGTAATCGACAAGATCACTGCAGCAGGCGTCGTCCAGTTCAGCCCAGCGAACACATCGCCAAAGTTGACTAGCTACGCAGACAACGGTCTCTTCTTCCGCAACGCACCACCGGATGACCTCCAGGGCGCAGTTCTTGCAGAAATTATCGTCGCTGACGGCAACCAATCGGTCTACATCATGGCTCTTGACGATGCTTACGGCACCGGTCTTGCCAATGTTGTTGAAGAAGTGCTCACAGCAGCAGGCATTGAAGTCAAGGGTAAGAAGATCTACGATCCGAAGGCAACAACATTTGATGCTGAAGTCGGCGAAGTCGTAGCTGCAAACCCAGACGCAATCGTCTTGATCACATTCGACGAAGGTTCACGAATTCTCCGCACAATGGTGGAGAACGGTGTAGGACCAACAAAGAAGAAGGTCTATGGCGTTGACGGAAACATTGGTAACGCACTCGGCGAGAACTTTGACGCTGGTAAGTAACCAATAATTCGAATTCGTTAAAAGTTAGGGCCCTGGACATTCGTCCAGGGCCTTTTCTTTATCCCCCGGTCGCCTTGGCAAGAGTACCTAAATAGAGTTTGATCACGTTCGGGTCGGCAAGCAATTCGCGACCAGATCCGGTGTAAGCATTCTTACCTTGGTCAAGAACGTAGGCACGATCTGCAACCTGCAAGCAACGACGTGCGTTTTGCTCGACCATCAAAATGGCGATTCCTTCAGCATTGATTTTTTTGCATTGAATAAACACTTCGTCTTGCAATACCGGTGACAGGCCAGCAGATGGTTCGTCCAACAGAAGCAATTTTGGTTCCATCATTAATGCCCGACCCATCGCCACCATTTGTCGCTCTCCGCCCGAAAGTGATCCGGCCTTAACTGATGCCCGCTCAAGTAGCCGAGGAAACAATTTGGTTACGTATTCAAATCGTGATTTGAAGTTGCTCGGTTTTAGAAAGCAACCCATCTCCAAGTTCTCGATGACTGTCAGGCTCGGAAACACGTTGCGATTCTGTGGCACATAGCCAACTCCACGTTCGACAAGTTCGTGCGAGCGACGACCAGCTATGTCTATTTGGTCGAGCATCACCGACCCACTGCGCACTGAGCACTCTCCAAGAATCGCCTTTAAAACTGTGGACTTGCCTGCACCATTGGGCCCAATAATGCCGACGAACTCGCCTTGTGACACCGTGATGTTGCAACCGTTAAGAATGTTGACTTCAGAAATATAGCCAGCTACTAGTTCTTGCACATTGAGCACGATGTCGCTCATGATTGTTCTTCTAACAGCGATTGACCCTGGCGAGTACCCAAGTATGCCTCGATAACTTGCGGATTGCTTCCGATCTGTTCGGGCGTACCTTCGGCAATCAACATGCCTTCCGCCATTACAACCACCCAGTCGGCGACGTCGTTGACCATATCCATGTCATGTTCCACGAAAAGCACAGTCGTACCGTCGTCGCGCAAGGCTCGAATGTGTTCGTTCAAACTTTGTTTGAGTGCCGGGTTGACACCCGCCATCGGCTCATCAAGCATTACAAGTCGCGGCTGGGTCATTAAAGCCCGAGCCATCTCAAGTAACTTTCGCTGGCCACCAGAAAGTGTGCCTGCATATTCATCACGCATATGGTCCATTTTGAATCGCGTCAACAGGGCATCGGCCCGCTCTTCAATCTTTTTCTCTTGGGCTCGCCAGGTGAATGGCAATAATCCATTCCACCACTTTTCGCCACTCTGGTGCATTGCACCAAGTTTCATGTTCTCGATCACCGACATCTTGGTCAAACTCTTTGTCAATTGGAAAGTGCGGACCATGCCCATACTCGCGGTTTTGTGTGCGACCACGCGACTCATGTTGTGACCGTCGAAGCGCCACTCGCCCACATCCGGCGTGTCGAAACCAGACAACAGATTAAACAGGGTCGTCTTGCCTGCACCATTTGGCCCGATCAAGGCTGTTATCGAACCCCGTTGTACTTCGAGATGTTTGACATCTACGGCGACGATGCCACCGAAATGTCGACGAACGCCATCTACGGTCAAAATCGGATCCGTCTTTTTTACGCCAGGTACGGCCTCGACAGTTCCAAGTCCATCTCTGGCGACCTTCGCGATTGCGCCGTAAATTCGATCAACGACCATCGAGTGCCATCTCTTTGCGATTTCCGAACAGTCCTTGTGGTCGGTACGTCATCAGCAGCATCAGGCCGATGCCGACCAACATATAGTTGACCGCGCCAACTTGGGTGCTCTGGATCACCGTGAAATCGCCGATCCGTAACGGCCCACTGCGAGTCACCTCACGTAAAAAATTGTCACAAAAGACGAACAACACCCAAAACAACATGGAGCCGACGATTGATCCGGAAACTTTTGCCAGACCACCGAGCACCAGTGCTGTCAGTACATAGAAAGTAACATCACGGCTGTAGTTGTCAGGCTGCACCGAACCGCGGTCAAGAGCCAGAACCATACCTGCGAACATGCCGACTATGCCGCCGATGATCAGCGATTGCATTTTGTACGCATACACATTTTTGCCGAGACTTCGAACTGCATCTTCGTCTTCACGAATGCCTTTGATCACCCGACCCCATGGACTGCGCATCAACTGCCAAACCAACAAAGCGAAGATTGCGACAAGCGTCCAGCCCACCAAGACGGTGATCAGCGTGTAACCACTAAACGTGAACGGCTCAAAACCGTAAGTGGCCCCTGGCTCGAACGGATTCAACTCTCGATAATCTCGACTGAAGTTGCTGATACCCTCAGTGCCGCCGAAGATCTTGTTGAACTTCACTGACCGCACGAAAAGTCGGACTATTTCAGCCGTCGCAATCGTTACTATCGCCAAATAATCTGCTCGCAGACGCAGGGTTGGAATACCCACTATCAGCGCCAAAATAATCACGAAAATGATGCCTAGTGGTATTCCCCACCACAGACCAATACCGAAATACTGGGCGGTCATGCCGAGACCATACGAACCGCAGGCCATAAAGGCGGCTTGCCCGAAATTGACCAGACCGGTGTAGCCGAATTGAATATTTAACCCCAATGCGGCGATTGCAAAATAAATCGTGTCAACACCGACTGCGGCTCGGACAGTGTTTTGAAAAATCTGGTTCCAGTCCATCTCAGCCGACTCTCTGACTCTTGCCCAAAATTCCCTGTGGCCGAACGATCAAAACGACGATCAAGATAAACAATGCGGGCGCTACTTTCAACTCACTCGGCACAAACAGCGACGACATCTCGACGAAGATTCCGATGAAAAAACCACCGATGAGTGCACCAAACGCCGAACCCAGTCCACCCAAAGTAATCCCGGCAAACATCAGGAACAAAAGATCTGAACCCATCGAGAAGCTGACTTGCTCGTCGAGCCCCCTGAAAATTCCGCCCGTGGCCGCAAGAGCACCGCCAGCAAACCAAACGACCTTGATGACCTTTCGCGTGTCGATACCGGTTGCTGAAGCAAGCTGCACATTGTCGCTAACGGCTCGAATCGCCTTCCCAAGCCGAGATCGCTGTAGAAACAGCGCAACACTCACCAAGATAATCACGCCCAGTATTGCCGTGGTCAGATCTCGGGGAGTTATGCCGATAGGACCGATTTCGATATTGACCTGTTTCGAATAGCTAGAGAGTTGTTTAGTTCGTCCACCAAATTGGAACAAGAAGATGTTGCGCAACATAATTGACAACCCAACGGTTACGACAAGTTGCGAGATCAAACCGATGCCGCGCTTCGTCAAACGTGCAAAAATACCCCAATTAAAAAACAAACCGAATAGACCCCCTAAGGCGATCACTACCGGGCCAGAAATCAAAATGGGTATTTCAAGAATTACGTTGAAATAAAACGCCACTAGCCCACCAAAAGTGACCATTTCACCGTGTGCGAAATTTGTCAAGCCAGTCGTACCGAAGACAAGCGACAAGCCAACAGAACACATCGCAATGATGATTCCAAGTCGAACGCCATCGGCCAGTCGTTGCAAAATTCGCTCGATCTCCGAGGCCCCAGCAGCTGCACCTTCACCCGTAAAGAAAGTGACTCGTTTTGTATTCGTGGTGAAAAGATCTTTTGGAATCGACACCTGAGCCTTTTCAGCATCGATCAAAACCAAACCATCTGGAAGTGTCGACTCATCGATTGAAATTGAATAAGCATCTCGACTTGGCACGGCGATTGTGCACGAGCCGTTGTCATCGGTGATCCCCGAACCGACGATGGTGCCGTCGGCCTTAGTCACGGTCACCGATACACCAGCCACTGGAACTCGATTTGTCGTTCCGTTTATCAATGTCTGATTCTGAACGCTTGCTATAATCGAATAATCGTCGGTCGCGGCACTAACCGACGAACCCGCATAACCGGCGAACAAGCCAACGCCGCAAAACAAAAACAGGCTGAATTTCAGAGCAAACAATTTTTGCGACTGCTTGTTGCCCAACATCTTGTCTATTAGTCAAGCACATTATTCGGTGAGGCTGAAAGTCTCGAATTCCAATAAACATCAACTGCGCACAGCCATACTGCAACCGATGTGGCGACATGCACTGCAACCAGCCAAACCGGAACCCCGAGAAAATACTGTAGATATCCAATTGCGCCTTGAAAAACCAGAAACACCGAGAAACGCCGTAGAGACTTGCTCAAAAGAACGCGGGCGTCGGTATTTTTTCTCACAAAAAAGACCAAAGCCAATGTCGTCGCCACAGTCAGCCAAACAAACATGCTGTGCGTGCGGACAATTGTGGTCATCGCGAAGCCAAGTCGCACCGCATTCTCGTCACCAGCATGGGGTCCAGAGCCAGTCACGAATGTCCCCGTAACAACCGCGGTACCCGTTGTCAACAACAAGATTTTCACGAGTATCGCGATTCGCTGATTTTTCAGGATTGGCTCACCTCGCGGCACCACAGCGTCTGTCAGTCTGAAAATTTTTGCATGTTGCACCAACATGTATGCGACGCTCATTAAGAAAATCGAAACAATGAAATGTGCGATATTCGAATACGGATTCAATCCGGTCAAAACGACGATTGCACCAATGACCACTTGCGCCAAGACCCCGACGACGAGCACGATCGACATAGCGATCAGATCTCGTCTTCGAGGTACGAGTTTCAGTGACATCAAAACACACAAAATCACCGCCGCCGCGACCACCCCGGTGAATAGTCGATTCACCTGCTCTATCGCTGCGTGAGCCGACGAGACATCGATGAATTTGCTCTCGCTACATTGTGGCCAATCGGCGCACCCCAGGCCAGACCCCGTCAGGCGGACCAATGACCCCGTGACGATGATCGTGTAAAGGGCTACGAATGCAACCTGAGTCGAGATCAAATAGCCCTTGTGTGTAACTCTCATAATCCACCATTCACAGACGCCTTGATGAGCGATGTGGCTAGACGACTCAAGTGTGAGTATCGTGCGCAGGTAGTGAAAAAAGAAACTGTTGAGAAGCGTCGCATCGAGATTCTTGAGGCTACCTGCGATGTCGTAATCGAGCGCGGTTTCGCGGGTACTCGGGTGGCTGACGTGGCAAAGAAACTCAGTGTTTCTAATAGTTTAATTCACTACCACTTTGCGTCAAAAGAGGAACTTTTAGCAGCGGCGTTCGAGCATTACGCACATAAAGACCTGCTCGATATGCAGCGAGATATTGATTCGGCGCCGACTAACATCGCCAAACTCTGGCGATTGATCGAAAGCTACGTTCCAGAAGGCAGCGACGACGTCGAATGGATGATCTGGATCGACGCATGGGGTGAGGCGCTGCGAAATCCGAAGATGAAGCCCATCAGCCAGGAATTAGACGCGCAGTCAATCGCTGTGTTCGAAAAAACTCTACGGGCAGGCAATGAATCGGGTGAGTTTCATTGCGTTCACCCCCGAGAATCGGCCACTCGCATATCTGGGTTGATAGATGGTCTAGCCGTGCAATATGCGGCGCACGAAGGCGTGCTTAAACGCAAGGAATTCATTCGATTGATGCGACAACTGGCGGCTGCAGAGACGGGTCTTTCGCCAGACGACATTCGCGACACTCGTAAAAATATGAAGTCAAGCAGCAGCAATGGTCGAAAGCTTGAGGATGAAGGTCCATCTGCAGCGTCGCTGGCGACTGAGTTTGACTTGCGCCAGCTATTCAACAAATATGCCGACGCTCTGAGCCGAAATGATTTGGCGAAAACCGTTGAGTACTTCAGTGACGATGCCTTAATCAGTCTGAACAGCGAAATCGTTGCCAACACGGTTTCGCAGATCTCCGAGCTATTTTCGAAACATTTCGAAACCAACGCGATAACCATTGAGGTTCCCTTGGTCATGGCTTTCTACGCCGACGAAGGCAATGGAACTGCCCATGGCAATTTTACGATTGAATGCCGCACAACTTCGCTGACGGGAAAGCAGTTCGCCGAGACATACCGCGGAATTGATACCTATCGTCGCACCTCGACAGGTTGGCGTTGTGCGAACCGTCAACGAACCAGACCGTAGTTCTATGACAGCGAGAGAGACCCCTGACTCACAGTTGACTAGTGCGGTCGAAATCATCGACGACCCAAATCGTTTGGTGCGGGCAATTTTCTCGGGTCGTAGGCGAAACATGCAACCCGAATTCGAAAAGATTGAAATACGACCAATAAAGCTGCGAGACCAGGTTCTGCTCCAGACGACGAGCGTTGTCGGTACCAAATCCAAAACCGCGAATTTGGAGTTCGGAGATTTCGCCACTCGTGAAATATTGTCGTCCGGCTTCGCCAACTGTTTGATTGAGGCGACGGACCTGACCATAACGATCAGATTTACAAAAAAAGGCGAACCTCAGATCCACACTTCAGTCCGAGAATTGACTCAAAATACGTCGCATGATCGACAAAAATCGAGGCTCCTAGATCCCAACAATGAATTCTTGAAGAAGGTCGGCATTTCCGACAGCGTGGGTCGTATCAAGCCCTCGATGAATGACAAGTACCTGCAAATTGAAGAGTTCCTGCGAATTCTCATGCCGACGCTAAAAAACGAAATTTCAGCCGGCCGAATTCACCAACCTTCGCTCGAGGCTCCGTTGCATATTGTCGATCACGGATGCGGCAATGCTTACCTGACTTTTGCTGTGCACAACTATTTGAGGGAGCAGAATCTCCCGAACAAAATCGTCGGCATAGATCAGCGCGAAGAGAGCCGTCGTCGCAATTCTGCTATCGCCATTGAGCTGGAAAATACCGATTCCATTGATTTTCGCGCCGAAAAAATTGCCGACTCAGAACTTGACAACGCTGATCTAGCCATTGCGCTGCACGCCTGCGACACGGCTACAGATGACGCTCTGGCTTGGTCAATAAGAAATCACGCCAAAATGCTGCTTGTATCCCCTTGTTGCCACCACTATCTGCAATCTCAACTAGATGATATTCCTACGCCCTGGACACTCGTAACCAAACACGGAATCCTAAGCGAGCGACTTGGCGACATCCTGACCGATGCCCTTAGGGCTCAAATCTTGCGGCTGCACGGATATAAGAGCGAAGTCATCGAGTTCATCGGGGATGAACACACACCTCGCAATCTGCTGATCCGAGCAACATTGACCCGAGCGGAGCCAGATCCGCTGGAGCTCTCTAAGTACCGAGAGATTGTGAAGTTATGGTGCGTCCGCCCGAGATTGGCTGAAATTCTCGAATTTTCGTAAACCGAGCCCACTTTTAGTAGTGGTCTCTCGCTTTAAATAGCAATTTTACAACAAAATATCGCTCTTTACCACTCAGAGTGGTCAATTGACAATTTTAAGTGAGAAATTCCTCAAGTTCTGACCCCTGGTGCCGATCCCTTAAGCGGATCTCACAAGGGAGCAGAAATGTCTACAAAAGCAAAATTCACTATTTCCATAGTGGCAGGCGCAATTCTCAGTCTCGGGTTGGTTGTGCCATCGGCCAACGCAACATCAACAGTCTTGCCAGTATTCGGTGATTCGGGTGCAACGGTCGTTCGATTGCAGCAGGCGCTCATCGCCCGCGGATTCACTCTCAAAGGCGGTGCCGATGGTGTGTTCTCAACAAATACTCAAACGTCATTAAAGAGCTTTCAAAAGGTAGCTGGCTTCAAGGCGACCGGTCGGTTGGACGACCGCACGGCGAAATTTCTTGGACTAATCGCCCCGGACCAGCCGGAGGCCAAGAAAGCAAAGACGGCGGCACCAGTCGTCACAGTTGCCCCGACAAAGACACCAAAAGTGGCTCAAGCCCCAGTTGTTGCAGTGGTAACGCCAAGTGTGGCCACGGTCGCCGAGGCTGCAGTTGCAGTGGCGATTACACCGATTGAGGGAATGTTGACTTTGGATACATTGCCGTCGCGCGGCCAACGGAGCGATGCAGTGCGTCTCGTGCAACAGAAACTGATCGCTAACTCGATCGAAGTCAAAGGTGGCGCAGACGGAATCTTCGGTGTTGCAACGACGATCTCGTTGACAAACTTTCAAACATCACGTGGTCTGAACGCGACTGGTGCGGTCGATTTACCAACAGCGATCGCACTTGGCGTCCTTCCTGATTTGGCAACGCTGGGCATTACACAAATCAGCGCATTTCCGTCGCAGGGCCGTTGCACGTTCGTGGATAGTTGGCATGAGCCTCGTTCAGGTGGACGTTTGCACATCGGTGTCGACATCATGGGACCAAAGGGTCTTGCCCTTTACGCAGTCAGTGACGGCACGATCACCAAGATGTACGGCGCTGAGTCAAAGTTGAGCGGCAACGCACTTCGCTTGACAGTCGCCGATGGAACTTACTTCTTTTATGCACACCTTGACTCGTTTGCCTCTGGCATCACAGTCGGTACATCAGTTCGTGCAGGTCAAATTATCGGATACATGGGTTCAACTGGCAACACCGGAAGCCCACATCTTCACTTCGAGGTTCACCCAGGTGGTGGCGAGGCAGTCAACCCCTATCCAATAATCAAAGCTGTCGATGCATGTCATGTTACGGAAGTGCTCCCACAACCGTAAACATCTGCTCGATTAATGGTGGTGGAGAGGTGAGATCCTCCACCACCATTTATTTGCATCGCAATTCAGAAAGTTCTGTCTTCTTTCGGAATGTGCTCGAGATCAGACAATGGTGAAAGGGCGAACGTGTATCCATCACCAATTTTGAATGCCTCAAGCCTCGTGATCGATGCATGACCCAGGACGAATCTTTCCCACTCCCATGGAGTTGGCGTCAAACCGAGTAGGTGACAAACTACGGTGCTATTGGTTCCTGCGTGAGCAATGCAGGCGATTCGCTCCCCAGCGTTTTCGATGTGCCAAATTGGCAGTTCGTGTTCGATGCGATAGACGCCATGCTCACCGAGAAATTTCTCGGCGCCGCTGTGAATTCGTGCCACGAAATCTTTCATTGACTCGCCGCCTTCAAGTCCGTTCCATTGTTCGCGTGCCGATCTTGAACGCTCTTCTTTGTAGGCCTTGCTGGCTCGCTCGGCAGGTGAACCCTGCCAAACAGGGCTGCGAATTTCTTCTAGCCACGGCGCAATAACCTCGTCTCGATTGAGTGCCGAGAGTATCGGTTCGGCGGTTTGTCTGGTTCTCAGCAATGGAGACACATATATATGATCGAACCGTTCTCGTGACAATCGCCTACCGAGCAGGCTCGCTTGCCGTCGACCCAACTCAGTGAGTGGTGGATTATCGACGCACAGATCGTCTTTGACCCACTGTGGCTGGGCATGTCGACACAAAAATAGTTCCATTTCGCCCAACTCTACCAACAACTGATAGTTATTCGTTTTCGAGCGCCTTGGCGACGTCTATCTTTACGTCGCAGGAATCAAATATTAGTTGAAGCATTTGCCAATATGTTTCGTCCACAACTTTTGAATCGTTTGAGTTCGCCGCGATCAAAGCAACACCGACACAATCGGCTTGTTCGTTCGTAATCGCTACGCCGAATCTCTCGACAACCACGAAGCCAAACGCCCTCGCAACGCTTTCATCGTTGTCGTACCCCACTGGAGGCAATTCGATTGTTTCGTCTTGAATTATCGGATCTGGAAGCGTCGTACCGACATTGGGGAACTTATTGACCGGGCTATCTATCTCAAGATCGCAATTCTCGACAATGTATGTAGCAAGATTCGCCTGTGCTTGTTGGACTTCCGAACTTGCAAGCCTCACACCAGCACTAATCACCGCAGAGTCTTTTTGCGCGAGATCCCCCTCCCAGTCGATCTCGCCAAGCGCATCGGATAGAGCCCCGAATGTGTT
>SXGU01222510.1_pt1 | contig 31677 bp, 26 predicted proteins | sample 3174531 | NCBI WGS metagenome assembly SXGU01 (sample SAMN11356863, study PRJNA531348) | freshwater metagenome | isolation source: freshwater sample F1-140 | place: China: Fuxian Lake, Yuxi | collected 2017-12-25 | reverse complement strand
GACGCTCGTCCGTGGACACCGGAGTTGCGAGCGGAGCGTGAGGCCCTGAGTCTGATTCACTTCCTGCGAGCCCACGACCAACCGCAGTCCGAATGGCTCAACGCCATCTCCTCCGACCAGACGATCAGCGAGCCAGTTCGGCAACGGGCGCTACAGTTCGCTCGCGATTGGAAGCCGTAGGTTGGGACTCCGTCCCGACCGCATTGCTTGGCCGCAACGCGCGACCGGTCTTTTCAATTCACACGATTTGGGTTTTGTGCCACAGTAACGGAGATTAGACTCATCACACGGATTTTTCAGAGTTGGTTTTCAAGGAGCGACGACAATGCGAACCGCTGAATTTGAAGCCGAGGTCCGAAATGGGTCGATCGAAATTCCGACGGAATATCGCGATCTGTTTGGCAACTCCGTGCGTGTGACGCTGAGGTCGGAAGAGCCAGACTCCGACAGGACGCCGACGATTTTGGATCAATGGTTGAGGTCACCCATTCGCATGTCTGGCTTCCAGCCGCTCAGTCGGGAGCAGGCCCATGAGCGTTGATCCGGTGGCTGCCGGCCAATGTTTTGTGGATAGCAATGTTTGGCTCTACGCGGTCATCGAAGACGCGGAATCGGCAACGAAGTCCGCGACAGCGCGGGTGCTGGTGGCCGAGCGACGGATTGTCAGCACGCAGATCGTCAATGAAGTTTGTGTGAACCTGCTCCGAAAGGCCGGTCGATCGGAAGACGAGATTCGTCAGGTCGTGCGCGCGTTCTATCTTCAACACCAAGTTGTGCCGATTGATGAGCAGTCAATGCTCTCCGCATCCGAATTGCGTGAAGCCTATTCGCTTTCGTACTGGGATAGCTTGATTGTGGCTACCGCACTCGAAGCAGGTGCGGCGATCTTGTATTCCGAAGACATGCAGGATGGTCTGTGGATCAACGCGCGGCTTCAAATCATCAATCCATTTCGCGCTCCAGAAGCGACTGGAGTTACGAGCTGCGCGTGAGGCCCTGAGTCTGCTTCACTTCCTGCGAGCCCACGACCAACCGCAGTCCGAATGGCTCAACGCCATCTCCTCCGACCAGACGATCAGCGAGGCAGTTCGGCAACGGGCGCTCCAGTTCGCTCGCGAGTGGAAGCCGTAGCGTAGGTTGGGACTCCGTCCCGACCGCATTGCGTGAACCGCCCAAACGCGCGACGACGACGCCGCAGATTGTCGATGCGAATGGCATCGGCGAAGTTTTGAAACAAGAGTCGGGACGGAGTCCCAACCTACGAGCTGCGCGTGAGACCCTGAGTCTGCTTCACTTCCTGCGAGCCCACGACCAACCGCAGTCCGAATGGCTCAACGCCATCTCCTCCGACCAGACGATCAGCGAGCCAGTTCGGCAACGGGCGCTCCAGTTCGCTCGCGAGTGGAAGCCGTAGGATGGGCACTCTTGCCCGTCCGTCTTCGCATCGATGTCGCGAATGGAAAAAGCGAACGGCCAAGAGTGACTATCCTACGCCGCGCCTCTTGCGTCAATCGGCCAACATCCGAGAAACCTTTTGCCAGATTCGCAGGCATCGGTTAGGCTGCGACGCATGAAAACTCTCACCGTCAGTGATGTGACTCGGCGATTTGGACAAGTGCTCGATGAAGTCGAGCGTGAGCAGGAAGAGGTCGTGCTTGTCCGCAATCGTCGTCAGGTGGCTCGACTCGTTCCGGAACCGCCGCACCAAAACGCGCTCGAAGTGTTCGGTGATTTGGCCGGAACGCTCGATGAGAAAACGGCGGACTCGCTCACGAAAGCTGTCCGGGTTTCACGCAAAAGACCAACCGCGACTTTGAATGCGCTGAGGAATCCGTGGGCTTCCTGATCGACACCAATCTTTGGATCGCGGTCGAGCGAGGCGGACTCAGCGCTGCCGGCATTCAGGCCATCACGCGGCAAGCTCCGGTGTTTTTGTCGCCGGTCAATCTCGCCGAGATTCGATTTGGCATCGACCTGATGAACGACAAGAAACACCGGTTGCGAGCCATGACGATGCTCCGCCGATTACGACGCAAGCCGCTGCTGCGCATCACGGGTGAGACCGCCGAAATCTTCGGCGCGACTGCCGCCGAGTTGACAAGGCCGGACGCGGTTCCGACTTTCGCATCCAAGACCTGTGGCTCGCCGCGCAGGCCATTCAACGCAAATGTACGTTGCTCACGGCAAACGCCAAAGACTTTGAAGACATTCCCAACTTAAAGCTGATCGTCGTAAAGATCCCTTGATGCCTGAGACGGTCTGGTGCGAGACGTGAAAACGTGGACTCCGAAGTTGCGAGCGGAGCGTGGGGCCCTGGGTCTGATTCACGTCCTGCGAACCCACTACAAACCGCAGTCCGAATGGCTCAACGCCATCTCCTCCGACCAGACGATCAGCGAGCCAGTTCGGCAACGTGCGCTACAGTTCGCTCGCGAATGGAAGTAGCACGACGCGCCAGCGAGTGGTCGCATGGTCGAACGCTTGATTCGCACGAACCGCAACCACTCGCTGGCGCGTCGTGCTGCGAAAACTTCCTGCGAGCCCAGGTCCACTCGCAGTCAAAATGACTTGTCGCACTCTCTGCGATCCAGTCCCTTCAAGGTGGGGGCGAGAAGTTCAAAACTCCGTTCGAGCCGATCGCGCCGGTGGGTTGTCATGTTCCGGTCAGGCAAACTCAGCGGACGCGGATGAGTACTCTTCACGGCTCTGTCGCGCGCGAACGAAGTTCTTGCCGTCACAGTCCGGCTCACGGGATAAGGTGTTGAGACATTCGATCGGATGGGCCGATTGAGCGGTTAGTCGCGCATCGCCAGAACGCCAGCGATTGGCGGAGTGCCCGCAGTCTGGCAAATTGCGGCTTGGATGAACTCGTGCTGAGGCTGCTGTGAACTCGGATCGCAATTTGTTTCTGACGCTGGTGTGCGTGCTGCTGGGCTTTGGCGTGCTGATGGTCCATAGCGCCAGCGTTACGTCGCGTCCGACGGAATTTGAACAGATCTATTTGTCTCGGCACGTCACGCATCTCGTCGTGGGAGTGTTTGCCGCGAGCTTGTGTTCGCTGCTGCCGTCTCGGTTTTGGCGCGAGTCGGCTTTGTGGCTATTTCTCGGAACGGTCGTGCTTCTGGCGGCCGTGTTGATTCCGGGAATTGGAACCCGTGTGAACGACTCCCAGCGCTGGATTCGGCTCGGTCCGTTTCAGATGCAGCCATCGGAGTTGGCGAAGATCACACTGCCATTGTTGTTGGGAGCGATGCTCGTCAAGCGGCAGGAGAAGTTGAATCGCTGGTTCGCGGGGACGATTCCGTTTGTGCTGCCGATCGCGATTGCGCTGCCGCTGGTGTTGCAGGAACCTGACCTCGGTACCGCCGCCTTTCTCGCGGTGTCGAGCGGTCTGCTGCTGTTTCTCGGCGGATGGCCGATTCGCAACTTCGCGCTGGGGTTGATCCCGGCGGCGGCGGTCGCGATGACGCTTAAGCCGTATCAATGGAAGCGGATCACCGACTTCGCGGCCGCGTGGTCCGACGTCGATCTGGCGTCGTACCAAGTCAAGCAGTCGCTGTTGTCGTTCGGCTCCGGCGGGTTGATGGGAGTCGGTATCGGCAAGGGCTGGCAGAAGCTGAGCTATCTGCCGGAAGCGAACACCGACTTCGTTTTCGCGGTGGTCGGCGAAGAGTTGGGCCTCGTCGGTTCGTTGGGCTTGGTGCTGCTGTGGTCCGGCTTTTTCGTCACCGGACTGAGCCTCTTCCGACATCATGACCGGCGCGGCTTTGAGTCTCTGGTCGGCGTGACACTGTTGAGCCAAATGGTTCTGCAGGCGGTGATGAACGTCGCGGTGGTGACCTCGATGATGCCGACGAAGGGGATCTCGCATCCGCTGCTGAGCTATGGCGGCAGCAACTTGGTCATCAGCCTCGTGTCGATCGGAATTGTCGTGAGTCTGTCGAAGGACGCAGTGGGACACGTTTCCAACGTGCCAGAACCGAGCGGGCACGCTGGAAGCTTACCTCCCGTCACGCAGACTCCGTCGCCGGTGCTGCTTCAAACGTGATCCGATCGTAAATCTCACGCATCGGCACGCTGACCGAGACCGAAAGCAGCGTCATGGCCTGATCGAGGTCGCTGGCTTCCAGCAATAGCCAATTGCCATCCTCTTGCCGGCTCAATACTTCAACGTGGGGACGTTCTTGAGAGATCAGGACATGCTCGCGCAGTGACGGAATGCGGCGGTACTGCGTGGCCTTGGTTCCGCGATCGTAAGATTCCGTTGAAGGTGAGAGGATTTCGATGAGCACAGTTGGGTTGAGCAACGTATCGACTTCCGCGTCGATGAATTCCGGCTCGCCGCAGACGATCACGACATCGGGATAAGTGTAAAGGCCCGTGGCCGGGATCCTGACCCGCATGTCGTTGGAATAGACCTCGCAGCACCGACCTTTGAATTGGGTTCGCAATTCGCCCACCAAATTGCCTGCGATCAGAATGTGCTCGCGACTGGCACCGGACATCGCGAACATTTGGCCTTTGTAAAACTCGCTTTTGAACTCGGCTTTACGCTCTTTGTCGAGGTATTCGGCTTCGGTCAGCTGGGCCTTCGGAACGGCAGACATCAATCGGCTCCTCGTGGTTTGTGGCTGCCATTCTTGCTCGACCTCAACAGCCCTTCAATATCCTCTCGCCCCCGCGAAGGCCGGCCGCACTACTTTGACGGAACGTCCTCACGCCTCCGGGTTCGATTTCGGCGGTGCGAATTTGATCTTCTCGACGTAGCGGATGATCGTCTTGCCGTCGGGACTGAGGCGACCGGTGCAGGCGCCGATCGCTTTGACGACGAAGTCGAAGTTCAATTGATAGTCGGCGTCGATCTCGACTTCGATCTCTTTGCTGCGTGCGGAGTTCTCGCGGCCGATCAGTTTGAGGATCTCGTTGTTGAGCGTTTGAAAGGCTCCCGGACCGTTGCCGAGTTGGCGTTCGCCGAGCCTTAAGCTGGCGAGACCTCCGTCCGCCGCGGCGACGAGTCGGACTTTGATGTCTGGCAGAACTTCCGACTTCGCCGCACCGGCTCCGGGCGGCGGCATATTGATGTTGAAGTCACCCTCCGGCCCCACGATCTTCAACGTGAACATGAAGAACGTCAGCAATTGAAACGTGACGTCGATCATCGGCGTCGTTTGCTGCTGCAAGCTGGCGGGTTCTTGCTGCTTGATCTTCATGGGATGGCTCTTGCCGAAGTCGGTCAGCCTTTCCAGGCTGACTCGAAGAACGGTTGACGTTGTATTTCCAAAATGGGTCAGGCTGGAAAGCCTGACCTACGGGGTAGGTTGTTGTGCTCGCAGTGCGAACTTCTCGAACTTGGCATCTTGAGAGAGCTTGATGAACTCTTGAACTTGTCCGGTAGGGACGTCGGCGTCGGCACGCACCACGACGGTCACATCGGTGAGCTTGATGGACTTCGCCTGATAGATGCGGGCCTCTTGCATCAATCGCTGCTTGAATTCCGGGACACGCAATTCTTCGCCGGGCAAGAACACAAAGGGCAGCGGGTCGATCCGGCTGCCGTCTTTGTCTCGCTTGAAACCAATGTTGACGACCAGTTCGTGCTCGACCTTCATTTCCGGAGGCTTTGCCAGCGTATCGGTCGGCAGGCGGACTCGCTCATCGACCTGCGTCTGGTCGAAGTTCGTGACCATCATGAAGAAGCTGATGAGCTGGAAGGTGAGATCCATCATCGGCGTCATGTCCATTTCGGCCGACGGCATGGGGGGCGACTTGAACTTCATGAGAATCTTCCGAGGGGTCGCGTTTCTCGATGAATGGCAACTCTGGTGAGCCGGCGGGCGTAAGCCCCCGGACCAATTGCGTCATCGTCCGGGGGCTTACGCCCGCCGGCTCGCCGGTTTTGTTCCTCAAGCCGGAGCGGTTGTCGCGGGCGCGGCTGGCCGAGCCTGCATCCGCTTCAGCAAGTCTTCACCCGAGCGGCCGACATCGAACATCAGCCGAATCAAGTGATTCCGCAGCAGGCTGTAGGCGATCATCGCCGGGATCGCGACGATCAAACCTTCCAGCGTCGTGACCAGCGCGAGCTGAATGCCTTCGGCCAACTCAGATGGCTTGGGAGTCGTGCTGGAATTGGCGATCTCGTCGAAGGCCTGCACCATCCCCTGCACGGTGCCGAGCAATCCGAACATCGGAGCGGTCGTCGCGATCAGCGCCAGCCAGCTCAGCCGATGTTCGAGTGCCATGTTTTCGTCTTCACCGGACTCACCCATCGCGGCCAGTGCCTCCTCCGGGCCTTTCTGCAACTTGGCCATGCCGACGACCAACAACCGCGCCAGCATCGACTCATCTTCTTTCGCGGTGTTGAACGCTCCTTGGTAGTCGCGAGCGGTCAGCTTGCCTTCAAACTCGGACAGGAAATCCGGAGGCATGAAAACCGTTCGGCGAATCTGCATGATGCTCATGATGATCAGAGCCACCATGATGAAGGACTCGATGAAGACGCACGCGCCGAACGGGCCGGAGGCGTCGATCAGCCATTTCAAGAACGTCTTTTGTTGTGGCACGTCGGCCACTGGCTCAGCGGCCGGCGCGGCCTTGGCCGGCTTGGCGGCCGGTTCAGCAGTGTCAGACATCGCTTCGTTTTGGAAAGCGATAGCGGGAGCCGCGTGATGAATGACGCCCAGCAGAGCGGTTAAAAGTATGGCCACGAGTACGAATCGCCGGCGGCGAGTCTGCTCGGACGATGGTCGATCCAACGACATTGTGGTCTCCGTCAATTGATTTGTAGGAAGGGCACTCTTGCCCGTCGTTTATTTGTGAGACACCCCAGCAAGCGGAAGGGCAAGAGTGCCCATCCTACGTTTCAATTCGTCTTCGCCGCGTCGCCGGTCGCCGCCGCGCCTTCGGCTTGCAGCTTCTTGGCCCATTCGCTGTTGGGGTAGTCTTCCAGCAGCTCATCCCTGGCCTCGGCGGCGCGATCGGGTTGGCCGATGGTGCCGGAAATTTTTGCGAGGTGATACAGCGCCTCCGCCTTCGGTCCCTTCTGTTTGGGGAACAGCACCGGCACGTGCAGATACGCCAGCACCGCGTCCTTCACCTGCTTTTGAGCTTGGAAGCAGTCACCTTGCAATACGTAAGCCACGGCCATCGTTTCCGCTTCTTCGGTCGAGGTGGCTTTGATGATCTCGTCGATCAACTTCAAAGCGTCTTCATGCTTGGACTGCTTGACGAGACAGGCCGCTTTTCCGACTTGAGCTTCCGCACGACGAGCTTTCTCGGCGTCTGTTTCGGCGGTTCCGGAGGCGGCTTCCTCGAAGGTCTTATTGGCACCGTCGATGTTGTTCTGCTTAAGCTGCATTCGGCCGACAGCCACCTTGGCCGCCGTTTGGAAATCCTTCCACGGAGCTTTGCCCAAGCCTTCAAACGCGGCTTGAGCCTTCGCGTAGTCTCCCTTCGCGGAGTAAATCTGACCAAGATAGCTTTGCGACTCGTAGAACCCGACATGTTCGGGATTCGCTTTCAAGAATCCTTCCATCTTCTTCACGGCGTCGTCGATTTTAGAGTCGTCCTCCAGCGCGAGCTTAGCCATCGTGCGGGCAATCAAGAAATCGAGATACGTCTTGAGCTTCCCGCTGGCGTCCTTATGGACTTCGGTGTAAGTGTCCAGCGCCTTCTGATAGTTGCCGCGATCCTCGTCCCCCTTGGCGATGTTGAGCTTGGCGGGCTCTCCCTCCCACTTGATGGCGGCGATGTCGTTGGCGGGAATCTTCACCGCCTCGCCGGTCTTTGGCTTAATTGTCAGCTCGGTCTTATTGGCCGCGCCGATCTCGCCCAAGATTTGTTTGTTGGTGCTTTTGACCGTGACGGTGTCAATGGCCCAAAGCGGCGAAGCGCTCAGAACGAGAGCGGCGAAGGAGAGGTAACGAGTTTTGGTCATGGTGTGAGTTCCGAAAAAGTAATGTAGGTTGGGACTCTGTCCCGACCGAGGGCGGAGTCCACTGCGTTGCTGGTCGGGACGGAGTCCCAACCTACGGATTTGGCCGAGTCGTTTTCTTAACAGCTTTCTTGGTGACAGTCGTTTTGCGTCGTGTGGCGACTTCCGGCATATCGAAGACCGGTCCCGCCGGAGGCGCATCCGGAGCAGCCGAGAACAGGACATCATTGGAATCGTGAGACTCGCGCGTTGGCCGCTTGTGGTTTTTGTTCTTGAGCACCATCCAGACCGACGTGCCTCCGCCACCGACAAGGATCAGAACAAAGACGACAACCGTCATCGCACCACCGCCAGACGGCTTCGGAGCCTCGGCGGATTCGGTTTTTGCTTTCTTCTTCTCAGTTTTCGCGGTTGCGGTCTTGTCCGTTTTGGTTTTGACCGGAGCCGCAGCGATCACCAAGGTCGTCGGGCGTTCGAGCGGATTGGGGGATTGCCCCAAGTCCGATTGAATCTGGCGATAAAGCCGGTCGAACTTCTTCCACCAGTCGTCCGGGATATCGACAGTGATACGCACGAAGGTCTCGATCACGCTCTTGGCCGTTTCCAACTCTGCCTGTTTCTTGGCGGTAGTTGCTTGAGCCTGCCCCATTTTCTGCCGGCACAGGGAGGCATTGAACCAAGCTTCGTACAGCTTGTCGCCGTAACGATCGCGAGTCTCTGTCCGGCCGTCGGCAATCAAGCGTTGCAGGCGCGTGCTAAGTTCCGTCCAACCCCAGACCTCCCCTTTCTGACCACGGTTCACGCCATCCACCGCCTTCTTGAGTAAGTCGGTTTTGCCAATGAGTCCCTGGTCGAAATAGACATAAGCGGCCTCGAACTGCACGTCTGCCGCGCGCGGGCGTTCGGTGATCAATGCCTTGAGCAGCGTTTCCGCCTCCGCGAAATCTCCTTGCCGGCGTTTGCAATTGGCTAAACGCAAGCGGACGCCTGCGAGCCGGTCTTTGTCGCTGAACGCCTTCTCCTTCTTCGCGCGATCGAGGATCGACACATAGGTCGCGGCGGCTCGTTCAAAGTAGGTCTTGGATTCCGCCGCGTTGTCGAGCGACGACTGGGCGAGTCCGTAATACGTTTCGGCGATCCAGGTCAGCGACGAAAGGTTTTGATCGGTGCGCTGATACATGCTGTCGAGGAATTGCTCAAACGATTTGCGAACCTCGCCGAATCGCTGCTTGTCGCCGGCTCCCTTGAGTCGGGTGAGCTCCTTTTCGAGTTCTTTGCCAAGCTGCACATAGACCGCCGTGACCGCGTCCGCTCCGCCGCTGTGCTCGGCGAGTTGTTCCAACCGCGCCATGACTTCGCGGGCGTCATCCAACTGCTGCAAGCCAACTCGGCCGCGAAGCATGAGTTGATAGATGTGCGACGCGAACCGAGCACTGCGAATGCTGGGATGTGCCGGTCGCCGCGTTTCATCATCCACATGGATCGCAACCAACACCCCGTGCGGTTGCTTGCTGAGCAGATCAATCGCTGGCTGATACCGCCCGGCCGAGAGCAGGATTTCCGCCAGGGCCGATTTCGACGCAACCAGATCGTCCGGCGTTTTGCCTTGTTCGGGGAACTTCTTCTGCAAGCGGTCAATGCCCGTTTGCAGGAAGCGTTCCGCATCGCCGCGCCATTTCGAGAGCTCTTCCGGCGTCGGCCGCTGGGCGAGATCTTCTTCAATCGAACCCATCAAGTACTGCTGCCACAACGCTTGCCCCGCAGCGCATTGAGCCTCCGGGAAGTTCTCGGCGGTTTCCGGCACGCGCAGGAACCATTGAGCGGCGATCTTCGGTTGATCGGTCTGAGCGAACGTGCGGCCGACGAGCATCCGCGTTTCGTTGGCCTTGGAGTGTGACGGCCATTTCGCGGTGATGTATTCCGCCAGCCGGACCATCAGCCGCGTATCCACATCACGCAGCACCTTCAACTCGTTCGATGTCTGATTGAAACCTTTGATGTAACTGGCGACCGCGAGGTACGCGGCGTCGAGAGCCGTCTGCTCGTCTTGTTTGTCTTTGGTCGGGTTGAACGTGACCGCTTCAGCACAGATCGCCGCCTCATACGGCTTGTCGGCGAGGTAGTAGCCGTAGGCCAACAGATAACGGCACTGATTCAGGTCGGCCCGTGTCGCTGATTTGTCCGCCAGGTCCAGCGCCATTCGGAGCACGCGGATTTGTTCTTTCACAAGATCTCGATGATCGGCTCGCAGCTTTTCAATTTCGTCACGCGGTTGCTTATTCTGGATCGACGCATCGAGTGTCGTCTTCTTTTCGCCCGCCCGCTTCACCAAGTCTTGGCCGAGCGTGAAGGCCGAATAGAAATCCTTCGGATCACCCGCGCCGTCTTTCCCTTTCAGCCGCAGATTGAGATCGCGAACCCGCTGCGTCGCGAGATCACGATACGCGCCCGGCCATTTCGAGAGAGTCGTCAGATGCGTGATCGCCTGCCGCAGCAGCTTGTCCTTTTCGGTTTGTGAAACTCCGCTGCTATCCGCCTGCTTTTCGAGAGCCGTGACCAATTCCCAACGCACTCCTTGCCCCGCGGCGCTGCGCTGTTCGATTTGCTTGGAGGCTTTGATCCAGTCCTCGGCCTCGGTGATTGCCATCGAGTACTCACGACGCTGATCGTGATTGAGGCAGATCAACCGGAAGTGCCGCACCTGATCCTGCAACGCCTTCAAGCCCTCCGGCGGATGCGTCAGCAGTTCGGCATAAATGCCGAGCGCCCGTTGCGGGTCGCTCATCTCTTCGTAGCACTTGGCTTCCCACATCTGCGCGTGCAGGCCGCCAACGGTCGAGCGGTACTTCAGAAAGATGCCGCGAAACAGCTCGACCGCTTTCTTCAGATGGAAGTTGCGATTCGTCGTGGCAGGATCGTAGGTCTGAGCTTCCTCGAACTCACACAGGGCGACATCCAACTGCGCCCGCATGTAATTGACCTCCGCCCGATGCCGAGCCTCAAACTTCACCGGATCGGCCGTCTTGTCGATGAACTTGGGAAACGCCTCCCACGCTGCTTTGTATTGATCGTGAGCCTTCTCAAAGACCCCGCGGGCCAGCGTGATTTGTTCGCGAGCCTTGTCCTGAAACTCCGCATGATTGTCTTTATTGGCCGGCAGCTTGGCCTGCATGATGTCCACGCGAGCCTTGCTCAGCAGCAACCCGGCCCGCGTGCTGTTCGCGGTCGCGGCCAGCGGATGCTTTGGGCTCTCCTTCGTGAACTGTTCGAGAAACCCCAACGCCTGATCGAGCTGCCGCTGCTGTGTCTCCGGGCTGACCGAATGCTTGGCCGACTCGCTGAGCGTCACCGCTCGTTCATACGGAATGAGCACCCGCAACTCAGCCGGCAGATCGGATCGGTCTTGAAGCTGCTCCAAATACAGCATCGCCCAGTCGTAATACTGCCGTGCTCGTAGCCCATCGAGAAACTCGCGCATCGGTTCGGCAGAATGGCCGCGTCCGCCGAGACTCAGCACGAGCCCGACTGCCACGATCAACGTCCTTAACCCACGAAGTCTCATTATTGCCTCAATCTCGATCCTTCCCGCTCTTCAGTCGAATCGCCGGACGAAGATTACGTCTCGTGACAAGCGTTCGCAAGAACCGGCCCGCTACTGTCACGGGCCGAGGCCGACGGAAAGATTTCGCTAAAAATTCGTCAAGCGGCAAGAATTGTTGTCACCTTCGTGCGGACATCCTGGATTACTTGGGTGGAGGGTGAACCAGACGCTCAACTTTGGAAATCTCGGTCATCTGGGCTGCAACTCTTCACAACAGTTTGTGGCTCCAAATTGACGTGCTGACTGCTCGGCGATTTGCAGCACGGGGCGGTAAAAATGAACTGGCCTCAACAAATTTCGGGGCGTCGCGTTGGGGACGTTGTGAACGGGATCGCGAAGTTAGTAGGTCAGAGGACGTTCTTCACCAACTTGGGAGAAGTGCTACATGACGAGCCACTCCGTGCGAAAATCCAACTTGGTGAAGACCGCGGGCACAATGCGGGGCTTCACGTTGATTGAGTTACTGGTGGTGATTGCCATTATCGCCGTGCTGATTGCGATCTTGCTGCCGGCGGTGCAAAACGCCCGCGAAGCCGCGCGACGGTCCACCTGCAAAAACAATCTCAAGCAGATTGGCCTCGCACTGAATAACTATCACGACCTCCATCGCTGCTTTCCGCTGGGAGGCCGGAACGCTCCCGGAACGATCGTTCCGATCGGGACTTCTTCGTTCGCCGGCGTGTCGTTTTGGGTGGGCTTGCTGCCCAACTTGGACCAGCAGCCGTTGTCCAAAAAGATCAATACGTAAGCACCCGGCTGCGGAGACCTGTTGCTGGGGCCGAACGGGCCAGCGGTGACCGGCATCAAACTTCCCGTGTTGATCTGCCCCACTAGTTCGCTGGCGAACCCGATCCCGGTATCGAAGTTTCAGGTGCTGACACCGTCCTATGTCGGCGTTTCCGGCGCGTCTGCGACCGGGCCACCGGGCAGCGCGTTCCCTGAGACCCGGATCCGGAATTTCTCTGCGTGCTCCGGCCATGTCGGTCAGATGTCGTGGGGCGGCGTGTTGCTGGCCAACGAAGTCGTGACGTTCAGTTCAATCCGGGACGGCACCAGCCAAGTCATCGCCGTTGGCGAGGCTTCTGATTCCGTTTTCGATTCCGCCGGTGCCTCGCAGCGAATGGATGGTGGCTTCAATTTAGGCTGGACTCATTCCACCATCTGTCCTGGCACGCAAGCGACTTATCAAACTTCCTCTGGTGCTGTGTCGCGCAGTTTCAACCTCACGACGGTGATGCATCCGGTGGGAACACGGAAATCCCCCGTGCCGAATGGTTGTTTTTCGGCATCTCCGAACCGGCCACTGATCTCGGCCCACGACGGCGGAGCGCATGTGCTGCTCTGCGACGGCTCGGTTCGGTTTCTCGCCAACAACCTGAACGTGATCACGCTCAAACGTCTCTGCACCCGCGATGACCGCCAACCTGTCGCTGATTTTTAGCCACGGATCAGACGCTGGCGAACGCCGAGTTTTTTGCGGGGCTGTGTGCTCGGTTCATGGCCATCTGTTGAAAGGTTTTGTGAGGACGTGCGGTCGGTGTGACCGCCGTCCGTCTCTACTCTTTAAGACTCGAAAGGGAGCATCATGACGCGATGGGGCGTCGGTTTGTGTGGGGTGGTTCTCCTGGTTTTGAGTGTCGCGGCTGCCGAAGGCGAAAAGCGAGATCCGGTGGCCTGTCTGCAATACGTCGTTGTCGAAGATATGCCCAACAGCATGTTTTTGGCCGACCGATACGAAACCAGTTGTGAAGACAGCCCGGATGCCGTCTATCACTGGGCACCCTATGACCGAGCGGTTCCACAAATCTGTGATGCCTGCGAGGCAGCTCGCAAAAATGCGCAGGTCGTCGGCACGAAGGGCAGCGACAACAAGGGCGCAGGTGCCTCCAATGGTGTCGATCGTGACAAGCCGATCGTCACTGGCGTGAAAGACGACAAGAGCTTCAAGCCCCTGAACGCGGGGGAAGACTTCAAGGACAAGATGCCAGAAAAGGCCAAACACGGCCCCGGCCCAAACGACAAATGGAAACCCCGTACCGGGGCCTCTCTCCCATTGTCGAAATGCGTTTATGTGAAGCCCGCAACCGGCTCACGCATTTTCGTGAAGCTGTTCGCGGCCGAGCTGGACTTCCGCAAGGCCAAAGGGATGCCCAAAGAAAAGTGGCAAGGCAAGGTTGTTCCCGTGCGCACGATGCGGGTTGGCTATGAGCTTTCGGAAGAGGCGATCGGTACTCAAGTGTTTGACCCAGCACTTCACAACCCGAAGAAGATCGATGGACAGAGTTCTAAATTCATCGGAACGATTGAGATTGAAGGCAGTGTTTTCGTCGTGATGACGAACACGGCGTTGTTTAAGTGACGCTTGGAGTTGTTACCGCACCGGAGTTGGGGTGGACGGGGCGACAAAGTCTTGCGGCGTGCGGCGTGGTTTGGCGCTCCGCACGCCGCGGGCTCCGGTGATCAATTCGGGGCTGCGTTCCGACTGCCATTGAAAACCGGTGGCCGATGCCGCGCGGCTCCGATCGTCTGTCGTGAGTTTGGTACCGCAACCGACCATGCGGAGGACCGCCAGATCCGGCAGCAAGTTGGAATAGGCCAGGCCACTGAAGGGCCCGCCGGGACGAGTCGTCGTCCATTCCCAGATCCCTGAATGCAGCACGTGCAATTGCCTGCCGTCGCTGAGGGTGCAAGGTGGCTCGGAACTCTCTGCCACAGCGTCGCCTACCGCAGGTTCGCGTGGCGGACAGACGACGGTCGACAAGTAGTACAGCTCCGCCGCCGATGGCAACCGCTTGCCTTGCCGTTCCAATTCCCCGACACGATTCCCAAATAATCTCCCTGGCATCAGGCCGGACTCTGGCTTTGCATCGGCGGTTTCCGGTCCTGCTGGCAATCGCTTCGCGGCAAGTGTCGGCTTTGCGGGATCCACGTAGAAAGCCGGGACGTGCCACAGCTCCGGTTTCGACGAGCCAGAAGACGTGGGCAGCGTCAACCGGTCCGTAGCTTCAGTGAAACCCATCTCGGTGGTGATGTCAGGACGCGGCAATTGGATGAATTTGGTAATGACCACATGGTCTCGATTGTTCTTTCCCAATTCCCAATCCTGCTGGATCACTCCAGCTTGAGGATGCTCTCCAATTGTTGGCACATGGCGGTAGACCTCATGGAATCTCGACGGTTCGCTCTTGAGCACGGCGACGACCAAATAATCGCCAGGAGCTAGTCGCATCGTGAGCGGGGGATCGCCGCCGCCATCACTCGCATTTGCGCTGAGTCCGTTCGGATCCTCGCTCTTCTTCTTGGTGAGACCCTTCGCGTGTTGAATCTTCGTAGGATCGGGTTCGCCTGTGTCGGGGTCGATGGCCACGAGGGTGATTTCACATTCGCCCGGTTTCGTCGAGAACTCGACTTCACGCAAGTTGGTGGATTCCGCTGTCGGACCGAAACGCGAGATTGCAAATACGGTCACGCCCGACACCACGATCGCCAAGGCCGACATTGTCAGTAGGAGCCGGCGCTTTCGGTGCAACCATTTTTGCACGCGATACGGGATCGGCGCGGGAATTCCTTGAAGTGTTTCACCACCGATGAAGCGGTGCAGGTCATCTGCCAATGCCTGGGCGGTCGCGTAGCGTTTGTCTTGATCCTTCGCCAAGCACTTCAGGCAGATCGCTTCCAAATCGCGCGGGACTCCAGGATTGATCGCTCGTGGAGGGAGCGGGTTGTCATGCTGGATCTGATGCAGCAAGTACGACGGCTCACCGGAGAAAACCGTCTGCCCCGTCAATAGTTCGTACAAGATGACCCCCAGGGCATACACGTCGGTCCGGCGGTCGATGGCGTTGTGATCTGCTCGAGCTTGTTCCGGAGCCATGTAGGCGGGCGTGCCAACCAGTTGCTCAGGAACCGCCAAGGAATCATCCGTGGCCGCACGTTTGGCGAGACCGAAATCGGCGATGTGCGGCTCGCCATTGTGGTCCATCAACACGTTCGCCGGCTTCAGGTCGCGATGCACGATGCCATGCTCGTGAGCGTGATGCACCGCGACCGCCAACTTGCCAACCAGAATCGCCGCCTGGGCATAAGACATTCGGGATGTCTTCATAAGCGCCTTGAGGCTGTAACCATCCACGTAGTCGGAAACGATGAATGCAGAGGACTCGTCTTCGCCGACTTCGTGAATCGCGACGATATTCGGATGCCGCAACGTGCCGGCGGCTCGCGCTTCTCGGAGGAACAACGCCAGGTTGACCCACTGCATGCGATCCCTGCGCGGCACTTTCACAGCGACGTCGCGGTGGAGGAGCGTGTCTTTCGCGCGCCAGACCGTCCCGAAGCCGCCTTGTCCCAAAATCGACAGCAATTCAAAGTGCTACACCCACCGCCTCGGTGCGTTCGGCAAGGCAATCGTTTCCGCATTCGGGTCCACGGGGCCAGTAAAGGGATTAATGTCTGATCGCTTGCGCGGATCGCGGCGCGCTTCGACGACCAGTTCCTCCAGAATTGGGAATGCTTCAGGAAATCGCTTCCGATAGACCGCGAAATCGACTGTTTCTCCCCTGCGACGTCGCAGGTCGATCTCGATCGCCAATAGCTCGATCAACAGAGTTGACCGTCCCGAGGCTGAAAATTCGGCAATGACATCTTCGATGCGCCACCACTTCCCTGCCTGCGCTGCGGCCTCAAATTGATCGCAGACCAGATCAACTTGGTCACTTAACGAAGGTTTAGAAGGCTCAGGGGAAGACGGGGTCATGTTCGCTTACCGCTCCAGTTCCTTCGACCAGGTTTCACGAATCAGATTGAGCTTGCGGATGATCGTGCGCGGCGTGACGCTGAGCTTGTTCGCGATTTCGTCGTGGGTCAAACCTTCGAGCTTCCAAACCGCAACGGACCGCAGCCGGTCGTCGCGCAGCATGGCGAGCAACCGCTGTTGCTCTTCCTCAAGCATCAAAATGAATTCTGGGGGCGGCTGCTCATCGGTCAGCGGAATCGCGGGTATGGCCGTGGAACCGCTCACCGTCGTTTCCAGGCGGCTCAAGGGCACCGCGTGACCGGCCCGCTGTCCCCGCGCGTTGTAGGCTTGCCGATTCGCCGCCTTCCGGCGCGTGATGGCCAACAGCAACCACCACAACTCGTCGCGATCCTTAACGGCCTCGAAGCGTCCCGCGGTGGCTCCGCGCCACAACGCTTGAAAGACACTTTGCACCAAATCTTCTTCGTCGGCCACCGGTGTCACAACTCCGCCGAAGCGACTTCGCGTCAGCCGCAGCAACGCCGACGAGTAACGCTTCCAAAGCTGTCGAGCGGCCTCTTGGTCTCCCTGACCAAGCTGCCGCAGCCACACGGTGACTGAGTCATCATCCAAGATGCCACCTCTTCCGCCGTTGTAGATCGAGGGTGCCAAGTCCGGTGCAGATATCAAGTCAGGTGGGCGATTCCTGGCTCAAACACATGTCGAATCTCGTTTCGGGAATTGGATCAAGATTTCAGCAAGCCGGAAAGCGAATACTTCCATGACCAGCGCGGAATTCGACCGTCGAACGCCAACGAGTTGACTCCAGGCACCACATCCATCGACTCGGACAGCCACTAGGAAGGCGAGGGCGTCAACCATTTACCGATCTGATCCTTCGCGGCGTACAGCGCCACGCAGGTAATCAGCACAAAGGCGATCCACAGCAAGATGTCGAGCAACAGCCCCGGCGTGATGCGGCGGTCGGTGCGGCGGTAGCGGAAGAAGACAGTCACGCCGCTGATCAGCGGCAGCATCAGGCCCTGAGCGAATCCGCCGATGACGACCATCTGACGCGGGTCTTTGAACGTGAAGAACAGAATCAATGCGATCACCGGAATCAGCAGCGAGAAGCGGTGAATCATCTTGGCTCGTTGTTCGGGGCGCTCGTAGCGGACGAAGCCGGCGAGGCTGAAGAAGTCGGCCAGCAACCGCGAGTTGCCCGCGCTGGAGATGTAGAGCGTCTTGAATAACACTGCTCCCGCGCCGATCAGGAACACGATCACCGTCCAGGTGCCGAACGTGTCCTCGAACATGCGGGACAGCGTCTTGATCATCTCGGTCCCTTTCGGGTCAAGCCCCTGCGGTTTCAGCACCGTCGCTCCCATGAAGTAGAACGCCAGTGTCGAGATCGTGAAGACGATCATGCTCACCCAGGCATCCAGGTGCATCACGCGAATCCAACCGCGAGCACGTCGTGCCCAATCGTCGGTCGGTTCGCAGCGGCCGGCGTAGCGAGCGTAGCCTTTCTCCAGACACCAATACGGATAATAGAAAAGCTCCGAGGCACCGACGCCGGTGATACCAAACGCTCCGAAGGCGGCCGCGATTCCGGCGGCCGGCATGGCAAACGTCAGCCCTTCGGCAACTTGACCCCACGGGATCGGATACTTCGTGGCCGGCAGAGCACACGTCGCCGTCAGTGTGATGAACGTCAGGCCGACCACCAGAACCGTCGTGATGAATTCGATGCGTCGATAACTGCCGCTCCAGAGCAGCCCAATCGCCGTGATGCAGGTCAGCACGGCCCACGGAGATTCCGGCCGAATCAGGATCGACTTGGACACTGACGGCAAAGTGTCCCTCAACGACTCCGCGATGCTCGGCGACACGTTGGGAAACGCGAGGTTCAGCGATTGCCCCACCGTGCCGGTCATGGCTCCGAGCTGAAAGATCGTCGTCAGCATCATGAACAGCCAGCACCAGAGGATCCAATGTGCTCCCGCCCTTGGTCCCGGCAGTTCGTTGATCGCACCGAGCGTCGGCTTCCCGGACGAGATCGCGTAACGGCCCAGTTCGGTTTGGACGAAGACCTTGATGATGCAACTGAAAATGATCAGCCACAAAAACAGGAAGCCGTGATTGGCCCCCAGCGAGGTGGTCAGCAGCAGTTCACCCGAACCGACGATCGAGCCGGCCAGGATGATGCCCGGTCCAATTTTCTTCAGGGCAGACCACAGCGAGACAGGAGGTTCCTGGATGGCATCGTTGGGCAGGGCATACGGGTCGTATTCGAGAGCTTCCGACATCAGCGGTCCTTTCGCGGTGGAGTTGAGGGTCGCTCATGTTCCAAGCTTGAGCCGGCAAAGCAAGCGTTGGGCGGAAGCGCAAACGGGGGATTCACTGCCCCGACGTTGCCGGCCACGAAAAGTCTAGGAATAAATTACGCCACTGGGCTTGTCCCAGTGGTTCCCTCGCTTTTGCACTACCCCGAGCTTCGCGGACATAGGTAGTGCAGAAGCGCGGGAACCACCCCGACAAGCGGGGTGGCGTGATTCTTTCACAGCCTCGGAGTGCCCGGTCTACTTGGGAACTCCCTCGGCTTCACAGCTTTCGCGAGCATCCCCTATAGTCCGCCCTCTCACGGATTCGAACGGGGCCTCTTAGAGACTTCCATGAAAACACGGTTGTTTGTATTCGCACTTTACGCGGCCACGTTGTTGAACTGGTCCGCTCCGCTGCCGGCGCAGCACCAGTCCATCGCTCTCATTAGCGCTTTGGCGACTCCCGCTTGGCTCCAACAGCCTGAGCCGACGATTGATCTCGAACCGGCTCCGAAGGCCGACGCGTCTTCCCAACCGGCGACTAAGAAAGCCGCCGAGCCGAATCCCGGTGGTTTGACGCTTGGCTGGAAGCAGATGAAAGAGCTGTTCCTCGGGTACAGCAGCGTGCCGATGTGGACGCTCGTGGCTTGTTCGGTTTTGACTCTGATGCTGGTCATCGAACGTCTGACCGCGTTGCAGGCTCGCCGCGTGATGCCGCGAGCGTTCGTCACCCGCTTTCTGCAACGCTTGCGGGAAGGACCGTTGGACTCCGCCAAGCTGAGCGAACTCAGTGAAGTCTGCCGAGAGAACGGCAGTCCGATCTCCCGCTTCTTCGCGATCGTGGTCGAGAACGCCGGTCGGCCCTCCTTAGAGATTCGAGTCACGATCAGCGACTTCGCTGATTCAGAACTGTTTCATCTGCGCAAGAACATTCGCGCGATCAGCGGCTTAGCGATGCTCGCGCCTTTGTTGGGACTATTCGGCACGGTGCTGGGAATGATCAGCGCGTTTCATGCGCTGTCGCAGCAATCCGGGTCCGGCAAGACCGAGTTGCTCGCGTCGGGCATCAGCTTGGCATTGATCGCGACCGCCAGCGGTTTGGCGGTGGCGATCATCGCGTCAGCCGCCTACTACTACTTGCTGGGCCGCATGGACCGGTTGATTCAAGAAATGGACGTCCTGACCAACCAGGCAATCGCGCTCGTCTCCAGCGACGGACGCGCCCGTGAAGGGGACAAGAAAGTGCGTCGTGGGCCAGCCACGCCGGGCGAACCAAAGTCCGCGTGATTTGTTTGAGCATAGACCAGCACGACGCGCTAGCGAGTGGTCGCATCGAACAACCACTCGCTAGCGCGTCGTGCGAAAAGTGATAGCCGTCTTTGAATTTGAGATCCGATGCTGCATAGCAAATCCAACAGCGCTGAAGAGCCGCTCTTCATCAATCTCACGCCGATGATCGACGTGATTTTGACGCTGTTGATTTTTTTCATGGCGGCGACCAAGCTCTATGACTGGGACGAGCAGAAACTCGACGTTCAAGTTCCCGTTGTCTCCAGCGCTCAGCCTCTGACCGATGCACCGGACGACATCAAGCTGCGGGTCTCGCGCGAAGGGACCATCGCCTACAACGAAGATGTGATCGACGTCGCCGAGATGAAGCGCCGGCTGCAAGCCGCTCGACGAAGTTATCCCGATCAAGGCGTAATGATCCGGGCCGATGGCCGCGTCGCACATCAGAAGGTGGCCGAGGTCATGTCCGCCTGCCACGCCGCCGGGATTGGTCGGATTCTTTTCTCGGTGCGTGAAATCGCCGACGAATGAACTACGCGAGGATCTCTTTCGCGACGTTGCCAGCGACGTCGGTCAGTCGGAAATCTCACCCGGCGTGACGGAACGTCAAACGCTCGAGACCGAGCAGGTGCAGCAGCGTCGCGTGCAGGTCGTGCGTGCCGAGGCGACCTTCGGCCGCTTGCTCGCCAAGTTCATCGTTCGCTCCGTAACGAAAGCCGCGTTTCAGTCCGCTGCCGGCCAGCCGCATTGTGTAGCCTCGGTTTGCGTGGCCGCGGCTGTGGCGATGAATCCGAGCAGGCACGCGAGAACCATTCCCCTTCGAGTGACGACATCGGACCACACACCTTGCATGAACAGACTCCTTGAGCGGTAATCGTCAGGAAGAGGACTTTCAAGAAGGAGAATCAGAAACACAAATACCTGCCGACCGACGGTTGAGTCATTTCTCGAATTCATGGAACTCAGATTGATCTTTTTACGACACACGGCGAGCGGCTGGGTGTTAGCCCACCGAGTATCCTTGGCAAGATTCGATCACAGAAAACTCGGAGGGCTGACTTCCAACCGCTCGCCTGTCACCAATGGCGCCTGCTGATTGGCTGAAACGGCTGGGTGGCTTTACCTTGTTGTCCATGCCTGACTCACTCGACCGTTATCGCCTTGTGGAACAAATTTCGGCGACGCCTGACGCTGTCCGGTATCGTGCTGTTCGCAAGGATTCTGCTCAGTCGGTGGAGATCCAGATCTTTAAGTCCACGGATGCGGAGCGCTCGCGGCGTTGCCATCGACGTGTGAAGCTGGCGCAGATGGTGCAGGAATCGAGCGTTCGAGCGATCTTGGCATTCGACTCGACCGTGGTCTCTCCGTTTGTTGTATTGCCGGAAATAATGGGTCGGTCGTTGCGAGACGAGTTGGCGACTGAGTTGCCGGTCACGCCGAATTGCGCGCTGACGATCGTGAGTCAGGTGGCGACGGCCTTGGTCGCGGCGCATCGCGTCGGACTCGCGCATGGAACGATCACGCAGGAGCACATCACCGTCGCCAAAGCCGATTTGGGGAAACCGCTTGTTTGCCAAATCTGCTTTGCCACAACACCGCCTCACAGCCGCGATGATTTTGCGGAGGATATTCGGCAGTTGGGCGACTTGTGGTTCTGGCTGACTGGCAGCGATGTTCCCGCAGTGCAAGCCGCGCTGCGAGACGACATGCGTGCGGCGGACCCACTGGATCGCCCCAAAGCCGACGACGTGTCAGGACGATTGTTCGATTGGCTCGCCGCCGACACGGCGGTCGGCGGAGGGACGATGATTGTGTCTGCTCCGACACCGACGGAACCGCCCGGCGAGCGTTTGGAGGAATCACCGGCCATCGACTGGGGCACAAGCATCATGTCGCCGGAGGAGGTGGCGGAATCGAACGCGCGTGAGCAACAAGAGCTTGCCCGAATCCCCTCCGGCAGTGGCGCTGTGATTGCAGCGCAGTCGCTTCGAATCAAAGGGAGCCAATCGCGGCCATCGGCGGCACCAGGCGTTGACCCGCTGTTGGATCGGCCGCAACTGGGACGATTCAAGCTGTTGACGAAGCTGGGTGAAGGGGGGATGGGAGCGGTTTGGAAAGCCGAAGATCCGCTCGATGGAAAAATTGTCGCGATCAAAGTGTTGCGGTCAGAGCTCGCGAAGAACGACGTCGCATTGAAACGGTTTCATCGCGAAGCGCGGATGCTGGCGGAAGTCGAAAGCCCGTACATCGCTAACTTGTTGGAGCTCAATGCCGAGGACGGCCTGCAATACATCGTCATGGAATTCGTGGACGGGCAGGACTTGTCGGCCTGTCTGAAGTCGCGCGGTCGGCTTTCGGAACGTGACGCGGTCGCGATGGTGGCGGATGTCGCGCGGGCTTTGCGTGAAGCTCATGCACGCGGTGTCGTCCATCGCGATTTGAAGCCGGACAACATGTTGCTGATCTCCAATCCGGAGGATGAGCAGGCTCCACCGCGCGTGAAGCTCACGGATTTTGGACTGGCTCGCGAAATTCTGGAGTCGGAGGCGCAACAAGTCACCAGCGCGGGAGCGCTGCTGGGGACTCCGCGCTACATGTCTCCGGAGCAGTGCTCGGGAACGGCGGTCGTCGATGCTCGTTCCGACGTCTATGCGCTGGGAGCCACGTTGTTTCATCTGCTGGCGGGCCGCGCCCCTTTCGATGCGAACACCGTCATGGGGATCATCACCAAGCAGGTCAACGAACCGGCTCCGCTCATCAGGACGATCGCTGCGGAGCTTTCGGAAGCGGTCGAGCAAATCGTGGCCAAGTGCCTCGCGAAAAAACCAGAGGCGCGCTTCCAACATGCCGGTGAGTTGCTCGACGAACTCGAACGGCTGCAACGCGGCGAGCCGACCAGCATTCTGGCGCATCCCGCTTTTCCTTCCGCCGACGCGAAGGACATCATGTCGTTCGACTTTGTCTGGGAACTGCGGAACTCGCCGGACAAGCTCTGGCCGCACGTCTCGAACACCGAACGACTGAATCGAGCCATCGGCTTGCCGGCAGTCGAGTACACGACGACCGCCAACGAACAAGGGGGCAGTCATCGCTTCGGCCGATTCCGAAAACTGGGCATGGCGATCGGTTGGCAGGAGCATCCCTTCGAGTGGATCGAGGGCCGCCGCATGGGCGTGCTGCGCGAATACCACGAAGGACCACTCAAGTGGTTCACCAGCGTTGTTGAGCTGACTCCGCGATCTGGTGGCGGGACGACGTTGACACATCGCATCCAGTTGGTCCCCTCCAATTTCATTGGCCGAGCCGCTGCCAAAATCGAAGTCGGTGTGAAGAGCCGCCGGTCGCTCGAACAGGTTTATCAACGCATCGACGCGGCACTTTCGGGAGAACTCGGGTCGCTCGGCGATCCGTTTGAAGATGTTCCCGCTCTGCCAGCCGACAAGCAGCGGCTCTTGGAGGCGCGGCTGCAACGTCTGATCGAGTTGGGGGTCGAGCCATTCGTCGTCGAACGCTTCGGTGAGTACCTCTCGACGGCACCGGTTCAGCAGCTTGCACGAATCCGACCGATCGCGCTCGCGCAACGGTTGTCGGTGGATGAACGGCAGATGATCGCCGCCTGTTTGCATGGAGCACGCGAGGGACTGCTCTCTTTGGTTTGGGACATCATCTGTCCGCTCTGCCGCATTCCGTCGCAGACTCAGGATTCGTTGAAGCTGCTCAAGGAGCACGGCAACTGCCAAGCCTGCCAATCGAACTTTGAACTCGACTTCGCCAGCTCGATTGAGCTCGTGTTTCGGATCGCCTCCGACATCAAGGATTGCGAGACCGGGATCTACTGTGTCGGCGGTCCGGCGCATTCGCCGCATGTGGTGGCACAGGTCCGGCTCAAGCCCGGCGAGAAGTTCTCATGCGATCTCAACCTGGGCGAGGGTCTGTATCGCCTGCGTGGTCCGCAATTGCCATACGTCGCCGAATTCCGAGTGCTCACCGGTTCGGGAGTCTCGCGCTGGGAACTGGATCTGTCGCGCGGTCCGACCGCCGACACTCCGCGCACCGTGCAAGCCGGAACGCAGTTCTTCGTGCTGGCCAACGACCAAGGGCACGAACTGGTCGCGCGGCTGGAGCGTGTCGCCAGTCGCGCCGACGCGTTGACCGCCGCGCGCGCCGCCGCGACGCCGCTGTTCCGCGAGTTGTTTCCGGGCGAATGCCTCTCCGGCAGTCAGCTCATTCGCGTCGAGCAGATCACGCTGTTGCTGACCCGGCTCGACCGTGCTCAGCAGTTGTACTTTGAACTGGGAGACGCGCGGGCCTTTGAACGAGTTCACGAACATTTTCAGACGCTCAATCAAATCGTGCAGCGAGAAGGCGGCTCGATGGTCAAGACGCTGACGGAAGGGATCGAGGCGGTCTTCACGGAACCACTGAGCGCGATGCGCGCCGGCTTGGCGATGCGAGAGCTGGGTGAGTCGGACCTGAGCATCGCCATTCACCGCGGGCCGGCGATGGTGGCCACGCTCAACGATCACCTCGACTACTTTGGCGCGACGGTCAGTACCGCGGAGCAACTCCTGGCGACCGCACCGCATCGCGGATCGGCCGCGGAATTGGTCGTCAGCAACGCGATTGCGATGGACGAGGCCGTGGCGGAAACAGTCGCCGCGCGGCAGCTTGCGTTTCTCGTCGAGCAGCAGCTCACCACGGCCCCGCAGGTCTGGCCTCATCGCGTGCAGCCGATCAAGCTGTGAGCCAGGCGAGCGGGACTGATGTTGTTCCGCTCGCCTGGGCGCACCCGACCCTGACGGTCGCGCAATCTCTCAGGCGTCAAACTTTGACGCCTGCCTCAACGAATCCGGTTCTCCATATTTTTCCCACGGTGTCGATCGTGCGTGTCGTCGTCGTGGCAACGATTGATCGTGATGCTCCGGTGTTGCCGGACATAGGCGTCGCAACGCCCGCGTGAGGATTCGAGCGGATTTGCCGAGGAGTTGTCGAAAAAGACCAGGAAGGATTTTCGAGGTGGTAGCGCCTCGCACTGTCTTGACGGCAATCCCTGATCCGCGAAAGGAAGTACGGCTGTGATTATTACCTCATGGATTGAGCGTATCGGTCAGTCTCTCAAACGGAGTTCTCGGCGAAACAACGATCAGGGAAGACGCGTCGTCTCTGCGGGGGAACGGCTGGAGGAACGGTCGTTACTGTCCGCCCAGGCGTTCTTCTTGAACGGTGAAATTGCCATCGCGCTGGGTCCGACCGACAGCGTCGCCGTGACCGAGGATCCGGTGGCTGCCGGCACCGTACAGGTTCTGATCAACGGAACTCCGAACGCAGCCTTCCCAGTCGTCTCGGCCAGCGCGGTCACGAAGGTGTCGATCACCGGCGGCGATGATGCGAATCTGATCGACCTGACCGGCATGACGTCGGCGGTCTTCAATAACCCCGCGCTGAGCATCGAAGCTCACGGCGGGAACGGAGCCGACACTCTGTTAGGCAGCGACAGCCTGGCCGACAGCCTGGATGGTGGACACGGTGCCGACTCAATCGTGGGTAATGGCCTCAACGACACCCTGCTGGGTGATGATGGCAATGATTCGATCCGCGGCGGGGCGGGTGATGACCGCATCGATGGCGGCGACGGCCAGGACACCATCGACGGAAATGCCGGTAACGATTTGATCGTTGCGGGAGATGGCCAGGACTCGGTCGACGGTTCGGCCGGGACCGACAACATCGACGGCGGCAACGGAGCCGACACGCTGTTGGGTGGCGATGACGACGACACGCTGAATGGCGGCGCGGATAACGATTCGCTCGACGGCCAGAACGGCAACGACTCGCTGGTTGGCGGTGCGAACAACGACACCATCAACGGCAGCAGCGGGAACGATTTCGCCGACGGACAGGGGGGGGCGGACAGCCTGATGGGCGATGCCGGCAACGACACGTTGCTCGGTGGAAACAACAACGACACGCTGAACGGCAATGACAACGACGATGTGCTGAACGGGCAGGGGGGAGACGATTCAATCCTCGGCAACGATGGCAATGACTCGCTCCTCGGCGGGTCCGGAAACGATGCGGTCTTCGGCGATAGCGATATTCCGCTGGTGGTCGGCACTGGAGACGACACTCTGTTTGGCAACGCGGGGAATGACGCGCTGGTGGGTGGCGGCGGTGCGGATGTCATGGACGGCGGCGCGGGGAACGACGCGGTGCGCAGCGTGCTCGATATTGTGAACGGCGTGTTGATCACCGTCGACAATGCGGCCAACGTGATCGAAGGGAGCACCGGTCAGACGACCAACGCGATCTTCACGGTCTCGCTCAGTACCGCCAGCAGTCTGCCGGTGACGGTGCAGTTCACGACCGCGGATGGATCGGCGATCTCAACTGGGCTGACTCCCGATTACACGCCGGTCAATGGCACTCTGACATTCGCCCCCGGCGTGACGACGGCTCAAGTCCTGGTCCCAGTACGCGGCGACGGCACGTTGGAGAGCGACGAGAACTTTTTCGTGCGGCTGTCCAACGCGACGAACGCCCTTATTACGGACACGGAAGGGGAAACGTTTATCGTCAACGACGATGGTTGGGCGGCGATGGGGCCGGCTCCGGTCACGAATGCGCAAGTGACCAATCTCAATCCAAACAACGAGATTTCCGGTGCTGTCCAAGGTTTGGCCGCGCATCCCACCAATCCCGATATTGTGTATTTGGGGACCGTTCAAGGGGGCATCTGGCGGACGAACAATGCGACTGCCACGTCGCCGACTTGGGTTCCGCAAACCGATTTCCTCTCCACCCTGTCGATCGGCGATCTCGAATTCGATCCGACCGATCCCACCGGAAACACGTTGGTCGCAGGGACCGGCCGCACGAGCAGCTTTGGAGCCACGGGCGGCGATCAAACCGGCTTGTTGCGCACGACGGATGGCGGCATGACATGGACGGAGTTGAGCACGGCCATCATTCAGAATCAAACTTTCCGCAGCGTGGCGGCGCGCGGGACGATCATCCTGGCCGCATCCGACACACGATGGTCGGGCGGCGGTGGACTGGGGCTTTATCGGAGCATTGATTCCGGATCGTCGTTCACTCTGGTGTCGGGAGCCGCTGGTAGCGGACTCCCGGCCGGCCCGGTCTCGGATATGGTCGGCGACCCACAGAATCTCGGTCGCTTCTACATTGCGGTGAGACAGGTGGGCATCTTCCGCAGTGATGACTCCGGTGCGACGTGGGTCAACGTGACCAACAATATCACCGGCATCGGCAATGCCACTCAGGCGGTCTTTTTGTCGGTCCACTCCACGCTCACGACCAACGCGATCTATGTCGGAGTGGTCGGCAACACCGGCGGGTTCAGCGGACTGTTCCGCTCGGGCAACGGCGGTACCAACTGGACGGCCTTGGATACCCCCAACGTTTTCCCCGGTGGCCAAGGTGTTGTCCACGGGGCGATCGCGGCCGATCCGACGAACCCCAACCTGGTCTACGCGTCCGGTGATCGTATCCCAAACGGGCCGTTTACTCTCGATGCAGTTCGAGTCGATGCCAGTCTGGGGGCGGGCAGCCAGATCACCTCGATCGTGAACGCGGGCGCTCAGAACACCGCGCCTCATGCCGATTCACGCCGGCTGGTGTTTGCCGCGAACGGCGACCTGCTGATGGGTGGCGATGGCGGAATTGCCCGCCGAGCGAATCCCACCGGGAACGCCGCGTGGACCTCCATGAACAGTAATTTGCAGACGTTGGAACTGCATAATGCGGCCTATGACACCGTCTCGAACATCGTCTTTGGAGGTGCCCAGGACAACGGCACGAATCAACAAACGGCGGCGGGATCGCCCATCTGGGAACAGACCTTTGGTGGTGACGGTGGTTATGTCGCGGTCGACACGATCCAGTTGGCGGCCCTGAACCGCTCGATTCGATATTCGAGCGCTCAGAACCTGGGTGGCTTCCACAGTGAGGTGTATGACGCGACGAACAACTTCATCAGCCAGACATTCTTACCGTTGACGGTGACGGGAGGCGGAGCGGCGATTGCTCCCAGCTTCTTGACACCCGTCGCGACCAACGAGGTCGCGGGCAACCGCCTGATTATTGGCGGGACCAACAACACCTACGAATCGCTGGATGGCGGTCAAACCGTGACCATCATCGGCGCGGGGATCGGGGTCAACTCGTTCGAATCGGCACCGATCGCCTACGGTGGAACGCTGGCTGGCATGGCCGTTCCGGCTGTGGTTTATGTCGGGGACGGGAACCAAGTCTTTCTCCGCTCCGTGCAGGGAGCTCCTTTAGCGGCGACGGCGGCAGCGTATCCGGGTGGCAACGTCAACGACATCGTGCTCGATCCGACCAACTGGCAGAATGCCTATGTCGCTTCGGGCAGCGGCGTATTCATGACCAACGATGGCGGCGGAACTTGGATCACACTGACCGGCAATCTTATCGCCACACAACTGCGGTCGATTGAATTCATTGCCGGAGCAACCCCGGCCATTGTCGTCGGATCCTTGCAAGGGGTCTTCCGCATGGCGGTGTCGACACCAGGCATGTGGACCGAATTCGGAGCGACTTCGCTGCCGAACGTGGCGGTCTGGGATTTGGATTACGACGCCGCTGACGATGTGCTCCTGGCCGGCACGATGGGCCGCGGTGCCTGGATCTTCGCGAACGTCAGCGCCGGTCAGCAGACGAATAATCCCGTGCCTGGCACTGGCGGAGGCGTCGTCTTGATCGACGATGGCGACACTCTGAATGGAAGCGACGGGGACGATTTCTTGATTGCCAGTTCCGGAGACGACGTCATCAACGCCGGCGGCGGCAACGATACGATTTTGGCGGGGGATGGCAATGACTCGGTCCTGGGTGGATCGGGAGCCGACAGCATTGATGGCCAGGCCGGCAATGACACGCTCGGCGGACAAGGTGGTCGAGACACGGTGATCGGCGGCGGCGGCGATGACCTCTTCCAATGGAGCCTCGCCGGTGACGGCGTGGATGTGGTCAGCAGCCTGGGCGGATTCGATCAGATGCAGATCATGGGGACCAGTGCCGCGGACACAGTCTCGATCAGCAAGCTCGGCCCGCGCATTCAAGTCACTTCCGGCGGCAACGTGCTGACCGTCAACACGGACATCCGGGTCATCACGATGGACCTCGGCGGCGGCGATGACTTGGTTACCGTCGGCGATCTTTCGGGAGTTGGACAAACCGTGCTGACCATCAACGGCGGCGACGGCAACGACAACTTCAACGCGAGCGCCAGTGTGATGGGTGAGGTTCGTCTACTGCTCAATGGCGAGGCTGGCAACGACACAATCACCGGCAGCGCGAGCGACGACACGATCAATGGCGGAATCGGACGCGACTCGCTGCTTGGCGGAAACGGCAACGATGCAATCTTCGGCGGAGCAGATCACGACGCCATCAATGGTGGTGCCGGCGACGACTCCATGACCGGTGACGACGGCAACGACACGCTCGCCGGCGGCGACGGCAACGACACGCTGCGGGGCGGACTCGGTACCGATTCGCTCAACGGTCAGGCCGGAGCTGACACGCTCGCCGGTGCCGGAGGACGCGACACACTCCTGGGAGGTGACGGCAACGATTCGCTCGATGCCGGGGACGGCAAGGATTACGTCGCAGGTGGCGAAGGGAATGACACACTGGATGGTGGCCGCAACGACGACACCATTCTTGGTGAAGCCGGAGCCGACACGATTCGGGGCAATCACGGCCACGACACCATCGACGCTGGAACAGGCGACGACACGGTCAGCGGCGGTGACGGCAACGACACCATCACTGGCGGCGACGGCAATGACCTGATGACCGGAGCCGACGGCGATGACATCCTCAATGGGGCTGCCGGCAACGACACGCTCACCGGCAGCGATGGCAACGATATCCTCGCCGGCGGCGGCGGCGGCGACATCGTGCTCGGCGACGATGGCGACGACACTGTCATCGGAAACGGCGGCAGCAACACCCTGGCCGGAGGCCAAGGGACCGACTCCGTCGTCGGATTGGCCAGTGAGATCAACGAGAACTTCGTCCTCTCGGATGATTTGCTCGACAAGCTCGATCTGCTGTAGTGATCGGCACCGCTTCATCATTCGTATTCTCATCGGTGCCGAACCAGTCATCTCGAGGATGAAGCCTCATTCTAGCACGACGCGCAAGCGAGTGGTTCCGCCATGACCACTCGCTTGCGCGTCGTGCTCATTGCAGCCCATGAATCATTTGGGCGAGCCGACCCCGCGTTGGACTTTGACGGTCACGCGGAGTTTCGTGCGTCAAACTTTGCCGACTGTGCCGATCGCGCCGGTTGCTGCAACTCTTCTAGGTCGCGTTGAGGCTGCTTGTCTTCGCGATGGCACCGGTTAATCGCATTACTCCGGTATTGCCGAACGTAGGCATCGCAACGACCGAGTGAGGATTGAAACGGTTTTGACGAAGAGTTGTCGAATATCACCAGTACCGATTGTCGAGGTGGTAGCGCCTCGCACGGTCATGACGACAATTCTGAGTAGTCCCGCAGTGATCTCTGGGTAGCCACGCTCGCCAGGAGCGTGGGTGACTTCGATGAAAACCCACGCTCTGGTGAGCGTGGCTACCTGACTTTCTCTGCGAGCCTACTTGGGTCCGCGAAAGGATTCTCGGCTGCGAAAATCACCTCATGGATTGAGCGTATTGGTCAGTCACTTCGACGGAATTCGCGGAGAAAGACCGATCTCCGAAACGACGTCGCGCTGGCTGGCGAAACTCTGGAGCAGCGATCGCTGCTCTCCGCCCGGGCGTTCTTCTTGAACGGCGAGATCGACGTTGTGCTCGGCCCGACGGACACCGTGGCCGTGACCGAGAATCCGGTGGCTCCCGGCACGGTACAGGTTCGGATCAACGGCACTCCGGCCGCGGAGTTTTCGGCCGTCTTGGCGAGCGCGGTCACGAAGGTGCTGATCACCGGCGGCGACGATGCGAATCTGATCGACCTGACCGGCATTACGTCCGCCGTGTTCGACAACCCCGCGCTGACCATTGAAGCTCACGGCGGTAACGGAGCCGACACGCTGTTGGGCAGCGACAGCCTGGCCAACAGTCTGGATGGCGGACACGGAGCCGACTCGATCGTTGGCGGTAGCCTCAATGACACCCTGCTCGGCGATGACGGCGACGACACCATCACCGGCGACAACGGCGACGACAGCATTCATGCCGGCGACGGTCAGGACTCCGTCGATGGCGGCTTGGGCAACGACACGATCACTGCTGGCAGCGGACAAGACTCGGTGACTGGCTCGGCGGGCGCGGACAGCATCAGCGGCGATGACGGCGAAGACACCATTCTCGGCGGCGATGACGCTGACATCCTCAACGGCGGACAAGGGAACGATTCCATCGACGGCGAAAACGCCAACGATTCGATCTTCGGCGGTTCGGGCAACGACACGTTGTTGGGTGGCTCAGGCGCGGACTCGGTCGATGGTCAAGGGGGCAATGACTTGGTGTTTGCGGAAGCGGCCAATGGCCAAGCCCCGGTCAGCATTACACTCACGTCCCCGACGATCTTTACTACGGACTTTGACAGTAACGTCCCGGCTCAACTTTCAGGGACGACGACGACGGTTGCCGTCCAAGGCTACGCCGGCTTAGCAGCCTGTTGAAGAAGTCTGGGTTTGTCGTTTGCGAGCGGCGTGATCAGGTCGCGAGTGCGGTTTGCGAGAATGTGATTTTGAACTTCGGAAAAGCTGGTTGAGGATGGATGGCCGGTTTCAGGGTTCGTAGGGTG
>SXGU01049291.1_pt1 | contig 31753 bp, 22 predicted proteins | sample 3174531 | NCBI WGS metagenome assembly SXGU01 (sample SAMN11356863, study PRJNA531348) | freshwater metagenome | isolation source: freshwater sample F1-140 | place: China: Fuxian Lake, Yuxi | collected 2017-12-25 | reverse complement strand
GCCCAGCCCCGCCTGGCTCGCCACCGAGATGAAGATGGTGACGGCGAACAGGAACAGGAGCGATGGTGCCAGCGTGAAGCCGACGCTCAGGAGCGGGCGCCAGGGCTGGAAATCCTCCACATCGGCGCGGCCGAAGGCGAGGCTTTCGCGCGCGCCATCACCGACAAGATCGGATTCACTTCCCTGGCCACGCAGGACATGTGGAAGGATCACCCGGAGAAAGTCTGCGCCTTCACCGAAGAGTTCGCCCAGCGGAATCCAAAAACCGTCAAGGCCATCCTCAAGGCTCTCCACGAAGCCAGCGTCTGGCTCGACGACATGGGCAACCGCGCCGAGCAATGCACCATTGTCGCGAAGCCGACCTATATCAATTGCGACGCCCGGACGATTCTCGGCCGCCTGCTCGGGGATCTCGATTACGGCGACGGCCGCACGGTGAAGGATGAGTTCCCCATGCATTTCAGCCGGCGCAACTGCAACTATCCGCAGCCAAAGTACGCCACCTGGTTCCTCTCTCAATACCGGCGCTGGGGCATGGTCACAGGAGCTCCCGACTACGCCGGCATCGTCAAGCGCGTGATGCGCACCGACATTTACGAAGAGGCGATGAAAGAGATCGGCGTCACCCACGCCGGGCTCGACGACGGTCCGGAAAAATTCTTCGACGGCGCCATCTTCGATCCCAAAGACCCGGAAGGTTTCGCGAAGAGCTTCGCGGTAAAAAACCTCAAAGGTTGAACCAGCGGGTGGGGCGGGGCTTCAGCCCGCTCCCACTCACGTTTTCCTTCCCATTCCCACTGCCGCGAACTCCTGCCGATGAAACGCTTCAAACTCGACTGGCTCATTCTTCCTCTCTTCGGGTTGGCCCTCATTCTCGCCGCCTGGTCCATCTCCAGCGCCACGTGGGCGTCCAATCTCCCGTCGCCGCTCAAGACGTGGGAATCAAGCCGGGAGTACGTGTTGCAGCCGTTCGCCAAGCGCGGAGAAATGGACCAGGGCATTCTGCGCTTCACCTGGTATTCGCTGGTCCTCGTCGCGCAGGGCTACGCGCTCGCCATCATCATCGGCACGCCGATTGGTTTTTTTCTCGGCCTGTCGAAGGCGTTCACCAAGACCTTCGATCCGATCATCCAAATTCTGCGCCCGGTGTCGCCCCTGGCGTGGCTGCCGCTCGGTCTCGTGCTGTTTCTCAACACCGGCAAGGAGGCCGGCACGTACGGCGCCCTCTTCACCATCGCGATCTGCTCGATGTGGCCGACCGTGCTCAACACCGCAGTGGGGGTCCGCGCGGTGCCGCAAGACTACCTCAATGTCGGCCGCGTGCTCAAACTCTCCCGCTGGAAGACGCTCACAAAAATTCTCATCCCCGCGACGCTTCCCTATATGTTTACCGGATTCCGTCTCAGCCTCGGCATCGCGTGGCTCGGGATTGTCGCCGCCGAGATGCTCACCGGCCGGCCGGGAGTCGGAGGGTTTCTCTGGCAGGAATACAACTCGCTCATCTACGAGCACATCATCCTCTCGATTATCACCATCGGTCTCGTAGGCTTCATCCTCGATCGCCTCATGAGCCTGCTGGAAGCGCGCTTCAAGTCCGCGTGAGGGCGCCGGCCAATTATCAATCGTCGATCATCCCTCATCATTACTGATGCCTTTCCTCGAGCTCAGCAACGTCAGCAAATCCTTCGGTGGACTCTCCGTGTTGCATGACGTCAACCTCAGCATTGGCCGTGGCGAGTTCGTCGCCATCGTCGGCTACTCCGGTTCCGGCAAGACCACGCTCGTCTCCCTCATCGCCGGTCTGCAGCAACCGGACCGCGGCACCGTCAAGCTCAACGACCTCGAGATCACCGAGCCCGGACCCGACCGCGGCGTGGTTTTCCAGAATTACAGCCTGCTGCCCTGGCTCACCGTTTTCGAAAACATCGCCCTGGCGGTCGAGCAGGTCCTCCCGAACTACTCGGCGGAAAAAAGGCGCCAGCACATCGAGAAATACATCGCCATGGTGAATCTCACCCCGGCGCGCGACAAACTACCCCGTCAGCTCTCCGGCGGCATGCGCCAGCGGGTTTCCGTCGCCCGCGCCCTCGCGATGGACCCCCAGATTCTCCTGCTCGACGAGCCGCTCTCCGCCCTCGATGCACTCACCCGCGCGACCCTGCAGGACGAAATCGAACGCCTCTGGGAAGCCGACAAGAAAACCGTCGTCTTGATCACCAACGATGTCGACGAGGCCCTGCTCCTGGCCGACCGTATCATCCCGCTCACTCCCGGCCCCGGAGCCACGCTCGGCGAGTCGGTTGCAGTCAGCCTTGCCCGCCCCCGCGACCGCAAGGCGCTCAACCACGACCCGGAATTCAAGCGCCTCCGCGCGCTCGTGACAAATCAGCTCCTCGGCTTCGGCGCGCGCCGTCGGTCGACCGTCACCCGGAAACTCATTCTGCCGGATATTCTGCCGGAGGATCTCGATCTTCCGCGCACCAACCGCCGCCGTCCCCTCCGCCCGCACGAAATGAAACACGAAGAGATCACGGTCGGCACCTGAGCTCCACCACCGATGAAACCCTTTCTCGATATCTCCCAGCTCGGCAAAGTCTACCCTTCGCCCTCTGGCGCGCCCGCCGTCATCGTCGAAAATTTCGACCTCAAGATTCGCCAAGTCGACGTCATCACGCTCATCGGCCACTCGGGCTGCGGCAAATCCACCGTCCTGTCGATGGTCGCCGGTCTCACCGATGTCACCTCCGGCGGCATCATCCTCTCCAATCGCGAAGTGGTCGGCGCCGGCCCGGATCGCGGCGTGGTGTTTCAGGCGCCCTGCCTGCTGCCGTGGTTCACGGCGTTCGAGAACGTCATGCTCGGCATCGATCAGGTCTATTACACCGCGGACCGGGAGGAGCGGCGGCAAATCGCGGAGTATTACCTCACCGTCGTGGGCCTCGCCGATGCCATGCACCAGAAGCCCGGCGAACTCTCGCAAGGCATGCGCCAGCGTTGCGGCATCGCCCGCGCCTTCGCCCTCTCGCCCAAAATGCTGCTGCTCGACGAGCCTTTCGGCATGCTCGACTCGCTGACGCGCTACGAACTACAGGAGGTGCTGCTCGACCTCTGGCAAAAGGACCAGAAGACCGCCCTCATGGTGACACACGATGTCGACGAGGCGCTCTTCCTTTCGGACCGCGTCGTCATGATGACCAACGGCCCCGCCGCCACGGTCGGCGAGATTCTGGACGTGACGTTTCCTCGCCCCCGCTCGCGCAAACAACTCCTCGAGGACCCCGCGTACTACCGCCTGCGCGAACAGCTCATCGGTTTCCTCGAGGAGCGCTCTCACCACCGCCCGGTCCGCGCCGCCATTCCGGCTGCGGACAACCTGCCGCCCCCGTCCACCCCGCCCCGCTTCCACCGCTTTCTTCGTGCCCTGGCCCCCGCCTGATTTCCCACCCATCGACCAACGCACATGAATCCAATCCGCCACCTCGTTCCGCTTTTCGCTTTCGCGACGTCCGCACTCGCCCAATATATCGCGCCACCACCGCCCCGGCCGTTCCCCGGTTTCGCCAACGAGAAGCTCCGCGCGGAAAATGTCTACATGAGCGCGTGGGACATCGGCGCCAGCTACCGCCTCCGTTCCGAGGACAAGCGCGGCGCCGGTTTCACCGATGCCGGCTCCAACTGGGATTTCTCGCAGCGCCCCGTCGACGACACCGACAACCATTATCTGCTCTCGCGGCTCATGCCGCGCGTCGCCTACACGGGCAAACGCGTCGCGTTCACGATCGAGGCCCGCGCCAGCTCATCGCTCGGGGACGAACGCTTCAACGCCACCGCGCCCGGCAAGGGCCTCGCGGAAAACGACGCAGGCCTCGATCTGCACCAGGCCTTTGTTTACGTGGGCAATCACAAGGAATTTCCCGTTTCCCTTAAAATCGGCCGCCAGGAACTGGCCTGCGGCGATCAGCGCCTCGTCGGCCACTTTCGCTGGAACAATAATGCCCGCACGTTCGACGCGCTCAAGGTGCGCTGGCAGAACCCGGTCTTCGGGGTCGATCTCTTCACCGGCGGTGTCGTCTACAACGACTCGCGCAATCTCAACCGGGCCAACTCCCAGGATCATTTCTCCGGCGCCTATTTCAATTTCCCGACCCTGCTGAAGAACGAAATCACCGAGGCCTATCTCTTCGCCCGCAATGTCGAACGCGGCATCGCCACCGACAATTGGAACGGCGTGCCGGCACCGTTCCGGTTTCCGGGAGCCCAGGACACCTACACCGCCGGCCTCCGCGTGAAATCCAAGCCCAACGCCTACGACCCGTTCGACTACACCCTCGAGGTGATGTATCAGTTCGGCAATCGCACGGTCGTCTCTCCGGCGACCGCCCCCGCCGCCGCCCTCGCGGCCCTGCGTCTCGATCACCGGGCCATGGCGGTCGTGACCCAGGCCGGCTACACGTGGACCGAGAGCACCCGCCAGCCGCGTCTGGCGCTCATCTACAGCTACGGCTCCGGCGACAGGAGTGCGACCGACCCCAAGAGCGGCACGTTCCAGAATCTCTTCCCCACCAATCATCTTTTCTACGGCTACATGGACTTGAGCAGCCTGCAAAACCTGCACGACATCCGCGTCGCCGCCACGATCAAGCCGACTCCCACGTCGATCATCGCGCTGGAAGGTCACTCCCACTTTCTGAGTCGCACCACCGATTTCTGGTACAACGTCGCCGGCGTCCCCCGCAATTTCACCGGTGCCGCAGTCGGCAGTGGCAGCGGCTACCGCCTCAATCCTGCTTACTCTAGACATGTCGGCAACGAACTCGATCTCGTGGCCGCGTGGACCTTCCGGCCCTACGCCCAAATCGAGGCCGCCGTGTGCCGCTACTTCCGTGGCGACTACATCAAACAGTCCCTCGCCACCGTCGGCTCGAAGAACGCGAGCTACGTCTACCTCCAGCTCACACTGAATTTGTGAGGGACCGCGGGCGTCGCTCCGAACCAACGGCGATCGTCGCTGGATCCACGGAGCGGCAGCTTGACCGCCTGTGGCGTGATTTACCAACCGTCGACCGTCAGCTGTCGGTCGCGGGCGCTGGGGCAATCGCCCCTCGGTCGAACCACCACCGCACCGGTTTGGCATGAACGAACCTCATCCGACCAAGAAAAAGGATTCACCGGCTGCAACCCCACGCCAGGAGGCGTGGCATCTTGACTGCTAAACCCCGCGCATGACACCGCCGTCCTCCCCACCGCTAACCACGCCGCCCGGAGGAGCGTTTACACCGGAGCAGAAGGAGTATCTCGCGGGTTTCATGGCCGGCGTCAGCGCCAGCGGACTGACTCCGTTCGTCGGTCTAAATTCCGCGGGGAAGATAAGTTCCTCGCCCTCCGACGCGACGGCCGTGAATCTCGCCGCGCCGGCTCCGGAGCCTGCCGTCCACGGCACCCCGCTCTCGGATCTTTGCAAGGAGGAGCGTTGGAAATACGACGAAGACCCGCTTGACGCGTGGGACCGTCTCCTCCGCCACGCCGACGGCAACCAGCCGCCCGACGCCGAGCACACGTATCGCTTCAAAACGCACGGGCTCTTCTACGTCGCGCCGGCGCAGGACAGTTTCATGATTCGGCTGCGGATTCCCGCCTGCGAAATCACCTCGGTCCAACTGCACGGCCTCGCCGACCTCGCGCACGAACTGGGCGGAGGCGAAGCGCACATCACCACCCGCGGCAATCTGCAGATCCGCGAATTCAAGCCCCGCAGCATCATCGAGGTACTCACCCGCGTCCAGGAACTCGGTCTCACCTCGCGGGGGGCCGGCGCCGACAACATCCGCAATATCACCGCCTCGCCCGACAGCGGATTTGCGCCCGACGAACTGCTCGATGTCCGCCCCTACGCCAAGGCCCTGCACCACTACATCCTCAATCATCGCGATCTCTACGGCCTGCCCCGGAAATTCAATGTCGCCTTCGACAACGGCGGCAGCATGTCCGTCGCCGCCGACACGAACGACATCGGTTTCGTTGCCGTGCGGGTCACGGAGCATTCCCTTCTAAATCTCAAATCGGGGATCCCAATTGCTCCCGCCGCGGGCGTCTATTTCCGCGTTCAACTCGGTGGCATCACCGGCCACAAGGACTTCGCCCGCGACACCGGACTCTTGATCAAACCCACCGGGGCCGTTGCTCTCGCCGTGGCCATGATCCGGGTTTTCGCCGAGCACGGTAATCGCACCGACCGCAAGAAGGCCCGGCTCAAATACCTTCTCGAAAAATGGGGCGTGGAAAAGTTTCTCGCTGCCACCGAAAAAAAACTCGCGTTCCCGCTCACGCGCCTGCCGCTCGCCGCCTGCGAACCGCGCCGCCCGGTGGAAAAGCACTCCTGGCTCGGCGCCCGCCGTCAGTCGCAGCGCGGTCTGAACTCGCTCGGCCTCGGGATTCCCGTTGGTCGGATGTCATCGCGGCAGATGCACGCACTCGCCGATCTCGCCACGAATTACGGCCGGGGCGAACTGCGGCTCACCGTCTGGCAAAATGTCCTCATCCCGCACCTGGCGGACGCGTTTGTTGAAACCGTCAGCCGCAACGCCCGACGTCTCGGTTTTTCCACGGAGGCCTCGTTCGCGACCGGCGGCATCATCGCTTGCACCGGCAATCGCGGCTGCAAATACGCCGCCGCCGACACCAAGGCCCACGCCGTCGCTCTCCTCAAACACCTCGACGGGCGGGTGCCTCCGGGTGCACCTGTTAACATCCACTTCACCGGCTGCCCGCACTCCTGCGCGCAGCACTACTGTGGCGACATCGGGTTCGTCGGCGCCAAGCTCGCGGACGGCAGCGAGGGTTACCACGTGGTGCTCGGCGGCGGCCTGGACCACGAACAGGGCATCGCCCGTGAAATCTTCCGCGGTGTGCGGGCCAGCGAAGTCAACCCCCTCGTCGAGCGGATTCTCGTCACGTACGAAGCCAAAAAAAACCGCGGGGAGACCTTCGCGACCTGGGCCCGGCGCCACTCCGAGAAGGAACTCCAGGAATTTCTCTCCCGATGAGCCAAATCGTCCCGTTCATCCCCGACACCGCGCCGTTCACTTCGGAACAACGCGCCTGGCTCAACGGCTTTTTCGCCGGCCTCTTCTCCCGCGGCGAAGCCGCGGGCATCTCAAATCTCAAGTCTGAGATTTCAAATTCAGGATCGTCAGCGGCGCTCGCGCCGCTCACGATCCTGTACGGGTCGCAGACCGGCACCGCGGAAGGCCTCGCCAAGCGCGCGGCCAAAGCGGCCGGCAAACGCCACTTCGCCGCCACTATTCTCGACATGGCGCAGTGCGACCTCTCGAAGCTCGCGACCGAGCAGAATCTGCTCGTCATCGCCAGCACCTACGGCGACGGCGAACCGCCCGACAACGCCAAGGCGCTCCACGCCGCCCTCGCCGCCGCCGTCGCCTCTGAAAACTCAAATCCAAAATCTCAGATCACGCTTCCTGCCCTCCGCTTTTCCGTCTGCGCGCTCGGCGACACCAATTACACGCAGTTTTGCCGCTGCGGCGCCGACTTCGACACCATGTTCGAAAGGCTCGGCGCCACCCGCGTCACACCCCGCGTCGATTGCGACCTAGACTACGAGGAAAAATTCTCCGCGTGGCTCAACACCGCGCTCACCGCCCTCTCGCCGCACCCTCCGCCCGCCTCCGCACTTTCGCCGGCCACAATCGCCGCCACTCCCTTTTCTGAAATTTCAAATCTCAAATCTGAGATCCCGAGCGGCTATGGCCGCTCGAACCCCTACCCCGCCCTCCTCCTCACCTCCCGCAATCTCAACGCATCCGGCTCCGCCAAACAAGTCCACCACGTCGAATTTGATCTCGGCGATTCCGGTCTGGCCTATGAGGCCGGCGATGCTCTCGGCGTCTTCCCGCATCACGCCCCCGCGCTCGTAAACGAAATTCTCACCGCCCTTGGCTGTGACGGCGAAGAAGCCGTGCCCGCCCCCGACGGCAGCACGGTGTCGCTGCGCCGGGCGCTCGCCGAACTCTACGACCTCGGCCGGCCGTCGCCGGAGTTGCTCGCGCTTTTCGCACCCGGGGCCGGTGGCGGCACCGCCGTCGCGGTGCATCACGTGGTCGACGTCGTGGCCGCCCGGGCCGACCTCAGGTTGGCTCCGGTCGATTTCGTGCGCGCCCTAAAAAAACTCCAACCGCGCCTTTACTCGATCTCGTCCTCTCCCCGCGCCCACGCGGGGCAGGTTCACCTCACCGTCGGGGCCGTCCGCTACGATCTTCACGGCCGCCCGCGCCACGGCGTCTGCTCCACGTTTCTGGCCGACCACGCCGTGCCCGGCGAATCGCGCGTCGGGATCTTCGTCCACGCCAACCCCGCTTTCCGCCCGCCACCCATCGGCGACACTCCAATGATCATGGTCGGTCCCGGGACGGGCATCGCCCCGTTCCGAGCCTTCCTCCACGAACGCCAGGCCAACGGCGCCAAGGGGAAAAACTGGCTCTTCTTCGGCGACCAGCGCGCCGCGACCGATTTTCTTTACCAGGACGAACTCACTTCGTGGCAACGCGAGGGAGTCCTCACGCGTCTCGACACGGCCTATTCGCGCGATCAGGCCGAAAAAATCTACGTCCAACAGCGCCTGCTTGAGCAGGCCGTCGAAATCCATGCGTGGCTTGAGGCCGGCGCGCATTTCTACGTGTGTGGCGACGCCGCGCGCATGGCGAAGGATGTCGATGCCGCGCTGCACATCGTGATTGAACGCGCGGGCGGCCGAACCGCCGCGCAGGCCGCCGACTATGTCCAGACGTTGCGGGCGACGAAACGCTACGCCCGCGACGTTTACTGACGTGGTTGCTTCGCGCGAAAACTTTCCCCTGCTCGCCGAACTCCTCGCCGAGCAGCAGCGCCTCGACACCCCCGTCGCGCGCTTCTCCGCCGCCCACGATGGACTGCGGCCCGGCGTTTCCGTCCTCGCGCCGCAACTCATACCGCTCACCGCCCCGCGACCCGGCGAACAATACGCCTTCGAGGTCGACCTTGACTCGTGCACGGGTTGCAAATCCTGCGTCGCCGCCTGCCACTCGCTCAACGGCCTCGATGAAAACGAAACCTGGCGCGAGGTCGGCCTCCTCGTCAGCACGAACCGCGCCCAGCCGTTCACCCAGACCGTCACGACCGCGTGCCACCACTGCGCCGATCCCGCCTGCCTCAATGGCTGCCCGGTTCTTGCCTATGAAAAAGATCCGATTACCGGCATCGTGGTTCACCTAGATGATCAGTGCATTGGCTGCGGCTATTGCGTGTTGAAGTGCCCGTACGATGTCCCGAAATTTTCCGAGCGACTCGGGATCGTGCGCAAGTGCGACATGTGCCAGGGCCGCCTGGCGGCAGGCGAAGCCCCCGCTTGCGCCCAAGCCTGCCCCACCCACGCCATCCGCATCGTCACGGTTGTCACCGCTGGTACCTCTGAAATTTCCAATTTCCGATCTCAAGTCTCATCCACCTTCCTCCCCGGCGCCCCCGACTCCGCCTACACGCAGCCGACCACCCGCTACGTCACTAAACGCCCGCTGCCGGAAACCCTCATCGCCGCCGACGCCGCCGCACTCCGCGTCCAACCCGGGCATTGGCCGCTGGTGATCATGCTCACGCTGCTGCCCGCCGCCATCGGCCTCGCCCTCGCCGGCGCCGTGACCCTGGTTCCGGCAGATCCGATATCGCCGAGTGTCACGTATTACGTGACACTCTTTCCTGCGTTTACCTATGAACTGCCAAGCCAGAGCGTCACTTATTACGTGACACTCGCTTCCTGGGTGGCGGGCATGACGGGCCTCGCGGCGAGCGGGTTTCACCTTGGAAAACCGCTGCGCGCGTGGCGGATTTTTCTCGGCTGGCGCACCAGCTGGCTCAGCCGGGAGGCGATCGTGTTCGGCGCCTGGGTCGCCGTCGCCACGGCCGCCTTGGTCGTTCCCGCCCTCATCGTCGCCAGCGCGACGCTCGGGTTGATGGGGCTTTTCTGCTCCGCGCTGATCTACGTCGCCACGCGCCGGCACTTCTGGCGCGCCGGCCAGACTTTTCCGCGCTTCTTCGGCACGGCCGCGCTCGTGGCCCTTGCGCTCCCCGCACCCACCGCCGCCGCGCTGCTGCTGCTCGTCAAACTCGCCCTGGAATCGCGCACCTATTTCGACCATAGCGTATCCGCGCGGCTCCAACGCGGGCCACTCGTGCGCGCGGCGCTCGGGCGCGATCTCCTCGGCCTGGCCGCCGTCATACTGCTGCTGGCATTGCCCGGCGTCGCCGCGCTGGCCGCCCTCCTGGCCGGCGAACTCGCCGAACGTTATCTCTTCTTCCGCGCGGTCGATGCACCCAAGATGCCGGGGATGCCTGTATGAGTTCGCCGCTCGACCGCCTGCTGCACGTCCGCACCGGTCCGATGACCGCGAACATGGTGCTGCATCCGGCGGATTTCGATCTCGGTCGCCTGCCGGCCCGGTTACAGCCGGCGTCGACGACCAGCTCCGTCTGCGGTTTCTGCAGCACGGGTTGCTCGCTGAAAATCCACCTCAACGCCAAGGGCGAGGCCATCAACCTCTCAGCCGATCCAACCTACCCGGTGAATCTCGGCATGGCCTGCCCGAAAGGCTGGGAGGCGCTCACGCCCCTCGCGGCATCCGACCGCGCCACCATACCCCTGCTGCGCGACCGCGCCACGGGCCAACTCGCACCGGTCTCGTGGGCGCGCGCGCTCGGTGCCTTCACCGACCGCTATAAACACATCCAACGCGAACACGGGCCCCACGCCCTCGCCTTTCTCAGCACCGGCCAGATCGTGACGGAGGAGATGGCCCTCCTTGGCGCGCTCGCGAAATTCGGGATGGGGATGCTCCATGTCGATTCCAACACGCGGCAATGCATGGCCACCTCGCACGTCGCCTACAAGCAGTCCCTCGGATTCGACGCGCCGCCTTTCACCTACGCCGATTTCGAGGAAAGCGATGCGTTGATCTTCATCGGTGCCAACCCCTGCATCGCGCACCCGATCATGTGGCAGCGCGTGATGATGAACCGGCGCAATCCGGAAATCGTCGTCATCGATCCGCGCGCGACCGAAACCGCCCAGGCCGCGAGCCTGCACGTGCCATTGCGCCCCAAGTCCGACCTTACGCTGCTCTACGGCCTCGCCCATCTGCTCATCGCGCGCGGGGCGGCAAAGCATGATTTCGTCCGAGCCCATACGAACGGCTTCGAACAATTCGCCGCGTTTGTGGCGGATTTTACTCCGGCACGTGTTTCCGCCGAAACCGGCCTGCCCGTCGCCACCCTCCATCGCCTCGCCGCGATCATCGCGGAGCGCGCACGCGTTTCCTTCTGGTGGACGATGGGAGTGAACCAGAGCCATGAAGCCACGCGCACCGCGCAGGCGATCATCAATCTCGCACTGATGACGGGCCACATCGGTCGCCCCGGTACGGGAGCCAATTCGATCACCGGCCAGTGCAATGCGATGGGATCCCGTCTCTTTGGCAACGCCACGTCCCTGCTTGGCGGATACGATTTCACCTCCCGCGATCACCGCGTGCACGTCGCCCGCGTGCTGGACATCCCGGAGCCCCGCATCCCGGAGCGGACCGGCTACGCCTACGACCAGATACTCGACGCCATCGATCGCGGCGAGATTCGCGGTCTGTGGGTCATCGCCACGAACCCCGCGCACTCATGGATCAACCAGGGCCGCGCCCGCGAAATCCTCGGCAAACTCGATTTTCTCGTCGTGCAGGACATGTATGCCACGACCGAGACCGCCCGAATGGCCGACCTCATTTTGCCCGCCGCCGGCTGGGGCGAAAAAGAAGGCGTGTTCATCAACAGCGAGCGCCGGATCGGCCTCACCAAAAAAGTCGCCCGCGCCCCCGGCCAGGCGCTGAGCGACTTCGCCATTTTCAAGCTCGTCGCCGAGGCGTGGGGCTGCGGCGACCTGTTCCGCGCGTGGCGTTCTCCGGAGGCGACGTTTCAGATCCTCAAGGAGCTCTCCCGCGGTCAACCGTGCGACTTCAGCGGCATCCGCGATTACGCGCACCTCGCCGCGGCCGGCGGAATCCAATGGCCGTACGCCGCCGCGGACGCGATGGCGTCGGAGATGGAAGTCCGGAGTTCGAAGATAGAAACGCAGAAAACCGCGACCCAAACGCCGAATGCCGAACGCCCGTCTCCGAACTCCCCTCTCCAAACTCCGCCTTTGCCCCAGCGCAGGCTCTTCGCCGACCGTCGCTTTTTCCACCCCGACGGTCGGGCGCGATTCATCTTCGATCCGCCGCGACCGATGCCCGAGCCGCCCGACCAGGAGTATCCTTTTCTCCTGCTCACTGGTCGCGGCTCATCCGCGCAATGGCACACGGGTTCGCGGACAGACAAAAGTCCGGTCCTCCGCCGTCTCGCGCCCAGCGTTCTCACCGTCGAAATTCACCCGGATGACGCCGAACGCCTGCACCTCGTCACCGGTGCCACGGTGCGGATCCGCTCGCGGCGAGGTGAAGTGGAGGCCATCGCCGTCGTCACCGCGACCGTCCAGCCCCGGCAGATTTTTCTGCCGATGCATGATGCCACCGTGAACCAGCTCACGTTCGCGGCCTTCGACCCGCATTCCCGCCAGCCCGCCTACAAAGCCTGCGCGGTGGCAATCTCCGGCTCTGCCGACTGAAAACGCGGTGCTGGCACTCGCGCCGCAGCGGGACGCCCGCGCCAGTTTAGCGACAGACCCGTTGACGGCAGGCCGGCCGGAGGTTTGTCTCCGCCCCGTGAGAAAGCCCCAAACTGCCCTAACGGCGACGTTCACCCTCCTCGTCCTTATGACTCTACCCACCGCGCAGGCCGGCCAGGCTGGACCGCCACGCGGCGGGCCACGCCGCGAACAGACGATGCGACCCGAGATTGTCGGACAGCGTGGCATCGTCGCGGCGGGCCGTCACTACTCCGTCTCCGCCGGCGTCCGGATTATGGAGCAAGGTGGCAACGCCATCGACGCCGGCGTGGCTTCCGTGTTCGCGGCTGCCGTCGTCGAGATCTCGCACTTCGGCTTTGGCGGCGAGTGCCCGATAATCATTCACGACGCGAAAACGAAACAAGTCTACGTCATCAACGGTCAGGGGCCGGCGCCCAAAGCCGCGACGCCTGAGCTGTTCGCCGCCAAGGGCAAAGTCGATGGCAACGGACCGCTCGGTGCGACCCTGCCGGCCGTCATGGACGCCCTGGCGATCGCGCTCGAGCGCTTCGGGACGATGCGTCTCGAGCAGGTCATGGCGCCGGCCATCGAGCTCGCCGACGGTTTTCCGATGTATGCGTATCTGCGCGACGCGCTCGTCGGCAACCGGAAGCTCACCGAAGCCTACAAGTGGGGCCATCTCTATTACGCGGACGGCAAGATTTCCGAGGTGGGCGAGATGTTCCGCCAGCCCAACCTCGCGCGCACCTTCCGCACCATCGTCGCGGCGGAGCACAGCGCGCTCGAGAAGAACCGTGATCGTGGCGCCGCCATCCGCGCCGCGCGCGATGCGTTTTACCAGGGCGACATCGCGCGTCGCATCGCGGAAGCAAATCGCGCCGAAGGCGGAGTCTTCACCTACGACGACCTGGCGAACTTCCACGGCTCCGTCGAAACGCCGGCGACCACGACCTTCCATGGTTTCGAGATCAACAAAGCCGGAGCCTGGAATCAGGGGCCCGCGATGCTCGTGACGCTGAATATCCTGGAGGGGGTGGACCTGAAGGCGATGGGCGCGAACTCGGCCGACTACATCCACACGGTGCACGAGGCCATCAAGCTCGCGTACGATGATCGCAACGCGTTCCTCGGCGATCCGGCGTTTGTGGCGGTGCCCCTCAGGGGATTGTTGTCGAAAGCGTACGCGGCCGAGCGGCGGAAACTGATCGGGCCGAACGCATTCCTGGGGCATCGCCCCGGAAATCCCTACGCGTTCGCTCCGGACATAAAGCCGCCGGCCGTCCGATACCAGCCGCACGCGCAGGGTGAAAAGGCCAGCGGTTCCGGGGACACGACGTGCGTGAACACGGTTGACCACGAGGGTAATTTGTTCAGCGCCACACCGAGTTCAGGTTGGATGCTCGGCGGGGCGTTTATCGCCGGCGAAACCGGCGTCCCGCTTTCAAACCGCATGCAGGCCTTCGATCTCGATCCGGCCAGCCCGAATGTGCTCGTTGGCGGCAAGCGCCCGCGCACCACGCTCACGCCCACGGTGGTGCGGAAGGACGGCAAGCCGTTCCTCGCCCTCAGCACGCCGGGCGGCGACAGCCAGGATCAGCAGGTGCTGAATGTGCTGTTGAACATGATTGTTTTCGACATGGACGTCCAGGTCGCGATCGAAGCGCCGCGCATCAATTCCGGCCATCCGCACAGCTCGTTCGATAATCATGAGAGCTCGCCGGGCCAGCTGGAGATTGAGAGCCGCGTCCCGGTGAAGGTGCTGGAAAACTTGGACGCTCGCGGCCATGTGCTGAAGATCGTCGGACCGTATGGGATGAGCACCGGCGTCGTGGCGGTGGGAGTGAACCCGAAGACCGGGACGCTGCGCGGCGGCGCCGATCTCCGTCGGGAACGCTATATCTTCGGCTGGTAGGGGTATCGCGCCGCGCGAACTCCTTAGATATAATACATCTCGGCCGGATTTTTCGTCGACCACTGGTCGAGCGTGTAGCTCTTGGTTTTCCCGTCGAGCACCTCGCTGATTTCGTCCCAGACGCGCTTCAAACGCCGGCCGCTGCGGCCCTCGTAGTTGCCGCTGAGGTGCAGGCATTTTCCCTCGACGGCCAGCAAGATGTCGTGGAGCGAGATTTCCTGCGGTGGGCGCGCGAGCATATAGCCGCCCAGGTTGCCGCGCCGGCTCGTGATGAGACCGTGGTCGCGGAGTTTGAGGAGAATCTGCGCGAGGAAATTCGCCGGCACCGCCTCGGTGTGCGCGAGGTGTTCGATCTGCGCGAGCTCACCCGAGCCGTGCAGGCGCGCCAATTCCGCCATCACGCGGCAGGCATAATCGACTTTGACGGAGATTTTCACGGGACGTTTTCCGCGGCGCTCTCCTCCGGCGTCAGCGGGCGCGGGCGGCCGAACGCAAGGCGCGCCCACGCCCGTTCGTGCAGATAGTAAAGGGCGACCTTCGTGATGACCTCCACGCCGGCGATGCCGCCGGAAACCTTGAGGGCTTCCCCGGAGGTGTCGGCGGCACCGCTCAAGCGCAGCACGACAAAGCTCACCACAAACGTGTCGAGGGTCCCAACACAGCGCCAGCTGACCGCCTTCACGAGGCTGCGCGCGTGGCTTTCGTCGCGGGGGCGGGGCGTGCTCATATCACGTAGTCTCCGATCTCGGGCTTCACGACCGCCCCTGGCGGCAGCAACATACCGGCGGCCACCGTGGCATTGGTGCCCTGTTCGATCAAAATGAAGGAGCCAGTGAGCCGGTTGGTGGCGTAGCCGTCGAAGACAAGCGGCTTCGCCGCGTGCAGGCGAATCTCCCCGATGTCATTCATCGCCAGCGCCGCCGGGCCGGTCTCGGTGTCGAGGGTGGACATGTTGAGTTTGCTCACCAGGTCGGTGACGACCGCCTGCACCGTGTGCGTGGTGTGCTTGAGGAAATATCTCCGACCGGGCTGCAGCGGCCGCGCGTTCATCCAGCAGATCCGGGCCTGCAAATCGCAGCTGGCGCCCGGCAAATGCTCGACGCCGATGAGCATGCTGCCGCGGCTGATGTCGATGTCGTCCTCGAGCACCAGCGTGACGGACTGCGGACAAAACGCCTCTGACTGCGGACCGTCGTAGGTCCAGATTTGTTTCACGGTCGTCATGATCCCGGCCGGCAGCGCGATAATTTTCTGGCCGGGACGGACTATGCCCCCGGCAATCTGGCCGCTGAATCCGCGGAAATCGTGCAGCGCCCCATCGGTTGGATTGTTCGGGCGGTTGACCCACTGCACCGGCAGGCGGAAGCCGTTCAAGTTCCAGTCGCTCGCGATGTGCACCGTCTCGAGGTGCCCGAGCAAGGTCGGCCCCACGTACCAAGGGGTGTGCGGCGAGGGGTCGACCACGTTGTCGCCGTTGAGGGCGCTGAGCGGGATGAATTTCACATCCTTGATGTCGAGCCGCGGCAGGAACTCCTCGAACTGGGCGCGAATCTCAAGGAAGCGCCGCTCGCTCCAGCCGACGAGGTCCATCTTGTTGACCGCCACAACGAGATGCGGGATGCGCAGCAGCGAAGCCAGGGCGGTGTGGCGGCGGCTCTGCTCGATCACGCCCGTGCGCGCGTCGACCAGAATGATGGAAAGGTTGGCCGACGAGGCGCCCGTCACCATGTTGCGCGTGTTCTGGATGTGCCCCGGCGTGTCGGCGATGATGAACTTGCGCCGCGGCGTCGCGAAATAGCGGTACGCGACATCGATGGTTATGCCCTGCTCGCGCTCGGCGCGCAGCCCGTCGGTGAGGTTGGCGAGATTGATCTGGCCTCCGCCGGTGATGTCGGCCGAGCGCTCCAGCGCCTCCAGCTGATCCTCCATCAGCGATTTCGAATCATAGAGCAGGCGGCCGATGAGAGTGGACTTGCCGTCGTCGACACTGCCGCAGGTATTGAAACGCAGGATGTCGACCGGCAGCGCCGGGGCGCTGGAAAATGGCATAAGGGAGATGGGAGACGTCGGCAACAAGACCATGGTGAAAATTATTTTCTGCGTTCGGCGCATTGCATGAGGCCGGTGATCAGTTTGCCGACGCGGACAACACAAAAAGCAAAACCGTGAACCGCTAATCTCCGCTGATTTTCGGACGCGGCGGCAAGGTCTCCGTGCGTGCCTCGCCTAATCGGCGAAGCGCGACGCTTGTTCTGGTGCCGCAGTGTATTCATTAGCGGTGATTAGCGAAGATTGGCGGTTCACGTTTTCCGGTCCGGGCAGGATCCATCCTGCCGGACTGGGGGCTGCGCCGTTAGAAATAACCCGCCTTTTTTCTGTCCTCCATCGCGGCCTCGGAGGCCTTGTCATCGGCGCGCGAGCCGCGCTCAGTGACGCGCGCGGCGGCGATCTCCGCGATGATATCCTCCACCGTGGTGGCGGGCGATTCGACGCACCCCGTGCTGATGATGTCGCCAATCGTCCGCACCCGCACGACGAGATCGCGCACCTCTTCGGTCGGCCGGGGCGGGACGAGGTCGTTGACCGGCAGCCACTGTCCGCCGCGACGGACACACCGGCGTGAATGGCTGAAATAGACCGACGGAACCTCGAGTTGCTCGCGCTGGATATACTCCCACACGTCCATCTCGGTCCAATTGCTCAGCGGGAAAACGCGCATGTTTTCACCGGGGTTCAGGCGACCATTGTACAGATTCCAGATTTCGGGCCGCTGGCTCTTGGGATCCCACTGGCCGAAACTGTCGCGGAAACTGAAAAAACGCTCCTTGGCGCGGGCCTTTTCCTCGTCGCGTCGGGCACCACCGATACAGCAGTCGAAGCGAAATTCCTCAATGGCGGCGAGCAGCGTCGGGATCTGCAGACGGTTGCGACTGATTTCACCCGGCGACGGCTGCGCGATACCCCTGGCGATCGCATCCTCGACGGTGCGCACGATCAGCCGGGCGCCGAGTTGTTTCGCGCGCCGATCGCGAAATTCATTGAGCTCGGCGAAGTGGTGCCCGGTGTCGACATTGAGGAGCGGCGTCGGCAGTTCGGCCGGCCGAAAGGCTTTTTCGGCGAGACGCAAAAGACAGATCGAGTCCTTGCCGCCGGAAAAAAGCAGCGCGGGCCGCTCAAACTCCCCGGCGACTTCCCGCATGATGTGGATCGCCTCAGTTTCGAGGTGCTGCAGATGATCGAGGTGATAATTCGTCACGACGTGGAAAACGGGGAAGCGAAGTCGGGCGATGCGAGTGCGGGCTTGGGACGCGAGGTTCGGTCGAACTCTTAACTCCGAGCTCCGATCTCCGAGACGGCGGCGCCCTGCGCCGCCGTCTTGCCCCACGCGGCGTGCAATCCGCATTCGCGTTTCTCGTCGGCCTTGGCCGGATCGAAATAGTCCCACTCGTTCGGCAGTTGGTGTCGCGCCAAATAGGCGTCGAGGTCGGCGTCGCTGAGGTAAAAGAGCGGGCTGACTTTCAGCGCGCCGAAATTTTCATCGAGCGAGACAATATCGAGGCCCTCCCGATTGGGATTTTGCACCTTGCGCAGGGCCGTGATCCAAACGGTCGGAGCCAGCTCCTTCATGCCGCGCCGGAAAGGCTCGAGCTTCATGAGCGCGCTGAATTCCTTCAGACCAGTTTCGTCGTCCGTGGTGGGGATGGGCCCCAAAACCGTGTCGCGGTGCGCGGCGGTGACGCGCGGCAAATATGGTCTAAGGTTCAATCCCAAGCCGGCCCGCAAGGCTTCCGCATGCATGTAGGTGGCCGGACGATTGTAGCCGTGGTCCACCCAAAGCACGGGAATGTCCGGCTGCGCCTGCACCGCGAGGTGCAGAATCACCGCTTCGTACGGCCGAAAATTTGTCGAGACGATGGCGCGACCAGCGGACCGCGAGATGGCCCAACGGACGATTTCGAGCGGTGACTTGGACCGCAACTCGGCGTTCGAACGGGAGACGTCGAAGGGACTCATTTGATTGGCGGGCGGCTCTGGTTCAGATCAATTCCCAGCACGAAAACCGCCCCGGGCGGTAGCTCCGTTCTACTTGGAGACCAAACGCTTGTTAATCCATGCGAGATGTTTTTCATCAATGTCATCGAGAATGCTTGCACTTATCAGCCAGTGAGTAAAGGATAAAAGACGTCATATCTACTACAGATGTCATGTTTAAATTCTAACCCCGGCCGCAACCTCACCGATCCACGATCTTCCGTCGGTCCGGTGGGTGGCTCGTTCATTGCTAGACAGCCGGCTATGAAATCCTTCGGAAACGATCCTCCGTACCGCCAGGTGGCGTCCATTGATGAGGTGTTCGAACGGCAGCACGACGGCCCGGCAGCAGGCCAGTCCGATGGCCGTATTTTTGAATTCGGGGCGTTTTCGGAGGGAAAGGTATCTCTGGTGGGCGCCGGACCGGGAGATCCCGAACTGCTCACGCTGAAGGCGCACCGCCTGATCCGTGAAGCTGACGCAATCGTCTATGACTACCTGGTTCGTCCGGCCATCTTCAAAGCCGCCCGGCCGAACGCTGAACGTATTTTTGTTGGGAAAAAGGGTGGCGGCTTTTGCTGTCCGCAACGCGACATCGAAGGCACGCTGATCCGGCTCGCCCGGGAAGGGAAAAAAGTAGTCCGCCTCAAGGGTGGAGATCCCTTCATCTTCGGGCGCGGCGGAGAGGAAGCGGAGGCGCTTGCGGCAGCCGGCATCCCGTTTGAAATCGTGCCCGGGGTGACGTCGGCGCTGGCTGCGGCGGCTTACGCCGGAGTGCCCCTCACCCACCGCGAACACGCCTCGGCCGTCGTTTTCCTCACGGGCCACGAAGACCCCAACAAGCCGGATGCCGCGATTCATTGGGAGGACTACGGCTGCCTGGGAGCGACACTGTGCGTGTACATGGGAATGAAAAATCTCGAGACAATTACCCGGCGCCTCCAAGCGGGCGGGCTCCCGCCCGAAACTCCGGCCGCGGTGATTCAATCCGCGACCACCAACGAACATCGGCAATTGGTATCCACGGTCGACCGCATCGCCCTCGAGTCCGAACACGCGGGCTTCGGCGCGCCCGCGATCGTCGTCATCGGCGCGGTCGCCGCGCTTTCCGGAAAACTCGCCTGGTTCGAATCCGCGGTGGCGACGGGCGCCGGCGAACTGGCTTCACGCCCATCCCTATGATCGTTGCCCTGGTCGACAACGGCTCCGTCGAACCTGCCGCGCATCGCAACCTGCGCGGGGTGGCCGCCGCCCTTTCCACTCGCTGCGACACGCTGGTCCACGCCGTGTCGTGGAAATACAGTGACCGGATCCCACCGCAGGAACTCGGCGGCGCGCCCGCCTGGACCCTGGCGGCGTTTGTGCGCGCCCTGGTCGCCCGTGGGCAACGCGAGTTTGTCTTGGTGCCGTTTTTCATCAGTGCCCAAGGCACCATCGGCTCCGCCCTGCGGCACGACTTGGATGAGCTCCAGCGCGAAACCGGTGGATTTGAGTACGCTTTCACCCCCGGCCTCGCCGCGCAGGATGTCATCCCCGCCATCGCCGCGGCGCGCATCCGCGAAACGATCGCCGCGCAATCACTGCGCACGCCTCCGGTCGTCGTCGTCGATCATGGCGGCCCCTCCCCGGCCTCCGCCACTCTACGCGATGAGTTGGCCGCGAAAATCCGCACACTGCTCGGAAGCGAAATCGGTTCGCTTGCCGCAGCCTCGCTGGAAGGCCACCACCCGCCCCTGCTCGCCGACCAGCTCCGCGCCCCGGGCTTCGCCGGCCGCGTCCTCGTCGTCGCACCTTTGTTTCTCTCACCCGGACGCCACGCCGGCACCGGCGGCGACATCGCTGAAATCTGCCGGGCTTCTCCCGCGTCGTGCCAGGTCAGCGGGCTCATCGGCCCGCATCCGCTGGCCATCGACGCACTCGCCGCCGCCCTCCATCACACGCTCTCTCACCTTCCCGCCCCAATTTTCGCATGAGTTCAATGTCCGCCTCCGCCGCTCCAGTCGCCGTCGAAAAACCGCTCCACAAGAATGAGCTGCTCAAGGCCGGGAGCAATTTTCTGCGCGGCCATATCCTACGAGATCTGTCCGACCACTCCACCGGTGGCATCACGGAGGATAGCGCGCAGCTCACCAAGTTTCACGGCATCTACCCGCAGGACGATCGCGACCTCCGCCATCAGCGCCGCAAAGCGGGCGCGGAAAAGGCCTTCAGCTTCATGGCCCGCATCCGCGTGCCGGGTGGAGTCTGCACCCCGGGCCAGTGGCTGGCGCTCGACCGCATCGCCGATGAATTCGCCAATGGCACGCTCAAGCTGACCACGCGCCAGGCCTTTCAGTATCACGGCATCCTCAAGGGTGATCTCTGGCGCACGATCAACGGCATCAACCGCTCGCTGCTCGACACCATCGCCGCCTGCGGTGACGTGAATCGCAACGTGATGTGCAACCCCAACCCGGAGCGCTCCGAACTGCACACAGAGGTTTACCAGGTCACCAAAGCCATCAGCGAGCACCTCCTGCCGCGATCGCGCGCCTACCATGAACTCTGGGTCGGCGACGAACTCGTCGGCGGCGGCGAGCCCGAGGCCGAGCCGATCTACGGGAAAACTTACCTGCCGCGAAAATTCAAAATTGTTGTCGCGGTTCCGCCGAGCAACGACGTCGACATCTTCGGCCACGACCTCGGGTTTATCGCCATCACCGACGCCGCCGGCAAACTCGTCGGTTTCAACCTCACCGTCGGCGGCGGCCTCGGCATGTCGCACAATCAAATCGAAACCTTTCCGCGAATCGCCGACGTCCTGGGCTTCTGCACGGTGCCACAGGCGGTCGAGGTGGCGGAAAAGATCATGACGGTACAGCGCGACTACGGCGACCGTACCGACCGCAAGCACGCCCGCCTCAAATACACCATCGAGGATCGGGGCCTCGCCTGGTTCCGCCACGAAGTCGAACAGCGACTGGGGTACCAGCTCGGTGCTCCGCGCGCGTTTCATTTCACCGACACCGGCGACCGCTACGGGTGGGTCGACAGCCACGACGGACGCTTGCATTTCACCCTCTTCATCCAGAGCGGACGAGTGAAGGACGACCCCCATTACCGACTGAAGTCGGCATTGCGTGAAATTGCCCTCGCGCACCAAGGCGATTTCCGGCTCACCGCGAACCAGAACCTGATCATCGCCAATGTCGCCGCCCCGGATCGTCCGTCGATCGAGGCGCTGTTGAAAAAAAACCGGCTGCACACGGCCAACGACGCCTCGGGCTTGAAGCTGAATGCGATGTCCTGTGTCGCCCTGCCCACCTGCGGCCTGGCCCTGGCGGAAAGCGAGCGCTACCTGCCGGAATTGGTCGGCTTGCTTGAAACGGAATTCGAGGCTGCGGGGTTGCGCCACGACGACGTGACGGTCCGCATCACCGGTTGCCCGAATGGCTGCGGTCGGCCCTATCTCGCGGAGATCGGCTTCGTCGGCAAGTCGCCGGGCAAATACAATATCTACCTCGGTGCGGCGTTCAATGGCTCCCGGCTCAACACGCTTTACCAAGCCAACGTGCCCGACACCGAGATCGTCGCCCTGCTCCGCCCCATCATCCAGCGTTACGCTTCCGAGCGGACCCAGGGGGAGCGCTTCGGCGACTTTTCGATTCGCACTGGTTACGTGAAGCCGACGGGCACACCACAGGATTTCCACGAGGCGAAGTCCGCCAAGGAAACGTCGGCGTGACGTGAGCCAGGACGGCGCGCAAATCAGGCGCACCCCGGATTTTCTGTCATTTAATTCAAAAAAGAGGGCGGACCGCCTACCCCTAAGCGGTCCGCCCATTGCTTTCTAACTTACCCCAATTCTCCACCGCTAAGCGGAGGAGAAAATCGAAGATCGTGCCCCTGGGAACGCCGAGGGCCGCAAAAGTTCCATCGGCAATCGCAAAATATTCTTTAACCCGAATCACGTCCCGACTGCGGTCGTTTCTTTTTCGGAATCGGCTCCACCCACAACCGCAGCAACAACTCCGCCAGGTTTTTCATGCTGGTCCGCTGCAATCCCTCGAGGCGCGCCGCCTCCTTGAACGGCGCCGCGACCGCGCTGCGCTCTTCGACGTATCGCCATAGCTCCGGCTCAAGCTTGGCGACTGCAACATGTTCATCACCCAGCGCTTTCATAACACTACGCAACTTTTCCTGCCAATAGTGTCTCTCATCCGGGTGCCTCTGCAGATAGTCAAACACCCGTTGTTCACACCGATTGAGGCTCATTCCCTTCAACCTGCGTCACGACCGATGAAAAACAACTGGAAACGCCGCGCCTACGGAGACGTTGCATTTGCCTGCCATCCGTAGCTAGGTTTCACTTCACACTAATCACTCAAACTCGTCCCGCCATGTTTCAAAAATTCACAGAGCAAATTCCCGCCGTAATCCTGACCGCACTGCTCGTCATCGGAGGCGCATTCTGGCTCCACCAAGAGACCGTCAAACAGTTGGGAATGCGGCAGCAAACGGAGCTCGCGCCACTGCGCGAGTCCAACGACGCACTGAAGGCCGCTTCGGAGGAAAACCGCAAGCAAATCGAGGCCACCAACAAATTGCTGCGCGATGCAATTTCCAAACGTGAAGCCGACATGTTCCGCACCGACGAGGAAATGCAGAAACTCAACACCGAGCGGATGAACGCCCTCGCTGAGGCGATTGCGAAAAAAGTGATGCCGTTTAATCCGATGCCAAAATCGGCGGAAGAGGCCGAGAAGCAGCAAAACGACCAGGTCGACAAGGTCTCCGGTCGGATGACCGAACGCATCCAGCCCATCCTCACCGAAATGGCCCGCGACCAAAATCTCACCCGCGAATCGATCGCCCAATACAGTCAGCGCATCTCGGATCAGGTCGGAAACGTCCTGACGGCCGAACTGGCGAAAAATCAGGTGCTCAACAACAACCTGCAGGCGACCCAGGCGACCGCGCAGGATGCGCTCAAGCTGTCGCACGAAGTCACCGCACTCTACCTGAGTTCATTCAAGGATCAGGGTATCATCACGCGCCTGCTCTCGTTGCCGGCCAGCGTGGTCAGGGACGCGGCCAGCCTGAGCATCGTCACCAGCAGCGACCGCAAGAAAGTCGAGGAGCAACTCGTCTCTAAAATGGGGGAGATTGAAAAGCGCCTCACCGAGCTTCAAGCCGCCGCCCCCAAGCCGCCCGCCGCCGCCGCTGCCGCGCCGGCGCCGGTGATCAGCACTCCGACGCGGCCCGCAGCCACGCCAGCAAAGTAAATACCGCCCTCGGGCGTGAACTTCCTTCCCAAACACGCGGGCGTTGCCCGCGTGTTTTTTGTTTTCAGGCGCCCGGGATCACCCCATCGCGCGCAGATTCTTTTCGGTTCAGGTCCGATCGCGTTCCGGACGGCCGGTGATCAACCCTGCGTCGAAGCCCCTGCGCCGCGCGGCGAGGAGGAGGCCCCGCACCGGCTCATGGGCGGGCGGTAGGCGCAGCCACCGGCAACCAACGCGATCCCCACGGCCACCGCTGCGACCTGGGCGCATCGACCACCCACCGGCCCAGGTGTCACGCAGGTCATCCTCAATTCGATCCCGTCAGGCCGGGCAACTCCGCGGTCAGCTTCGTCCCAAAAAACCACAGACGCTTCAGGGCCGGCAACGTCCGGAGGGTTGCCGCTCCGCTGTCGTCAACCGCCGTATCGGTGAGATTCAGCGCCTCGAGGTTTCGTAATCCCGTCAACCCCGTAAGCCCCCGCGAGGTGACCGCCGTCCGGGTGAGATCGAGCGAGCGGAGATTTTCCCAGCCGGCGAGCGCGGCCAGCCCCGCATCCGTCACCTTGGTCCGCGCGAGTTCGGCCTCGACGATGTACTTCGCCACCAACGCAAGTTTCCCGAGGGTGGCATCGTCGCAACGACCGGGGGCGCTGGCTGTGCGCAGAATCAACCCATCCGTCGGAACGATCGACCGGGCGATGAGCCGCACACCGAGCGACTGCTCGAGTGCTGTAATCTCGGCGGCGAGCGGCCGCCAGTCCGGTGCCTGCGGCACGTGGGCCGACTTGGCCCGGGCCAGGGCCGGCGCACCGGGAAAGTCTCCGACCACCTTCGACGCCGACGCCCCGTCGGCGATCCACAACTCGATGGTCTTGATTTCGTCAGGCGAGAGCGCGGGCTTGCCGTCGCTCGGCATCGCCTCGTCGTCGTCCCGGGGCAGCGTGATGCGGCGGAAGAGTTCACTGGCCTTCACTTCGCCCGGCTTGAGCACGCTGCCCGACTCCGCGCCCTTCAGCAGGAAGCTGAAAGAATCCAGCCGCAGCCCCGCCTTCTGTTTCTCCGCGCCATGACAGCCGACGCAGTGTCGATCGAGGATCGGGGCGACGCGGGCCTGATAAAATGGCGTCTCCGCGCAAGTCCGACCCGCTCCGGCGACGACCACCACGGCCGCGAAAAGCTTAAGCCAAGAGGCCATCGATGACATGGGACGGGAGCACGCCGGTAAGCTTTTGATCCAGACCCTGGGATTTGAACGACAGCTTGTTGTGGTCGATGCCAAAGAGATGGAGCATGGTCGCATGAAGGTCGCGAATGTGGACGGGGTCCCGCGCAATGTTGTAGGAGAAATCGTCGGTTTCGCCATAGGAGATGCCCGGCTTCACGCCGCCGCCCGCCATCCACATGCTGAAACAGCGCGGATGGTGATCCCGCCCATAGTTTTCGGGCGTCAGCGTGCCTTGCGAATAGCAGGTGCGGCCGAACTCGCCGCCCCAGATGACGAGGGTGTCATCGAGCAGCCCGCGGCGTTTCAGATCGGTGACAAGGGCATACGTCGGTTGATCCGAATCTTCGGCCATCAGGCGGATGTTCTTCGGGAGGTTGCTGTGCTGGTCCCAGCTCCGGAGAAAAATCTGGGTGAAACGCACGCCGCGCTCGGCGAGCCGCCGGGCCATCAGGCAATTGTACGCAAACGTGCCGGGCTCCTTCGCCTTCGGCCCGTAGAGGTCCCAGGTCGAAGTCGGCTCGTCGGACAGGTCGGCGAGTTCCGGGACCGAGGTCTGCATCCGGAAGGCCATCTCGTATTGCGAAATGCGCGCGTTGATTTCCGGATCGCCCACGCGTTCGAACAGCTGCCGGTTGAGATCGTTGACGCCGTCGATCATCGCGCGGCGCACCTCGCCGTCGATACCCTTGGGGTTGTTGAGGTGGAGCACCGGATCGTTGCCCGCGCGCAACGCGACCGCCGCGTGTTCCGGCGACAGGAAGCCGGAGGACCAGAGGCGGTTGGAGAGGGCCTGCACGTTGGTGCGGTGCGGCATCTTCGAGGTCATCACGACGAACGTCGGCAACTCGTCGTTGACCGCCCCCAGCCCGTACGAAAGCCAGGCGCCGAGCGACGGGCGCCCGGGGAACATGTTGCCCGTGGTGATCTGCAGGATCGCCGGCTCGTGGTTGATCGCCTCGGTGTGGAGGGATTTCATCACGCACAGTTCGTCGGCAATTTTTCCCGTGTAGGGGAAAAGCTCCGACACCCAGTGCCCCGCCTTTCCCTGCCGCGCGAATTTGTAAACACTCGGTGCGATCGGAAACCGCACCTGGCTCGCCGTCATGCCGGTGAGCACCTGGCCGCCGCGCACCGACTCCGGCAGGTCCGTGTCGAACATTTTGGCAAGCGCCGGCTTGTAGTCCCAGGTTTCAAACTGCGATGGCGACCCCGCCATGAAGAGGTAGATCGCCCGCTTGGCCTTCGGGGCGTGATGCGGCATCAGCCGCGGGCCGGTCGCGGCGCGCGCGAAAAGGTCGGGAGCGCCGCGGCCCAGCAGCGTGGCCAGGCCGGCCCAGCCGAGCGCCTTCACCCCACGACCGAGAAAATGACGCCGCGTCTCGAGGTCGAGCCACTCGCGCTTCAATCCGAGCGGCACCTGCGGGAGATCCCAGATCGTCGGGTGCTCGCCGCCGTGGTCGGAACAAAGCTGCTGGTCGTCGGAACGGGGTGGTGCCGGGGAGTACATGAGCATTCTTGGTTGGGCCATCATGGCCCGCGCCCCTGGGGCGCGGGCTATTTCGTCAGGAATTCATCCAGGTTGAGAAACTGGCTCGCCACCAGCGTCCATTGCGCAATCTCCGCCGGCGCCAGCGTTTCGTCCGGCTTGGACTCGCCGACGGCGAGCAGCGCCCGCACTTCGTCGGCACCCCCGGAAAATTTGTCGCCGAACTTCGCCGCGGCCTTCAGCAGAATCGCCGACTCCCGCGCTTCGAGCGGCCGGGCCAGCGTCATCCGCGCCAGGAAATCGAGCCGCTGCGCCGGAGCGGCCGCGGCCCTGACGGCGCGCTCGCCCAGCTTGCGCGCGGCCTCGATCCACTGCGGATCGTTCATCGTCACAAACGCCTGCAACGGCGTATTGGTGCGGGCGCGTTTCGTGCAGACCACCTCGCGCGAGGTGGCGTCAAACGTCTCCAGGCTGGCCGGCGCCGAGGCTCGCTTCCAAAAGGTGTACACACTGCGCCGATACAGGCCCTCGCCCTTGTCTGGCACGTAGTTCCGCGTGTTCGACTCCGGCATCGCCACCTCCTCCCAGATCCCCGGTGGTTGATACGGGCGCACCGAGGGACCGCCCAGCTTCTCGACCAGCAGGCCGGCGGACGCCAGCGCGCTGTCGCGCAGCATCTCGCCGTCCATCCGAAACCGTGGTCCGCGCGAGAGGAACTTGTTCACCGGATCCTTCGCCAGCCGCTCCACCGTGGCTGCGGCCGTTTGCCGGTACGTGGCCGAGGTGACCAGCCGGCGGTAGAACTTCTTCACGTCCCAGCCGCTTTCCCGAAACTCCACCGCCAGCCAGTCGAGCAATTCGGGATGCGAGGGCCGGTCGCCCATCACGCCGAAGTCGCCGGCGGTCTCCACCAACCCACGGCCAAACACTTCCTGCCACATGCGGTTCACCGCCACGCGCGCCATCAGCGGCTGTTCCGGCGCCACCAGCCACTCGGCCAGGCCGCGCCGATTGGCCGGCAGGCCCGTTTTCAGGCCCGGCAGAAAGTGCGGCAGGCCCGGCTCCACCCGCTGGAGCCGGGAAAAATAGTCGCCGCGCTTCAGGATATCGGCGTAGGCCGGAGTTGCCTTCTCCGCCGCGATCAACGTGGCGGTTCCATCCTTGGTGAGCGCGTCAAACGCGAGGTCGTGCGCCGTCACCGCCGCCGCCAGCGCCATCGTTTCGGCGTCTTTCTCTCCGAGAAAAAATCGATCGGCCACGACAAACTTTTCGTCCGCCGTCCACTTGGCCGCCTCGGGCCGCCGGGCGACGATCTCCCCCGCCAAATCCTCGAACGGCAACCGCGCCACTTCGTCGGGCGTGAGCAATCGCTTGTAGAAACGCACATCCTGAAAACGCGTCTCCCGCATCGGGAGGGTATCGTCCCGCCGGCCGAGGTGCATCGCCGCATCGGTACGAATCGATTCCCGCGGCCCGAGCGTATCCAGCTTCACCTCGGTCTCGGCGGGCTTGCCGTCGAGGTAGACCTTGACGCCCGCCGCCCGCCGGGAGCCGTCATAGGTGAAGAACACGTGCAGCCACTCGTCGCGCCCGATGGCACCGGGCCGCGTGGCCACCTGAATCCCGCGCTTCATCCCTGGTACCGCCGGAGCGGCTTTCTTCGCCGCCCGCTTCGGCGCGGGTCGATTCACGACCGCGTCGATCGGGTTCGCCCCGGCCGACGCTGCGGGCGCGCCGGACGCCACCTCGACGGTGCTGGGGTCCGGCACCAGGTTGATGAAGAGTTGCAGTCCCTCCTGATAGATGTCCCAACCCGCGCCGCCCTTTCGCTGCTCGTCACCCATCCGCGCGAGGAGCGAGCCGTTGCCCGTGCCGGTGCGCACGCCGCCACCCGGCTTGGCCCGCAACATGATCCAACCGCCGGTCGAAAATTTTTCGTTCGCCTCCACGTCGCCATGATCTCCGAGATTGATCCGGCTGAGAATATCCATGCGCATCGACGGCCACAGCCAGGAATTTTCGCCCCAGACCAACGGGTTGGTGTCGGCCTTGAACTCCGCGACTTTCGCGTTGGGCGCGCTGTTTTTGAGCACGTCGCCCTTCCCTTCGTCGAGTCGCAGATGCAACTCGAGACCCTCGTGCGGAACCGGTTTCGGCCGATGGCCGGCGTCGAGCCAGGCGGCGGTCAGCTCGCGCGCCCGCGCCCGCCGCGCCCCGAGTTTCACCTGCAGCTCCGCCCGCGCCTTCAGGACGAATTCGGCGCTCGCCGCGGTCTCCGGCTTGGGGAGCCGCAGCACCGGCGGGGGCTCGGCGATGTTCAGGTCCCACGGCTTCTCCACCGTATTGCTGAGATAGGCGGCGAGCCCGTAAAAATCGCGCTGCGTGATCGGATCGAATTTGTGATTGTGGCACGCCGCACAGCCGGTGGTCAGGCCGAGAAACGTGACGCCGAATGCCTCCACGCGATCGCGCGTCTGGTTGACGAAAACTTCCTCCGTGATCGTTCCGCCTTCGTTCGTCGTCAGGTTGCAGCGCATGAACCCCGTCGCCGCGAGTTCATCGAAGGTTCGCGCCGGCAGGAGGTCGCCGGCGAGCTGTTCGCGCACGAACGCATCGAAGGGCTTGTTGGCGTTGAACGCCCGAATCACGTAATCGCGGTACGGCCAGACCGCGCGGTAATTGTCGAAATGAATGCCATGCGTGTCGGCATACCGCACATAATCGAGCCAGTAGCGCGTGCGATGCTCGCCGAAGCGCCGGCTCGCGAGCAGGCGGTCGACCGCCTGCTCGTAGGCGTCGGGCGACTTGTCCGCCACGAACGTCTCCACCTCCTCCGGCGTCGGGATGATGCCGGTGAGATCGAGCGTGACGCGGCGAAGGAGCGAACGGCGGTCGGCCTCCGGGGATGGCGCGAGGCCCTCGCGATCGAGCCGCGCGAGGATGAAGGCGTCGATCGGGTTGGGGTGAGCCGCCGGCGGTGAATTTTTCGCCCGCGTTGGCCGAGTACCTTTTACGGGCGACTGATTGCGGTTTGCCGACTTGCCGTTCGCCGGCACCGCCGGTCGCACGGGCGCGATGAACGCCCAGTGCTCTTCATACTCCGCCCCCTCGGCGACCCAGCGGCGCAGGGTCGCAATCTGATCCGGCTTCAGCGTTTTGTGCGCCTCCGGCGGCGGCATGAATTTCTTCTCATCCTTCGACTCGATGCGCTGCACGAGCGGGCTGTCGTCGGGCTTCCCCGGGACGATCGCCGGGCCGCCGTCCTTGCGCCGGGCCGTCGCGTGCTCGAGACGATCAAGCCGCAGGTCGGCCTTGCGTGACCCCGGGTCGGTACCGTGGCACGCGTAACAATTGTCCGCGAGGATCGGCTGGATGTGTTCGTTGAAGGAGAGCTTCTGCGCCGCCGGCGGCGCGGCCCCGGCCTTTTTTCCGGCTGGCGTTACCTGCGCAAACAGGACGGCGAGGGACGCGGCGGAGAGACCAAGAAACAGGGTGCGGCGAATCATGGGGTGGGAAGGGCGTCGAGAGTGAAGACAAACTCCGGAAGAATTCAACCCCCCCGACCGAGATTAATCCTCCAGCGCGCCGCGCTGCCTTGGCTGCATCAATTCAGTTCGGACCCACGAATGGACACGGCTGCTTCACGAGTTCCTTGCCGCCGATCTTTGGCACCGCGCCTTCCCGGGCGGCAGGCTGCGCCTCCGTGGCAAATTGCTTCTTGTCGAGTGCCTCGGCGCCGGAGCTTTCGCCGATCGAAAACGGAGCGAGGACGAGCCAGTCGCAAAAAAACCTTCGGGGTCGGGTTTGCCGTTTTGCGCGGCGGCGGGGTGCGGAGTTCTTCGCGCTTCAGATTGACCGCGACGAGACTGACGTAATAGGCGCTCACGCCGCCAAACACAGCCGCCGGACACAGGCGGTCAACCGAAGTGTGGCGGCCCGAGGGGGCGGCGGCGTTCATGCCGTCGAGGTGGAGCCCGATGTCGTCATCGGGCTGGTCTTGACGGCGCACGTTTTAAGAACCCGATGAGGACATCGGGTGCCACCTCTCAGTGTTTTCGTCTCCAGTGGAAGCACGCACTTCGGCTGAATCGATCCGGCTATGCTGCCGGCGCGTTTGGTCCGGGATCCCTATTTCTTCTTTCCGGCTTTTCCGCGCTTCAGCGCCGCGCCGATAAACGCCGCGAAGAGCGGATGCGCCTGGTTCGGTTTCGACTGGAACTCCGGATGCGCCTGCGTGGCGAGGAACCACGGGTGTCCTTTCAGTTCGACCACCTCGACCAGATTCCGGCGCGGATTGATGCCGCTCACGATCAGACCGGCGCGCTGCATCTGGCCGACATAGGCGTTGTTCACCTCGTAGCGATGGCGGTGCCGCTCGCGCACGCTGTCGGCCCCGTAGGCTTTGTGCGCGAGCGTGCCGGGCGTGAGCGCGCACTCGTAGCTGCCGAGCCGCATGGTCGCGCCCTTGTCGATGATCTTTTTCTGCTCCTCCATCAGGTTGATGACCGGATGAGGTGACTTGGCATCAAATTCGGTGCTGTTGGCGCCCTTGAGTTTCAGCACATTCCGCGCGAACTCGATCACCGCGATCTGCAGGCCGAGGCAAAGGCCGTAATAGGGCACCTTGTTTTCCCGCGCATACTTTGCCGCGGTAATCTTGCCATCGGTGCCGCGGTCGCCAAAGCCGCCGGGCACCAAAATGCCATCGAGCCCGCGCAGGTGGCTGAGGCCGTTTTTCTTCTCGAGTTCCTCGGCATCGATCCGCCGGATGTTCACCTGGCAGTGGTGGGCGATGCCCGCGTGGGTGATCGATTCGTATACCGACTTGTAGGCATCCTGGAGCTCGATGTATTTGCCGACGACACCGATCGTCACCTCATGACGCGGGTTCAGGATGCGCCGGACGATCTCCTCCCAGATGTTTTTTTCCGGCGGGGGATTCTTCAGCCCGAACAAATCGAGCACCAGCTGGTCGAGATTCTCCCGCTGCAACGCGAGCGGCAGCTCATAAATCGAGTGATCGACATCGCGACACTCGACCACCGCCTTCACCGGCACGTTGCAAAACATCGACAGCTTGTCGCGCAGATCGTGATCCAGCGGGTGGTCCGTGCGGCACACG
>SXGU01068635.1_pt1 | contig 31780 bp, 37 predicted proteins | sample 3174531 | NCBI WGS metagenome assembly SXGU01 (sample SAMN11356863, study PRJNA531348) | freshwater metagenome | isolation source: freshwater sample F1-140 | place: China: Fuxian Lake, Yuxi | collected 2017-12-25 | reverse complement strand
TGATGGTAAGCCGGTCGATCGTATCATCCCCGACTTCGCCAAGGCCGGCGCCACCTACATCACATTCCATCCGGAAGCCTCCGAGCACATTGATCGCACCATCGGTCTGATTAAGGAAAGCGGCTGTAAGGCCGGCTTGGTGTTTAATCCGGCCACTCCGCTGGACATTCTGGAATACACCCTGCCCAAGCTCGACATGGTGTTGCTGATGTCGGTCAACCCCGGCTTTGGCGGTCAGAAGTTTATCCCTTATGTGTTGGAAAAAGCGAAGAAGGTCCGCGCGATGATCAATGCTGGTGGTCATGCCTGCCGTCTAGAGATTGATGGTGGCGTGGGCCCGGCCAATATCGCCGAGGTGGCGCGTTCGGGTGTCGATACCTTTGTTGCCGGCTCGGCCATCTTCGGTGCCCGCAAGGACACGGATGCACACCACTATGACAGCATCGTGGCTGCCATGCGCGCCGAGTTGAGCAAAGTCTGATGAATTTTCCCCTCGCGGTTCGTGCCGTCATGATCGATCTTGACGGCACATTGCTCGACACCGCGCCGGATCTGGCCGATGCCGCTCACGCCATGCTGCAGGAGTTGGGGCTGCCAGTGCTGGATCTGGATGAGATCAAGACCTATATTGGCAATGGCGTGTCGCGTCTTGTCAAGCGCTGCCTGACCCGCGACCTTCACACTGAGCCAGAGCCCGAGCTGGGTGCGCGGGCGCTGGCGATCTATCAGAAGCATTACGGCGCGCATGTGTCGCGCAAGAGTCGGCCGTTTCCGGGTGTGGTGGAAGGTTTGCAAAAGTTGCAACATCAGGGTTTCAAGCTTGCCTGTGTGACTAACAAGGCCGAGCAGTTCACCCTGCCGCTGTTGCGTGATACCGGGTTGCTGTCGTATTTCGATATTGTGGTGTCCGGCGATTCACTGCCCAAGAAAAAACCTGATCCCTTGCCGTTGTTGCATGCCGCCCAGGCGTTTGGCGTAGAACCCGCTGAGTTACTGCTGATTGGTGACTCGCTTAATGATACTCAGGCTGCGCGTGCGGCCGGTTGCCCGGTGTTTTGCGTGCCGTATGGTTATAACCGAGGTCGGCCAGTGGATGAACTGGATCTGGATGCCGTGGTGCCTAGTCTAGTGGCAGCAGCGGAGATGCTGACCAGAAAATAGCACGCTGAATGTTCAACGAAGAAAAATTCAACCAATTGGCTCGCGAGGGCTATAGCCGTATCCCGGTGGTGCGACGCTTGCCGTCCGACCTTGATACGCCGCTTTCGTTGTACTTAAAACTTGGTAACAAACCGTATTCCTATCTGCTTGAATCCGTAGTGGGTGGGGAGCGTTTTGGGCGCTATTCCTTCATTGGTCTACCGGCGCGTACGGTGTTGCGGGTGCATGGTCATTTCGTCAGTGTCGAGACGGATGGTGTGGCAGTGGAGCAGACCAGCGCGGTCGATCCGCTGGCCTTTATTGAAGGCTACATGGCCCGTTTCAAGGTGGCATCCGTGCCCGGACTGCCGCGCTTTCCGGGTGGTTTGTCGGGCTACTTCGGCTACGACACGGTACGCTATATTGAGAAGAAACTGGCGCAGGCGAGTAAGCCTGATGCCATCGGCACGCCTGATATCCTGCTATTGTTGTCCGACGAGCTGGCCGTGATCGACAACTTGTCCGGTCAGTTGACTCTGATTGTCTATGCTGATCCGATGGAGCCGGATGCTTGGCTGAATGCCCAGGCGCGCCTCAATGACTTGGCCGCGCAACTGAACAAGCCCGCCCATGCCCCCGCGCCGGTGCGTGGTGAGGCACATGATGCGGTGTCCGAGTTTGGTGAGGCGAGTTTCAAGGCGGCAGTGGATCGTGCCAAGCGTTACATCCTCGACGGCGACATCATGCAGGTGGTGCTTTCACAGCGCATGAGTCGGCCGTTTCATGGCCATCCGCTGTCGCTGTACCGCAGCCTGCGCAGCCTTAATCCCTCACCCTATATGTTCTATTACGATATGGGCGGTTTTCAGATTGTCGGTTCCAGCCCGGAGATTCTGGTGCGACTGGAGGAAGACGAGGGAGGGAGCAAGTGTGTTACCGTGCGCCCCATCGCGGGCACGCGTCCGCGTGGCATCACTCGTGAAGACGATATTCGTCTGGAACAAGAACTTCTGGCCGACCCTAAGGAACGCGCTGAGCATGTTCAGTTGATGGACTTGGGGCGTAACGACACGGGTCGCGTGGCCGAGGTGGGTTCCGTGCATGTTACCGAAAATATGTCGGTTGAGCGCTACTCGCATGTCATGCACATCGTCTCCAATGTTGAAGGCCGCTTGAAGGCGGGTCTCAATGCTATGGCCGTGCTGCGCGCTACCTTCCCCGCCGGAACCGTCTCTGGTGCGCCCAAGATTCGGGCGATGGAGATCATTGATCAACTAGAACCCACGAAACGCGGCATCTACGCCGGTGCGGTAGGTTATCTGGGTTTTAACGGTGATATGGATGTCGCCATTGCCATCCGCACGGCCATCATCAAGGACAACACACTGTATGTTCAGGCCGGTGCCGGCATTGTTGCCGACTCTGTACCCGAAAACGAATGGCAGGAAACCCGTAACAAGGCTCGGGCCGTGGTGCGCGCTGCGGAACTGGCGCTGACGAGTGAGGCGGGCGTATGAAGCTCTTGATGCTCGACAACTACGAGTCCTTTACCTACAACCTTGTGCAGTATTTTGGTGAGCTCGGCTGTGAGGTTGAGGTGGTGCGTAACGACGAGGTGACGGTCAATGAGGTGATCGCCCGTGCGCCGGATCGCGTGGTGATCTCGCCGGGGCCGTGTACGCCCAACGAGGCGGGCATTTCGGTGCCGCTGATTCGCGCGCTGGCTGGAAAGATTCCGCTCTTGGGCGTATGCCTGGGGCATCAGAGCATCGGCCAGGCGTTTGGTGGGCACATCGTCCATGCCAAACAACTGATGCACGGCAAGACCTCGCCGATTCAGCATCACAACATGGGTGTGTTCCGTGGTCTACCCAACCCATTCACGGCGACACGCTACCACTCGCTGGTGATTGAGAAGGAAACCTTGCCGGAGTGTCTGGAAATCACTGCCTGGACGGCCGATGGCGAGATCATGGGCGTACGCCACAAGACCTTGGCCGTAGAGGGGGTTCAGTTTCATCCCGAGTCCATCTTGACTGAACACGGTCATGATCTGTTGCGTAACTTTCTGGAGCAAACGAGATGACAAAAACCATGAACTATCCGGCTTTGTTGTCTAAATTGATCGCTCGAGCCGATTTGTCACGCGAGGAGATGCTCGACTTGATGCGTGCCATCATGACCGGGGAATTGACCCCGGCGCAGATCGCCGGTGCCGTAGTGGCCCTGCGTTGCAAGGGCGAGACGGTGACTGAACTGGCCGCCGCAGCGACTGTTATGCGTGAACTTTCTACCAAGGTTCCGCTTGCTGCGACAGAGAATTTGGTCGATACCTGTGGCACTGGCGGTGATGGTGCACACACCTTTAACGTATCGACGGCGGCGGCCTTTGTCGCTGCGGCGGCCGGTGCAAAGGTGGCTAAACACGGCGGCCGCTCGGTGTCATCCAAATCGGGTAGTGCCGATGTGTTGGAGGCGCTGGGCGTTAATGTCAACCTGTCGCCCGAGGCCGTGGCGCAGGCAGTGCGCGAGATTGGTGTCGGTTTTATGTTTGCGCCCAATCATCACAGTGCCATGAAACACGCCGCGCCGGTGCGTCGCGAATTGGGTGTGCGTACCCTATTTAATCTACTTGGCCCAATGACCAACCCGGCCGGTGCGCCGAATCAGGTATTAGGCGTGTTTGACCGTACTTATACGCGTTTGCTGGCTGAGGTGTTGCGTGAGCTGGGCAGCCATCATGTACTGGTCGTCCATGCAGATGATGGGTTAGATGAGATCAGCCTGGGCGCTGCGACTTATGTGGCCGAATTGAAGAACGGCCAGATTAGTGAGTACACCCTAAATCCTGAGGATTTTGGCCTGGCACGCATTGCGTCCGAAAAACTGGGGGTGAACAGCGTTGAAGAATCGAGGGCCATGTTGTTGGCGGCGCTAGACAACCAACCTGGTCCGGCGCGCGATATCGTGGCCCTTAACGCGGGCGCAGCCGTATATGTTAGTGGGAGGACGGGCAGTTTGGCTGAAGGCGTGCTGGCTGCACAAACGGTCCTCGCCAGTGGCGCGGCGCGTAGCACGCTGGATGCGCTGGCGGCTCGTCAGGGTTGAACTACAATGGATCTTGATGCGGCGTGGCCGTTCAAGGTCGTATGGCTGGCGCCCCCGACACGAATCGAACGTGTGACCCTCCCCTTAGGAGGGGGATGCTCTATCCACTGAGCTACGGAGGCAGGATGCGCATTTTAGCCTAGCGGTCGTGGTAATCGTGATTTTTGGAGTGATTTCATGAAGTATCTGACAGAAGAAGAACGGGGTCGCGTAGGCGCTGCGTTGCGGGCGCGTCGTGCGGCCTTGCTGGATGAGATTCTTGCCGCTGAGGCGGCTGCGGGTGAGACGCAGTTTTCCACCTTGCTGGGGAAACATGGCGGTGATAGTTCAGATGAGGCGCTGGCGGTGACGCTGGGTGATCTCGCGGCAGCACGCCTGGATCTGGAGCTAAAGGAGTTGCATGAACTGGAGTCTGGCCTCCAGCGTTTGGAGGATGCGGAATTCGGTCTCTGTGAGGATTGCGGTGTGGGGATTCCAGTAGCCCGATTGGTGATCAATCCGGGTGCCCGGCGTTGCATTGTATGCCAGGAGAGGTTTGAGCGCACACACGGTGCCCATGCACATTAAGGGCTCCGGAGGGCCGATTCACCGCATGGCCTTGGCGCAGTTCAACCCCTTGGTGGGTGACTTGGCGGGTAATGCCGGACAGATCTTGGCTCAGGCGCGAATGGCGGTTTCGGCGGGTGTGAGTTTGTTGCTGACACCCGAGCTGGCGCTGTGTGGGTATCCGCCTGAAGATTTAGCCTTGCGTGAGGATTTTTATGCTGAAAACGCCCGCTGCCTGATGGGGTTGGCGGTTGATTTGCCACCGGATATTACTGTAGTGGTAGGTTACCCAGAATCGATGGGAGGTCGTCATTACAACAGTGCAGCCGTGTTGCGTGGTGGCGCCATTGTGGCGAATTATCGCAAACAGCGTCTGCCCAACTATGCCGTGTTTGACGAGATGCGTACTTTCGAGGCTGGTGATGTGGCTACGGTCTTTGACTGGGCTGGCCTGTCCTGTGGCTTGTTGATTTGCGAAGACGGATGGGCGAGCGGGCCGGCTGCGAAGGCGCGGGCCGCTGGGGCCGAGGTCCTGTTGGTGCTGAATGCCTCGCCCTTTCATCTTTCAAAGCAGGACGAACGCTATGCCGTGGCGCGGGCTCGCGTGGTGGAAACAGGCTTGCCGCTGGTGTATCTAAATATGGTCGGCGGTCAGGATGAGCTGGTGATGGACGGGGCCTCGTTCGCCCTTGATACGCAGGGTATGGTGACGGCTCAGGGGCCAACCTTTGATTCCGATCTGATGTACCTGGATTGGGATGGTGAGACCTTTCATGGGGCTTTCGTTGCTCCTGTCGATGAGACTGCGCAGATCTATCAGGCTCTGGTTCTGGGGGTGCGTGATTACATTACGAAGAATGGTTTCAAGGGGGCGTTGCTGGGTCTCTCGGGTGGTATCGATTCGGCCCTGACTCTGTGTGTAGCGGTGGATGCCCTGGGGGCCGATCAGGTGCATGCGGTGATGATGCCGTCTGAGTACACGGCGGACATAAGCCTGGAGGATGCCGAGACGCTGGCGCGTAACCTCGGGGTCCGCTACAGCGTGTTGCCAATCAAACCGTTATACGCAGGCTTCATGGCCACCCTGGCGGAGGCCTTTGTCGGTCGCCAGGTAGATACGACCGAGGAAAATATCCAGGCACGGGTGCGCGGAATGTTGCTTATGGCCTTGTCGAACAAGTTTGGCCAGATCGTGCTTACCACTGGCAACAAGAGTGAGATGGCGACTGGCTACGCGACATTGTATGGCGACATGGCTGGGGGTCTGGCGGTGTTGAAGGATGTAACCAAAACGCGTGTTTGGGCCTTGTCGCGTTACCGCAATACACGCTCGCCAGCCTGTTCACCCGTTATCCCGGAACGCATCATTATCCGGCCACCCTCGGCCGAGTTACGCCCCGATCAATGCGACCAGGATAGCTTGCCGCCCTATGCCATTCTTGACGACATTTTGGAGCGTTACATGGAGGCGCAGCAGTCGCCTGGCGAGATTGTGATTGCCGGTCACAGCCGAGCCGATGTGGAGCGGGTTGTGCGTCTCATTGATTCTAGCGAATACAAACGGCGTCAGACGCCGCCCGGAATTCGTATTACGCAGCGAGGTTTTGGCCGCGATCGGCGTTATCCTATTACCAACCGTTACCGGGCCCCGTTCTGAAACCGTTTATCCAGAGGACAGCATGAAGAAAATTGAAGCCATCATCAAGCCATTCAAACTTGACGAAGTGCGTGAGGCCTTGTCAGCGCTCAACATCACCGGGATCACGGTTACCGAGGTCAAGGGTTTTGGTCGTCAGATAGGCCATACCGAGTTGTACCGGGGGGCCGAATATGTGGTTGATTTTCTACCCAAGGTGAAGATTGAGCTGGTGGTATCCGAGGGGTTGCTCGATCAAGCGATAGAAACGATTATCAACGCCGCCCGCACTGGCAAGATCGGTGACGGCAAGATCTTCGTCACCGCTGTCGAGCGCGTTGTGCGTATCCGTACCGGTGAAACCAACGAGGCAGCAATTTAGTTGGACATCACGGGCTGGTGTGATGAATGCCGTTATGCCGAGATTATGTTGAGCGTTAAGAGTCTGATACCGGGATCAGGGAGTGGGCGGTAACTTTTTGCCGGGATTGAGTATTCCGGCAGGGTCAAACTGGGCCTTGATCTGACGCATTAGGGCTAGGGTGTTGGGCTCGATCTCCAGCGGTAGGAAGTGCCGCTTTTCACTGCCGATGCCGTGTTCGCCGGACAGGCTGCCGTGCATGGCCAATACGGTTTCGACCAATTCACACCGGCAGGCCGCTGCGCGAGCCATCTCGTCGGTGTTGTCTGCGTGTACCATCAGGTTGACATGCAGATTGCCATTGCCAGCGTGGCCGAAGGCGACTAGCGGTACTGCCCAGCGGTGACCCAGACGGTCGATGGCATCGACCAGATCGGCGAGCTGCGAGACGGGCACTACGACATCTTCATTGATCTTGCGCGGGGCAATGCGCTTGACGGCGTGTGACAGCGATTTTCGGGCGGTCCACAGATGCTGGATTTCATCTTTTGAAAAGCCGCTTTGGCTTTCGATTAATCCTGGGCCTTCAAGGGCACGGACCAGTGAAGTCAACTGGTCGGGCAGGGTGTGGGTATCGCCATCGGCCTCTACCATCAGAACGGCCTGGGTGCCAGCGGGTAGATCCTGGACATCGCCATAGGCGTGCAGGGCATCAATGGAACGGGCATCCATGAACTCCAGGGCGCAGGGCACGATGGGCTGACGCATGACGCGGATCACTGCCTCGCAGGCTGCTCGGGTGCTGGTGTAACACAGGCGCAAGGTAGCGACGGCCTCGGGCGCAGGGATCAGTTTCAGGGTGGCCTCGGTGATTAGGGCCAGGGTGCCTTCCGAGCCAATCAATAGTCGGGTGAGGTCGTAGCCGGTAGCATATTTGCTGGTGCGGCTGCCGGTGCGAATCTCGCGGCCATCGCCGGTGATGGCGCGTAGCCCCAGGATATGGTCGCGGGTGGCACCGTACTTGACGCAGCGCGGCCCGGCGGCGTTCATCGCCAGGTTGCCGCCGATCCTGCAATAGGCACCGGAGCCGGGATCGGGCGCGTACATGAGACCGGCGCTGCGCGCGAGTCGATCTACTTCGTCGGTGATGATTCCGGCTTCGACCACCATCAAGCGGTTGTCTGGGTCAAATTCCAGGACTCGCGTCATGCACTCAAAACTGACCACGAGGCTGTCGGGGGCAGGTAGGGCGCCACCGACATTACCAGAGCCGGCGCCGCGCGGGGTCAGCGCGATGCTATTCGTGTATGCCCAGCGTACCAGGAGGAGCACTTCGTCATGAGAGCGTGGAAAGCAGACCGCTTGCGGGATGCACTGATGTGGCGTTTCGTCGCTGGCGTAGAGGTTTCGTGTGGCCAGGTCCGTAAAAATGCGCTCGGGGCCGAGCGTCGTTTCCAGGTTGGCAAGGGAAGTAGAGAGGTCAGGCATCAGCCGAGGGTCATTTCCTGGAATTCGGCGACCTTGAGCAGGGCGTCGGAATCCGGGAAGCGGGCGTGAATCTGTTGCAGGGCAAGGTCATAGTGCAGCGGGTCGAAGCGGCTTTGGGCTTGTTCGTGCATGACATGGCGCAGGGCTTGGGTCATGACCTTGTCAAGTGAGACCAAACGGCGGGCGCTAATGAGACCGGTATCGCAATTGACCAGGAAGAGACGCAGGCGGGCGCGCTCTCCGGTCGGTTCCTGTGGTAGCTCGCGTTGGCTTTCGGGGTTGCGCTGGACATGAAAGCTGACATCCGACCACTCGCAGATACCGTCGATACGGTAGAGCAACACGGCCAGGGCCGCATCGCTATAGAGGGCGATCTCGATGGGTTGGAGGCGGAACCCATTGATTTCGTGGGCTGTAGGTTGGGGCCAGAATAAGGTCAGTTCGTGGGCGCCCTGGTTGTACAGGTAGCGGGCACCTTCGTCATAGCGGTTGTATTCGGTCGAATACGGGGTGCCCACCCGGCGCGGGTCGGCCTCAATATCTGGCCGGGGGAAAGTATGCAAATGGGTCATTGTTCTTCGGGCAACAGGCTGGCCATCATGGCGATCATTTCGGCGTCAAAGTCGAATCCCATCTTATCGCCAGGATTCAGGGCAATTCCCATGTCCTTGGCCATGCGGCGCAGGACCCAGGCGAATTCGGTCAGAAGGCCTCCACTGTAGCCTGGAAACTGGGTCAGAAAGGCCTTGGCACGCTCGGGGGCTGTGAACAGAATCATGACCTTTTGATCTTCTTCAACCTTGACGATCAGGGGTTCGGCTCGGGTGGATGTCTGAAAACCAGCGATCTTGTGTTTTTCGTCTTTGACGGGCATGAAAACTTGTAGATCGAGCAGGCGGGTGACAAAGGCCTCGGGGCTTACCTCGCCAGAATGGACGGCGGTGAGCAGGATTTCAAGTTCGTTGCGGGGAGTTTGGGTCATGTCGGGGTCCAAATACACTATGTGACAAGGATAGCATTGGCATGTCTCGAATGGGGTAGATTGGCAGGGTGGCGCCTGACCGGTGTCAGGCACGCTATTATCTTGCGTATGAAAAACGGACGAACAGAAACTTGGCGCTTGGGTGTCGATCTGGGAGGCACCAAGATTGAACTGATTGCGTTAGATCATCAGGGCACTGAACACTGGCGGCAACGGGTTGCTACCCCGCAGGGCGACTATGCCGGGACGATCGAGGCCATCGTGGGGTTGGTTCTTGCGGCTGAAACGGCGCTGGGTGGGCGAGGTCGGGTTGGAGTTGGCACGCCAGGGGCAATATCCCCGACGACCGGGCGATTGCGTAACTCCAACTCAACCTGTCTGAATGGACAGCCTTTGCGCGAGGACATCGAGGCCCGTCTGCAAAGGCCGGTGCAGATCGCCAACGACGCCAACTGTTTTGTGTTGTCTGAGGCAACTGATGGGGCTGCGGCCGGGGCCGAGTGTGTATTTGGGGTGATTCTGGGGACCGGGGTCGGCGGTGGCATTGCGGTGCGCGGGCAGGTGTTGAATGGCCCCAATGCCATTGCCGGCGAGTGGGGTCACAATCCACTCCCTTGGTCTAATGTCGACGAGAATCCAGGACCCGCGTGTTATTGCGGTAAGGCCGGTTGCATCGAAACCTGGCTATCGGGACCCGGTCTCGCTGCTGATCACCAGCGTGCTACGGGTTTTTCTTTGAGTGTTGAGATTCTCGTCGAAAGGATGAAGGCGGGAGATGTGGCCTGCACCGCTACTTTGACGCGTCACGCCGATCGTTTGGCGCGTAGCCTGGCCCATGTGATCAATATTATTGATCCTGATTGCATTGTTCTTGGTGGTGGGGTGTCGAATCTTGCGCACCTCTATGAGTGGGTGCCAACGCTATGGGAACAGTATGTTTTTTCAGACTGTGTGCGTACGCGATTGATTCCACCGAAATATGGGGATAGCAGTGGGGTGCGTGGTGCGGCTTGGCTTTGATGGTGCGCATAATATTTTTTGATTTTGTAATGCGCTTAATAGATTCTAATATCGCGTATAGATTTTTTGTGCGGGGTTACTATGTCTTTTATAACGAAGCGCGCGTGGTTCTGGGTTTTGTCAGGATGGTTGTCGGTCGGGGCCGTAATGGCCGGAACGGCAGACCACAGTAAATTCGAACAGTTGAAAAAACCGTTCAAGTCGGGTCCTGAGGTCACCAAGGCCTGTTTGGCCTGTCATACCGAGGCCTCCACTCAGGTCATGCATACCAGTCACTGGACTTGGGAGTACACCAACCCTGCCAATGGCCAGCGACTTGGCAAGAAGACCGTGTTGAACAATTTCTGTATTGCTACGACTCCAAATCTGGCCTTTTGTACCTCATGCCATGCGGGTTATGGCTGGGATTCAGCCAATTTTGACTTCAGCAAGCAAGACAATGTTGATTGTCTGGTTTGTCACGATACAACGGGTAAATATCGCAAGGCGCCCGGCAAGGCAGGGCACCCGGCCTATCAGGATATGGAGTTTCCAAAAGGCTCGGGCAAGATGATCAAAGCGGTGGATCTGAATGTAGTCGCCCAAAAAGTTGGCAAGAGTAGTCGCGATAATTGTGGTGCTTGCCACTTTAGCGGTGGTGGCGGCGACGGCGTCAAGCACGGAGATATGGACAGTTCGCTGGCGGCGCCCGAGCCCCATGTGGATGTCCACATGGATGCGGCTGGGCTGGATTTCACTTGCGCGACCTGTCATAAGACCAGCGGTCACAAAGTGGCGGGGAGTCGCTACGCCCCCATGGCGATGGACAAGGAGAAGCATATTCGAGGGAGGGCGGACGCTAATCCGGCCACTTGCCAGTCCTGTCACAACAGCCGGCCACACAAGAATGCGCGGCTTAACACCCACGCCAACAAGATTGCCTGCCAAACCTGCCATATCCCGACCGTTGCCCGTGGTGGTGTTGCAACAAAAATGTCATGGGATTGGTCGACGGCTGGCAAGTTGAGTCCAGAAGGGAAGCCTATCACGAAGAAAGATGCACACGGTCATGTGATCTACGACTCGCGTAAGGGAGATTTCGTAGTGGGTGAGAATATTGTCCCTGAATACATTTGGTTCAATGGCCAGGTGAAATACACACTGCTCGGCGACAAGGTGGTCAAGGGAGAGAAACCGACTCAGATCAATCGTTTTGAGGGTTCCCATACGGACGGAAAGTCGATGATCTGGCCGGTCAAGATCTTCCGTGGCAAGCAGCCTTACGATCCGATCAACCAGACCCTCTTGGTACCCCATACGGCGGGCGATCGCGGCACGGGTTTCTGGGACAACTTTGACTGGAGCAAGGCGTTAACGGCTGGGATGCAGGCTACTGGCGCGCCATATTCGGGTAAATATGAGTTCATCAGTACCGAGATGTCCTGGCCGATTACGCACATGGTGGCACCGAAGAAAGATGCGTTGACCTGTGCGCAATGTCACCAGCCGCAAACCGGGGTGGGGCGTCTGGACAAGGTGGAAGGCATCTACATGCCGGGTCGCCGTGCCAATCCCTGGCTGGACTTGCTTGGGTGGCTCGCAGCAGCTGCCACCCTAATGGGCGTTCTGATTCACGGTGCCATTCGAATTTATGTGGCGCGTAAGAACCCCGCTGCCGGGCATCATTAAGGAGTCAAAAATGGGCGAAAAGATTTATGTATTCAAGCGGTTCGAGCGTTTCTGGCACTGGTCTCAGGCCCTGCTCATCATCACCATGCTAGTGACGGGGTTTGAGGTTCACGGGAGCTATACGCTTGTAGGTTTTGCGGACGCGGTGGATGTCCATACGATAGCGGCGTGGACCTTAGTGGGTTTATGGACATTTGCCATTTTCTGGCACTTCACAACGGGCGAATGGAAGCAATATATCCCGACGCTGCAAAAGGTTGACGCGATGGCCAAGTACTATGCAATTGGTATTTTCAAAAATGCCCCGCACCCGTTCAAGGCCACGCAACTCAAGAAGCACAACCCACTGCAACGCCTGGCATATCTATGGGTCCTGCTTATGGTTGGCCCGATGCTCTGGGTCAGTGGTTGGTTTTACCTGTTCTATGACCAGTGGATTGTCTGGGGCTGGGATGCCTATCTCAGTCTGGAGTGGGTAGCCTTCTTACATGCGGCGGCGGCCTTCATGATGCTCATTTTCCTGATTGCCCATGTCTACCTGACCACGGCGGGTCATACCCCCACGGCCCATATCAAGGCCATGATCACCGGTTGGGAAGAAGTGGATTAAGCACTTGGACCAAACTACAACGTTCAATTAAATATTTAGTGTAAAACAGTGTTTAACCTTTATAGGAGTTAAATCATGAAGATGCGTTCGATATTGATGGTGGGTTCTCTGGTCTCTGTGACCTTGTTTCCTGCGCTGGCCCAGGCTGATGCGGATTGGAAGCGGGGTCGTGTCTATTACCGGATGGTGTGCACCCAGTGTCACACCGAGAAAGCGGGTGGGGCTATTTCTCCGAGCGTGAAATCCAAGGCTGAATGGACGGCTTATTTTCAGGCCGACAAGCATGCTAAGGGTAAGGATGCGGTGAAGTTTTATTTCAGCAGCAAGTTCCGCGACAGCATCAAGGCCACCAATAAGGCTGCGGCAAAGTTTTCAGATGTGCCTGAGGCCGACTTGGCCGAGGATGTTAAGGAATTTTTGCAGAAAGGGGCCAAGGACGGTGATGCCCCGGCACGCTGCAGTTAACACGCGTTGCATTTTTCTCTGAGGAGAGATGTTATATGGGTGATAGAGCTTGGGTGCGTGGGCTGCGTGAGGATTTTCAACAAGTTCTGGTAGAACCTTGGTCGCCCTATATCGGGGCTATTCTCATGGTGCTAGTTGTGCTTGGTCTTATGATGGCGGGCCTGTTCTGGGGCATCTTCGGTGGGATGAAGCTGTTCGGGGATTGGTTCAATAATCTCATTGGGCTTGGTCCGTTGCTGGGCATCAAGCCAGAACTGGATACGCCGCTGATGCACCGCATGGCCCTGATGAACATGACCTTGGTGTTGGGAGCCTTCACGGCTGCCATGATCTCGCGTCAATTTGCCATTCATCGTCCGCCGCCTCTGGAGTATGTATGGGCGGCCTTGGGTGGGACGGCCATGGGGTTGGGTGCGGCCCTGGCGGGGGGGTGTACGACGGGGGGGTTTTTTACTCCACTCGTACATGCCTCGCCAGCTGGCTGGGCCATGTGGTTTGGTTTGCTACTGGGTGCGGCCATAGGATTGAAGGCCTTGCTCTGGACCTTGGAAAATATCGAATGGGGGATGTCTGCCCCACGCCCAATGCCGTTCTCTGCTTCCGTCCTACGGTTCATGCCTTGGGCCGCGCTACTCCTGCTGGCCTTGTTGTTGGCCTGGACGGTGAATTGGTACGATAGCTCGGACGAGAAACTGCGTGGTCGCGCCATCCTGATCCCGGCGGGTTTCGCCCTGGGTTTCATCATGCACCGCTCCCGTCTTTGTTTTGCCCGTGCCTTCCGGGAACCTTTTATGACGGCCGAGACCGAGATGACCAAGGCAATCATCGTAGCCCTCGCGGTCGCCATGCCCCTTGCGGCGTTGCTGTTTGCGGCCAAGGTGATTGATCCCTATCTGGGGATCCCGCCCACCTTCTGGGTTGGTTCATTGTCCGGTGGTCTGATTTTCGGTATTGGTATGGTGTTTGCCGGCGGTTGCGCCTCTGGCTCGCTGTGGCGGATGGGTGAAGGACATCTCAAGCTATGGGTGGCTGGGTTCTTCTTTGCTTGGGGCGGCTCGGTGTCCAGTGCACTGCTCAAGCACAGCGGCCTGATGGTCACGGATGTCAATATTGATGGCCTTGAATTCACGGCCCTGGGCGCCCAAACCTATTTGCCAGACATGCTGGGTGGTTGGGGCTGGCCGTTGGCCATCAGCTTCGCGATCCTGATGGTCTGGTACCTCTGGTTGCGATACAACGAATCTACTGAACGCTTTACCTTACTATGAAGGAGACTGTCATGAAACGGTTTTTGTTGAGTGCTTTGGTGTTGGCAATGGCCATGGGCTGTTCGTCCCCAACCAAGACCTCTCCGGTAGCGGCAAAGCCGGCGGTTGAGACATCGGCGGCAGCCGTGGCCGCTGAGCCAGTTATGGTGAAATTTCATAGCCTTGTAGATATGGCGTTCGTTGCCAAGTACGCTGTTCTGCCTAAACCACAAGGGGTCATGATTATCGATTCACGCCCGGCTGGTCGTAAGTTTGATCCTGGGCATATCCCGACGGCTGTCAATATCCCGGATAGCGCCTTTGAGAAGATGGCTGACCTGTTGCCGGCTGATAAGGGCACCTTGCTGATCTTTTATTGTGAAGGAGAGAAATGCGTGCTCAGTCACAATTCGGCCTTCAAGGCGGAAAAGCGGGGTTATACGAATGTGAAGGTCTATGCTGCGGGTTATCCGGACTGGATTGCTAAGGGTAATATGGGTGCCGTTAGCGTGGCCTTCATCAAGAAACAGATAGACGACAAGGTTCCTATGCTGTTGGTTGATTCGCGGCCCAAGGAGCGCAAGTACGACAAGGGGCATATTCCCAGTGCCATTAGTATCCCGGACAGCGCCTTCGACAAGATGGTCGACAAGTTGCCGGCTGACAAGACCATACCCCTTTATTTCTACTGTGAGGGGATGTCCTGTGTGCTGAGTTCTCATTCGGCGGAGAAGGCTGTGGCACTTGGCTACAAGGCGGTGAAGATCGTGCCGGAAGGCTATCCGGGATGGGTGGCCGCTTATGGTGCCGGGCCGACTGTCGCAGCTGTACCGGTTGCGCCTGTAGCTTCGGCTGCGGCTGTCGTGGTTGCCCCGGTGGCAGCTGTGACGAGCTTTATTGCGGGCAAGGAACCGGGTTCTCTTCAGGTGAGCGCCTTTGAGAAATTGCTTGCTACCGAGCCGGACAGTATGCGCCTGATCGATGTGCGTGACCCGCATGAATTTGCCGCCGGAAGCATTAAAGGGGCGAGCAATGTACCGATCAATACCCTAGAAAAACGCATGGACACTCTGCCGGCAGATAAACCTATCGTTTTCTTCTGCGGTGCGGGTGGGCGTGGTGGCGAGGCACACGACATGGCCAAGTTGTTGCGTTCTGAACTGAAGACCTGGTTTCTTAACGCTGACATTGACTTCAAGAAGGATGGAAGTGCAAAGATTGTTGAGAAGAAGTAGTCCGATGTTTTCGTGGTCATTCAAAACCGCCGGTTCGCCGGCGGTTTTTTATCAGGCTCAGGCGGTGAAACGCGCGATAAAGGCCCCTACACTGTCGGCAGGTAGATCAATCCAGGCGTGATGATCTCCACCCGGAATGAGGTCCAGGGGTTGTCCGTGGATATTCTCGATGCGGTTCAGTCGGTGTTCGCGGACGCCTTCGGGCTGAATTACTTCAAGTCGGTCGCCGAGTGCAAAGCGGTTCTTTGAATACACTTTGCATAGACCTCGCGCCGCGTCGTAGTCGATGACATCGGCAACATAGCGGCTACGGCCTGACTCGGAATGGCCGTTTAGATAGTTTTGATAATCGGCCGGGGTGTGACGTTTGAAAAAACCGTCCGTATAGCCCCGATTGGCCAGTCCATCAAGTTGGCCGAGAAGGGCCGGATTCAGACTGCGTCCGGCGATGGCATCGTCGATAGCCTGGCGGTAGGCCTGCGTGGTCCGCGCCACATAATAGGGTGACTTGGTGCGGCCTTCGATCTTGAGCGAGTCGACACCGATCGCGATCAATCGTTGTACATGTTCGATGGCGCGCAGGTCCTTGGAGTTGAAAATGTAGGTGCCATGGGTGTCTTCTTCGATGACATTGAAGGCTCCGTTGCGGCGTTCTTTTTCTTCGATAACCCAAGTGTCGCCAGCGGCATCGATACGGGCCGGTTGCGGTTTAAAATCCCAGCGGCAGGCGTTGGTGCAGCTTCCTTGGTTGGCATCGCGGTGGTTGAGGTAACCTGAGAGCAGGCAGCGGCCGGAATAGGCGATGCACAAGGCACCATGGATGAATACCTCCAGTTCCATGTCGGGACAGTCTTGGCGGATCTCGGAGATTTCGTCCAGCGACAGTTCACGCGATAAAATGACACGCGACAGGCCGATTCCCTGCCAGAAGCGGACGCTGGCTGCATTGACGGTGTTGGCCTGGACCGAAAGATGGATCGGAACCTCGGGCCAGGTCTCGCGCACTTTCATGATTAAACCGGGATCGGACATGATTAGCGCATCGGGCTCCAAGGCAATGGCGGGGGCCATGTCGTCAAGGAAGGTTTTGAGTTTGGCACCGTGTGGAACGATGTTGGAGACAAGATAAAAGGCCGCTCCGACGGCATGGGCGCGGTGTATACCTTCAGCCAGTACGGGCAGGTCGCCAAAATCGTTGTTGCGCACACGCAGGCTGTAACGCGGTTGGCCGGCGTAAATGGCAGTAGCGCCGAAGGCTAGGGCGGTGTTTAGCATGGCCAATGAACCGGCCGGGGCAAGCAGTTCAGGTGTCATGGGCGGGGACTAGGATCGGGTCGGCGCGGCGAGGGTAGCGCGTTGTTGCGCGGCGCGACGGATAGCAGGACCCGGCTGCTGTTGCTGAGGCTGCCACTTTCGCTGATTTCCAGGGTGATGGTGCGTTCCTGGCGGGTCAGGACCAAGATACTGTTTTTAGCCTTCACCGAGGAGAGTAAGGCCCAGCCACTGGCCTGAAATTGTTCGCGAATGGAATTGAAGACCTCCGCAGATCCCAGCGGGATACTGAGAACGACGCGACCGGTCCAATTTTCGCCGCTGCCTAGGATTAGGGAGGCATCATTATCGATCTTTGCCCCTAAAGGCAGTGGCATTTCGCCCAATAACTGTTTGCGGATGGCGTCGACATCTTCCTTCTGGCCGTCGATGACGGGCAGACTGTTACATCCGGCGAGCAGGAACAGGGTGGCAAGGTATAAAGTGAATCGTTTCATGGGGATCTCCATGCTGGGTTGGCTGGATTGAGTCAGATTAGTTCAATACACAGGGATGCTCATTGTGCCAGATTCGCTGCGTGGCGGTCATGGATGCACAGCGAGGCAAAAAACGGGACAATGGAACCTATGACAAAGACCTTGTTTTCCCTGTTTATTGGTGCGGCGATGGCTTTGGGTGGTGTGTTCAGCGGGATCTTTCCGACATCACTCTTTCTGGCCCCTGATACTCGATCCATCCCTTTGACCGGGCAGGTTGAGATCGGCTTTTCACCCGATGGTGGGGCGGAGGCATTGGTCATTCGCGCTATTGGTGCTGCGCAGCAGGACATCCTAGTGGCGGCCTATTCTTTTACTAGCAAACCGATCGCTCAAGCCTTGCTGACCGCCCATAAAAAGGGGGTTCAGGTTCGTGCAGTCCTCGACAAGAGTCAACGCAGTGAGCGTTACAGCGCCGCTACCTTTCTCGCCAATCAGGGTATTGGCGTGCGCATCGACGAAAAGCATGCCATTCAGCACAACAAATATCTGGTGATTGACGGCCATTCCGTGGAATTGGGTAGCTTCAATTACAGCCGTGCGGCGGCTGAGCGGAATGCGGAAAATGTTATGGTTATTTGGAATCAGCCCGAGATCGCCCTCCGTTACCGTTCGGATTGGGAGCGTCTTTGGGATCAGGCTGTCCCTTACGCGCCGAGGAGTGGCTCATGATGGAGCCTGTCATTCAGGATGCTGATCTCGAGACACTGTTCAACGCCCAGACGGGACGGGTTTCTTGGGGTGAACTGGAGCGTGCCTTTGCGCGTGGTGTCTTGATTCGCGTCGATGCGGGTCTGGATCTGGTTGCTGTGGCGTGTTGTGTTGCGCGTGACGAGGCATTGACGCTACAGGACTGGATGACGGCGCGACAGGTGGCCTCAGTGAGTATGGAAGAGGCACAGGTCTGGTCTTCGACGGGTGCGCATTTCTGGGCCGTGGTGGCCGCCCCGTTTGTCTTGGTGCAGGAGATCCCTGCCGAGAGATCCATTACCTGAAAGTTCGCCAGATGAACGGATTACGCTCTATCCTGTTTTTGTTGCTACAAACACTGTTGACCCTGCCGTATGGGTTACTGGGGCTTCTCACCTTTAGTTTTCCGCGCCTGACGCGTTATCGCTTGATCCGCACCTGGAGTACCGTGGTTATGGCCTTGACAGGGTGGGTGCTGGGCATACGCTATCGCGTAGAAGGGCTGGAAAACCTACCCCTTCGGGCGGATGGAATTCCGGCAGAGCCGGTTGTGATCCTCTCCAAGCATCAGTCGGCTTGGGAAACGATTGCTTTTCAGCAGATTTTTCCGCCCTTATCGTTTGTCCTCAAGCGTGAATTACTCCGCATTCCGTTTTTTGGCTGGGGCCTGGCGGCGTTTAGTCCGGTTGCGATCAACCGGGGTGCGGGACGCGAGGCCCTCAAGCAGCTCGTAGAACAGGGGCAGGCGCGACTGGCGGCCGGTTTTTGGGTGGTTGTTTTCCCGGAGGGGACACGCATCGCCCCGGGCGAGCGCGGTAATTATCAGGTGGGTGGCGCTTGGCTGGCCTGCAAAGCAGGTGTACCGGTGGTGCCGGTGGCCCACAATGCTGGCGAATGTTGGAAAAAAAACGCGCTGGTAAAGCAGGCGGGAGAGATCACGGTGCGTATTGGTGCACCCATCGCTACAATCGGGCGTAAACCCGCCGAGATCAATGCCGAGGTGGAGGCATGGATCGAGGCCCAAATGGCCACATTATCACCGCCGCGTTGACTACTGCGTTGAATGGGTTGACTGGGCGGGTAGGGCGATGTCCTCGTGCGGTACTTTCTGCCAAATATCGTAACAGTCCAGACCACAGAAATAGAGTAGATAATCTGTCGCCTCGGCTACAGTGGCTTCGGATCTCGGGATTTCCTTCATGCACAATGCGCACGCGATCTGTTCGACAGGTTCCGGTTTGGGTGCCATGACAATCTCCTCATCTGGGGAACCGAAAAGATCAATGACAACCTCTCGACTCCTGTCAACAAAGCTAGATCCTCATTGTGTCTTTGTCAAATTTTGTAATCTTGTGCCTGGAGCCGTGTTTGGATGCTCATGCTGTCGGATTGGTTGAAGCGATTGAAGGTGCCATTGCGCACAGGGCCGCGAATCACGGTTCGGCGTGAGTCGATTGGTACCCTGAATACAGGCGGGGCCGTACTCCGCTATCATTTGAAGCGCAGTAGTGCCCGCCGTACCCTTGCATTGCAGGTGCAGGAAACAGGGCACATCGTGGTGCAGGCCCCGCAGCACACCCCTTTGAGCGCGGTGGAGGATTTTGTTCTCCATTATTTGCCTTGGTTGCGTGAACGCCTGAAAGCTGTTGCGCAGCGGCATCGCGTCTGGAGCAACGGAATGACGATCCCCTGGTTGGGTCGGTCGCTGACCCTGGATTGGCGGGAAGATAGCCTGATTATGCCGTGTCTGGTGGCGAACAACCTGAAAGTGTCTGGAGCCTGGGTGGATGTGCCAGGTCGCGTACATGATTGGTATCGCAGTCAGGCGATAGAGGTCTTGTCTGCCCGCCTAGTGCTACAGGCCGCACGCATGGGTGTGGTGGCCCCACCTTTGCGCGTGTTCGCTGCGCGGACGCGCTGGGGTAGCCTGTCGGCACAAGGGCGGATGGGCTTGAACTGGCGGTTGGTGATGATGTCCGAAGATCTGATCGATTATGTGATCTGCCACGAACTGGCGCATCTGCGTCAACACAACCATTCGCCCGCTTTTTGGCGCGAGGTTGAGGCTCTGTACCCCGATTATCGTTTGGCGCGGATTCGGCTGCGAAGTGAAGGGCGGCTGGCAATGGCCCTAGAGTTTAAACCCTGCGGGGAGAGCGGGAATATCCCAGAGCCATAGGCCGTTGATAGGTGGCTCGCCACGCGCCTCACGCGCTTCGTTGAACGGTTGTTCATGGAGCAGCATTTGGATCTCGTTGAGCAGTCGTGCGAGGGGCCTGATTAGAGGTCGTGCTTCGGTCTCCGAGGGCCAGTGACTGGCAATGGGGCGGCCGAGAATTGCGCTGACGGGTAGAGGGGTCAGGGCGAAAGGCGTAGTAACGCGCAGGTAAAGTTGCGGGGTCGGGTTCAGGGTCAGGAAAAAACGCAATTCCTCACTATTGAAATGGGTATTCAGTAGGGATTCAAGTTGCTGCCATGTGTTTGCGTCGAGGTGGGCCGAAATATCAGCGCTAGGGACCAGATGTTCCATGCGGGCCTCGAGATGAATAGGGTTGGCAAAATACCAGACCCCGCCCGCTGTTGTGAACCCGTCTTTGGTGGCAGATTGGGCGGCGTTTGGGGGTGGTGCAGCCTCTGGTTTGTTGTCCAGTAGACGGGCAAGGAATCCTTTCACACGGCGGCCCAGGATGGAGTGGCAATTCCTTCGCCAAGGTCGGCTTCAATCAGGCGTTGGCGCACGGTGAGGAGTTTCTCGATTAGGGCTGGCTCGGCCCGGGCATAGGCTTCGGCATCTGGTATCCGTTTGACGACGACGCCGAGCAGTTCGGTGATGGCGTTACCAATGGAGTTTTGACTGATGGTAACGATCAGATTGCCGGCATCATTGCGGTAGATGAGTTGTTTGAAGGCGGGTTGCCAGCGAATTGCATTGGCGTATTTGGCGTCCTTGATACAACGGTCGCGCACCATCTTCGCCGTTTTGAGGAAGTCGTTGTTGAACTGGAGCTTGTCCTCGACCAGTTGCGGAAAGTTCAGGTCATTTGGCAGGGGTGCGTTGCGGGTTGAGACTTGGCTAAAAAAACTGCGGTAGAAGTCGATGAAACCCTTGAGCAGGGTGTCATATTCCTTCCAGAAACGCGGGTCCCGGAGGGCTGTTTCACCACCTTGAATCTCCCAGCTTGGCAGACCTTGCGGATAGCCTGTGAGGGCGATGCGACAGGAGCCGGATTGGCAGGGTTGCAGGATGGAAAGGTCCAGTCCGGCGAAGAAGGCGCGATAGAGGTCGCGCATATTGGCTTGAAATAACGAGTGCTGGCCGCCGTCAGTCAGGTTAGGGTTGGCCGCGTCGGCCAGCGGCGCGGCCCGCAGTTCCTCTTTGTCGAAGACGATAAAGTGGTTGTGCAACATGCGGATTGAAGGCACTCCGGGAGAAGTGAGTGGCCAGGTAGCGTCGAGACTGGCTTCGCCGGCCAGAACAAGGTGCTTTTCTGGATCTGGGTAGCATTCCAGCATGTAATCGAAGAGGATCTGGTTCATGCGGTTCCAGACATTCTTCACGGACTTGGGGACCTGAGTGCGCCGTACGGGTCGGCCTAGGGGGTCAAGCACGGACTGCGAGGTGTTATAGATGATTGAGGCATCGAACAGATTGCTGTGGCCAATGGCCTTGCGATAAAGCAGGAGGCCTTCCGGATTCTGCAGCAGGCCATTGTTGTAGATCAGGTCATTGAGGTTTTCTGCGCTGTTGAAAAACTCGTTGGGTTTCATGCCATCTGGAACATCTAGCGGGATGGGGCGGAAATGGGTGGTTATTTCGCGGGGACCGGATGGCATGGCAGATTCTTGATAAGAGGATGAGAGTAGTCTTTGATTCTATCGAAAACAAAGGATGTATCGATTGATGCCCATCAATGTATGTGAATCGTACGGCAAGGCGGAGGATCGTTACAATGGTGGCCTATGACTTTTGTTCGTTTTTCTTTTCATTACACAGTGGCCTTTGTATGAGCTTGTCGGGTTGGCCCTTTGAACTATGGATTGGCTTGCGATATACGCGAGCCAAACGCCGTAATCATTTCATTTCCTTCATCTCGGTTGTCTCCATGGCAGGCATTGCCTTGGGTGTGATGGCGCTGATCGTGGTGATGTCGGTGATGAACGGATTTCAGGATGAATTGCGTAATCGCATCCTTGGTGTAGCGGCGCATATCGAAATGACGGGTCACGATGGCCGTCTTGATGCGTGGTCAGTGCTGGATGCCAGGGTGCGGCAGCAACCCACCATCATCGGGTCGGCACCTTATATCAGTGGTCAGGGTCTTCTGGCTGCCGGTGGCGAGACGCGTGGGGTGATGCTGCGCGGGGTTTTGCCAGACAGGGAAGGACAGGTCGATGAGGTGCCGTCGCGGATGAAGTCAGGCCGATTTGAGGACTTGCGCGCCGGCGAATTTAATATTGTCCTCGGTGCGGAGCTGGCGCGGGCATTGGGGGTTTTTCGGGGTGACCGGCTGACCCTGGTCGTTCCGCAGGGCGTGGTGACTCCGGCTGGTATGGTGCCACGCATGAAGCAGTTCACCGTGGTGGGCGTGTTCGAAGCGGGGATGTATGAATATGATGCCGGCCTGGCCTTTCTTCATATTGACGATGCGGCCAAGCTGTTGCGTACGGGTGAAGCGGTTTCGGGATTGCGCCTGAAGTTGGTCGATATGGACGCGGCGCCGCAGGTGCGGCGGACCTTGGTCAATACCCTTAACAGCGAATATGCCGTAACGGACTGGACACAGAGCCACGCCAATTTCTTTCGTGCTGTCCAGATCGAGAAACGCATGATGTTCATCATCTTGTCCCTGATTGTGGCGGTGGCCGCTTTTAATATTGTTTCGACCCTGGTGATGGCCGTGCAGGACAAACGAGCCGACATCGCCATTCTGCGTACATTGGGGATGCTGCCCGCCTCAGTGATGCAGGTCTTCATGGTACAGGGCACACTGATTGGTGTGATTGGCACACTGAGTGGCGTGTCGCTGGGCGTTCTGCTGGCACTTAATATTGAGGTCGTGGTGCCGTTTGTTGAGCGCATCCTTGGGCAGGATCTCTTCCCGGCGGATGTCTATTACATCTCTGAGTTACCGTCCAAACTAGTCCTCGGCGATGTGCTTTGGGTGGGCGGAGTGTCTTTGTTGTTATCTTTTTTGGCAACGCTGTATCCGAGTTGGCGCGCCTCGCGTGTCCATCCGGCGGAGGCATTGCGTTATGAATGAACACATCGTCTTGGCCTGTCAGGGGATTTGTAAAGGTTACAGGTTAGGCAGCATCGAAGTGCCTGTATTGGTAGGGGTTGATCTCGCTATTAGCGTAGGCGAGCAGGTGGCGATTATGGGTGCATCAGGTTCCGGCAAGAGTACGCTGATGCATATCCTGGGTGGTTTGGATCGTCCAGATGCCGGACAAGTAATGCTGAATGGCCAGGATTTGGCCAATATTGGTGAACGCGAACGCTGTGCCTTACGCAACGGTAGTTTGGGCTTTGTGTACCAATTTCACCACCTCCTGCCTGAATTTACAGCCCTTGAGAATGTGGCCATGCCGATTCTTCTGCGCCGGGTGCCTCGGGCTGAAGCTGAGGTCCTGGCCGCCGCCGCCCTGGAAGAGGTGGGGCTTGGACATCGGCTGATGCATCGCCCTAGCGAACTGTCGGGTGGCGAGCGCCAACGCGCTGCGATTGCTCGTGCTTTGGTGGTGCGACCGGCCTGCATGCTGATGGATGAACCGACTGGTAACCTGGATCGCCACACAGCGGGGCATATCCAGGATCTGTTGCTAAATGTGAGCCAGCAGCACCAGATCGCTTTGTTGGTGGTCACGCATGATCCGGTGCTGGCCGGACGCATGCAGCATATCCTGACGCTTCAGGACGGCACACTGATCAGATCAGATGACAGATGACGACCGCTCGGTTGTGGTGTTAGACTCGTTCCAATAAAGAGGATTATTGATATCCGAATAATAGATGGAGAATGGTGTATGCACAGGCTATGGTGGAGCGTTTTAGTGGTGTGGATATGTGGGAGCCCCCTTGGCTACTCACAGGACAGGGAAGAGATGGTGGATCCAATGAGATCGATCAAAACTCTGGCACCGAAGGTGGTTGTCGACAGTGGTCAGTTGCACTGGGTTCCTCACTTTATAGATTTTTCGCAGTGGCCAACCCTCTGCAAAGATGAGACGCGGACTATCCCAAGTCCACAGATGGCTCATTATGTGGCCCCGTTGCGGGGCGATGCGGCGCGCGGACGGGTTATCGCAATGGACCCTTGGCGCGGTAATTGCGTGACCTGCCATGAAATCCCCGGTGAGGAGTGGCCGGGTACCTTTGGGGCTTCACTCCATCATTACAAGCAGCGTCGCCACACGGATGCGAATCTCTATCAGCAAATCTTTGATGTGCGCATTACCGCGCCGCGCGCTGTAATGCCCCCTTTTGGCCCTTTGGGCATCCTGTCTGACCAAGAGATTCGTGATCTCGTGGCCTACCTACAAAGTCTGGAGTGAGCCATGCGTATCCTGATTATCATGCTGGCCCTGTTTTTGCTGCCAGCCTGGGCGGATGAACCACACAAGGAATACACATCGGCAGAGCCTTTTCTGCCGCATGTTTCTGGCGATGATCATCTGACAGGGACCTATCGTTACTGGAAAGACCCGAAGAACCTGGACATGCGCCTGGCCGGAAGCCCAGATCAGAGTTGGAAACTGAACTGGAAGCACCTCGATTATCCATTCAACAAGGAAATGCATGCCGGACATCTGGCGCTGGATCGCGGGCTGACCTTATTTAACAAGTTGAACCGCTCGGGAACCTTCAAGAATTGCCTGGTCATGTATCGCTTTAACGGGCCATACGAGACGAGCCTGCGCGGCTTGCGGACCCATTATCCAGCTTTTCGCACAGATCTTGGTCGGGTGGTCGGGCTGGAAGAGGTGATTGAGCATTGCGCTAAATTGGAAGGTGAAGTCTTACAAAACGGTAGTTATGACAACAGTGCCGTATCTATTTATGTGGCATCTCATAGCTTGGGTATGCCCATTAAAATTGATGTGAGTTCAGGCCCCTTGCGCGAATCCTGGCGGCGAGGCGAGCGTCTTTTTCACCAGAAGGTCGGCCGCAACAACATGTCTTGTGCCTCCTGCCATGTGGGTCGTATTGGCCAGTCCTTGCGTGCCACGGTAGTAACCTCGCCATATGGAGATGTGGCTCATTATCCGGTCTATCGCGACCGTTTTGGCATTACTTCCCTGCAAGTGCGCTTTGCACAGTGTAGCTTGGACTTAGGATTTAACGCCCTTAAGCCGGGTAGCCAGGCTTATAACGACTTGGAGGTTTTTCTCACGGCGCTGACCAATGGTTACCCGGTCAGCGTGCCTTCCGAGAGACCTTGATTAATGATCCTTGTTCCGTAGGCGGCGGCGCTTGAGGTAGGCCAGCAGGTAGAGACGCCAGCCGATGCGGACTGCTACATAGCCAAGGACGGCGAGAATCCCGGCGAGGATGATCTCGCCGAGTAAAAAGGTCTCCCCCAGACTTAGCAACCAGTGCCAGAATTCAGGCAGGAAGGTGCTCCAGTCGCTCCAGTTAAATTCCATGTTTATTGACGGGGTGGTGGCCTCTGTGCCGAGCAAGAACTCTCCGATGAAGAGTGCAGTGATGATAATGAAGGGCCATGTTAATGGGTTGGAGAGTAGGGTAGTGGCTACGGCGACCGGCAGGTTGACACGAAAAATGAGGGCAAGGAACGCAGCGGAAAGCATCTGAACCGGGCCAGGAACCAGAGCGCCGATCATGCCGACTGCGACGCCTCCGGCTACCGAAGCACGATTCAGGTGCCAAAGGTTGGGTTGCTTCAACCACGATCCGGCCCAGCGTAGATGGCGGTGATCGCGAATTGTGGCGTGATCGGGGAGATATTTACGGAAATGCTTGCGTGGCATGGTGGTGGACTATGGTGACCTTGTGGTGCATTGTAGTCCGAACTTTTGGGCAGGCTCGCCGATGCGTTGGCTAATTATCTGTTTCACGGTGGGTGCGGCATGGCTACAGACGCAGGCCGTTTTGCCGTTCTTCGCCCCGTTGTGGTGGGCCCCGCTGGCGCTTCTGGCTTGGCATTACGGCTTGAGGCTCTGGCCATCTACTGGTTATTGGGCTGTGCTCCGCTGGGGTGGTTTGGGACTCATTGCCCTCGCAACCGGTTTTTATTACGCGGCCTGGCGTGCGGACCTGCGCCTGGCGGATCGCGTTGATCCCCTCTGGGATGGGCTCAGTACCCCGGCCACTGGCCTCGTTGAGGGGCTGCCTCAGGCAACGGCCTATGGTTGGCGCTTTGTCTTGCGTGTTGTGCAGGATGAGAATGGGGTTTTGCCGCAACGCCTGCAAGTTATGTCTGCAAGCAAGTGGTTAGCGACGCCACCTAGGGGAGGTGATTGTTTGCGTCTCGATTTGCGCGTCCGCCCCCCGCATGCCAGCCAGAATCCCGGGGTCGCGGATATAGAGGGTTGGTTGTTTGAGCGGGGTATCCGTGGATTTGCGACGGCGACCGGGCCGATAGAATTTTTTAATAACTGTCCCTCAGATTTGCGTGCTTATGTTGATGCACTTCGTCACCGCTTGCGCGAGGGAATGCTGAAGCGCTTGACGGATGCAGAAGGCAGGGCGATGCCGTATGCCGGGGTTGCCATCGCACTGGCGGTAGGCGATCAGAACGCAATCTCCGATGCGCAGTGGCGATTGTTCCGGATGACCGGGGTAACCCATCTGATGAGTATCTCTGGCCTGCATATCACGCTGCTGTCCGGACTCATTTATGCATTGGTGTACGCCATCTGGCGGCAGGTTACCTGGCTGATGTTGCGCGTGCCGGCCGTCAAGGCGGCGGCCATCGCAGGCTTGCTGCTGGCGATGGCCTATACCCTGTTGTCCGGGTTTGGTATCCCGGCACAGCGTACGCTTTACATGATTGCGGTTATGGTAATCGGCGTTTGGTTGAGTATGGCGCATTCGCCTTCGCGTGTTCTGGCGGCTGCGTTGGCCATTGTTGTCTTGATTGACCCTTGGGCGGCCCTTTCGGCTGGTTTCTGGCTCTCATTCATGGCTGTGGCGGCGCTTTTTTATGCCGGTGCGGGACGCCTGCGTCCACCGCGTTTTTGGCGGTCCTGGGCCTTGACCCAGTGGGTGGCCAGTTTGGCCTTGTTGCCGTTGCTTTTGATGCTGTTTCACGAGTTTTCTCTGGTCTCCCCGTTGGCCAACACCTTCGCTATCCCGGTGATTAGCTTTTTGGTTGTTCCGCTGGCGATGCTTTCGGCATTGCTACCCTGGGACGGGCTGGCAACGCTGACGCATAGCGTGATTGCGGCCGTGATGTGGGGTTTAGAGATCTTGGCAGCCTGGCCACAACCGGTTTGGCATGTCGGAGAGGCCGGTGGCCAGGCCCTGTTTCTGGCGGCGATTGGGTTGATATATCTGATACTGCCAGGGGCGTTTCCGCGCCGTTTTCTGGGCTTGGTTCTGTTGCTACCGTTACTCTGGCCCACGGATGACCGTCCGGCCAATGGGGTATTGCGGGTTGATACCCTGGATGTAGGGCAGGGACTGGCAGTGGTGGTCTCGACGGCGCGGCACACGCTGCTGTTTGATACGGGGCCGGCCTTTGAAAGTAGCGATGCAGGACAGAGGATCGTTGCGCCGCGCCTCTGGGCGATGGGGGTTCGACGACTGGATGGTCTAATCGTTTCGCATGCGGATTCGGATCACAGTGGTGGTGCGGCAAGCATCGAGGCCTCTTTCCGGCCGGTATGGTCACTGTATGGGCAGCCCCAGGCTGGATCACGTCAGGTGCGCTGTGTGGCCGGGCAGACATGGCAATGGGATAGTGTCCGCTTTGAGGTTCTTCACCCGCCGATGCATTGGGCTGACAATCCCTACTTCTCTAATAACGATCGAAGTTGTGTGGTTAAGGCCGAGTCGGCTTGGGGTAGTGTCTTGCTGGTGGCTGATATTGAACGCCTGGGTGAACTGGAAATGCTAGAAAATCGGCGCGAACATTTGCCCAGTACAGCCTTGTTGGTTGCACATCATGGCAGTCGCTCTTCCTCGTCCGAGCGGTGGATTGCGGCTGTACGCCCGTCTCAGGCCATCCTTTCGGTGGGTCGCAACAACGCCTTCGGCCACCCGCATTCAGAGGCATTGGGCCGATATCGTGATGTTGGTAGCCGGATCTGGCGGACCGATCAGGTAGGCGCGATTCGTCTGGACTTCTTGCCGGAGGGAAGTTTTGTCCGTTTGTGGCGCGATGAGCGGCGTCGTTATTGGCATTCATCCGGCTGTCAACGGGATCATAAAAATGATTGTATTGGGATGGCGTGAGCTGTTTTATGCATCATATGTACTGTAGTGACACAAAGGCGATGCTAATCCCATGTTTTTTAATGGATATAATATAACCTATTGATTTTTAACGGCATCCGTGATTTGATTAAAAACAGGGCAGCGCTGAAAGAGCCCAGCATTGATGCCATTTTTGTGAGTTCCGTGCGGTAATTGCACAGAGTTATCCACAGGATTCGTGGATAACATGGCAGTGGCCAAGTTTCTGTTGTTTGAAGGTGAGGTTTATTTACCCCCATTGATCAATGGTATAGTTAAACATTCACAAAAAACCCTGTTTTTCGGGGTATGAAGGTTAGAAGCATTATGTCAGACCATCTCATGCAGACTTACGCACGCCAGCCGATTGCATTTACCCATGGTGAAGGTGCTTGGCTGGTTGCCGAAGATGGGCAGCGCTATCTGGATGCGCTGGCCGGTATTGCCGTAAACGGTTTGGGTCATGCCCATCCCCAGTTGACGCGTGCCCTGTGCGAGCAGGCTGGGCGTCTGATCCACACCTCCAACCTGTACGAGATCCGGGAGCAATCCGAACTGGCGGATCGCTTATGCGCCTTGGCTGGCATGGATCGCGCTTTCTTTTGTAATTCGGGCGCAGAGGCGAACGAGGCTGCGATCAAGCTGGCGCGGCTTTACGGTCACAACAAGGGCATTGATTCGCCGCATATCATCGTGATGGAAAAATCGTTCCATGGCCGCACGTTGGCGACACTGACGGCGACTGGAAACCGCAAGGTGCAGGCCGGGTTTGAACCCTTGGTGCAAGGCTTTTTGCGCGTACCCTTTGACGATGTTGAGGCGGTTGAACAGGTTGCCGCCCACAATAAATCGGTGGTCGCCATCCTGGTTGAACCGATTCAGGGTGAGGGCGGCGTGCACATCCCAAAGCCGAGCTATCTGCGCGAATTGCGCCGCATTTGCGATCAGCATGGCTGGTTGCTGATGCTTGACGAGGTACAGACCGGCATTGGCCGCACCGGTCAATGGTTTGCCTTCCAGTACAGTGACATTCGGCCGGATGTTCTGTCCTTGGCCAAGGGCCTGGGCTCTGGCGTTCCGATAGGCGCATCGCTGGCGCGTGGCGTGGCGGCCGAGGTGTTCACGGCAGGCAAGCACGGCACGACCTTTGGCGGAAACCCGCTGGCCTGTCGCGCGGCGTTGACTACGCTGGCGGTGATAACTGACGGGCAACTGCTGGCGCGCGCCACAGCGCTAGGCGAGCGCATCAAGGGCGGAATGCAGGTGGCGTTGCAAGGTGTGGCGGGTATTCGCAACATCCGGGGTCAAGGTTTGATGATTGGCATCGAGTTAGAGCATCCTTGTGCCGAGTTGGTGGCCATCGCCCGTGACCAAGAACAGCTCATCATCAATGTCACCGCTGACAGCGTCATCCGCCTGCTGCCGCCGCTCATCCTGTCCGACGCCGAGGCTGATCTCCTGGTTGAGCGGTTAGCGCGTTTGGTTCGCGCCTTTCTCGCGTAAAACATTCCTTTACGAGTAAGGTTGCTAGCATGGAACTGCGCCATTTACTGCAATTTAAGGATCTATCCCGCGTCGAACTGGATTACTTGTTCGATCGTACCCGCGTGATCAAGGATCGTTTTAAGCGTTATGAACCCTATCATCCGCTGGCTGATCGAACACTAGCGATGATTTTCGAGAAGAGTTCTACCCGCACACGCCTGTCTTTCGAGGCCGGTATGCACCAGTTGGGTGGTTCGGCAATCTACCTCAACACACGTGATACCCAATTGGGCCGTGGTGAGCCGGTCGAGGATGCGGCTGAGGTAATCTCGCGCATGGTGGATATTGTGATGATCCGCACCTTCGAGCAGGAGATCATCGAGCGCTTTGCGGCTCACTCGCGCGTGCCGGTCATCAATGGCCTGACCAACGAGTATCACCCCTGTCAGATCCTCGCCGATATCTATACCTACATTGAGCAGCGCGGCCCCATTCAGGGCAAGACCGTGGCCTGGATCGGTGACTCCAACAATATGTGCAATACCTGGCTACAGGCTGCCGAGATCCTCGACTTCAATGTTCATGTTTCGACCCCGCCGGGCTACGAGGTGGAGCCGGAGCGCGCCGGGTTGTTTGGCACGGATCATTTTGAATCTTTTGCCGACCCGATGGACGCGTGTCGCGGGGCCGATCTGGTTACCACCGATGTGTGGACTTCGATGGGTTTCGAGGCCGAAAACGAAGCTCGCAAAAAGGCCTTCGCCGATTGGTGTGTGGATCCAGAAATGATGGTAGTGGCTGGCGCAGAGGCTGTATTCATGCATTGTCTGCCGGCGCATCGGGGTGAAGAGGTTGAGGCCGCCGTGATTGATGGCCCGCAGTCGGTGGTCTGGGAAGAGGCGGCTAACCGCCTGCATGTGCAGAAGGCATTGATGGAATACCTCCTGCTTGGGCGGATTGAGAATTAAACTTTTCGAAGACTATTTAGGAGATATCGATGAATTGGCGTTATTGCTCGATAGTGACTTTGTTGGCAGGATTTACGGTCCCCGTTTTTGCAAGCGGCCCCGTTTCCCCTCATGACGCGCGTCAGGAGGTTGAGATGCCGACACTGCAACGCAGCCTGATGCGTGAAGACATGGTGCATCACCTGGCAGCATTAAACGAAGTATTGGTTCTGCTCAATGCCGGAAAACTAAAAGAATCCGCCGATGTGGCCGAAGCCGATATGGGTCTCAGCTCGATGGGAAAACATGCCGCCCGTACTCAGGGCAAAGGCCCCGGACGTTTCATGCCAGATGGCATGCGGGCCATTGGCATCGGTATGCATACATCGGCTAGCGAGTTTGCCGGGATTGCGCGCAAGGGTGACCGTGCAGCCGCCTACAATGCGTTGGAGTCGGTGACAGGCGCCTGCGTGGCCTGCCATGCTGGCTATCGACTCAAATAACGCTGTAAATACGAGAACAAATATGTCAGATATCAAAAAAGTGGTACTTGCCTATTCGGGTGGTCTGGATACCTCGGTCATTCTCAAGTGGTTGCAGGATACCTACCAATGCGAGGTGGTGACTTTCACCGCTGACCTGGGTCAGGGGGAGGAACTGGAACCGGCTCGTGCCAAGGCTTTAAAGTTTGGAATCAAGTCAGAGCAGATCTTTATTGATGATCTGCGTGAAGAATTTGTGCGCGATTTTGTGTTCCCGATGTTTCGCGCCAATACAGTGTATGAGGGCGAATACCTGTGCAGCCGAACCCGTGGATGATTTTGGCGGCGCGGCGCGCGTCCGCGAGGGTCTTGATCTCGATGCCGGACAATTGCTGCGCCTCATGGATGTTCGGTGTGACGAGCAGCGCCAAGGGGAAGAGCTGCT
>SXGU01235974.1_pt1 | contig 31788 bp, 22 predicted proteins | sample 3174531 | NCBI WGS metagenome assembly SXGU01 (sample SAMN11356863, study PRJNA531348) | freshwater metagenome | isolation source: freshwater sample F1-140 | place: China: Fuxian Lake, Yuxi | collected 2017-12-25 | reverse complement strand
GGCGTCAGCCCGCCCGGTGAATTCGCTGCGTTGAACTCACCGGGCGGGCTGACGCCGCCCCGCTCGCCTGTCTCACGCCCGGATTTCGCGAACAACGCGAGCCGATTGCACGCCGGTCAGCTTTTCCTTCAGGCCGTGCTCGTTCACGAACACGTCTTCGTGGTGCAAGCCGAGCAGGTGCAGAATCGTAGCGTGCCAATCCGGGACGCTGACTCGGTTTTCGACGGCGGCGAAGCCAAAGTCGTCGGTCGAGCCATACGTCGTGCCCCCTTTCACGCCGCCACCAGCGAACCAGCAGCAGGCGGCGTTCTTGTTGTGATCTCGACCGGCTTTGCGCTCGTCTTTGTCTTTCGGAAGTTGAGCGATCGGCAAGCGGCCAAACTCGCCGCCCCAGATGATCAGCGTTTCGTCGAGCAATCCGCGTTGTTTCAGATCGAATAGCAGGCCCGCGATCGGCAGGTCGGTGCGATCACACGCGGCCTTCATGTCGGTGGCGAGTCCCGTGTGGTTGTCCCAAATCTGCGCGTTGATGAAGAGCTGTACGAAGCGGACGCCACGCTCGACCAACCGCCGAGCGATCAAACATCGCCGGCCATACGAATTGGTCGGTTCGCGGCCGATGCCGTAAAGCGTCTGCGTCTCGCGAGTCTCCTCCGAGAGGTCGAGGGCATCGGTCGCCGACATCTGCATTCGCGCGGCTAGTTCGTAACTGGCGATGCGCGCGTCGAGGTTCGGTTGGTTCGGCCGCTGTCGCTGATGCAGTCGGTCGAGCCGATTGAGCAATTCGCGTTGCAGACGCGCGACTTCCGGAGGATCGGCGGTCTCCGGTCGCAAGTTCAAGACTGGCGAACCGTTCGAGCGGAATCGCGTTCCCTGAAAGATCGGAGGCAGAAAGCCGTTGTGCCAATTCTCAACGCCGTTGATCGGCAGTCCCAGCGGATCGTCGAGCACGACATAGGCTGGTAAGTTCTGGCTCTCGCTGCCAAGTCCATACACGACCCACGAGCCCAGCGTCGGATATCCCGACGGCATGTGGCCGCTCTGGATGATGTAAAGCGCCGGCTCGTGCGTGATGTTGGTCGTGTGCAGCGACCGGATGAGTGCGATGTCATCGACGTGCTTCGTCAAATGTGGCAGCGCGTTCGAGACCCACATGCCGCACTCACCGTGCTGCGCGAACTGGAACGGACTGCGCATCAACGCGCCGGCATCGGCGACGTTCTCGACCTCTCCGGCGATCTTGTTGAAGTGCGCCTCGCCGTGATGCCGGTCGAGCTCCGTTTTTGGATCGAATAGGTCCATTTGGCTAGGACCACCATTCATAAAAAGCTGAATCACGGACTTCGCTCGCACCGGAAAGTGCGAAGGTCTTGGTCGCAAGTCCGATGCGATGCGGAGTTCGTTGGCGAATGAATCGCGGCCGAAGAGATGCAACAGAGCGGCACCGTGCAGTCCGGCACCGACGCTGGCGAAGAAGCTCCGGCGAGTGAAGGGGTCGGGAGTCTTTTTCATGCCGCCTTCCTGAGCGTTAAAAGTGGTGTCAGTCATTGGCGGCATGAAAAGGACTCCCGACACCGTAATCGGCTCACGGCTTTCGGCCTCAATCGACATACAGAAACGCTGCGGAGTTCATGAGAGTGTGACACAGCGTGGCTAACGCTTTTCGTGAGGCTTCAGCGGCTGGAACTTGTTTCGTCCATCGTTCGGTCAGAGATGTCAGCGTCTGCAAACAGACTGTAAGTTCTTCGTCGCTCGGCGGACGAGTCAGCGCGATCCAATAGGCTTTCTGAACTTGGTGTGCGGGATCGTCACCCGCTTCTCGCTGGACTCGGTCGGCAAACTGGCGAGCGAGTTCTCGAACGGCAGCGTCATTCATCAGATGCAGCGCTTGCGGTGCAACCAGAGACTCTGACCGCTGTAAGCAATTCGGATTCATCGCGGGGAGATCAAAACTCTCCAGCAACGAGGCCGGATGTTTGCGAAGCTGTTGCACATAGACGCTGCGCCGCTTGCCGGAGAGCACCAAGCCGTCCGGTCGCACCTGCACTGCGTCGGCGGGACCGAAACGAGTTTCATCGAGTTGCCCTGCGATGAGCAGCAACGAGTCGCGCAGCGGTTCGGCTTCCATGCGCCGCAATGGCATGTGCGAGAGTAGGTGGTTGTCGGGATCGAGTGAGTGCGGAGTGCGGAGTGCGGAGTGTGGAGAGGACGGCGAAGCCAACTCTGCATTCCGCACTCCGAAATCCGCACTCGAAGATGCCTGCCGATAGACGCTCGACGTCATCATCAGCCGGTGCATTTCCTTCAGGCTCCAGCGCTGGCGGACGAACTCTTGAGCCAGCCAGTCGAGCAGTTCGGGATGTGATGGTCGATCGCCAGTCTTTCCGAAATTACCGACGCTCTTCACGAGACCCTGGCCGAAGTGATGTTTCCAAATTCGATTGACCATGACTCGCGCGGTGAGCCCTCCAGCAGGGGAATTGGGCTGCGTCAGCCATCGAGCGAACGCCAAGCGGCGTCCGGTGGACTTCGCACCGGGCCAAGGTGACATGATCTCGAACGGCGTTTGGGGATCGGTCAGCACAGCGGGAGGGCCGGGCGCGACGGGTGTTCCGGAATTCTGATAGTCGCCGCGACGATAGATGTAGGTCGTCGACGGCTCGCCCCGATCCCACAGCGTGAAGAGACGCGTCTCTGGCAATCGCTTCGCTGCGAGTTCATTGATTTGCTTCGCGGCCCCCGGCGATTGAGCTCCCGACTTGAGCGTGTCGATCTCGCGTTGAAGCGCGGCGTTGTGTTCGTCGATACGTTTACGTTCGGTCGAAGTGATGTGAGGCAGATAGCGTTCGCCGAAGCTGGCACTCAGCGCGCCTCCGAAGCCGATCAGTTGCGGTTTGAGCCAATCGTGTTCGTCGTAGGCTCCCTTGAAGATCGCGACCAGGCGGTAGTAATCACGCTGCGGGATCGGATCGAACTTGTGGCTGTGACAGCGAGCACACTTGAACGTCAGCCCGATCACGCCGGAGCCGAGCACGTCCATTGAATCGGCCATAACCTCCAGCCGATCGGGAACGAAGCCGGTGAGATTCGCCCACGTCGGATCGGGAGCCATCCGCAGGAACGCCGTCGCGACGAGATTGTCTTCAATCTCCTGAGTGATCTCCGGCGCGTGTTCGTAATCGGCGAGTTCGTCCCCCGCGAGTTGTTCCTGTAAGAAGCGGTCATACGGCTTGTCGGCGTTGAGCGAGCGGATCACATAATCGCGATACCGCCACACGGACGGCCGAGGCAGATGCTGTTCGCGCCGTCCTTCGCAGTCGGCATAGCCGGCGACATCCAACCAATGCCGGCTCCAGCGCTCGCCATAGCGCGGCGATGCGAGCAAGCGGTCGATCAGTTTTTCGTAGGCACGCGGATCATTGTCAGCCAAGAATGCTTCGGCCTCGGCCGGTTCTGGAGGCAAGCCGGTGAGATCGAAGGTCGCTCTCCGTAACAGCGTGAGACGGTCGGCTTCAGGAGAGAGTGTGAGTACTTTCTCTTCCAGTTTTTGGAGGACGAACGCATCAATCGGATTTCGCACGCGAGCCGCGTGCGCCACATTCGGCACGGGCATCGAATGTGGTTTTTGAAACGACCAGAACTCGCGATCCGCTGCACTCACCAGTGTGTCGGCAGGTGTCCCTGCAACATCGGGTTCGTCGTCAGCTTCCGGTGCGCCGAGCGCGATCCAGCGGGTGAGTTTCTCGATCTCGGCGGCTTCCATCGGCTTGACCATCGCCTCGACCAAGCGCTGACGAGGGGGCATCTCTTCACGTTGGATTCGTTTGAGAATCAGGCTCTCGTCCGGCTTGCCGGGCACGAAGGCCGGCCCCGATTTGCCGCCACGCAGCATCGTCGCGCGAGTTCGCAGATCGAGTTCCCCCTCGCGCTTCTGCCGGCCATGACAGGCTGTGCAACGCAGCAACAAGATCGGCACTATGTCGTGCTGTGTGACTTCTGGCTTGGTTGCCGAGTCGTTCTCGAACTTCGCGCCGCTGTCGATCCAGCGGCGAAGGATTTCCACTTCGGCTTTCGACAACGGATTCTTTTTGTCAGGCGGCATCTCGCCGTCACGGACTAACTCATAAATCCGGCTCTTCGCCGACTTACCCGGCACCAGGATTGGCCCCGACTCACTCCCTTTCCGAATGCCGGCCGCTGTGTGCAGGGCCAACTCTGCTTTGCGAACTTCTTCGCCGTGACACCGCCAACACTTTGCCTGGAGCACCGGCCGAACATCTTTGTCATACGTCGGTTTCTCGTCGGCCTTGGCGTTGTGGATCACGAAGTCGCTGCCACACCAGACGTAGACGCTGAGCACGAGCAAGAGCAGCCAGCGATTCATGGGAACGTCTCAGGAAGAACGCGACTTCTGAAAACGAGAGCACGAGCAGCACCAATCGGAGTTGTAGGCTACCGGCTCCCCTTTTTCTCTGCACGGCAAGGGTTCATGGATGGCTCAAGCGGATCGGCTTTCGGAACGAAACCTATGCCTCGCGGGGGTTCGACGGTCTTGAGCATGCGTGACATCACCTCTTGATTTGTAGTTGTCATCCGCAGGCCGGCTTTGCCATCCGTGGGCAACAATCTTTTCACAGACTCGACTTGCCTACGGATGGCAAAGCCGGTCTGCGGATGAGGCCCGCGAACCCGTGGCGACTTGAGGCAAGGACGAAACAATATTCCGTCGATCACACCTTTGAGCTTCGCTTTGCAGAGTGAGCAAAGTGGGGAGCGACGGGCGATTGTTGCACCAACGCAGGCGGGCCGCCTGCGCTACGGTGGGCGGGACCGTCGATGAGCGTGCGAGTCAGCATCGGGCTGATGAACGAGACGTTCGCAATGAGCATGGCTAATCCGAACGTGGGCATTCCCAGCGCGAAGACGATTCCCAAATGCAGGCCGACCGCGACCAGCAGCACCAGCGGCCGCGTCCAGCGATTCCAGATCAGCACGCAGTACGACAGCTCAAAGGCGACGGTCAAATGCGTCAAGGCGTTGATGACCAGCGGCCAATCGGCCAGCCAAGTCAGGTCGAGCGTTTGATACTCTTGATTGGCGATGCCCCCCCAAAACGCGAAGCCGGTCCACCACGAGAGGCCCTGAAGTTTGGAAAGCCCGGCGAAGAGATAGATCACGCAGAGATGGCACTGCATCAGTCGGATCGCCAGGTTGGCGGTGACATCACTCGGCTCAGAAGGCCGAGCCACGTGGCGTGCTCGCCATGCATCGACTGAGTATCGCGAGCCGCATGGGCCGATCATCAAATACAGCGACAGTAGACTGTTGATCTGATCGAGCCCATACAAGGCTCCCGGAGTGCGCTGGGCATAGGAAACCGTGAAGACGAAGGCGAGGACGGCGACCGCTCGCGTCCACATGCCGATCGTCAGCAAAGCGAAGGTCGTGAGCGCGACGATGTGCATCGCCCACAACGCGGTCGAACTGCGGCACCACGACAAGACGCTCCAAGAGTATCCGTCCTGAGTCGCCTGAGTGATGACTTCGCGTGACAACCAACTCTGTTCGCCGAAGAAGGCTTCCAGGTCGAGCGTCCAGACAGCGTGCGTGTAGAACAGCATCAAACCGGCGAGCACTCGGATCAGGCAGAGCGTGGTTGGGTCGGCGGGGGTGAACCAGAATTGATTCCAGGCATTCGTCGTTGCGGTCGCCGCGTCGCGGACGAATGTGATCGCCAATTCCAACAGCCAGCGTAGTCGAGCAAGCATGACTCACCGCCTCTCCGTACTGTGCGTGCCTAACGGTCGCTCGGCGAACAGCGAGGAATCATTCAGACGTTTGCCCGATAAGACATGTTGAGGGCCAGGGACGTAATGCCTGCGCAATGAGAGCGTGACCTCGGCCGCGTGATGCTCGTACCGCAGGTGGTCGGCATAGGATCGGGTCACGGCGTCGAACACTTTGCGGCGGCTGTCGTCGATCGCGAGATTGTTCAGAAACTCGCTGAGCATGAAGTGGCGGTGATAGCGCAGTCGCGGTTGCTGTTGCGATGCATTCGGAAAGAGTCCCTGTTCGACACGGCCGTCCTCGAAGCGCAATTCGTAGTGGACGAGGTGACTTGGTCCCGGCTCCGGCGCGAAAAAGTGATAGCCGTGATTGAGGTTCATCGCTTCGAGGTACGGCCGAAAGGCCAACCAGGCTCGCTGCCAGAGCGGTGAAGTCGGAGCGGCCGCCAGCGGTGCAATCACCAGTGCGAATAGGTGCAAGAGGAGGCCGACCGACACGGCTCGGCGCAGCCAGGACCAGCGTACCCACACGGTTTCGGTGGGCAGAACGAAGTCCGGAGAATCGGAGGCGGACGCGGGTATCATGGCACATGAGTAATCGACCGGATGGTGGGTGCCACGCCAGCAATGCCCTCCTCACGAGCGCAAACAAAACGCCCGGCGTGATCGGCACAGCCGGGCGATTGAGCGGCATGGCGCTAGTCACCGGTTTCGCTGTGTCGATTTTCCTCGCACGACACCGGCGACTCGCGCCGTGCCGCTCATAAGCTAGGTGAGAACGCGTTATGGATAGTTCAAGTAAACGGTGCGGCTGGGGATGAGTCGCAGGCGGCGGAGTCCCAGGTTGCGGACTTTCTTCTCGACTTCTACCTCAATGAACTTGTCCCCTTTGCGCTCCCGCTTCTTATCCATCCGGACCACTTCAAACTTCACGTCATAGATGTGTGGGATGCCGGTATTCAGCGGCTCCGATTCGAAGTGCCATTTGTCGTCGTCGCCGAAATAACCCTCCAACTCGTCGAAGTGGCCGGCTTCGTCCTCGACGCTGACTTTGATCTCTTCGCCAGCGCCGAGACTGTTGAACAATTCGTCGCTGACGCTGATCTCCAGTAAACCAACGCGCGGGTGTTTGTCCGAATTGACTTGTTTTGAGGGCATCTGGTAGGTCACGCCCAATGATCCCGTCACGCTTTGAACACTTTGGACGCTTTGAATGCCACTCAGCGGCTGCTGTCCGGCGATGTTGGCTCCGGCCGCGGCAGTCATCGGCATCGGGGCCATTGGGAGAGTCATGCCTTGGCCCATCATCGGGGCATAGCCTTGATAGGCACCGGTCGGAATCATGTAGCCATCGGCTAATGGCCCGCTGGCATAGACCATTCCACCGGACCCGCCGTCGCTGCCACCCCATGAGCTCCCGGAACTGCCGCCCGACGAGCCACCGCTGCTGCCCGACGAGCCACCGCTGCTGCCCGACGAGCCACCGCTGCTGCCCGACGAGCCACCGCTGCTGCCCGACGAGCCACCGCTGCTGCCATGCCAGCCATGATGACCGAAATGAAACAAGCCGGACGAGCCACCACTGCTGCCGAACCAATGCCCGCCACTGCTACCGCCAGACGAGCCATGATGCCTGCCGAAAAGAAACCCCAAACCGGCCTCACTCGGAGTCGCATTCGCGAACACCAGCGCTCCGGCCAGTAGCATTGCCAATTGTGTGCGACGTGTTCCGAACATTCCGATTCTCCTGTTCCGAAGGCTCGCGAGAGTCCCACTTCATCCGGCACCTGTCGCCAGACGGAGGGACTTCCACCCAACGGTCAAACCTACCACGCCGGTCGTTCCGTCGCGTAGTGTTTGAACCATAATTCGTGCGGCAAATTGGCCACGTCTCGGCACAATTGGCACACTCCGCTTGCCACGCAAAACTGTTGACCTAAGTTCCACACCTAAGTCTCGCATCACGCACGCTCGGAGAGATTCATGCTTCTGCGACGCCTTGAACCCGAAGTCATGGACACGGCGGAGGACGCTCACGATTACGACTCGATGGATCACAGCACGGTCAATCGCGTTTTCGTCGATGATCTGCTGACGTTTGCCAACGAATGCGGGTGGCGTGGCAGGCTCTTTGACGCTCAACGGCCGCTCAATGTGCTCGATGTTGGTACCGGTACGGCGCTGATTCCGATCGAACTGTGCGGTCGCGAGGTCGCGTGTCACATCACCGCCATCGACCTTGCGGCCGAGATGCTCAAGCTCGCCGACATCAATATTGCTCGTGCGAACGTTTCGAACCGCATTCAAGCCGAGCAGATTGATGCCAAACACATGCCTTACGCGGCGGGGGCGTTCGATGCGGTGGTCTCCAACAGCATCGTGCATCACATCCCGGAACCGCGAGCAGTCTTCTCGGAGATGCGGCGAGTCCTGCGACCCAGCGGTGTGCTCTTCGTTCGCGATCTACTGCGGCCGCAATCACTGACCGAGGTCGATCACTTGGTCGCGACTTACGCGGGTCGAGAGAACGCGCATTCGCAGCAACTCTTTCGCGACTCGCTGCACGCAGCACTATCGCTGGTTGAGGTGCGTGAATTGGCGGCAGCTTTCGGCATCTCGACAGACGCCGTGCAACAAACATCCGACCGTCACTGGACGCTGGCTTGGCGGAAATGAGTGAGACAGGTGAGTGCTGTATCACGACTCAGAATTGAGATTCCCTGAATCAGCCGCAGGGCGCACCCCCAATTCGTTCCTCTGAAAACTCACCAGCGGGGCGGCACATTTTGCCGATCGTCAGCTCGCAAACTCATGCTGATCGGAAAACTCCTTTTGATCGACAAAGTCTACTCCAGTTGCCAAGCCGTCCCCGTCGATCTGAGAGAAGACGTTTCATGCTCAGAGATGGTGGAACAGCGCTTCGCAATTTCGCGCATCGTCCGAGCGGATTTGAATGTGGCCCACAAGGAGGATGTGATGCGTCCCTGGATGAAATTGCTCGCGGTTTATGGCGTGGTGGGAGTCGCTTTGGGAGTCAGCTTGGCGGCCGAAAAGCCGGCCGAAAAGCTGGCTGAACGTCGCGCCGGAGCGACAGCCAATCCCAGCCGCTCCAAAAGCCTGGAATACTTCAGCCGTGGCGGAGCCACTGCCGGGCAGTCCGATTTGCCGGCCGATCCAGTGGTCGAGGAGTTGGCTGCCGAGGTGTCTGCCGCACCGAAGCGATTCGTGCGTTCCAAGACGGAGCCCCTCGAAACTTCGACGACCGATAAGAAGCTTCCTCCAGCAAAAATTGTCAGCGGTAGTTCACGCAGTAAGCCGGAACTGAAAAATGGCACGCGTTCCGTAAAAACTCCGTTGAAGCCGATCACCGAAGACGTGGAATTCTTGATGGCTCCGGAGGATGAGCTTTTGGAAGAAGCTCCGATCACGGGCAAGCTCGTTGCGAAGAAGCCCGCCAGCGGCATTCTGCCCACGAGCTTCAACGAAAAGTCAGTCAGTGAGGAGGAAGAGTCCGCCGACGGCATCGTGTCCGCCGACTTCCAGCAGAAGCCGCGAACGAAATCTAAAGTGCAGCCGGTGAAGGCCGAGCAATCTCCTGCCGCGACTGCTCTGAAACACGATGAGCCGAGCCTGTTGCCCTCAACGTCTAAGCCGAGCCGAGTTTCAGTGGTGAGTGATCGCTCCGCGAAGCCGCTGCCGTCGTCCGCGAGTCGCTCGAATCGGACCACGGATCGCGCCAGTTTCAGCAACGCCGCGACTGTGTCCGGCACTCCGGCCGTCTCCGTCGAGTGGATCAAACAAGGCGGGATCAATGTCGGTCAGGAATATGCCTGCGATCTGGTCGTCAAGAACTCCGGAAAAGTTTCCGCTCGGCAAGTCGTCGTCGAAGCCATGTTCCCGGCGTCGGTGCGATTGACTCACGCTGATCCCGAACCGGCTCAGGTGGAAGAGCATCTCGAATGGGCCATCCCCGAACTCGCCGCTGGCGAGGAACGCACGATTCACATCAAGATGATTCCCAGCCAGCGCGGTGAATTGGCAACCACGGCCAGCGTCCGCTTCACAGGCACTGCGGCGAATGTCTTCAAAGTCGAAGAACCGCTGCTGAAAGTCGCCGTGGAAGCCCCATCCGAAGTTGTCGTGGGCGATCCACTGGTGCAGTCCATCACGATCACCAACCCCGGAACCGGCATCGCTCAGAACGTGAAGATTCAAGTGACGCCTGCCGAGGGCTTGGAAGCCACTCGCGGCGATCGTTCGCAGATTGAAATCGGCGAACTCAATCCCGGTGAATCGCGCACGGTTCGCCTGTCGTTCACGGCCATCGCTGGTGGCGAGCAAACTTTGGCCGTCGTCGCCACCGCCGATTCAGACCTGAAACAAGCCGCCGAAGCGACCGTGAACGTGATTGCTCCGGCCCTGAAGATCGCGGTGGAAGGCCCCGGCTTGCGATATGCCGGACGAGACGCACGCTACACGCTGACCATCACCAATGACGGCCGAGCCGCGACCAACAATGTTCGCGTCACGCATCGTGTTCCCAAGGGATTCAAATTCGTGAAGGCCGACAAGGGTGGCACGCTCGACGCCAACAACGGTGCGGTCCACTGGTTCCTCGGACATCTGGAACCGGCCCAGACCGCCCAGGTGAAACTGCACCTGCAAGCTCACGAAATCGGAGACTTCGAGCATCACGTCGCGGTCTCCGCCGAACACGGCGTCACCGCGAAGGCGGACACGACCACGAAAGTCGAAGGCTCGGCCGCGTTGACTCTGGAAGTCCAAGACCTCGACGATCCGATCGAAGTCGGCCAGGAGACCGCTTACGAAGTGCGAGTCAGCAACACCGGCTCGAAAGCCGCTCAGAACGTCGGCCTGACGTTTGAATTGCCGACCGGCCTCGAACTGATCAACGTCGAAGCCGCCACGCAACATCTCGCCAAGAGCGGGCTGATCCTGTTCAATGATCTGGCGGAATTGGCTCCGGGCAAGACAGCGTTGTTCCGCATCCACGTCAAAGGCAATGCGGAAGGCAACCAGCGCGTCCGTGCCCGACTCACCAGCGAGTCGATCGAGCAGGAACTCATCTCGGAAGAGCTGACTAAGTTCTATGCCGAGTAGCCGCTGTCACGACATCTCAATCAGAAATCACCAATGCAGTCAGCCCGGCCATTGCAAAATGACCGGGCTGATTTTGTTTGTGGCGAGAGGAGCACTTCGTCGAATATCGTCACTGAATTTCCGAGAGCCTGCTTCCCGTGCGACGTCAACTTCGGGCATCATGACCGCGTGTCTCGCGGGACGGAAACTTTCCGAAGGTGCTGAATCCAAGAAACAGATCTCGCGATTGAAAGTCCACTTGTCGAATTCGTCGTTTTCCGGGTAAAGGTTGCTTCGCCGACGTGCCGGCTTTCCGAATCCAGTCCCGACCCATTTCATCGCATTCTTGTGAGGCAGCCAGATGCCGCCGACTTCATCCAATGCTCCGCAGGTCGAGTCGAACAAGGGGCTCACGGAAATCGACAGTGACGTTCCAGAACTGCTCGATTGGGATTTTTGTATTGAGAAACCTCCCACACGACCATCCGGTGTCGTTGAAGCGGATGTGGAATTTGTCGGCCGCGGACGACCGATTCCGCTGGATGATCCACATGTGAGGAAAGCCTCATGACCGAGCGGTATCCGTGGTATGACTTCGTCGAAGGTGATGAACTTGAGCAAGGCGACATCATCGAAAGTTGTCCGATCTCAGTCGCCACTGAGACTGAAACGGCGGATGGTCGCTGGAAATTGCAATGGGAGGAGCGCGATCTCATCGTCCTCTCACAGTCCTGTGATTTGGTGAAAGGCCGCGAAAAGATCAGTGAAGTACTGATGGCCGCCGTCTGGAAGAATTCCTAACTGAGCGGTCACCTGGCGACGACCAAAGGACTGGAAGACGCACGGCGCGGCAATTTGCCGGGCGTCCATTTGCTGGCGGCCAGTGACTTCGCCGGCACCGTCTCTGAAATCCGCGTCGTTGATTTCCGCCGAGTCTCCGCACTGCCGCTCACATTTCTGCGCAAGCGAGTTCTGACCCAACAGCGCCGTCTTCGATTGCTGCCGCCTTATCGCGAACATCTTTCTCAAGCCTTCGCCCGCTTCTTCATGCGAGTCGGTCTACCGGTCGATATTCCGGCCTTCCGGTAACAGGCCACAACGGCATCTATTTCCACTCGCGAGCGAATTGCAGGGCGCGATAGCGGACGGGTTCGCTGATCACCTGATCGGCCGCGATGGCGTCGAGCCATGCGGACTGCGGTTGGCCCTGGTCACGCAGGAAGTGAATCAGACTCAGAGCCTCACGCTTCGCTTGCAACTCTGGGGGCCACGACCGCACGTCCCACACCTTCAACGTGTCAAATCGGTTTGGTCCAGTCTTCAATTTCCAAACCGGGGACTCGTTGGAATTCCGAGAGGTTGGCCGTGACCAATCGGAGATGATTGGCCCGGCAGATGGAAGCGATCTTCAAATCGTTGGGACCGATGATCTGACCGGTGGTTTCCAAGTCATGCCGGATGTCCGCGTAGTGCCAAGCCGCATCGTCATCAAACGGCAACGAAAGATGCCGTGCAAACAGTTCCTCAAGTCGCGCCAAGCGAGCCGAGCGATTGCCGTACTTGTGCGCACCGTGCCACAGTTCGCCTTTCACCACCGAACACAGCAGGACGTCGCCGTCTTGACGTTCGGCCAATCGGCGGACAAGTTCCGCGCTGGCCGACTTGAGCAATGTGATCCAGGCATTCGTATCCAAGAGCCACTGCATCACCACTCCTCACGTTTCTCATCTTCACCTTGCGGCGGACGCTCGAACGGTTCGTCGCCGAATGATCCTGCCAGCCGTTCGATGAACTCCCGATACGACTCCGTCTGGCGGTTTTCGGCCGTTGATGACGAATGGGTTCCTGGTTGGATGGGAACGACTTCAAGCTGCGTTCCATCAGGCCAACCGACCGGTGTTGACAGTTCGACTCGTCCGCTGCGAAACGTGGCCAAGACGCCGACCATGATGAGACTCCACATTCAAAATGCTGCTTCACGACTGAAGATTCTATTCGGCTCATGGTGTGATTTGAAACCTGTTTCCGAGCTTCAATAGAACGTAAACAAGGACTGGTATCTCTATTTCCACTCGCGAGCGAATTGCAGGGCGCGTTGGCGGACGGGTTCGCTGAGGGTTTGGTCTGAGGAGATGGCGTCGAGCCATTCGGACTGCGGTTTGTCTTTGGCTCGCAGCCAGTGGATCAGACTCAGGGCCTCTCGCTCCGCACGCAGTTCCGGAGACCACGGCCGCGCGTCCCATACCTTCACCGTCCCATCGTTGCTTGCCGACGCCAGCCGTTTCCCATCCGGGCTAAACACTACGCTCGTGACTTGGTCGGTGTGCCCTTTCAACGTGATTAACTCCTGACCGCTTATGGTATCCCACAGCTTCACAGTCTTGTCGGCGCTTGCCGATGCGAGCCGTTTGCAGTCCGCGCTAAACGCCACGCTCCTGACCAATCCGATGTGCCCTTTCAACGTGAGCATCTCCTGACCGCTCGTGGCATCCCACACCTTTACCGTCTGATCGTTGCTGGCCGACGCCAGCCGTTTTCCATCCGGGCTAAACGCCACGCTCCAGACCCAGCCGCCGCGTCCTTCGAGCGTGAGCATCTCTCGGCCATTTGTTGCGTCCCAAATCTTCACCGTTTGATCGATGCTGGCCGAAGCCAGGCGTTTTTCGTCCGGGCTGAAGGCCACGCTCAAGACCCAGCCAGTGTGTCCTTTGAGCGTCAACGTCTCCCGGCCATTTGTGGCATCCCACAGCTTCACCGTCTCAGCCATGTTCCCAGCCGATGCCAACCGTTTGCCGTCCGGGCTGTACGCCACGCTCTGGACAAAGTTGGTGTGTCCTTTGAGCGTGAGAGTGTCCTGACCACTCGTGACATCCCACACCTTCACCGTCTGATCGTTGCCGGCCGACGCAAGCCGTTTTCCATCTGGGCTGAACGCCACGCTCTGGACCGAGTTGGTGTGTCCTTTGAGTGTGAGCGTCTCCGGACTGCTCGTGGTGTCCCACACTTCATCGTCTGATCGGGCGCGTGCCGTCGCCCGTCGTTTATCATCCGCGCTAAACGTCAGACTTGGAGGGTCATCAGTCTGAATTCTCAATTTGAGCATTTCATGGCCGCTCGAAGTGTCCCACGCCTCTACCATCTGACCGGTGCTGGCCGTCGTCAGCCGCCTACCGTCCGCGCTCAACACCATGCTCCCAACGTGCCCCATCAACAACATGCGTGTTTCCTCACCGGTCGTGGCATCCCACAGCTTCACCATTCGATCGGCACTTGCCGACGCCACCAGTTGCCCGTCTGCGCTAAGAACTACGCCAGTAACTGGGCCAGTGTGTCCCTTCAACGTGTGCATCTCCTGACCGCTCGTAGTGTCCCATACTTTTACCGTTTTATCGCTACTTGCTGACACTAGCCGTTTGCCATCCGCGCTAAACGCGACGCTCGTGATCAGGTCGGTGTGTCCTTTCAAAGTGAGGATCTCTCGGCCGCTCGTAGCATCCCACACAGTCACCGTTTGATCGTGCAGCGACGTCACTGTAAACGGTGCATCATCTGGCACTTCCTCCATGGGAGTACCGCCCAACGCCAACCGTGTTCCGTCCGGGCTAAACGCGAGGCATGACCATTCTATGTGTCTTTTGAATGTGAGCGTCTCTCGACCGCTCGTCGTGTCCCACACCTTCACCGTCTGATCGTTGCTTGCTGACGCCAGCCGTTTCCCGTCCGCGCTAAACGCCACGCAGGTGACCTCTGCGGTATGGCCTTTCAACGTGAGCGTCTCCCGACCGCTCGTGATGTCCCACACCTTCACCGTCGTATCGGAACTGCCTGACGCCAGCCATTTCCCGTCCGGGCTGAATGCCACGCTCAAGACCGAACTGGTGTGTCCTTTGAGCGTGAGCGTCTCCAGACCACTCGTGGTGTCCCACACTTTCACCGTCTGATCGTCGCTGGCCGATGCCAGCCGTTTTCCGTCCGCGCTAAATACCACGCTCCTGTCCCAGTTGGCATGTTTTTTCAAGTCCAACAAAAACGACTGGTACAGTCGCTCCCAGTAATACCACTCGAAGCCGCGTAAGTCCGTCTCACCCGGCTGCGGTCGGGTCTTCCCCAAGGAATCGAGCATGAGGCCAAACTGAGATATCTCCCAATTACGCTGCGCGAAATTCATGTGAGTGGAATACAGATGACGCCGCACCTCGTCCGCTTTGGCATCGGCACGATCGCGCTGCTGCAAAGCCCAAAATGTTAGGCCGCTGAGGATCACCAAGACGGCGGCTCCGGCAGTCAATAAACGGCGGAATAAGCGAGCGCGGCGAGTTTGTTCGATTGCGAGACGTTCAGCGGCTTCGCGGGCGCGGGTGGCTTGTGCGACGGCGGCTTGTTGTTCACGCTCGGCGATTGCGGCAGCCGACTGTCGTTCGCGTTCCGCGATTTCATCGCATTGACGGGACTCCAGTGTTTCTAATTGCTCCGCAAATCCATCGGCGCTGGCAAGCCTCCGTGACGGGTCTCTGAATGTGGCGGCATAGATGACATCGGCCAGCAGTTTAATGAGGATTTGACGGCCTTTCGGTCTCGTGAGCAGAGTCGGCATCACCGAGGCGCTGTCACCCTGAGGCGCACTTCCGATTTCTTGCGAGACTTCTTCTTGCCAGCCAGTGCCGAGTGGGCGGTCGAGGTCACCGACGACGAGTTGATAGAGCATGACACCCAAGGCATAGACATCGCCGGCAGTGGTCGCTGCGTGTCCGTGGCCATCACGCTCCGCGTGATGAGTCGCGGGTTGCGCGGCTGAGTCGGTGGAATTGCTCTGTGTCGGCTCCGAGTGCGGTTGTTGCGTGACGTTCGGAATTTCATCACGCGGAATGTGATCGCTGCCTTGCGGTGAGCGAGTGCCGGTCAGAGTTTCGGGGGCGGCATACAGGCGGGTGCCGGTGCGACTGCTGTTGTTGCCCAACAATAGATCCTGTGTGAAACCGCGTGCGGTGATGCCGTGACGCTCCAACAGGCTGCGATCCGTCACCACTCCGATGCCGAAGTCGATCACGCGCGGATGCGGGATGCCTTGACGATCGAGAGCGATCAGGATGTTCGAGGGTTTGAGGTCTTTGTGAATGACCCCCAAGCGATGCGCTTCGGCGACAGCGCGAGCGGACTCGGCCAGCAGCCGCAAGCGTGTCATCAGCGGCACGCGACCGATGCCGCCTTGACCCTCCGCCCATTGCGCGAGGTTGCCGCTGGGGACGTGGTCGCTTTCCAAGTAGTACGGCGGCTGATCGGTGCGCACGGCATGGAGGGAGACGATGTCGTCGCGATGTCCCAACTCGGTTTGCAGCAGCCGGAAGATTGCCAACTCGCGTTGAAAGGATCGCAACCGGTCGGGATCGAAACAGAACTTGAAGACTCGTTCGGTCTTCGTCTGCTTTTGCCGAGCCAGCCAAACTTCGCCGAAGCCCCCTTCGCCAAGTTGTTTCTCCAGCAGAAAATCTTCACGGCTGGGAATGGTCGCTCCGACGCTCGGCCGCCAGCCCAGCGTGGCGATGTCCTCTTGAGAGACGGCTCGCTTGGCTTTCTCGGAATCGGCCGGCGGCTTGAGCGGTGCGAAACCAACAACGCCAACCTCGAACACTTCCAGCGGATCGTCGTCCTTGCCTTTGAAACGGTACGGCCCGTGAGCCAGCCACTCCAGATTGTGTGATGGATCGGTGGCGATGGGAAACTCGCGGACGTATTGCCGCGCATCATCGAACGCCGCGCGGGTCATCAGGATTTGTGCCCCGTCGGCCAGCCCCATGATGCGGCCACCCAAATCGACCGCTTGCCCCGACAACTGCAACTGGTTCGTCGCCTTATCGAAGTACTCGATCGCTTCTCCCTGATGGATACCAATCCGCGTCCGCACCGGGCGTCCCGCGTTGCGAACAACGTCGTTCCACGGCCACGTCTCCAATGCGTACTGATATCGGAGTGCAAACTTCACCGCGTCACTCGGTTTGGAGAACTTGGCGAGAAAGCCATCACCCATGAAATTCCGCAAGGCCGCACCGGGGAACTCGGCCAACAGTCGCCCGAACAATTCGTTGTGCGGCTGCAACACAAAATTCGCATAGTGCGAGTCGCCGATCAGCGACTTCCACGACGTCGAATCCACAAGGTCGGTGAACAACACGACCATCGACTGCGAGGGGATTTCAGGCTGAACCATGACAGGCTGACTTGCGCAAGAAGATCGAATTCGGATTGTCTACCCTCAAACAGCGTACACGCGAGGATTTCAAGGGCAATCCAACAGGCGGTTGTGCTCGGATGGGGAAGGATTCGGTGAGAGCGGAAGCGGGTTGGTCGTCGAATCGAAGCCACTGAAGTCTTCGTCCGGACATGTGTGTTATTCGCGAGCGTGTTTTGTAGGTTGGGATTCCATCCCGACCGGTCGGGACGGAGTCCCAACCTACTCACGTGCATCGACTGACAAGACGGATTATGGAAATAACCGTTCGATGCTCCATGTTCCGGTCGGCTGCTTGCGATAGATCAGCCGATCGTGCAGTCGTGCGACGCCTCCTTGCCAGAACTCGACGCTGTCGGGGATCAGTCGAAAGCCTCCCCAGTTGGGCGGTCGCGGGATCGGAGCCCCGGCGAACTTCGTCTCGAACTCGGCCGTGAGTCGTTCGAGCGTTGCTCGGTCGGCGAGCGGTTGGCTCTGGGCTGAGGCCCACGCGCCGATGCAGCTTTCTCGCGGCCGGCCCGCAAAGTAGGCGTCTGATTCGGCGTCGCTCGCGCGGATCACGGTCCCTTCGATGCGGACTTGTCGTTCGAGTTCTTTCCAATACAGCACTGCGGCGGCTTGTGGGTTGTCGGCGAGTTCGTGTCCTTTGCGGCTGTCGTAGTTGGTGTAGAAGAGGAAGCCGCGCTCGTCCCAGCCGCGCAGATAGACGATGCGCACTGACGGCCGTCCGTCGCGAGTGGCGGTCGCCAGCGACATCGCTTGCCAGTCGATGACGTTCTCGGCCTGCACGTCGTCGTGCCATCGCTGAAACTGCTGGAACGGATCAGAGGCCAAGTCGCTTTCCAGCAACTTGTGTTTCGAGAATTCGGTGCGAGCGACGACGTCGATGCTCATGATTCCTCGCGTGGGGAAAACCGTAGGGTGGGTCGAGTCATCGAGACCCACCAATATGCCCGCGGGTCGCGGTGGGTCTCGATGACTCGACCCACCCTACGAATTCTTTGCCGGTTGGTTGCGCAGTGACAGCACCAGCACCACGCCTACCAGCATCAAACCGGCTCCGACCCAGTACGGCAAGACGACGCTGTTGGCGGGTTGCTCTTTGTCGAGTTTGAAAAGCCATACGCCTAGCAGCGGACCGGCGATGCGGGCCAAGGCTGACATGCTTTGACCCACGCCGAGGATTTCGCCTTGCTCGTCGGCCGAGGTTCGCAGCGACAACATCGCTTGCAGGGACGGCGTGAGGGCCGAGTAGCCCAAAACGTTGATCGGCACGATGGCGAACAACACATACAGCGAACGGTCCTGGCAGGTGATCGCGATCAGCACCAGGCCCAGAGTCATCAAGATTGTGCCGATCAGGCTCATGCGGAAATCACCCAGCCTGGGTGACAGCCGCCGCACAAGCATGCCTTGGCTCAGCGCCAACACGAAGCCCACGTAGGCATAGATGTAGAAGTTGTTCTTATCAGCCATGCCGAAGAACTTCGTCAGCAACGACAGCGTGACCTCAAACTGGGCGAAGGCCAACGTCGTCAGAAAGATGGTCAGCATCAGCAACGCGGTGCCGCGATGCGAGAACGCTCGGCCCATCGCGCCGATATTCAGCCAACTGCGACGAGGGGCGACGTTGTCCGGCTTCAACGACTCTGGCAACCGGGCGACGGCCCACAAGAACGCGAATGCCGATAAGCCACTCGCCACATATCCGGCCATTGGACTTGGCGGGCCGTCGACTTTGCCCGACACGAACACCGATCCCAGCAGCGGGCCGAACGTGAAACCGATTCCAAACGCCGCTCCGATCAAGGCCATCCCTTTGCCACGACCTTCGGCGGTCGTCGAGTCGGCAATGTAGGCTTGAGCGGTCGGAATCGTTGCACCCGCGATACCGGCTCCGATGCGCGTAATGAACAGCCACGGGATCACCGACAGGCCGAGGAATTGGTCTTCGCTGCCCAGCGAAGTCGCGAAACCAAACAGCCCATAACACACCGTCGAACCCGCGAGCCCGACCAGCAACACCGGCCGGCGGCCGATCCGATCGGAGAGCCGTCCCCACAGCGGCGCAAACAAGAACTGCATTGCCGAGAACGACGCCATCAAGGGGCCAAGCAACCGGTCCAGCCCGAAGTATTCGCCGTATCTGGGCAGCAGCGGCAGCACGATGCCGAAGCCCAGGAGGTCAATGAAAACAGTGACAAAGATGATCAGCAGCGGTGATTTCGATTTCATGGCGGCGGAGTTTGGGAGTGAGGTTAGGGTGACGCAAGGATGCGGGAGTTGGCGACGAATGTGGGGCAAAAAAATGGCGCCGCCTGATGACGTCGATTGAAGTGTCTCAGCACCTTTGGTGCTCACACCGGCAACTCATGAAAAAAGCCTGAGCTCTTATCAAGCTCAGGCTCTCTCGCTGTCGCCGTCCGCGCGGGAACGGGGACGGTTACAGCAGTTTCGCGAGCACTGCGGGATCGAGTCGGAAGAGTTCGTTGAACTCGCTGGAGGCTCCGACGAGCGTATCGTCTCCCTGATTGCCGGCGAGCGTGTCGATGCCTCCGAGTCCGTCAATGAAGTCGTTGCCATCTCCACCGAGGACGATGTCTCTGCCGGTGCCGCCTCGGAGGGTGTCGTTGCCGTCGCCACCGAGCACCGTGTCTTCACCGTCGTTGCCTTGAACCAGATCGTTGCCGTCGCCGCCGCCGATCAGGTCGTTGCCGGTTTCGCCGAAGACGGTGTCGTTGCCGTCACCGCCGCTGATGATGTCGTCTCCCAAGCCGCCGAGAATCAGATCGTTGCCATGGAAGCCATTGATCAGGTCGTTGCCGTCATTGCCATTGATGGTGTCGTTGTCCGTGCCGCCATCGAGCGTGTCGTCCCCTGCTCCGCCGAGCAGGCTGTCGTCTCCAGATCCGCCAGCCAGGCTATCGTTGCCATCCATGCCGTTGAGCAGGTCGTTGCCATTCAAGCCGACGAGCGTGTCGTTACCCGCTCCACCATTGATAACGTCGTTGAGAATGCTGCCCGTGAGACTGTCGTCGCCATCGCCGCCGTCGAGGAAGGTGACTCCCGTTCCGCCGTCGATGACGTCGTTTCCAGCTCCGCCGTCGATCGAATCAGTTCCCGCGTCTCCATTGAGCGTGTCATTGCCCGCGTTGCCGATGAGTGTGTCAACTCCGTCGCCACCGTTGAGCAACTCGGCGCTGTCGGTACCGATGAGCAGGTCATCGCCGGCATCGCCAAAGACTCGCAGTTGGACGCTGCCGAGCTTGGCTCCAGCGTCAGACAGCAGTCGATCGTTTCCGGTCCCCAAGTTGAGCCGCACTTCGGTGAGTGCGACCCCCGTCAGGTCTGCAACGACGACTCGGTCTGTGCCGCCGAGTGCGGTGATCTGCACAACCTCGATATCGCTGGCGAGCGTTTGCGTAGCCGTGTCGTTCGACACGATCAGGTGCCCGGCGGATTGACCGACATTGAACGTGTTCGCGGCGTTGTTGCCAATAAAGTCAAAGGTGTCGCTTCCTTCGCCACCGACGATTGAATCGACGCCGTCACCGAGTGCCGCGATGATCGAATCATCTCCGTCGCCGCCGTGCAGCGTGTCCTGGCCCGCGCCGCTTCGCAACGTGTCGTTGCCCAGCCCGCCGAAGACGGAATCATCACCAGCCGTGCCGGAGAGGCTGTCGTTGCCGGCTCCGCCTTCTAGCGAATCGTTCCCCGCACCGCCGTTGAGCAGGTCGTTGCCGTCGCCGCCCAGCAGTGTGTCGTTGCCGGCTCCGCCCAGCAGTGTGTCGCCACCGAACGGGATCGGATTGCTGGGGCTGCCCAGCGTGTAAGCCAGATTGTCGATCGCGAATCGATCGCCACCTGCCGCGGCCGACACCGTGGTGAAGTCTAAGCGGACTCGACGCACTCCCGTTGTGCCGGTGTAGCTAAAGAGTCCTTCTGGGCCCAATTGCGTTCGCAACAGATTCACCGACGACGTCGAGATGAGGTTGAGCGAACTATCAAACAGTGAAACGCGGACTCCATTGGGTACGTCGGTCGTGGCGAATCGAGCTACCGCGAACGACAGGTTGGTGGCTGGTGATTCAAAGTCGATATTCAAGATTCCCGCAGCGTTCCCCTCCAACACAGGGGACGACAGATTCTGGAACGCGCCGGTGGGCGCGATCGAAGCACCATACGTCGCATCGGGGGAATCGAGTCCGGCGACCTTGAAACCGAATGTGACTCCCTGCAATGAGAAACCGTTCGCGATGGTCTCCGGCACTTCGTTAAAGTTGAGGAGCGTGGCTCCGTTGAAGCTCGCGGGAGACGTGCTGGTGGCACCGCTTGATCCCGCGAAGGACCATGGTCGAGCGTGTCCCAGCAGCAAGGGCCTGATGAGTTGCGCGGGGCGATTCGAGAGCGTCCAATGTCCTGTCACCGCAGCACCAGCACCGCTGCTCGCAGAGCTGGAACCGGTCGCGGTGGTCGTGGGAGGCGTGTAGGGATCGGCAAAGCTCAGATCGACCAGATAACCCATGTCGGCCATCGCGGCGGCGGTCACTCGGCTTAGCGGATTGCTTCCCGCCTCTAGGACGCTGCTCATCAATTCGTTCCCGAAGAGACTCTCTCGCCAATGCACGTTGGCCGAGCCCGCTCCGCCGACATTTTCCACTGGCACGTTCGGTTCAGAATTTCGGAACGCTCGGTTGTATTCAGCGGTTGCCTGTCGACCGACGAAGCGCGGATTCGTTGAACCCGGCGCGGCAATCAAGTTTAGATCCGACCAGATCGTGCCGAAGCCCAGAGCGTGTCCAAACTCATGCAAGGCGACGTCGGACAGGAGGCCGTCGACAGACAGCGCCGCTAAGTCGGCTGAGTCGATCGTGATCGAAGCCATAGCTGGCAGGAAAGTTCCAGTTCGCTTGAGGTCGATACCGGTCGTACCTAGCACCCCGCCAGGTCCGTCGATCGACGCGATTATGACGTTGATCAATAAATCATCGATCGTCCCCACATTCGCGACCACGACATCCGGCAGATCGCCACGGATGATCGATTCCCATTTCTGGGCCGCCAGCTCAAATGCTTGCGAGTTGTCAGGATTCAGCCCCGCCGGAAGATTCAACGCGATGTCGAATTGGCTCGGAGCCCCCGGTGGCAGTCCCAAAGGTCCCACATCGTCCGCTCCGAAAGCCGAGATTCCGTAGGGAAGCGTGATTGACTGCTGTAAGAGTCCCGCGCGATCAAAGATGTCGAGCGACGACGTGAAAGTCAGCGGATTCGTGTTCGACAAACGAGTGCTGCCCAAGTAGAGCAAGCCGTCGATGACGCCCAACCCTGAGTAACTTCCTGCTGACGCTGTTGTCGGACTGAAACCGGGACTCGTGTCCGAAACCGGAACGATCAGCCCCGTCGAAGGATTGATCTCCACGATCGTGCGGCCATTCGCCAGAGTGGCAATCAAGCGATCTGGATTTTTCGCCGCTGCCAACCCACCGATCAGATTGGCTCCGGGATTTTCTCCGTTAATGTCCAGCACCGTGCCAACCCCTCCGAGTGCCGGATCGAACACCAGGATGTCGTCGTTGGCCGCGTCCATGATGTAGATCATGCCGTTCAACGCCGCGAGACCGTCGTATCGCTGAGTCGTCGGACGCGGAATCACCGTGCTGTGAATGATCGCTCCCGTGTCGGGCTCGAGCTGATACAGCGTGTTCGTGCCAAAGCCATTGAGGTAGTACAGGCTCGTACCATCAAACGCCAAACCATCACCGCTGGCACTGGTTGTTTCGGGAGCAGCGAAACGATTCAGCTCAGCTCCGGTCCGCGGGTCCAACTCGACGATCAGATTCTGATTGCGGATGTCGGACGGAGTCGCAAAGAGTCGCGGCTGTGGCGGCGTGGGAGCGACCGGAGCCGTCGGCACTTCGCCAGCATCTTCCAGATCATCTCCGGTCCCTCCGCTGATCAAATCAAACCCGTCGCCACCGAAGATCGTGTCGTTACCTGCCTGGCCTAGCAGCGAGTCGTTACCCGCTTGGCCTTCGAGCGTGTCTTTGCCGGCACCCCCACGAATCGTGTCGTCACCAATGCCCCCTTGCAGCGAGTCATTGCCCGAAAAGCCATCCAACAGATCATTGCCCGATTCACCCAGCAGCGTGTCGGAATCTCCACCGCCGTCCAGCGAGTCATTGTCATCCCCGCCCAGCAACGTGTCGCGGCCTTCGTTCCCCAACAGTGAGTCGTCACCAAGCCCGCCGTTCAACGAGTCGCCACCAGCGCCTCCCAAAAGCGCGTCGTTGCCGTCGCTGCCGTCGATCGAGTCGGCCCCCATCATGCCATTGATCGTGTCGTTGCCGGTTCCGCCCAACACCGAGTCATCGCCGTCGCCACCTGTTACGTTGTCGTCGCCGGTGCCAGCATCAATCACGTCATTGCCATCGTGGCCGACGATCGTGTCATTGCCGTCACCGCCGTCGATGCTGTCGTCGCCGTCTTCGCCGTTGATGCTATCGTTGCCCCCGCCGGCAATGATCGTGTCGTTGCCATCATTGCCGTTGATCGACGACGCGCCGGTGTCGCCCGTGATGCTGTCGTCGCCGTGATTGCCCAACAGCGTTTCCGCGATGCCGTTGCTTCCCAGAATCGTGTCGCTGCCATGTCCGCCATCGACGTTGATCCCAGCCAAGTTGGGATAGTTTGCAATACTCACCGCGCTCAGATTGATCGTGTTCTCCAGGTTGCCTCCCTGGATCACAATCGACGTGACCGAACTGGTCGGCACGCTACCGACAGACGTGACCGGATTGCCGTTTGCCAGCACGAGCACTCGCGACGACGCTCCGGTTCCGGATGAACTGACGGTGATGTCGTCGTTCGAATCCGAGACGACGTTCAGTTCGCCGTTGACGAACAGCGCCGACACCGAGAGCAATGCCTTGCCTTCGAGTTGCTCAAGCTGACCGGCGACCGGAACCTTGGTTCGGCGTCGACGAGCGGTGGTGTCTCGCTCGGTGATCCGTCCACGAATCGTTTCTAACCACGACAAGAATCGCATAGCCCCATCCTTGGGAGAATGTGTGAATCTGGCACCCCTGATGCGCCCCGCTTGCCAAGTTAGTAGTTCCGCCTTCCGGCGGTCCCCATCGGAAATGACCGCCTGAAGGACGAACTACAAACCGACACTCGCGGCACAAACCTCGTGTGATCGTCATTCTTCATCAGCCTTTCGGGACCGTTCGATTCAATACAAACGGCAAAGTCGCGGCACTCTCCGGGACCGGCCCCACGACTTGTCGGTAACTCTTCACCAGCTTCCCAAGTCCGACATTTTGCAGAGTTCGAGGTCTACCCAAACTCCCAACTCTGCCGAACCGAGCGATAAAGAATCAGCGAATCCAACCGCCACCCAACACGCGGTTGCCGTCGTAAAACACGACCGCTTGACCGGGGGCGACGCCAAACTGCGGCTCGGTGAAGTACACCCGCACGCGGTCCTCGCCGAGCAATTCGACCTCGGCCGCTGCCGCTTCATGCTGCGAACGAATCTGGGCATGGCAGGCAAACCGCGTGGGAATGTCATCAACCAGCCAATTCAAGCGGTCGGCTTCCAACGTCGGCTCCAACAGGTCGTCACGCATCCCAATAACAACTCGCCGAGTCGTCGGCTCAACCGCCACGACATACCGCGGAGTCCCAAACGTTATTCCCAATCGCTTGCGCTGACCGACCGTGAATTGTTGAAAGCCGTCATGCCGTCCCAGCACGTTACCTTCCGTGTCCACGATCTCACCGGCCGTCTCTTGTGGCCCGCGATAACGATCCAAAAAGCCGACGTAGTCGTTGTCGGGAATGAAGCAGATCTCTTGGCTGTCCGGCTTATCGGCGACTCGCAACCCAGTCTGTCGGGCCAGGTCGCGAATCTCCGTCTTCTCAAAGTCGCCAACCGGAAAGATCACGCGATCGAGAATCGCCTTGTTGATACCGAACAGCACATACGACTGATCCTTCGAACGATCACGCCCACGAGTGAGCACGGAAACATCCCCGTCCCTCGCAATCCGCGCGTAGTGCCCCGAAGCGATGTGATCGGCCCCGACCGACTGCGCGAATTCCCACAGCTTGCCGAACTTCAACCAGTTGTTGCACATCACACACGGGTTCGGAGTCCGTCCCGCCAAATACTCATCCGCGAAATAATCCTTGATGCGTCCGAAGGCGTCCTGAAAGTTCAGCGCGTGAAACGGAATATCCAACGAGTCCGCAACCCGCCGCGCATCCGCCGCGTCCGACGCGCTGCAACAACCTTGCTTGTGAGCCTTCGGATTCAGAATCGGCAGATCGGCCGTGATCGACGTCCGGCAAACAGTCTCGTGGCTGTCGTCCGTCGCGCCTGAGCGCATAAACAAACCGATCACCTCGTAGCCCTGCTGCTGCAACAAGACCGCGGCGGCCGAGCTATCCACTCCACCGCTCATCGCTAGAACAACACGCTTTGACATGAATGAATTACGCTTCTTTCACTCGGCTATTCCAATAACCGGGACAACGGCTGTCATGGGCAATCGCGATGATGACGACTTCCTGATTCGCTTCGTCATTCCCCCAACAACTTCTCGACCATTGCCTGCACTTCTTCTTCGGAGAAACCTGGATCACGGCCAGAATCGTAGTCGTCCAAGCGGCGTTGTAACTCCGCCGACCAAGCTTCACGGAATTCCTGGGGTGAGAGCGGAGGCAACTCGTCGTCGAGACTATGCTCGATGGCGGCGACGACCGTTTGGCGATCCTTGAGAGGTAACTTCATCGCGGACTGAATGACTGCCTGCACTTCCGGGGCGAGGCGGCCGTCAACTCTTGCTGAGACATCTCGCGACAACTGCGAATCGAGAACGATGGTCGAAGAGAGTGTGACCGACATTGGATGCTTCTCGAAGACGAATGAAAATGGTCGTTGCGATGTCGGAGTTTAGGCCGGTGTCGAAGGATCGCCAACCGCCAAACTTTGCTCCATGAAGTGCAACGCCAGCCGCAAGTTCGCCTGCGTCCACAACAGTGGCGTGATGTCGTTCGGCCCCCAGACGCCGTTCTCGCGGTAGTTCGATTCCGGGCAACGTAGCGGCGGGAACGGGCCACCTTCGCCAGTGAGCTGTCGCAAGCTGCGGTTGAGATGCAGCGTCTGCAATTCCAGTTGCCCCGCATCGCCAGTCTGTTGGTATCGCCGGCCGTGAATGACCGAAATGATCGGATCGAACAGGCACCACTGAGCTTCGCCTCCCGGTTGCAGCAGGCTGTCGCGAGCGGACATGTCGTCGCTGACATCCACGGTTCGGCTGGCTGGATCGAGCAGGTTCTTGTAGTCCGCACACCAGTACGAATCGCCCAGGTAGCGACGCACTCCGTAGGGGCCAAGCAAGTTCGCGACGACATCGGCGACGATGGTCTCAGCCATCTCGCCGTCCACGACCTGCAACGGATAGATCAGGAACAGCAACGCCGAGTCATACCGCCGCTGCTTGGCGGGATCGTCTTGAATGCACTCACTGGGCAGGATCGCTTTGAGCGCCGCTTGGCCCCGTTCGATCAACCCTTCGGCTCGGCGGCAGGTTTGATCGATGAACGATTTCGTCGCTCCCTGCGGCATCTGCGCGGAGGCCATCGTGAGGAAGTAGCCGCGCAGTGCAGTCAGCCCGCCGACCACCGCCCCGATGCTCGACGCTTCCACCTTGCGGGCCTCTTCCCAGTGGCCGCTGTCCTCGTCCTGCCAGAATTGGATCGCCTCGAAATACTGCACGAAGTTAGAGAACAACTTGATGTCCTCTCCCGTCGGCTGCCAATGCCCCGCGAGCGCCAGTTTGCTCGCCAGCCAAATCCAATTTCCGAGCGCGTCGTTCTGCGCGTGCGCCCATTGCTCGGAGACTTCAGCCAGATGATCGCCGTCGAAGCGGATGTGAGGCCGGAGCATCACGTTCTGCGGGTCTGCTTTGCCGACGATGATGTCTCGCAGCTTCCCCTTCTGAGTGTGCTCGAACTGTGTGATCGAGACGACGGCCCGAACCGCTCGGTCATGCTCGCCCAGCACATGGAAGTGATGCGCGATGTGGATGTTGTCCCGCACCCAGACGTTCTGATAGCCGGTGTATTCCACGTCCTTATTGCTTGCGAGCGCGGCCGAGAACAAGCCGCTCTTGAGCGTTGGAAACTCAAACGTCCCATGCTCGATCAAATGCTGAGTGATGTTGCGCACTTCCTCCGCGCGGTATTGGTCGCGAATTATGCGGTCCAAGGGGTGAGTCATATCAGCCTTTCGATCAAGAGTATTCCAGAATTGAGAAGTGGAGGCTTCGGAAAGTCGAGTCGGTCGTCGTCCGGTCTGCCAGAACAAGCGGTCGGTGGTCAGGACTCCGCGTCGGACGGCGCAGTTCAGACAAATCTTTTCTTCGCCGTTTTGCAGAAACAGTTCGCCGTCGACGAGCGTGTGAAACCAATCTTCTCCGGGACTTTGGTAATAGCAGTACTCACGCGGCCCCGACTTAACCCGCACCTGCCAGCCTTCGGGGGCGGGAAGATACAGTCTGCAATCGTTGTCCGCGCGGTCTGGACCTGCCGCTGATGGTTGATCGGCGTCGGATCGATCCGCTTCTGATAGCGCGTGCTCGACCTCCTCCGTGAGTTTTCCAGACTTGGAAAACTCCTCCGCTTCCGCACGTGCGGCGAATAGTTCATGAATCGCGTTCTGCAACCGCTCGGCGATGCCGCGCAGCGCCTCTGGAGTTTCCTCAGGGAGATCGTCGTGTTCATTCGATATCACGCTCACAACAGCCGTTCCTTTCGAGGCCGCAACGAACTCTTTCACCGAGAATCCAAAAACAGCAGAAGAGCCCGACGAATGCCTTGAATCGATGATTCTTCAGAGTGTTGAGTGGCTGGTGACAACTTTGTGAGAGTTTGGCAGTCGGGTTCTCGCAGAAATACGTCATGCCATTCTTGATTCATCCGTGTGTGAGCCGATCCGTGTGCGCAGTCCGTTCGAGAAAGCTCTGCGCACACGGATCGGCTCACACGCGGATGCTTAAAGACGAGAATCACGTCTCTCTGTCATTCCTCATTCCGCATGACGGACTCGTGGCGACCGATCACTCGTAAATGGTACAACCAGACCGCTCGATCGTCCTCTGGGCAGGACGATTCTGATTCGACAAGATTTAAGCGGTCGTTTTACGATACATTTCACGGAGAAACAGACGGCGACCCACATCTCAGTCCCCTCTTTGGTGGCGAATGCGGAGGCGAAAATGTTGAGCCTGCAAACTCAAGGCGTACGACTCTGCGACCAATTGTCGCGGCGTGAAGCCCTACGCATCGGCGGATTGGGAGCCTGTGGTTTTTCATTGCCACAGTTGCTGGCTCCGCAATCAGCGTCGGCTGGCCCGGTGGTCACCAAGAAAGCTCGCTCCTGCATCGTCCTGTTTTTGATGGGTGGTCCTCCTCAGCAGTCAACGTGGGATCCAAAACCGGATGCTCCCAAAGAAGTCCGCGGTGTGATCGAACCCATCGCGACCAAAATCCCCGGCGTGCAGTTTGGTGAGCTAATGCCGCGGCTGGCTCAGCACGCCGACAAGCTCGCCGTGCTGCGAGCCGTCTCGACCAACGACAACGCGCACTCATCCAGCGGCTACTACATGCTGACCGGTCGGCCGCACATCCCCATGAATGCCGAAGGAGCGAATCCCGGTGCTCCCAACGATTGGCCCAACTGGGGCAGCGTCGTCCAACGGCTGAGTGGTCCGCGCGGACAACTCCCCGCTTCGGTGCGACTTCCCAATCACATCTTCAACACAGATGGTTCGACCTGGCCGGGACAAGACGGCGGAATGCTCGGCCACAGTCAAGATCCGTGGTTGTTCCGCTGTCAGCCACACGCTCCCGACTACCGCATCAGTGAGTTCCAGTTGCCGGAAAACATGTCTCTGGATCGTCTCAACGGCCGACGCGATCTCGTGCGATTGTTCGACCAGCAATCGGAAGCCTCCGAGCGACTACCGCGATCACTCCCCTTCAACGAACAACAACACCGAGCGTACGGCCTCTTGGCCTCCGCCGCGTCGCGAGGAGCGTTCGATCTCTCGGCCGAAGACGAGAAGACTCGCCAACGATACGGCGCGTCGCCGTTCGGACAGAGTTGTTTGCTGGCTCGGCGGTTGATCGAAGCGGATGTGCGATTGGTCCAAGTGAATTGGTTTCGTGGCCCCGATGAACCAGCCGCCAATCCCTGCTGGGACTCGCACACGAACGAAACACAACGCCTGCGTGAAGTGCTCGTCCCGCCCGCCGACAGCGGCTTCGCTTCACTGCTGGAAGACCTGTCCGATCGCGGAATGCTCGACGAAACGCTGATCGTCTGCATGGCCGAGTTCGGCCGCACGCCCAAGATCAACGGAGCCGGCGGCCGCGATCACTGGGGCCCCGTGTTCTCCGTCGCGTTCGCCGGAGGTGGCATTCGCGGAGGTGTCGTCCACGGAGCGTCCGACGCGCTGGGAGGCTATCCCCGCAGCGGACTCGTCCGCCCGGAAGATATCACCGCCACGATGTTCCACTGCCTCGGCTTCGCACCAGAGGCCGAGTTCCACGACAGCCAGAACCGCCCCTACCCAATCAGTCGCGGCCAGGTCATTCAGCCGATCCTGGCGTAGGTCAGGCTTTCCAGCCTGACCCCGATGTTCACAACCGCGACGCGCCGAGTCAGCCTGGAAAGGCTGACCTACTTAAACGCGAAGTCCTCTGCGACCGGCAGGTCGCTGAGTTGCCCGATCCCGAACAGCGAGAGAAATCGCGGAGTCGTCACATACGGCGGATCGTTCTTGCTCTTCGAATTCTGCGGTGCATGCGCACGATCAATGCGGATCAACTCCCGTTGCAACAACTGACGCAGCACAGAGCCAGCGTTCGATTTTCCCAACGCTTCCATCTGCGACTTCGTGATCGGCTGCTTGTACGCCACGAGCGACAACACTTCGAGCGCGTCCTGCGTCAGCTTCACGTCGCGCGGCCCATAGCCGAAGACTTTGTTCCGCACCGATTCAAATTCCGGCAGCAGCGACAGACGATAGCCACCTTCGCCAAGTGTGATCGCATACGGTCGCCCCTCCTCGGCGTATTGCTTATTGAGTTCATCGAGCAGGCACTCCACAAAGCCGAAGCCATGATCGGTGTGAAACAAGGAACTGAGCTTCTTCGCCGTCAGCGGCATCCCACCGACGAACAACGCCGCCTCGACAACCTGTTTCTCGGAGACCAGCGGAGCAGACTCGACCGCAACTTTCGTCGGCGAAGCGTTACTGTCGCCTAACGCCTGTAACGCATCGGAGCCGCGCCCGTCAGGAATCGGCGTATTCGAGTCTTGGCCACCGCTTCCTGCCGGGCGCGGCTCCATCAAACCACGGGATGCAGCTTCGGTTGCCATCACATCGGCCACAGCATTCGGCTCAGCAGCTTCGCCGAGAGACTCGGATGTCGCTTGCGCGTCCATCTCGCGTTCAATCGCGTCGGTCGCTTCGAGCGCCCGCAGATAAGCCGCTTCGAGATCATCCGCAAGCAACGGCTCATCCCACCCGGCCGCATCGTCGCGCACGGGCGTCTCTTCCAGTTCATCGGACTGTGGCAATAGCTCATCCATGAGCGGCATCCCAACCGTTAGGAGTTCCCAGCGGGCGGGTTTATAGTCCCCCTCTTCGGAAAGCGACAAGATGCCTCGTGACCCTTCCAACGACTAGGAGAATTGCATTCGTGGATCAAAAGGTGACGATCAATCGCCGCTTAGTCGGCTGCCTGGCGCTCGCGTTTCTTGTGGGTGCCGTCGTCTCGTTCTTCCGAGAAGGCGATTCGGTCAACATGTGGCAGAGCATCTGCACTCGCGTCGGAGTCGTGCTGGGAGCGTTATGGCTGGCGTTGCCCAAGGACGGCGCGTTGGGCAAATGGGCGGAGGTCTCGATGACCAAACTGCTGGTCATCGTCCTGGCCTTGATCGTGGTGGTCCGCGCCCCGCAGCGTTATGTGCCGATCCTGCTAGCCGTCGCCGCCGCCGGCCGCTATCTGCGTCCCCCGGAGAAACCGCGCCCGCCGCGCGAGTTCTAGCACGACGCGCGAGCGAGTGGTTGTGTTTCCGAATTGGCAATCACTCGCTCGTGCGTCGTGCTAGGTTTTGCCTCCAGGTAACACTGGTCGCGCCGAAGCGCGGGAACCACTGTGACAGGCACAAGTGGCAGGTCACTTGTTTCTGATTTGCTACCTAAGACTGGCCAGAGACGATCGCATCAGAACATAATCAACTCTGGCTTTTGGAATCCGAATGATCAAGGGTGTAGAAGCGATTTCCGAACCTAGCACGACGCGCGAGCGAGTGGTCATTTCGCCGAAAACCAACCACTCGGTTAGAACCAATCACTCGCTTGCGCGTCGTGCTGATTTTTGAATCGACCTCTTGTGACGTTGCCGTTCGCGGAGATTGAGTTCATGACCGAACCGAACGGCAATCAGCCACCCGTGACACAGCGCGGAACGCCAACCGTGGCAGGGACCGTGGTTGAGCCACCGAAACCCGATGCCGCGGCCTCGGCGGAAACCGATGCGCGGACGGCTCATCGACAGACAATCTCCGAATCGGGGGACGAGGCCGTGGGGTTGCCCACT
>SXGU01060678.1_pt1 | contig 31791 bp, 21 predicted proteins | sample 3174531 | NCBI WGS metagenome assembly SXGU01 (sample SAMN11356863, study PRJNA531348) | freshwater metagenome | isolation source: freshwater sample F1-140 | place: China: Fuxian Lake, Yuxi | collected 2017-12-25 | reverse complement strand
GATAGGGGAGCGCCACACAAATCCAGGCCTTGTTTCCCTTAAATACCAGTTTTAGGGGCACAACAGGCCGGGAAGAAGAATCCATCCAATCCATGATGCAATTAAATCAATGGCTTTTACAGAAATTCCGCCATTTTTTGTGATAAAAAGCAGTTAGTTCGAAAAACATCATCCGCCTCTAGACGTGTGCTGGACTTATTCGCAAAACCTCAAACTACCGATATTAAGAGAATAAAGAAACGAAAAAAAACCAGCGAAGTGGGAGTCGAATGATAAGACTACAGGCTGGCCCGTGGCTGGCCTACGGTTGACCGACGAGGAGCCGGAAGGGATAACGGATGAGCATCCACAGGTGGCACAGGAAATTACCGGCCACTCCGTAGTGGGTAGATAATACGCGGTATCGCTCACGCCAGGCCTTCGACCGCCGCTGAGATGAGATGCCCCCCACCAAAAAATGACTGATAACTTGATGGGTGTGAATGGTATGCCTGCAGACCTTCAGGCAACGAATCATCCAGTCGATATCGGCTGCAATGCGGTACTGAGTGTCGTATGGCAGGGCACAACTGCGGCGCACGATGAATGACTGGTGGCAAACAGACATGCCGAAGCGCAAACTGCGCCAATTGAGATGGCGGGGTGGACGAGGAAGACGAAATCCGAGCGACCTCCCCTGCGGATTGACCCGAAGGGCCTCACCGTAATAAACATCCGCCTGAGGCAAGGCTGCAATCCGGCTGAGGGTGTCGGAATCATGCAAGACATCCCCCGCGTTGATAAAAAGCACAAACTCGCCTGTGGCCATAGACAGCGCCTTGTTCATGGCATCGTAGAGCCCCTTGTCGGGCTCCGAAATCCAGCGCACAGGGTGAACGCTTTGAAGCGCATAAGCTTCTATGAGGGCTGCACTCCCGTCACTGCTGTTGCCATCCACCACCACATGCTCACAATGCACATTCCGCTGCTCCGCAACCGAACGAAAGGTAGCCTCCAACAAAGGTGCGGCATTATAGGTAACGGTGATGATGCTGAATTGGGGATGATCCATAGATGAAAATCAAATTAAGGTCGGCGACCCGGGTAAGGACGGCGAGACGTTAACGGAGGGTAAACCAATTTCACAACGATAAGCCATTTCCAAAGCAGTAAGCCATTTCCAAAGCAGTAAGCCATTTCCAAAGCAGTAAGCCATTCGCGAGCTTAAGTAAATTAAGATCCATACACCGCAGACTCCAAATCCGTTTCACCATTCAACAGCGCCTGCATCAATCGGGTGTACCGACGCGCTACAAGATCTGGGTGGAAATGGGCATCCACCCACGCCCGCGCATTTCCCGCCAGGACCCCCGGATTGGGGTGATGAATAAGCGCAGCAATGGCACGAGCGAGATCAGCACCATCACCGGCCTGAGCCAGAGCCCCGTTATCCGGATCCTGAACCATCTCGGGGATGCCCCCGATGCGGAACGCGGCCACTGGCGTGCCGCAGGCCATGCTCTCCAAAACCGTATTGGGCAGGTTGTCTTCGAGACTGGGGAGTACAAAAACGTCCGCTGCCCGGTAGGCATCGATCATTCGGTCGGGCGAAAGACTGCCCAGCAGGTGGGCGCGGCAGGGCAAGGAATGGGCCCATTCAGGCTTTGACTTGCCCACCACAATCAATTCCACCCGGGGATTCGAGCGACTCAGGTGGTTGAGGGCCTCGATCAATTGCCGAAATCCCTTCCGTTCATCGGCCGCATTCATAGAGGCAAAAAGCAGCAGCGGCACATCCTGGGGAAGGCCTAAGGCGGCGCGGCTCACTGCACGCGGTCCGGGTGAATATTGCCCGGTATCCATCGGGTTGGGCATATGTACCGTCCGCACCCAGGCACCCAGTCCACTACGCTGCGCCTCACGGGTAATCCACGCGCTGGCACCTGCCAAAACCATGGGGTAGCGCTGAAAGACAATCGACTGTTGTTGCCACTGCCCGGCCGACTCATCATCCGCCGATGAACTGCGCAGCGCAGGACATCGTCCGCAAGTCTGAAGGTAGTTACGGCAGTTGCCCGGATAGTGGCACCCGCCCGTGAACGGACGAAAATCATGGAGGTGCCAGATCACCGGCTTGCCCAGGGCGCCTATCTGAGCCCATTCACGAATACCCAGAAAACCATGCTGCACCCAATGTATGTTAATGACATCGGCCCATTGCAACCAGGGGTGGTGGGCGATGGGATGGGCCAACCAGGGTTCTGAAGCGAACTGATAGCCTGTTCGTACCTTATACCGATTGGAAACAGCATATTCCACATGCTTGAGATACTTCGAAACGTGCGCGTGTGTGGTACTGGCCGTTTGCACCCAATCGGCTTGTGAGCGTTTCTCCTGAACAAGCATGCGCACCGAATGACCGTTCGATTGCAGGGCTTCGGCCAGCCGCATACAGGCCAAAGCAGCGCCCCCCGAACGGTCGGAGGTCGACAGTTGCAGTACTTTTATTCCGGTTTCCGGACCCATACGACATTGTTGAAATACAGGCTGCTTTGTTTGGGTAGAATGGCCGACAACACCCACCCCAATAAGGTAAAAGGAGAAATAAAGAGGGCTGTGAAAACGAGGCGGGCGTATTTGTTCGGTGGACAAAAATTAAACAAGTACAGATTCCACAATTGTAGGAGAACGAGGAAAAAGTGACTGTCCTTCCGCGATTCTACCAACTCGAAGCCGGCCTCTTTCAGCAAATGATGCAAGCCAAACGAGGAATAGCGTCCGAAATCGTAGGGCACCTCATGCTCGTCCCACACAAAAGGAACCACAAACAGTCCTGATCCACCCGGTTTGAGCACCCGGTAGATTTCACGGATGGAATGGGGTAGGTCGAATACATGTTCGAAAACTTCGCTGCTGAAACAGGAGTCGAAGTGTCCCTCAGGGAAAGGAATATCCCGGCCATCGTAGAACACATCCACATCTTCCTGTTCGTGAGAATGCCCTTCCTGCTCCACATCGAGTCCTGTGTATTGGTCGACCGCAAATAAGGAACGGTAGGATTTTGAGCCGCAACCGAAATCGAGTAAATGCCCCTTGAGGTGCGGAGCCAAAAGCTTGACCTCGCGCCAAATGGCTCTTCTGATAAAAAAGAATGGGTTCAGCCAAATCCCTGGTATTCCGGGATTAAACACCTGCTTTTTATAGACCTTTCCTAATATGCCCATCATGACCCAAGCCGAAAAGCGTAAACATTGGTTTGGTAGTCCATCCCCAATTCCTGTCCGTGGTTAATGAACGGCTGGCGGCGACGATTCTCTGTTTTTAGGTAGTAGCGAAAGCCCGCTTCCCCTAGACAGCGTAAAATCGCACCCAATGCTTGAGGGTCGCCCGGACGACTGTGGTATTCCACAAAAAGCGATTGCACTTTGTGCAGGCAGGGCATGATGTGGGGGATGATTGCGGATTCGGCACCTTCCACATCTATTTTTAGGAAATCGATCCGCGATTCTCGATCGAGCATACTGCGCAAATCGCGGGCTTGTACTTGAACGGTCCCTGTCACCGCGTCCGGATCTCCAATACGGCCTGCGTCGGGGTCGCCCTCAACGCCAAAGGCCAGTACCTCATCGCGAATCCATACGGCCTCTTGGTGTAGGTTGATGGTGCATCCCTTTAGACCTTGTGTGTTTTGCTTCAATACCTCGGCCACTTTGGGGTTTGGTTCGAAAGACTCAACCCTGCAATTAGGGTAATATTTACTATAATACAATATACTTAATCCAATATTGCTTCCGCAATCGTAAATTACGGGATGGGGGTCGGTACAGGGGAAGGCGTAGCTGCGGTCGGTGAAAATCTCCCGGAATTGCCAAATGAATGAATAGGCATCGGGAACCAACCAAGGTTGACCGAGCAGCTGGATGCGCTTTGTACGGTTTCGCTTCTGATCGCCATAGCGGATCACCAGCCCAATAAAGGCTCGGTACATGGGATCGGTGAGCCAATAATACACCCCACGGAAACTGATTTCAAGCAACAACCTCATGATGCTGTGGGCGTATGGAGCGAATCGCGCATGAAAGAGCCAAATTACAAAATCTATTTGAGGTTATGCGCCCTAAAAACGGAACGCCACCATTTCCAGACACGGGCACGGAGTTTTTTATCCCAAGAGGGATAGATGTGGTGCGAAAAGGTATGGTAATCGGCCTCATGGGCTACTTGAACCTCTGGATTATGCTGAATCTCGCCCAAGGCTTGGGTGGGTATGTGAAAGAGCGCATCGACCGAGGGATCAAAGCTGTGGGTCTGATCGATGCCTGCCCCAGCCCCTATATTGGTCACCAAATTCACCTCGGGAAGTATGCTTACCTGCTTGTGCCACCATGATGCAAACATGAGGGGATAATCCCAAGTGTTGTAGCGCCCCTCCAGATAGCGGGCAAAGGTCTTTTCCCACCTGCGGGCTTCGTCGGCGTGCCGCACGAGCTGGCGCGCACCTCCATTACGGATGAACTCGGGGTAGGACTTCATTTCCAGATCCACTTTTGCCCAACTTCGCCGCCAGGTGGCCCATCCCCAAATATGGGTATACCAAGAGTAATAATAGGAATAAGGAGTTTGCCGCCGGCCACGCTGGAAATTGTTGCCCGAAATCATAAAGATGCGCTCATCGTTTCGGTAGCGATCGAGGAGTACGGCACAAAACCGAAAAAAGTCGGCCGAAGGCAGGCAGTCGTCTTCGAGTATGATGCCTTGCTCCTCATGTTCAAAAAACCAACTAATGGCGTCGCTTACGGCCTGGCGGCACCCGAGATTTTGGGTTCGGTAGCGTCTTTGTATCCGACAGGGCCAATGGATGCCGTTTTCGGTAATTCGCCGCACCTCATCGACACGCTCTTGTTCACCTTCGCGTCCGGCCCGTGCCCCATCGCACGCAACGTACAAGCGCGCCGGGCGAGCATCACAGATCCGCTGCCAAACCTGGGCGGTGGTTTCGGGGCGATTGAATACCAAAAACAAGACGGGTACATCTTCCGGGGTCATGATTTTGGTGTTTTCGTGAACCGATTCAAGATCAGATGTTTGTTTTTAAGCCACATTTCCGAAATCTCTGGTGATAGTTGATAGCGAAACAGCACGGCCGTGAATAGGATCATCAGCACCACTGATTTAACCAATGATACCGACAGCAATTGTACGGGATTGCTCATGTGTTGGGTAGGCCAAATGGCCTGCAATGCGAAAAGGCCTCCCACCAGCAACAGCGCATACATCGTCTTGCGGTCGAAGGCCCAAAGTTGGTATCGAAACCAAATAAACCCGCTTTTAAGGCTGTTGTAGAGCAACACCGAGACCACTGTTCCGGCCGCCGCACCATTCATACCATAAATAGGTATCATTAAATAGTTGATGGAAAAGGAAATTACACCCAAAAAAACAAGCGCAATCAGGCTAAATCGGTAGGCGGGCGAATTCAGCAATATCTCGTGGTTGCCCCCAAAAAGGAGGTCAACGACCTTGGTGAGTCCAATAATGAGTACAACATAACGACCAGCTCGGTAGATTTCACCATTGGGCATCATCCAGAACAGGAAATCGAGGTTGGTCCAGATCAGCAGCAAAATCAGCGCACCAAGCAGAAACTGATTGATCGACACCTGGCGAAATAGGGCCTGCATGGCAGGGAAATCTTCATTTTTCCAATGCCCGGCAAAGAGGGTAGCGGTTAACTGACTAATGGCACGGCGGGGTAGTTCGATCAGTGCGGCAATAAAGAATGCCATGCTGTAGATCCCTGTGAACTCGAGACCCGTCATAGACGCCAACATGAGTCCATCGATCCGCTCTGCCACCACATAGCCCGCACCGCCCAGAATCACGTAGGCCCCATATTGGAGCATTTCGGCAAACCGCTTCTTGTCGACCTTCAGATAGGTGGCATCCAGGAACATAATGCCCATGCGCTTGAGGTGCACCGCCAACAACAAACAGACAATGAGATAACTCAAGGTGTAGCCGAGCAAAAACTGACCGAAATCGATGTGCCCTTTGCCAAACAGCAATGCCAATATGGTGAGTGCCACGCGCAACAAAAGCTCGCGGGTGAGGGTGTTGGCCATGATGTTCATGTGCAGTCGCGACCAGGTTTCCAGGATGTTTTGAAGACCTATGCAAAATGTCAGGGGCAAGACCAACCAAAAATGGGGGTGCATTCCGGGTGATTTTTCTGCGAATAGCATCAGAAGTTGTTCGCGGCCCAGACCCACACCTACGGCGGCGGATAGAAAACCGACAGACCCCAACAGGAGGCAGAACAACAAGAATCCATTGTGTTGTTTCGTGCGGTCTTCGAAATAGGGGAAGAACCGAGCCATAATGAAATGGACCCCAAACTGGGAGAACATGGATATGAATAGAGCTGCGCTCAGCAGCACTTCCTTGATGCCTAACTGGGCAGGTGTTAGCCAGGCGGGGAACAAAATAACCTGGTTGAATGCCCCCAAAAGGAATCCCACATAGCCCACCAAAGTGGCATTTAAACTTCTGCGTATTACAATCCCCATACCCGGCTCATGACATCATGGCATTGGCGCCCCATTCATCCGTCACCCAAGGAAATAGCTGTTTGTTCATTGCTCAAATGGACGTTACAGGCTAAAGATAAACACTGCATTAACGGCCAAGAATGGCTGAAGACCGACTTTCACCGCTGTGTATGAGGCACTCTAGTTCGCGCAACAATTCGCGCTTAGATTCCTTGGGGAAGTAGATGAATCCCTCCATGTGGATCCAACGACGACCGATGCTGTCGGATCGCGTGAGGTGATAGAATGGTCCTCCCATAAAATCATGTTCAATCTTCCACAGCCCTCGAATCTCGGTTCCCACTTGTGCATTGTTGATGGTTATGGGAGCAAAAACAGGCGGCTCCAGGTATTCGGTGGTGTAGTAACTACCCTCGAGTGGGCCGGCTACATGAATCTGTGTGGTGCGGTCTTTCCAGGATAGAATGCTGTCGGCTGTTGCGGCAGGCGTTGACGTGGGCCATTGATCTTTTTCCGGCCATGGGCGCGACCAAATCAACAGGTTGTAGCTTTTGTCTCCCAAATCGCGGGCCAACCACACAAAATCGCGGTTCAACGTCTTAACTGCATAGGTATTGGGGATGTGCATGTCGAGTCCCAGGCTGTCGCGCAAGCCATCAACCGCATCTTTTAGGGGAGGTATCCGTTTCAGTCGCGCCATACCTCGACTCCTTTCTGAGGCGTTGAGTTGTTGCAGAAGCGGTTCTTTTCTTTGAAGAAGGGCCTGCGCCAACTCGGCATCATTGCGCCCCACTGCATAAAGAATGTGTTGCTCATTGGCCCAATGATTTTTTTTCTCAGCAAGGGTAAAGTCCACTGCTTGACCGCGGTCTTGTGGTCGTTTGGCCTCGCCCCATAAATCTTGCTCCAAATCGGACGCGGTTTGGTTGCGGTCGGCCGTAGCCACGAACAGCAGATTCCGATATCGGCGCGTTAAAGCGCTGATCTGGTCGGGCCGAAATTGGTAGATTTTATACCACGGCTCTGCCTGTGGCATTCCGGGTTGTGAGGCCCCGTAGATGGACCGAATGGCCTTACCTGTGGCTCCATTCCAAAGCGCCGGCTCGCAAACGACAATGAGTTCACCCGATTGCCCAATCGGCTCTGGCCGGGTAGCGGTGGGATGATCTGCATCGCAGGCCAACAACAGGGTCGCCCACATGACACCCAGGAGTTGGCTCCTCCATTTCATTAACCCGCTGCTATTTTTAGTTTTTGTCCGGGCTGCAGGCGGCTCGATCGGGTAAGTTTATTCGCTTTTTGAAGCTCCGCAACGGTAATACCCTTGCGCTGAGCGATATCCCAAAGCGTATCACCCTTACGCACGGTGTAGTAGTTGAAGACCTGCGCCATGCGAACCGTTGGGGTGGCTTGACGTGTTGCCGTTAAAGATTCGGGACCAGCAGCAGTTGGATGAGCCCCTTCAGACTCCGTTTGGGTGTCGGTCGAATGGCCCTCTGTTGATGCGGCAGCAGGAGTTGTAGCCTGTGTTGAAGCCGCAGCAGCTTGGCTGTTCTGTTGATTGTTTTGATTTGAAGCCGCAGCAGCTTGGCTGTTCTGTTGATTGTTTTGATTGGAGGCTTGTGTTGCCGATCCGTTGCCTGTTGATTGAACGCGCACGGCAGAATTTGTCGATTTTGCCTGCATTTGCTCGGCAACAACCGGAGCGCCCGAGGGCACTTTGGTACGCTGAACAATGAGCTTCTGACCGACACCAATGTTATTGCCCGATAACTGATTCCAACTGCGCAGCGATTGAACGGTGATTCCATAACGTCTACCTATGGTAGATAGGGTTTCACCTTTGCGCACAGAATGATATCGGGTGGGTTTCATAATCCAGGCCCCACTGGCTGGAGAAGCGGGTTGGTTGAGTGGACTTCCCTGGGCAAGCATGGGGGATGAATCACCATCTTGTGCGGGCATCATAACAGGCGGGGTTTGAAGCGCCGCCAGGATATTCGATCGATTTCGTTCAAATTCGGCCACCTTTAACACGGGTAGCCGTATGGGGTATGACTCGAAACTTCGAGGGATCTCTTGCTGCTTAAATTGAGGATTGAGCAGGCACATTTCTTGAGTGGACATGCCCAGTTGCGCCGCGAATGCAGGCAGGGAAAGGGGTCCTTTAAAGTGTAAGGTATCGACATGGCTCGGCAATCCTGTATAGCGCACCGGGTTGAGGTTGTGTTCTGCCGCATAGTGCATGATGTAGGTAACCGCCACAAAAGCGGGCACGTAGCCACGCGTTTCTTGCGGCAAATAGGGCATAAGCGACCAATAGTCGGTGACCCCACCTGAACGGCGAACGGCTTTGTTAACATTGCCCGCACCACAATTATAGGCTGCCAAAGCCAACAACCAATCATTATAGATTCGGTAGAGGTCCTTCAAGTGTCGTGCAGCCGCATCTGAGGCCAACCAAGGATCGCGTCGCTCGTCACAATAATAATCGGCATCGAGTCCGTATTGCTTGCCGGTGGGATACATAAACTGCCACAGGCCGGTTGCGCCTACACGGCTAACCGCCACGGGGTTGAGCGCCGACTCCACAATGGCGAGGTACTTGAGCTGGTGGGGCAAGCCATGCCGCTCCAATGCTTCTTCGAAAATGGGAAAATAATAATTGGCTAGACCCAACATACGCTCCGAAGCAGCCTTCCGTCGTACCGCATACAACTCAATAAATCCACGCACATGGGCATTGTACGCCAATTTCATAGGCGAAGGAATATGCTGTATTCGGAACGAAATTACTGAATCTGAAAACCGGGGTACTTCGTCTTGTCGGTAGCCATATTTGTTGATGGGTCTCTGGGAAGGAACAATCTTATTGTCGAAGAGGTGCAGGTGCATTAAGCTATCTAGGGCCTCTGCAATGGGTATCTGTTCGGCTAGAAGTGTTGAATCCCCAGGATTTTTTTGACCCCATTGAAGCGGCGTCTGCTCAACAGATGAGCCAGGCGCAACCTGAGCATAGACGGAATTTGGTACGATGCAGCCCAAAACTGCAGCGAAAAACGCGCCTTTCAAGAAGATTTTGAGCATAGGAGCGCTAAGTACCGGGTATTTTGTGAAAAAAGCAAGTAAAAAAGAAGTTGTGATAGTGTACATTTTACACTTTATATTTGCGCGTAGAATTGAACAAGTTTTTCCACATTCCTAATACCCTTTTACACATTCCTAATACCCATGAAAATTTCAGTTTTATCACTCTTCACATTTTTTTGTTTGATGAGCCTCTCCACTTGGGGACAGAATTACTACTCCGTTACTTTTCGGCTCGATATGAACGATTACAACGGTTCCTATGGTATTCCTGAGGTGAATGGCACGTTCAATAATTGGTGCGGGGCAAATTGCGATCCCATGTCGGACCCCGATGGCGATGAGATCTGGGAGGTGACGGTCGACTCACTCACGGCGGGTACCATTGAATATAAATTTGCTTGGGGAAATTGGACTGCCCAAGAATCACTTTTGCCCGGCAGCACCTGCACACAAACCACGGGCAGCTTCACCAACCGTATTTATACGGTGGCGGGAAATGCTACCCTGCCGGTGGTGTGTTGGGGATCTTGCGGACCCTGCTCGGGTACGCCTTCGTCGGGTACTATTCGCTTCAGAGTAGATATGAACGGATACACCGGCCCCACTTACACCACTGTGAACCTAAACGGCAGTTTCAATGGCTGGTGTGGCAGTTGCGCCCCTATGGCTGACCCCGATAACGACAGCATTTATGAACTCAGTGTGGTCTTGCCTTTAGACACCATTGAGTATAAGTTCACGGTAGATGGTTGGACGGGTCAGGAAACACTCCTGGCAGGCAGTTTATGTACACGAACAACCGGTACTTTTACCAACAGGGAATACATTGTGACCGGTAATGACACACTCGACGCGGTGTGTTGGGGGTCTTGTAACCCTTGCGCAGGGGGTCCGACTTCGGGTCGGGTGCGGTTTAAGGTCGATATGCGGGGATATACCGGTCTTCCCTATAATCAGGTGAACCTCAATGGTACTTTCAATGGCTGGTGTGGTACTTGTGCGGTGATGACCGATGCCAACAACGACAGCATTTATGAAATCGACATCGATCTACCGATCGATACCATACAGTATAAATTTACAACAGACGGGTGGAATGTGGAAGAAGTCCTCAACCCTGGCGATCCCTGCACACAAACCACCTCAACCTTCATTAATCGCTTCTATATTGTCGGCGGCAATGATACACTCGATGCGGTTTGCTGGCAAAGTTGCCTGCCCTGTGGACAGGCGGCTGGCTTACCTGAAACCCAACATTCCGCTTTGCGCATGTATCCAAATCCGGCACGCAATGCGGTTTATGTGCAATGGATGGATGCAGGACAGCCCGATGGAACCCTCTACCTGGCCGACGCCAGTGGACGTGTGCTTATAGAAAAAGCCTTGAGGGAGGCCGTGCACACAGGAATATCGACCGATGGCTTGTCGTCTGGTTTGTATTTAGTTCATTGGACCCAAAAACAGCAGCGCGGACATCAGCGCTTGGTGATCCAAAAATAATCTCCTTCGCCCATGCGCAGAGATATCGATGAATTGGTGAAGGGTAAAAATGTTGCCCTTCGGTTTTCCGAGGGCAATCCGGAAGATGAACAGGCTCAATACCTGATCCCTCTGGAGGATTTCTTTCAGTTTGGCTTGTCGGTCGACTGCATTCTTTTTGGATTCGACGGCCAAGAAATCAAAATCCTCCTGATCGAACGGGGTGTTGCCCCCTACAAAAGCTACTGGGCCCTCCCGGGTGATCTTGTCTACCCCAATGAGGATCTGAATGCTGCCGCACAACGGGTGCTCGAGAACCTGACCGGTATCCGTGACGTCTTTATGCAACAAATCAAAACCTTTGGCAAAACAGATCGCCACCCGCTTGGACGGGTAATTACCGTGGCCTTTATTGCCCTCATTCGTGTTGAACACTACGAAACCCGGGCTTCCTCGTGGGCAGATAATGTGCGTTGGTTTACCTTGCCCGAGGTGGGCGAACTCGCCTTCGACCACAACGAAATCTTAAACAAAGGGGTCGAAAAACTGAAGTCTCGTGTGCGGCGTGAGCCCCTTGGCTTCGAATTGCTCCCCATCAATTTCACCCTCAACCAGCTCCAAAAGCTCTACGAGGCAATTCTGGACCGGCCAATCGACAAAAGGAACTTCCGGAAGAAAATATTAGCGATGAATTTTTTGGTGAAACTCGATGAAAAGCAAACCAAAAACACCCGGCGGCCTGCATGTCTCTATACTTTCGATCAAACCAGATACGGCGAGCTCCTCGATAAAGGTTTCACTTTTGAGTTATAAAATGGCCTCCGATTTCATTCATAGTGTGTTCTGCCGAAGCGTGTTCTGCCGAAGCGTGTTCTGCAGCAGCGTGTTCTCCAGCAGCGTGTTCCGTTTTTTTGCCCTGCTGTGGCTCTCATTTGGCTGCTTCGATGATGTAGAAGCACAGCCTATTCCTGTACGTATTGCGCAAGAGAACGGGATGTGGACCCTCACGAGGGATGGAAAGCCCTATGAAATCAAAGGAGCGGGTGGTCATGTGCACATGGCTCATGTGGTGGCTACAGGAGGCAATTCACTGCGGACTTGGGGTATTGAACGGGCACAGCATATTCTCGATTCAGCACATGAACTGGGCTTGAGTGTCATGCTGGGCTTTTGGATGGGCCATGAACGGCATGGATTTGATTATGACGACACTTTAGCGGTGCGCGAGCAGTTCAGGCATTTCGCTGCGGCTGTGGATCGGTTCAAAAATCACCCTGCGCTCTTAATTTGGGGAATCGGCAATGAAGTCGATCTCTTCTACTCCAATATTCGGGTATGGAGTGCCATTCAAGATTTGGCTGCCTACATACATCAGGTCGACCCTCATCACCCCACATCTACCGTTACCGCTGGTTTGGACTCAATGGAAGTGCATTGGATCAATACCATGGCCCCCGACATTGATATTTTGGGGGTTAATACCTATGGGGATTTGGCCTCTGCGGTGTCGAAAATAAAGATTTTTGGCTGGAACAAACCATACGTCATCACCGAATGGGGCCCAAATGGGCATTGGGAAGTGGCCAAGGCTCCTTGGGGTGCGCCGATCGAACAAAGTAGTGAATCAAAATACGAAACCTACCTTGAGCGCTACACCCAATATATCGCTGCGAATCCGCTGAAGAGCTGCATAGGAAGCTATGCGTTTTTATGGGGACAAAAACAAGAGACCACCGAAAGTTGGTACGGATTATTTGATGTCGCCAACAGACCGACCCGATCGATTGATGCCCTTGAGCAAGGTTGGAAGAAGGGTGTTGCTTTGAGTGGTACTGGACCTCGGGTAACGAGCATCCGCATTCTGGATGAATCGATGGCCCCAAGTCCAAGTGCGGGTAATCAGGAATCAAAAAAGGGTGTGCAGCATTCCATCAGTCAGCGATACATACAGGCTTATGGGGGTCAACGCATCAAGGCCGAAGTGCAGTTGCTGGAGCCATTAAGCGAATCGTACCGATTTCAATGGAAAATACTTCCTGAAGCCACAAACACCGGCGCAGGGGGTGACTTTGAGCAAAGCCTCAATCCGGCCGCTTTGAGGATCAAGGGATCTCGAAGCCCACAAGCTGAAATCGACCTTCCTTCTGCCGAGGGGGCCTATCGATTGTATGTTTATGTGGTGGATGAGCAACAAAAATCGGGCTACGCCAACCTGCCGCTTTATGTTTTACCCAAAGCAATGAATCCGGCTAACCACCAACGCTTCAGGTGGTCGAACCCTTCTCTTTCATCACCATCATATTTACAATAATAAATTATATCAACTAATTTATCGTGAACCGCCCCCAGCTTTTCTGCATTTTCTTTTTCTTTGGAGGGCTGCACGCGGCATGGGCAAGTGTTCAACCGAAGGGTGGAGTGAAGCATCTGCCCGACAGTGGTTTGGACGCTCAGCGTTCTGCCATTACAAACAGGATTGCAGAACCCAACACCCGTTTTGAAGTGGATAGTAATTGGGGGCTGTTTCCTGTTCGTCCGTTGCCTGCAACCCGTAAAATTCAGGTCAGCGGGTTTTATCGGTTTACGGGCACCTACCGCGTCGAGGAATTGGCCTATCCCAGAACGCCGCAGGCGCTTGCACCCCCGCCTAAGCAGATTTTTGTCGGCGACGATGCGCAATTGCCGAATCTTTGGCTCAACGTGCGTGGGAGACCGGGAGGCAATTTATCGTGGTCGTTCGACCTATTTGCTTTTCAATTTCTCGATGGCCGACATGGTTCGGCCTATAGTGGGCAGGTGCCCAACGCGTCAAGGCCGAATCCCTTTGCTCCTTTGGGAAGCCCGCGCCTGGCCAACCAACTCGGCATGAACCTTGGTATGAATTTAGGACTGAGTTGGAGCGATCGGCATGTGAGTCACCAACTGCGGTTGGGAGGCATTCATTGGTATTCCTTATCAGACCTCACGCTTGCTTCCTTTCGTGGCTATTACCGTTGGTCGCTTTTTGAACGAAATCCGTGGGATCCCATCGGACAGGATTTGAGTAGTCGATATGATGAATTGTACACATCGGGCCAGGTCAACCAGGACAGTCGTTTTGGTGAACGAGCGGTTCACGGGGCTATATGGGATATGAATCCGCACAATAATCGGTGGAAGTCGAGTGTTTTCGCAGGAAAAACCGAGTTGAATGCGGGCCTTGGTGGCATTCCATCTGGAAGCATGGGGGGGCGCATACAATGGATTCCGTCGCCATCAGGATGGGTAGCTGTTAATACGTTTCATCATTTTCAGGCGCTCGATACACCCGGCACCAACCGAAGCGCATATCAGGTGAACACCCTCGAAGGGCGCTATGCCTTTCCTCAATGGGAAGCGCGCGGCGAATGGGGCTTGGGAAAGTATGAGGATCCGGCCCAAAAACTGGGATGGGCTCCCATGGGGCATCTCAAAGTGCTCACGAAACCGAGCCTAACCGGTATTCCAATTGAGGTGCATGCCTATCATATAGATCCTAAAGTGGTCAATAACAACGGTCTTTTTTGGAATGTCTCTGTTCGTGAGGCCATACCCCCGAGCAGCGGAGAGACCGTAACCGGCGGCGTGGGTAGTAATGCTGTGCTCCGCCCTTTTGCGAGTGCGGTGTTGCCTATCGGCCTGATGACCAATAACCGTGAGGGGATCAACCTGAATACCCGCTGGACTTTGGGTCAGCTTCGGTTTAATCTGGGCATGGGCATGGCACGTGAAATTGAGGCCATCTCCAACCGCATTACGTATAATCATCCTGTCAATCAATTTACCCGCGCGCGGTTTTGGAGGTGGACGTTCCCCCAGCAGGTTGGTCCATACGGTCGGCAGTCGGTGATGTACCGCGATGTGTTCGAAACCGTGACCCTGTCCGACGACAGCGCTGGCATTGCCATCAACCGCAAGCACTTCTCAACCCTAGAAGGTCAAATCAGTTGGCGTTCGGGAGCGGGTGCCCGTCCTTTGTATGTCATGTACCTCACCCGCTTGAACAGCGTTCAAAAAACCGCCTCAGCCCTGCCCCAATTTGCATCAAACGCCTATTTACGCCAGTATAGCCATGAATTGGAGGCCTATAAGGCCTTAAGCCGAACGGCGCTGCTCTGTGCTTATGCGGCCTATGAATGGACGCTGGGCAACTACGCCACCGATTTGGATTTGGTGACCTACAAGCCCCGAAACCAACAGGGATGGGCCGTGGGCGTGGGATTCGACATCAACCTTGGCCCACGATCTGCCTTGTTTTTCCGCCACCGCCTTTATGGCTTTCGCGATTTTAGTTTTGATCTCGATCAATTCCGCGGGCGCGAGAGTCTGGTGGAGCTTAAAGCCTTCTTTTAATGATTAATATTCTCTTGAAAACACCTACATTCATTACCCTTTTCCGAATTGGCACACCGCATGCTTCGGGTTTAGCAGTCGTTTTTCTCATGCTGATCGGTCAACAACCAGGTGTTGCTCAACCGAATCAGCCTTCGAAAACCTATGCATCTTCCTACTCGCGGGGACTCCTCTCCATCGAAAAGCTTGAAGAGCAGGCCGACAGCACTGTGGAACGTATGGCCAATCCGGGTTATGTGCTCACCGATGTGGGTATTCATCTGAACCCACATTCAGCTTTGGAGGTGCATGCCCAGATGCGCATCAGAAGCGAATACGGAGGGTTTTGGGGTTCTGGACTCACTCTTGACCTTCGGCAAATGTGGATCAGGGGGGTCATCGACCAGAAACTCCGCTATCAAATTGGCGACCTCGACTATCGTCTGTCGCCCTTTACTTTGCAACAATCGGATGAGTGGATCCTCTCAACGCCTTCCCTATTGTTCACCCCCCAATTGGAAATGATTCGGTATGACCTGTTTCAATCGGGTGACCTCAGCCGTCGTCAACAAGGTATTGCCCTCGATTTTGGATGGGACCTCTTCTCTGATCGCTGGAATTTGGCCTCTTCTCTGTTCACAACGCGCGTTGTGGCCAGCGATTTTAACCAAACGCCCGATCGTCTGATGAGCGGGGGCGCTGTGTCTTTGGGTAATCGCAACGGCACGCAAATTCGATTTAATTATGCGGATCTCTATGATGTGAACCAAACTTCGGCCAGCATCCGTCATCTCAGACACCCTGTAGGCAGTGTTCGGGCCACAATCGATGGGCAAAAATTCCGTAAACGGATGCCGCTGCGCTTAGAAACTGAGTGGGGGCAATCGAAACTGGAGTGGGTGGGGCAAGCAGATGCCCCTCGTCTTACCGATGGTTTCGCCTACGCGCAATTGGACTACCAGGGATCCGGCGATGAGCGGAGTCTAAGCGCGGAGGTGTGGCGTGTGGGAAGCGACTACCGAAGTGCGGGAGCCCAAACGAAGCGCATCGACTTCGATCGAAGTCCGGCCACTTTTCGCAGGCTTGCCACCGATGACCAGATCCGTGGTATAAATATGCTGGACCTGTTTCGTGATGGCAGCCTCCATCGCTTTCAGGTGCAAACCGGGCTTATGAATTACGATCCTGCCTACGGAAATGCCCTACCCTATGGAATCGCAACCCCAAACCGCCAAGGTGTTATGCTGAACTGGAAACGAAAACAACCAGCCGACGTTTGGCAACACGATTTAAAACTGGGCATGTTGATGGATATTAAGGGTCAGGGTATCGCCGCACGTCGCCAATTCGCCATCGCAGAATGGAACGGCTCCGCACCGCTGCACGTGATCCTGGGATGGAATAAATCGTGGTGGTTGAGGGCATCGGCGCGTTTAGAAAATACGTCCCGGGCCGACGGTACAGGGGATCTGATCGATACGCGTGTGGATCTGACCAATCGCCTGTTGCAGCTACAAACCGAATGGCAAATCTCGCCCGAATGGCAGGTTTTTGCTGAGTGGAGAAATTACTCGTCTCATGGCCAGGATTTCTATGGGGTGCGCAACGCCTATTCCGAAGTCATCGACTATCTCCCGATGAGCATGAACCGCACCGAACACTGGGCAGGCCTTGGTCTCAACTATCGGGTTTCGAACCGGTTTCAGGCACAGTGCATGGCATACAGCTACCAATGGATGCCTCCCGCCGAATCGGTTTCACCCAAAATACGTTGGAATTCAGCCTCTCTCCTGCTGGTCATGAAACTCTAATCGAGAAGTAACTACGCCCGACACCAAATAACTGAGCCCTCCACATAACAATTCGATCCATCTCGTCTCTTACCTATACGTGCATCATCATGAAACACCTCCTACGCTTGCCTGTCCTGTTGTTGCTGCTAACTTACGGCTGCAGCAAGGACATCCCTGTTGATGGCCCGGAGCTCCTGGACCTATTCGGCGATTTTCAAGTCTTGCAACCGGTTCAAATCAACCGGAAACAAGCCGATTTTGCACAGGGTGATTTGTTGTTTTTGCAGTCACGCTTCAATAAGCTCACGGATTGGGAGCTCGTTTGTACGGGTCTAAACAGCGGAGCCAAAAAGTCCATTACTGGAAAAACGCGCTTCCTCGATTCTACCAACTGTACATGGAACGGCAGCACGACCATTTTCCCCATGTTTAAAGAGGAAGCTGTTGAAATGAAATTGATCATAGCCGAAGATTCTGTTTTGTGGCGCGATACCGTGTCGATCACGAGCACGCGGGTTATCGAGGGCTTTGTGGTGGCCGACTTCGAAACGGGTATTCGTCCGGGCTGGAGCAGTTTCGTACAAAGCGGAGCCAACATGAGTTTTGTGGTCCGCCAAAACAACGGCGCGGCCCAAGGCAATCGCTATTACGATATGGGTGGTTTGGTGAATTGGGACTGGCTGATTGGAATGATTGAATTTCCTGCCTCGGCCTACCAGGCGCCGCGCTTTCCGCTGATCCCGAATCCCGAAAAACTCTACTTCAATACCCTGCTCTATCTTCCCGATTCAGTAGAAAATGCGCTGTTGTTGTTCCAATTCCGTGAAGACGACAACGGAAACGGCACCTTTGAAGCGGCAACCGAAGACCTCTACTCGCTCCAATGCGCGGCCTACACAGTGAACGGCGCTCATCAACGTCTGCAAAAGGGGTGGAACAAAATCAGTGTGCGCTACAATGAATTGGTTTCTTTGGTGAATGGCCAACCCGCTACACCAGCGGGTAATGGCCGGCATGACCCCGACAAACTATCCAGAATTTCTGCCTTGTTTTTGGCCAACCCTACTTCTGGCTATTCTCAAATGTATATGGATTATATCATCTTCACAGAAAATGCCTCGCTTGAGCCCTAAATTGTTCCGGTACACGATTGGTTGCGGGCTATGGATGCTCATTGGCCATGACATCCTCTTGCAGGCCCAGCCCGTGATCCAACTAGATCGTGTTGAAGTGACTGCCCGCAAGAGTCGAATGAGTGGTCAATCGCTCTATTCGGGTAATTCTGAAGAGGAAGACCCCAACATTTTCGGTTTTCGGGCACTTGATGTGTATAAAGAGGGCATGAGCAGTGAAATTTGGAGCAGCAGAACGCCATGCTTGAAGGTTTCGCCCTTCAATGACCCTGATGGATCTCAAGGATTGGCCTTGAAGTGGGATAAGCTTGCTGAAGGCTGCCCAAACTGGATCGGTCTCGGCATGGGATGGGATGCTTGGGCGCCCAAAAACATGGAGCAAGTAATCCATCAGGCTGCACTCAACATTCGCCTCAAGGCTTTAGAAGGTCAGCCAAAGAACATACCCGTGGCTTTTGCCCTTGAGGATTACAGCGGAGCCCAGTGCTGGCTCGGATTTCAGGCCAAATACCTGAGCAAAGCCGGACTAAACAGCACGGATTGGAATGAATTGCGCTTGCCTTTAGAAGATTTCGAATGGGAACGCAGCCTGGCCCAACCTGCCCAGATTAAACAGCTCATTATCCAATTTGAGGCGCGGGGAAATATGGCGATTGATGAAATTACATGGGTTCCGCATTCAGGAAATCCGCCCCATTCGTGGAAAGGATTATGGAAAAATGGGAAGGAAATAGTGCTTTTCAGTCCATTTGATACGCTACCTGCCGGTACGTTTACCCTTTCTGCTCTACCCGAACAGGCTCGAATAAGACGTGCAGGCAAACTCAGCGATTTCGTCTTTCAGTCCGATTCTTCTTTTGTTGAAAGGAGTATTACGACCGTGGATGACGGTTTTACTCCGGGCATTCCCTGTTTGCGCATTGTCCTTCCCCCTGACCGACACCCAGGCATCCTCAAAAATCAACCGTATTACCTCTCTTTTCAAGCAGATGCCCAAAAACCTACTCGTTCATTGATTTGGGGTACCCTCCAGGCGGAAGAGTTTGCTCGTTAATGATCAACTTTTTCAAAATTATCCCGGTCAGCAATCAATAGTCAGCAATCAACGTCAAATGCATCAAAAATAGTTCATTCCCCAAAGCAGTAATCCATCCCACATGCGCATCAGAATGATCATACGCGGCATTTTTGGTTTAGGTAGCCTAATCGCTTTAAATAGAATAAGCGCTTCAAATAGAATAAGCGCTTCAAATAGAATAAGCACATTCTATGGCTTAAGCGCTTTGTATTGCTTAAGCGCTTTCTCTGTTTCGGCCCAAAAAACCAGTGCCCAGAGTCCCTATCACCGCGAAATCCAGGCAACGATCCGGTCCCTGACGCTAAAAGAAAAGGTAGGGCAAATGACCCAGCTGAACCTCGATGTGGTATCGGTGGGTGAAATCTACAAACTAAAAGAGCCACACACGCTCGATACAGTAAAATTGAAGGAGGCCCTCCACAGCCGGAAAGTGGGTTCTATTTTGAATTGCGGCGGACACGCTTATTCGCTTGAGCATTGGCGCTCCATTCAGTCTACCCTCAATAAGCTTGCTCAGCAGGCCCCCGGCAGCTTTATCCCGCTTATTTATGGAATCGATGCCATACACGGTGCAAATTATCTGCATGAAGGGCTGCTTTTTCCACAGCCATTGGCTCAGGCAGCCTCCTTCGATTCGGCACTCGTGCGGCGTGTGGCCATGGCAGCTGCTTATCAAACCGCCGCCTCGGGCATCCCATGGAATTTTTCGCCCGTACTCGATGTAGCCCGGCATCCGTTGTGGTCGCGCTTCTTTGAGACCTATGGAGAGGACCCCCACCTGGTTTCGGAGCTGGGCGCAGCGTGCATCAGCGGTTATCAGGGAACACACCCTTCGCGGCCAACCCAGGTAGCCGCAACCATGAAGCATTTTCTGGGTTATGGTATGCCCCACACGGGAAAGGACCGAACGCCGACCTACATCCACCCAAGACAATTAAGGGAATGGATATTACCTCCGTTTGAGGCCGGCATTCGGGCCGGGGCCCTCAGTGTGATGGTCAATTCAGGCGAGCTCAACGGAATTCCGGTCCATGCAGATCCTGAAATATTAACCAACCTACTGCGGAAGGAGCTGGGATTTCAAGGCTTGGTGGTGTCCGATTGGGAAGACATTGAAAAGCTGGTGACCGTGCACCGGGTCGCGGCAAACTATAAGGAAGCCACGCGAATGGCGGTGATGGCCGGGGTCGATCTGGCCATGGTGCCCAATGATTACCGATTTACAGACGCCCTGATGGAATTGGCCGAGTCGGGAGAGGTTCCTATGAAGCGAATCGATGAAGCGGTTTACCGAATTCTTCATGTGAAACACAGCTTGGGCCTTTTTAACCGACAACTTCCGGAGCCCATTAGCCAATTTCCTCTGATGCAAACCGATACCTTTCACCATCTCAATATGGAATCGGCCCGGAGTTCTTGGATTCTGCTGAAAAACCGTCGGCAGGTGCTGCCTTTGGCCAAAGGCAGTTCGGTGGTTTTAGCTGGTCAAGCCTTAGATGAGCCTTTTTGCTGGAATGGGGCTTGGTCGCGTACATGGCAGGGCGTCGACCCGCGGTGGGACACCATGAATGCGGGTATTTCTTTAATCGAGGCGATTCAGGAGTATTTTCAATTGGGCCTGACCATTCCCGCACCCCGTGTGTTCTCATCCGATGCGCGGGTAGAGGCCAATACCCTTCAATCAATGCGAACAGATGCCGAACAAGCACCCCTGATCGTGGTAGTCGCAGAAAAACCATCCACAGAAAAACCAGGCGATATTGAGCAATTGAGCCTGCCTGCTGATGAAATTGCTTGGATTCGGCGGCTTTGTGCGGCCCACGCGGGCCCAAAAATTCTGGTCCTCGTGCAGAACCGCCCGCGGATCATATCCAGCATCGACTCATTATTCGATGCCATCCTGCTTTCCAACCAACCGGGGTCGGCTGGAACACGCAGCCTGGCAGAGCTCCTCAGCGGTGGATATAGTCCTTCCGGACGCTTGCCCTATACCTATCCTGCCCGCGAACACAGCTTGATGACTTACGACCACAAGCATACGGAGCGGCTTCATACCGATTTCTCTATGAATGCCTTCCAACCGGCCTATGCGTTTGGCCACGGACTCAGCTACGCTCCCATCCGCTATGAATCTTTGGAACTGCTGCAGCCCCTGCCTGCCCGTGCAACGGACAGTCTGCGCTTGCGTGTTCGTCTCCGTAATGAAGGTGTCTACACCCAAAAGGAGACCGTTATGGCATTTGTCAGTGATTCCGTGGCGAGCATTACCCCCCCAGCGAAGCGATTGAGGGCAATCAAAGCTGTTGTGCTTCAATCCGGTGCCTCTACGGAGGTTGATTTGGTGTTTCCCATATCATCATTGGGCTTTGTGGGGCGTGACCTCAAGCATACCCTCGAGCCCGGATGGTTTACGCTTCAGGTTGGCCCCTTGCAGACACGATGGGAGTGGATTCCTTGATTTTTTATATTATAACATGTATTTAACAATTATTCGTGATGTATGCGCCGCTCTTCGACAGAGGCTAATTCACTTCCCCTTGGCGGGGTTCGCTTTCGTTTTGATTTTGGTTCAGTCATGTGAACTGGAGCGACCGCCAGAATATGGTCGTGTGGGCAATATTGTGCGCTTTTCGGGGAAAGTATGGGATGTGAAAACAAGCCTTGGTAGCGTTGGTCCGGGCCCCAACTACTTTTCGGGTCGGGCAGAGGATCTTTTTCTGGATGGAAAAGGCTATTTGCATTTGCGCATTGCCGAACACGATGGACGTTGGTATTCAACGGAATTGGTAGGACGCGATACCTGCGGCTATGGCACCTACCGCTGGGTAATCGAGGGTGACCTTCAGAACATCGCCAACAATACGGTGGTGGGGCTATTCACCTGGAACGACAGTTCTTTTCGAAGCCAAGCCAACAGCGAGGTCGACATTGAATTCGCCAAATGGGGCGAGAACAACGCACCTACCCTCAATTACGCCGTTCAGCCCGTTAATTTTGGTCCTTATTACCCCGAGCGTGTCCGTGGAGTAGCCACCTACCCCGGCGACCTCATCGGGGTGACCACCCATGAATTTGTTTGGCGCGACACCTTGATTGAATGGACGAGTTGGGCCGGCGAAGGCACCGGCGGCCGGGTCATTGGTAAGTGGAAGTTCAATTCGAATAACCCGGCCCGCATTAAAAATGAAGGTGGACAGCAATCCGTCCCGATTGTGATCCCTGCGCCGGAAAACAACACCCGTACCCGAATGAATTACTGGCTTTTGGGTGGATCTGCACCGTCCGATGGCAAAGAACACGAAGTGGTGATTCGGTCTTTCACCTATATCCCCATCGAGCCCTAATCTGCCCGGAGAAAATACCACAAAAAATTAATCACCCCATTGCACTTGGATAATTGTAAAAAAAACCCTTATTTAGCAAGTGTAATTTGTACACTTATTTTTGCCAATATAAACCCTTCCCAAACCATCACCTAAACCATCATTTATGTTTAAATACCTTTCCTTTATCTGCCTTTCGCTGCTGATGGCATTCGGCGCGATGGCCCAAACCTCCGATATCACATTCCGGGTGGATATGCGGGGTTATTCGGGCGCGGCCTATACCACTGTGAATGTGAATGGAACATTCAACGGCTGGTGTGGCGGATGTAATCCGATGACCGACGCCAACAACGACTCCATTTGGGAGGTGACGCTACCGCTTCCTCCTGGTGTAATTGAGTACAAGTTCACCGTTGACGGGTGGACGGGCCAAGAGAACCTCACTCCTGGTGGCTCATGTGTGCTAACTACAGGCGGTTTCACCAACCGTGTCTACACAGTTGCTTCGACGACCACACTCGATGCGGTGTGTTGGAACAGCTGCAATGTTTGTAATGCGCCTCCACCCCCTTCATACCCCGTGACATTTCGGGTCGATATGCGTGGATATACGGGCCCTGCCTACACAACCGTTAACCTAAATGGTTCATTCAATGGCTGGTGTGGTGGATGTAATGCCATGACCGACGCCAACAACGACAGCATCTACGAAATTACCCTGCCCCTACAGGCTGGAGGAATCGAATATAAATTCACGGTAGACGGATGGACTGGCCAAGAAATGTTTCAGCAGGGCATGTCATGTACGCAAACCAACTCGGGTTTCACCAACCGATACACGAACGTCTCAGGTGCCACCACCCTCGATGCAGTATGTTGGAATTCCTGCACACCTTGCTCATCACCCGCGGCCACCTACGATGTGACTTTTAAGGTTGATATGCGGGGCTATACCGGTCCGGCCTACAACAATGTAAACATCAACGGCACCTTCAATGGATGGTGTGGTGGATGTAATGTGATGACCGACGCCAACAACGACAGCATCTACGAAATTACCCTTCCCTTACAGGCCATGACCATCGAATATAAGTTTACCGTGGATGGATGGAATGGACAGGAGAACCTGACAGCTGGAACATCGTGTGTACTCACCACCGGTCCTTTCACCAACAGGGTATACACAGTGGCCGCCACAGCCACCTTACCCGCAGTATGCTGGAACAGCTGCAATGTTTGTGCACCCCCAACTTATCCCGTCACTTTTAAAGTCGACATGCGTCAGTACACAGGTGCCGCCTACTCGGGTGTTTTTGTGAACGGCACTTTTAATGGCTGGTGCGGAAGCTGTAATCCCATGACCGATGCCAATAACGACAGCATCTGGGAGGTTAGCCTTCCCTTGCCTTCTGGTGCCATAGAGTATAAGTTCACCCTCGACGGTTGGAATATTTCTGAGAATTTGACTCCAGGTGGAGCGTGTGTGATCACAACGGGGGGCTTTACCAATCGTTCTCTTAATGTGAGTGGATCCACAACCCTCGATGCCGTCTGTTGGCAATCTTGTTCAGCATGTGTTTTTGCGGCACCAACCTTTGCTACTACATTCAAAGTGGATATGCGTGGCTACTCAGGGCCCGCATACACTACGGTAAACGTTAACGGAACCTTCAATGGATGGTGCGGTGCTTGTAACCCGATGACCGATGCGAACAACGACAGTATTTGGGAAGTGACTCTACCCCTTCAGGCCGGAACCATAGAATATAAGTTCACAGTTGATGGATGGACGGGTCAGGAGAACCTCACGCCCGGTGGTTCATGTGTTCTTACCACCGGAGGGTTCACCAACCGTGTGTATACCATTGCTGCCGCTTCGTCATTAGACGCCGTTTGTTGGAACAGCTGCGCAGTTTGTACCACGGCGGCACCCACACCGGTCAACGTCACGTTTAAGGTGGATATGTCTGACTACAACGGCGCTGCCTTTACTGGTGTTTTCGTTAATGGCACATTCAACGGATGGTGTGGCGCATGTAACCCTATGACCGATGCCAATAACGACAGCATTTGGGAAGTAACACTTCCATTGTTGCCCGGAACAATCGAATATAAATTCACCTTGGATGGATGGAACGGACAAGAGAGCCTAACCCCGGGAAGTTCTTGCACGCAAACCAATTTCGGCTTCACAAATCGCGTATTGACCTTCACAGGTGCCACAACCCTTGATCCTGTTTGCTACGGAACCTGCGCTCCTTGTTTAGGCATTCCTGTCTCGGCAAACGTGACATTCCGTGTTAATATGAACAACTACACAGGAAGTATCGGTCAGGTTAACCTCAATGGTAACTTCAACGGATGGTGCGGCTCTTGTGCGGTGATGACCGATCCCGATAACGATGGTATCTATTCACTGACGGTGAATGTTCCAACAGCAGGTGTCGAATATCTATTTACTGTGAATGGCTGGGCAGTGGCCGAAGCCATGACGCCTGGCAGCTCATGTGTACTCACAACGGGTCCTTACACGAACCGCTACCTTGCTCCTACCCGCGATACCATCCTTCCTGCGGTTTGCTGGCAGAGTTGCAGTGTTTGCCCAACCGGTACCAACTTGTCTGGAACCATCGTTTACGACAACAGCGCCCAGGCTCCATTGTCGAACTGCGTGGTTCGTCTTGTTAATGCCCAGGGCGCATCGGTTATGTCTGCTACAACAAACTCAGCAGGACAGTACCAGTTCACCCAAGCACCTTCTGGAACCTACACCCTGCAAACCACCACCAACCGCACCTGGGGAGGGGTTAACTCCACGGATGCTTTAAATGTAGCCCGTCATTTCTCCAATATCCAATTGCTCTCAGGCATTCGGATCTATGCAGCCGATGTGAATGCAAGCAACAGCATCAATGCGACCGATGCCCTTCAAATCTCGCGCCGCACGGTTAGTCAAATTTCCTCTTTCACCGCTGGGAATTGGCACTTCCAATCGCCAACGGTAACACTCAGTGGTGGGGTACTGCAACAAGGCGCTATCAAAGGCATCTGCATTGGCGATGTAAACGGCAGCTTCAATCCAGGCGCCCGCACCTCGACTGGTGTTGTTTTTGATTCGCGTCTTGAAACCAGCAGCACACTTCCATCAGGAACGCTTGCGATTGTGGCCCCAGAGTCGATGCACTTAGGTGCCGTAACCCTTCATATCTCCATTCCTACTCATTTGGGTGCAGCACGCTTCTCTTCAGAAGTGTTGGGCAGAAACCTGGTATGGAATCAGGAACAAGGGGTGCTGCACGTTTCATGGTATGACCTGGAAGGTGTGCAGATATCAGCTGGTAACACCTTGGGCTACATTAGTTTTGAAAATACCCTTGATCAAGCCGACTTCTCATCGATTCAGTTGATAGAGAACAGCGAATTGGCCAATGTGCAGGCAGAACCTCTGCAAAATGCATTACTACGCCTGGCGGGGAATACCGATTTGGCCTATTTCTCTGCTGTAGCTTATCCGAATCCAAGCCGTGGTGCATCAACCATTGCCCTTTCAATTGCACAGAATTCTGAGGTACGCTATGTGCTTTCGGATCTGATGGGAAGGACCATCATTACCAGCGATTGGACTGCCTTTGCTTCAGGCAAACATAACCTCAGCATCGATATGCCATCCGCTGGTCAGTACCTTTTAAACATTGTAAGCCGCAACAGTGCCGGAAGCGAGTCCAAAACGCTGCGCATCACGCGCTTACCCTAATAGACAAATCCTGGATTCAGGGTTTTGTGGTTCATCCCCGGGTTTCTGATCCGGGGATGTTTTTTTTTATCCATTTTATTAGTTCGACCGAATCTGACTTGTTTTTTCAATCGGTTTTATCAATCGTTTGGTACCTCGATTTACCTTAGTGGTCGTTTGAGCCTTTTTTAGGGCATTCAATCAAAAAAAATGCCTATTTTCATCGAAATCGTCTACCTTTATACCGCAAATACAAGCTGTTATTTGCCATGCTCGATTACACCCAAAAAGTTGCTGGTGAGGGTCTCACATACGACGATGTTCTTCTGATACCGGCCTACTCAGAAGTACTTCCACGCGACACAGACATTTCTACCCGATTAACTCGCGACATCCGCCTCCATGTTCCATTGGTGTCGGCGGCTATGGATACGGTTACCGAATCCGCTTTAGCCATCGCCATCGCGCAGAGTGGGGGCATTGGCATGCTCCACAAGAATATGTCGATTGAGCGCCAAGCCCAAGAGGTGCGGAAAGTGAAACGGTCGGAAAGCGGTTTAATCGTGGACCCCATCACCCTACACGAAGAAGCACGATTGGGCGAGGCCCTTGACCTGATGCAAGAAAACAGAATTGGCGGCATTCCGGTGACCGACAAGCAGGGAAAACTCACAGGTATCGTGACCAACCGCGACCTCCGTTTTGAATATGACCGAAATAGGCCCGTTGCCGAAGTGATGACCCGCGATCGGCTGGTGACCGCCGCCGAAGGCACGTCGCTGCATCAGGCCGAGCGCATATTGCAGGCCAATAAGATCGAAAAGCTGCCCGTGGTGAACGAGCACGGGTTATTGGTGGGTCTCATCACCTACAAAGACATCCTCAAGCTGAAGGCCCATCCCAACGCCTGCAAAGACAATATTGGGCGACTTCGGGTGGGGGCCGCTGTTGGGGTAACGCCCGACGTATTGGACCGCGTACACGCTTTAGTACAAGCCGGTGTCGACGTGGTGACCATCGACACGGCACACGGTCATTCCATGGGAGTGTTGGAGAATTTCCGAAAGATCCGGGGTGAATTCCCCGACATTCAATTGGTTGTGGGGAATATCGCCACAGGAGCCGCTGCCCGAACCCTTGCAGACGCAGGAGCCGATGCCGTGAAGGTGGGTGTTGGTCCGGGCTCCATCTGCACCACCCGAATCGTGGCCGGTGTCGGGGTACCCCAACTCACCGCCATAATGGAAGCGGCGGAGGCCCTCAAGGGCACAGGAGTTCCCATTATTGCGGATGGCGGCATTCGCTACACCGGCGACATGGTGAAGGCCCTGGCTGCAGGAGCTGAGAGCATCATGGGTGGATCCCTGTTTGCCGGCGTGGAAGAATCGCCCGGAGAAACCGTTCTTTATGAGGGACGAAAATTTAAGATCTACCGCGGAATGGGCTCAATCGAAGCGATGAAGGAAGGTTCGGGCGACCGCTATTTCCAGGATGCGGAAGATGCGATCAGTAAATTGGTGCCCGAAGGAATCGTGGGTCGCGTGCCCTATAAAGGCCGTTTGGAGGAAGTTTTGTATCAATATGTGGGTGGGTTGCGTGCAGGGATGGGCTATTGTGGTGCACGCAGCATACCCGACCTGCTGAATGCGCGTTTTGTGCGCATCACCAACGCCGGACTGCGGGAAAGCCACCCCCATGGCGTCACCATTACCCACGAAGCCCCTAATTACACCCGATGATGCACACACAAATCGATGAAATTCGGCGCGAAGCAGCGGCTTTCCCACTAAACAGTTCAGCAAACTTGGAAGATTTCCGCCTGCGGTACCTCAGCAAAAAAGGGGTGCTCAATGGCCTTTTTGATGCTTTTCGCGCGCTTCCCGGCGATGAGAAACGCACGGTGGGCCCAGCCATCAACCAATTAAAAACCGAACTGGAGGAGAAATGGGAGGCGGCCAAAAAATCCTTGGATGCGCTCGCGACAGCCGGCCGCGGACCTGGCACGACCAGCCGACAGAAGGAAATTGATGAAGAGGATCTGAGCCTTCCCGCCGCTCCCATACCCAGGGGCGGGCTCCATCCCATCAGTTTGGTGCGTCGCGATGTCGTGAACTTTTTCGCCACGCTGGGGTTCACCCTCAGCGAGGGCATGGAGATGGTCGACGATTGGCACAACTTCGGTGCCCTTAACTTTGCGGAGGATCACCCTGCACGCGAAATGCAGGATACATTTTTCGTCCAAACAAACCCCGACATCCTCCTGCGGACGCATACGTCATCTGTTCAGGTCAAAGAAATGCAACTCGGCAATCTGCCGATCCGCACCCTTTCACCGGGCAGGGTCTACCGCAACGAAACCGTATCTGCCCGTTCTCATATGCAGTTCCACCAGATCGAAGGCTTGTATATCGATGAACAAGTGTCGTTTGGTGACCTTCGCCTGACCCTCAACCTGTTTGCTGAACATTTTTTTGGCTCCGAGGCCAAAATTCGCTTTCGGCCCTCTTATTTCCCCTTCACAGAACCCAGTGCCGAAATGGATGTGAGCTGTTTTCTGTGTAAGCAAGAAGGATGCGCCGTCTGCAAGCAGACAGGATGGGTGGAAATATTGGGGTGCGGCATGGTGGATCCGCAAGTCCTGGAGCACTGTGGCATCGACAGCCAGCGGTATTCAGGCTATGCCTTTGGCATGGGTATTGAACGACTCACCATGCTCCGCTACCAAATCCGCGATATCCGTCATTTTTTCGAGAACGACTTGCAGTTTCTGCGTCAATTTTCCGGTGAATAGCCATGACCCCTAGCCCTGAATTCCATTTTGACCCTCATCATAGCCAGATTGTCGTTATCGGAGCCGGCACCATGGGTGCAGGAATTGCCGAAGTATTTGTGCGCGCCGGTTACACAACATACCTCTGTGATGCCATGCCAACAGCGGTGGAGCGCGCCACAGAAGCCTGGAAATTGCGACTGAAAAAGGACATAGAAAGAGGCAAAATTACCGCTCTACAAGCAGCGGAATGGGAGATTCGGTGGCTGACCTGCACCCCCGATTCACTACCGGTGGTGTCCTTGTATATTGAGGCCATTGTGGAACTTCCCGACGTAAAACAGCAGTTGTTTGGTCGACTCGAGGAATTATCGGGAGGTCGAGCCATCCTGGCTACCAATACGTCATCGCTACCCGTGACCGCTTTGGCCCGCACCCTCCGCCATCCGGATCGACTGGTGGGCATGCACTTCTTCAACCCCGCGCTCCTGATGCCATTGGTGGAGGTGATCAGCGGCGAAGCCACCCATCCCGACCTGGCCCAAAGCATCTTCACCCTGGTCCAGCAAATCGGCAAACGCCCGGTCATGGTGCGCGACGAACCCGGATTTTTGGTGAACCGCGTTGCGCGCCCTTATTACACCGAAAGCTTGTTGGCCGTAGAGGAACAAACAGCCTCACTCGAGCAGGTCGATCGACTCTTAGAATCGCGTGGCTTTCGGATGGGGCCCTTCCGTTTAATGGACCTGATTGGGGTTGATGTGAATTTCTCGGTGACCGCCAGTATGCATGAACGATTTTATGGTGAACCACGTTTTCGTCCGAGTCGGTTACAGGCCCGAAAAGTGGCTGCCGGTCAGCATGGCCGCAAAACTGGAACAGGATTTTATCGTTATGATCCCCCAGCATCCTCTTAATCGGTCCACACGCAAGCCTTAAACACCATGGATCCAGGAATCAAGACCTATTTAGGGAAGCCCAGTTTAGGGAAGCCCCGTTTAGGGATATCGATATTCGGGTCGTTACGCTCGGTTATGGTGTTGTTTTTTGTGTTCCTATCGGCAGTGGCTTGCAACGATGACCGGCGCGATGCCGTGCCCAATGTATTTGTGGATGTGACCATCAACCTCAATCTACCGACCTATCAACCTTTATCGCTGGTGAATGGCATGATCATATATCCACAGGCAGGCTACCGCGGGTTATTCATCCACCAATCGGCCTTCCAAGAATTCAAAGCATTCGATGTGGCTTGTACCCAACAACCATCGGACCCCTGCCATACCCTAGGCATCGATACTGCGACCTTACTCTTGCAGTGCCCATGTTGCAACTCACGCTTCAGTGCCGATGGGTTCCCTGCCCGAGGCCCCGCTACTTTTACTCTTAAATCATACCGCACTTTTTATTCGCCCTCGGCCAATACCTTAAGAATTACCAATTAGAAGGGACTGCCGATTAGAAGGGACTGCCGATTGGAATGGACTGCCCACTAGCAGGGCTATTGGGCAACAAACCAAGCCGGAAGGGATTATAATCAATTTTAAATCACAACATGAGGGCAATTTTCTTGGTTTCGTGCCACAAAATGAGGGCAATTATGGGATGCTAAGACCAAACCACACCGGCTACAATGCCCATACTTACCAGCAATATCGGTGGAATATGGAGCACATACATCCCCATGAAACTCAGGCCAACCACAATCAAATTCAGGGATTGAAATCCCAGTGGGCGCAGCAAGATCACAGCCGACGCGGCGATGAGTCCGGCCGCAGCGGCGTGCACCCCCGCCAAGGAGCGCCGAACGCCTCGATTCTTTTTCAAATCATCCCAACCGGGATAGATAAAGAAAATCAACAGCGTGCCCGGTAGAAAGATCGCCACGGAGCCCACCAGGGCGCCTAAAAGCATAGACGGAAAGCCCGATTCGGAGAAAGCACCTGCTCCAACAAAGGCCGCAAAAGAAAATACGGGTCCGGGTATAGCCTGAGCCAGACCAAGACCCGACAAAAACTCGGCAGGAGATATGTACTTTTTCACACCCACGAACTGTTCGAACATCATGGGGACCAAGGAGTGGCCCCCGCCAAAAACCAGGCTGCCATAGCGGTACAAATTTTCGAACAACAGGACCCAACGATCGCGGTAGACATTGCCTAAGACAACTGCCAACAAGAGAATGGCGGCATAAAGCACAAAATAGCGCCACTGAATGCCCCCCAATCCATATTCCTGCTTTTCCAGAGGTTTGCGGTCTACAATCATACTGGTTAGGCCACCCAGAAGCAAAACAGCAGGGAACGTGATGGAGTTGGTCAAGCCCAGGCAAACAAAGAGCGATCCCAAGGCAACACCCCATTCAAGCCGACTGTGCACGGATGCCCGGAACAGACGAACGGCAGCAACCAGGGTAAAGCCCACCGCAATGGGCCCCAAAAAACGCAGAAGGCGCAATTCAAATCCAAATCCTTGCACATAACCCATCATCAGCGCAATCATGGTCATCATG
>SXGU01335257.1_pt1 | contig 31856 bp, 22 predicted proteins | sample 3174531 | NCBI WGS metagenome assembly SXGU01 (sample SAMN11356863, study PRJNA531348) | freshwater metagenome | isolation source: freshwater sample F1-140 | place: China: Fuxian Lake, Yuxi | collected 2017-12-25 | reverse complement strand
TATGTAAAACCCTTCGTTACACCAAGGAACGGGCTCAAGCGTCCAGTTTTTTTGCTTCGCCCAGGCCTTCACTTCTTCAATCGTGCACTTGAGCGTGTTCACCCGAATTGATTTGCGTAAAGGCTTTGCGCTGCTTGCGTTCAGTGCTGCGAGGTTAGTGAAGGGGGCGTAGCGATCGAAGGCACGAAACATGAGGTCATGGTACGAGAAAGAGCATCAGGCCCAAAGACGATATGAAATACTTATTCCGAAGCAACTTCTTGCTTGCAGTATCCCGCCTGGAAATGCCATATCTGAGGATTGAGAGCAATTTTTTGCTGCACAAAATCAACCAAGGATCTAACAGTGAACAAGATGCCGATATTGCCTACTCCTGGACTCTTCCTAAGCGCCTCGACGGATTTCGGATCAAAGTGGTTAAAACCTTGATCGAGTCTTTCAAAAACCTCATCCGGCACTTTCTCATGATGATGGGATTCTGAACGATCGAAATTGAACTCCGGAAACAGTTCCCCTCTCAGAATTTTTATACCAAAGTTTTTTTCAAGTCGAAAAGCGATGTCCAGAAAATCAATAGACTCTGCACCAAGATCATTTTCAAGCAAAGATTCAAATGTAACCTCATCGTCATCGACCCCGAGAGCATCGACAAGTGCATCTCGCACCACGTCTAAAATTTTCTTCGAGTCGAATTCCAACTCAGAAGAGACCTCTGAGGCACGTTTTAATCTGCTCGCATCCTCTGCAATCAACCCGGACACTTTCGCTTCTACAGGAGCCTCGGATGCGGATCTGCAAGCAGGATTTTCTCCTTCCTGTCTCTCGGCAGAGCTAGTGACTTCGCTATTTTTTAGCATAGGGCGATATTAAAAGTCATCGTGACTCTCATGTCAAGCAATCATTGTAAGGGGTAGAACTGCTCGAACTGCTCGAACATTTCCTTTCGATCCTGAGCACTAAGACTTGGATACTTCAATGACAACGTAAAGTCGGTAACAGGGATCGCATTATTTTCAAATCCCGGATTATTATATTTCATCAGCATTGTTGACCAGGAGGACTTACCCAAAATGACGGAATGCCATAGATGAGGATGAACCATCTCATACTGGGTACCCGGCACAACATTCATTGATGCGCAAATAGGTGGGGCCTTTACGGAAGGTGGTCCAAACGCAAATTGCTGACGATACCCACCCTTGTGTACGTGCACAATCGAAGGCCATTGATGATAGTGAAGAACAGGCAAATTTTCCCTCGAAGATGGGTCAAGCCGATGAAGAAAAACTCTCATACCATCTCCAATATCTAAATACAGTCTGTTCATGACCGGAACTCCGTCTACAACGACATCTCTCCATACATCACGCTGTCGTATGAGATCCGGCAACTTACTCTTCACAGCCTCGAATGGCTTTTCTAAAGAAGAAAAAGGGACTGGGCGCTCGTCATAATCCATCGAAACTGACTGCAAAATTTCTGTGCGTGTATCCGATTTCAATTGATTCAATTGACCTACATCGGCAGCCGTCTGCACTTCACCCTGCAGATGCGGATCATCAATGATACTGGAGCCAGATTCAAAAGACATAAATAGACATTAAAACACTAAATTTAAAATTGTCGATATCTTAGTGGCATCGCATGTTCTTGCCAATAGCAAAATGATGTCTCAGGGGGAAATCGCTAATAAAGAAGAATCAGACACTATATGACAAAACTGACCAGCTTTCCAGGAACGTAAATCTCCTTCTTTATTCCCACTTCGATATACTTCTTTACATTCTCATTCGCCTTCGCGAGCTTCAATATTTCTTCCTTCGCCAAATCTTTCGGTACGACAATATCACCACGCACTTTGCCGTTTACCTGAATGACAATAGTCATTGTCGCTTCGACGATGAGTGTGGGGTCAAATTTCGGCCATGACTGCGCAATCGAGAAACCTGAACCACCAAGCTCTGACCAAAGCTCTTCAGAAAGATGCGGGGCAAGAGGAGCGAGGAGAAGCGCAACTGTTTTTCCAAGATCAAGGGACAGAGACTCCTCTTTCTCGATCAGATTCAAAAACTCCATCAGTGCACTGATCGCCGTATTGAAGTGCATCGCTTCGATGTCCTCGGTTACTTTCTTGATCGTCCGGTGGAGTGCTGCCGTCACCGACGGATTGTCTGCATTCGTCTTCAGGGAACACCTCTCGGTAATCACCCGATGAATGCGCTTCGCAAACCTGACGATTCCGTTTATTCCAAGATCACTCCAATCCCCTCCTGCTTCGAAGGGACCCATGAACATCAGATACATGCGGAACACATCGCTGCCGTGCTTCTCCACGAAAGAATCGGGACTCACCACATTGCCTTTGCTCTTGCTCATCTTTGCGCCCTTGTTGGTCACAAGTCCCTGATGGACGAGCTTCAAAAAAGGCTCGGCATGCGACACGTATCCGAAATCTTTGAGAGCCATCATGATGAAGCGCGCATAAATGAGGTGCATGCATGCATGCTCCGGGCCTCCTATGTACATCGAAACTGGCATCCATTTCTTCTCGATCGCAGGATCGATCAAAGACTTTCCATTCTCCGCCAGATATCGAAGATAGTAGAAACTGCTGCAGACAAACGTATCCATCGTGTCGTACTCCGGAGTCCAGCCTTTCCCAAATGTTTTCTCTGTTCGAGCTTTGAATTCCTTTGAAAGTTTGAGCGGAGATTCTCCGGTCGGCTTAAACTCGACATCCGTCGGTAGGAGCCACGGCAGATGCTTCTCAGGAACCGGATGTGCCTTTCCTTCAGGATCGTAGACAATCGGAATCGGTGCACCCCAGTAGCGCTGTCGGGAAACCAGCCAATCGCGAAGACGGTACTGCACGGTCGACTTTCCAAGTCCGGTTTTCGCCATGTGCTTGATGATGTCTTCCCGCACCTCTCCCCAGCGCCTGCCCTTAAATTGATCAGGTTTCATCATGATGCCATCCGGTGCCTTCGCATAGCAGTATTCAAGATTCCTCACTTTCTCTGCTTCCTTCGGGTCCTCCGGAAACATAACGGGGCGAAGCGGAATGTCGTATTTTTTTGCAAAGGCGAAATCACGCTCGTCATGGGCGCTGCAGTGCACGATGCCTGTCCCGTACTCCATGACAACGAAGGATGCCACCCAGATCGGAAGATCGCCGGTCCCGAAGGGATTTTCGACATACCTCCCGGTAAAAATCCCTTCGACGTGTTCCTCGAAATTATACTTCTCCGTCGCCTTCAGCTTCTTCATGCGCTCGACGAAGGCCATCACTTCCTTTTCCTTTTCCGTTCCCTTCACCATCTTTTCAACAAGCGGATGTTCCGGGGCGATGACGCTGAACGTCTGAGCCATGAAGGTTTGTGGCACCGAGTCAAAGACCTCGAACTCATCACCGAGATCTTTGATACGTGAGGGAATATTCACACCTTCGTTTCTGCCAATCCAGTTTCGCTGCATCAACTTTGTTTTTTCCGGCCAATCGAGCTTCTCGAGTCCATCAAGGAGTGCCTGCGAGTACTTCTTGATATTCCAGAACCATTGCTCCAGAGATTTCTGGATGATCTCCGTTCCACAACGCTCGCACTTCCCTTCCTGCGCCTGCTCATTGGCAAGCACCGTCTGGCAACTTGGACAGAAGTTCACGTTGCCCTTCTTCTTGTAGGCAAGTTTGTTCTTGAACATCTCAAGGAAGAGCCACTGCGTGAAGCGGTAGTACGAAGGATCAGTCGTGTTCACCGTCTTGTCCCAGTCGTACATGCAACCGATCTTCTTGAGCTGGGCGATCATCGTTTCGACGTTCTTCGCGGTCGACTGTGCCGGATGCACGCCGGTCTTGATGGCATAGTTCTCGGCAGGCAATCCGAAAGCATCGAAACCCATCGGCGAGAAAACATCGTAGCCCTGCATTTTTTGAAAACGCGCAACGGAATCAGCCGGCGCGTAGTTGTACCAATGCCCGATATGCAGCTTGTCTCCGCTCGGATACGGAAACATCACGAGTGAGTAGTACGGTTTTTTGGCTTTCTGGAGATCTGTATTGAACACTCCAGCTTCCTGCCACTTCTTCTGCCACTTGGCTTCGACGTCAGATGGACTGTAATCGCTTGGCATACGCAAATACTACTGATTCTCATGTCTTCCCACAAACATGCGCGGGAAGTGAATTTTCGAGAATGAATCGTCCTTCAGACACCCCTGTTTTCATCAGTCCCGAAGCCATCTTTAAAGCATATGCCTACTTCGAATACCGAAAGATCTTGCGTAAGCCCATAGTTTTGAGAATACTGCGTCACTTTTATTTTCCAACTACCACCCATGAACGCCGAAGAAACTCCCAGAGTCGAAGCAGTTCTCAAGGCAAAGGAAATTGCCGTTCGCGCCGATGCAATGGCTGCCGATCGCGGCCGACAATTCACTCTGGAGGTTACTCTGGGGCACTTTGCCACTGAAATTCAGAGTCTTGCCGGTCACTTTCCGGAGAATCGCTGGCTTGGAGAAAAAGCTAAGCGCCTTCCGCAAGCAATCGAGTCAGGAAATATTTCGTGGGCGATTTTCGATGAATTGAAGCTGGGCTGTGAAGAAATCGTAAGCCGGTTTCGACATGTCATTCAAAGCAATCCTGATGAAGCAGCGAATAGGGAGTTTCGAGCAGCGTAACTATTGTGTTTCTGCTACACTGGCGGTTCCTCATGTCCAAACTGCCGACCGTTGCCATCATTGGGCGTCCGAATACCGGAAAATCCACGCTGTTCAACAGAGTAGTAGGATCGAGGCGTGCCATCGAGAGTGAAGTGGCGGGAACAACGAGAGACCTCATCAGCCACAGAATTGATGATGCCGAAGTGCCCTACATCCTGCTCGATACGGGTGGCATCGGGTCGACTGCCGACAAGGACTTCGAGTCTGACGTGAAAGGTCAGTCGCTTCTTGCGCTGGAACACGCAGATCTGATCCTCTTTACGGTCAATTCACGCGAAGTGATCACATTGGATGACCAGAAGGTCGTGGAGATGCTTCGCAAGCGCAAGAAGAAGCATGTTCCGATTCTCGTCGTTCTCACGAAAGTCGACGATCCCTCAATTGCAGCATCGGTGATCTCCGATTTTCAGGAAATGAACGTAGGCGAAGAGATCATGACAGTCAGTGCTCCGCACCGAATCGGCATCGACACCATGAACAAAGCTATCGCAGTTCATCTCAAGAAATTGGGGTTTCTTCCCGTCACCGTTGCGATGGACCCTGACCTAAAGACAGCTCCAAGAATCGCGATCATCGGTCGACCAAACGTCGGCAAGAGCTCTATCGTCAATGCGATGATGTCGGAAACACAGCGCGAGGAATTGCCTCTACTCGTTTCTCCCGTCGCAGGCACGACGAGAGACAGCACGGACACCGAAGTGAAGTTCTCGGGCCGCACCTACGTACTCGTCGATACGGCTGGACTGAAGCGCAGACCGCAAGATCTCGAAGACATCGAACGATTCTCGCTGATGCGCACCATCCAGGCCATCGAACAATGCGACATCGTCGTCCTTGTTCTCGACGCTCTCGTGCAGGTGAGCCAACAGGACAAGCGTATCGCATCGATGGCAGTGGAGAGCGGAAAGGGGCTCATCATCCTCGCGAATAAAATAGACGGCATTAAAGGAGACGCAAGAAAACAAAGACTCCACGAGATCTTGGTGCTCCTCAGTTTCTGCAAATTCGCACCAATCATCCCCTGTTCGGCTGTCAGTCGCGAAGGACTCTTGAAACTCTTCGATGTCGTCGATTCCGTACAACGAAATAGGAGCCGGAGGATCACCACCAGAGATCTCCATCGATGGTTCGAGCAGGTGGTGCACGGACAGCCTCTCGGGGAGATCGGCAAGTGCAAGCACCTGCTGCAGGCTGATGATCTTCCTCCCACATTCGTCCTCTTCGTGAAAGATGCAAAACGCGTCAACGTTACGCAACTGCGCTACCTCGAGAATCGGCTCCGTGAAACATTTGGCTTCTCGGGCGTTCCGATTCGCTGGGTCACGAAATCGACACCGAAGAAGGAGAGTAAGATGAAGGTAAAATAATACCTTTTGCATCATGCATACTAGTGAGACTCCGCTATTCGTACCGACATTCAGACAGGCAGCAATTAGCGCGCTTTGTCTATTCGCATTGACATTCGTCGTTTACGGAGCCTCTCTTGGTGGCAGTTTCATTGCCCTCGATGATCCGTTTCTCATCTATAACAATCCTGCAATCCGTTCGATCACGCCTGAAACGCTGAAGCATATCTTCACGACGTACGACCCCGAGCTCTATATCCCACTCACGTTCTTCAGTTTTCAAATCAACTATCTTATCGGAGGCTTATCACCTCTCTCCTACCATGCACTAAACCTTGTCCTGCATACGCTGAATGCTCTGATGGTCATATTGCTTTGCATTCTGCTTACGAAGAATAAACCGGTATCAGTGCTTGCAGGACTACTCTTTGCGATCCATCCGCTGAATACCGAAGTCGTTCTGTGGGCAACGGCGAGAAAAGAGTCGCTCTCCGGTTTCCTCTTCCTTATCTCACTGCTCTCCTACGTCTACTACCGAGAAAGAGCTTTCAAGAAAACCTATGTACTGAGTCTTGCCTCCTTCCTGCTTGCGCTCTTGTCCAAGGTGACGGTCTTCACATTGCCCCTGATCCTTCTGCTCGTCGACTGGTTTCAGGGAAGCAAAGAATCAAGAAAATCCTTGTTACTGAAGCTGCCGTATCTCGTACTTTCCATTCTCTTTGTGCTGATCGGAATCATTCCGAAGACGAGCGTTCTCTCGTCGACGACATTGACAGAAAAGATCCTGATGGCAAGCAAAAGCGTGCTCTTCTATCTCTGGAAATTCACCATGCCCCTGAACCTCTCGATCCTGTATCCGAATAAACATACGATCAGTCTTCTCACGCCCGAGTTTGCGCTGTCGTTGCTTACGATGATCATTCTTCTTTCAGGCATCCTCCTCTCCCTCAGAAAAACGAGAGTTCTTGCTTTCGGATTCGGATTTTTTCTCATCACCATCGGACCGACTCTTGTTCATTTCAATAGAAATGCAAGCATCCAGTCCTCCGATGCGACGGGAATCCAATTTGCATCGGACCACTACGCCTACCTCCCGATCATCGGCCTACTGTTCCTCGTGACTCAGCTGGCACTGAAACTCTGGAATGCCGAAGTGCAAACGCGCGCAGCCATTCGTGTTCGCATTGCTGCCTCGCTCATCTGCGCTTCTCTTCTCCTGACATTCGGGATTCTTTCACTGCAACAGGCATCCTTCTGGAAGAACAGTGAAAGACTCTTCGCCCGGACGCTCTCCATCTACCCGTACTCGACGGCCGCACGCGTGAATCTTTCGGTGATCTACAGGCAAACAGGGAGATTCGAAGAAGAACGAAAGGTGCTGGAAGAAGGGATGGCATTCGGTCCGAATTCCAAATTGGAAACAGGACTCGCTGCGATCGACGTGAGAGCGGAAAACTTCCATTCCGCTTGGGAACATTACAACAGAGCGCTATCCATCGATCCGAAAAACTCGGATGCTCACTTCGGCATCGGAGCGATGCTTGGGAAGCAGGGAAAGATCGATGAAGCGATCGAGGCGTACAACAGAGCCATCGCACTGGACCAGAAGTATGTCGCTGCCTACAACAACAGAGGATCACTGCTGCTCGAGGTAGAAAAGGAAGTTGCAGCGGAAAGTGACTTCAGAACTGCCGTCACGATCAACCCTACCTTCAATGAAGGATTCTTCAATCTTGGAGCACTCTATGCCAGACAGGGAAAATTCCAGGAAGCTGCGCAGTCCTTCAGACAGGCGCTCATCATCGAGCCGAGCTCCATCGAGACTCGACTTGAACTCGTGCTCGTCTATCTCGAACTGGGAGAAAATTCACTCGCCCTAGAGCAAATTAAACAAATTCTGAAAATCGAACCAGAGAATGCAAAGGCAAAAGCAATCATCAAACAGATGATCAAACTCGGAATCGTGGGGTAGAACATCCTATCCTCGGCCTTCGCGTGCATCCTTTACTCGACCATCTTCATGAATAGGAAGAGGGTACTGCTCGACGATGCGCTCGATCTGCATCAGCAACTTCTTCGGATCGTCATTGAACACCATGTTCGGAGGAACCTTTCTCTTACACAAACCTTCGATCACGAAAGGAATCGAATTCGAAATGCCGCCGGAATTGGTCACGACTCCGACCGGTCGGCCCTCGTCGTATGCAATCGTTAATTCATTGAGGGTCCCGATGCCCCCACCAATGATGACAATGGCATCGCTGCTTCTAATATTGATGATGTCGCGCTCCATGAAACCCATGCCCGTGAAAATGATGATGTCATGATCGGCAGGGGAGAGATATTCGTTGATATGCTCGTACTCCGAGAAAGCAGGGGAAATACCAAGTGTCAGTCCTCCTGCAGCCTTTGCGGCAAGCAAGGCGTCATGCGGCAGGCCGGGACAAGCCCCGTTGATGCAAATGTGTCCGCGTTTGGCTATCTCGGTTCCAAGCATTTTCGCTTTCTTGCGTGCAATCGGATCCTCGATCTGCTGACCGCTTGCAGATCCCATCACGCCGATCTTCAACTTTCGTCTGTGCTTCATAATCCGGTGAAAGGAAGTGTAGCATCGATGCCTGCATTCAAAGCGGTCTGGACCGAGCGGATATGCCGAACGTCCTCTGCAAATGCGCGAAGATTGGCCTCGGAAGGAGGCACGAACGCACAGGCAATATAGAGCGCGATGAAGCCGAAAACGAAGAGTGCACGCATCAGAGTAGTATAGCAGATTCTGAAGGAATTCGCTACATCCCTATCCTGCGGATTATCTCACGACTGACAAATTCTTTATCTCGTCCGTATTTGAGTCTTGAGAGCTGCTTGAAGGCCTCCACAGCCTTCGTATCCTTCACGTAGGAGGTGTCGAGCCAAGGTTTAGGAACCTCAATGGAAAACGGAGTGGAGGGCTGACTGTCGATACTAAGTTTCATGCATGCCTTGAACGCATCCAAGTTCACAAGGTCCGACTGCGAGAACGATGGTGCCATCTCCTTTGAACAGAACTCTGCATCCTGCGGACCGATCTTATAGAACATCATCGTGCCTACGTTTCCGAAGACCGCACCCTTCAGCTTCACGGACCCCGAAAGCTTGCTGTCTTTCTCCAACTGATCGAGGTACTGGTGCGCAATAACAAGGCCAAGCCGATACTTTCTCGCTTCTGAAAGAATGGATTCGATGGAGTCCGTCACGTAGTTCTGGAATTCGTCGATGTACAGGAAGAAGTCCTTGCGAATCGAACTTGCCTCGCGCTGACGACGCATGGCGGCAACCTGGATTTTATTGACGATGATCATACCGAGCAATTTGCTATTCACGTCTCCGATCAGACCCTTCGAAAGATTCATAAGCAAAATTTTTCCCCCATCCATGACATCGCTGAAATCGAAAGAGCTCTTCACCTGACCGACGATGTTTCGTATGAGAGTATTTGTCGTAAATTGACCGAACTTCGCAGCAAAATACGGAATCATCTCCTGTTTCTCACGCTGACCCGTCTGTGCCATTTGCTTTTCCCAGAAGGATTTGACGATGGGATTTTTCAATCTGGCGATCTTGATCTTCGCCCACTCATCGTCCGTAAAGAGACGCACGAGATCGGTAATGGCGCCACCCTCCTCTTCATCCGCCATGAGGGTGAGACAACCGTTTCGGAAGTAGTCTTGAATGCGGGGACCAAAGATCTCCTCTCCGAACATCTTCACCATCATGTTCATCGCGTCGAGCGCGATCAGATCGCGTTCCTCATCCGTCTTCCCCTCAAGCATATTGAGTCCCATAGGACGTTCCGTATCGGCAGGATTAAAGTAGATAACATCATCCGCCCGTTCGCGCGGAATGTACGGGAACAGATCCTCCACGAGAGAACCGTGAGGATCGATGACGCAGATGCCCTTTTTGTTATGAAAATCTTGACGCGCCATGATCTGAATGACGGACGATTTTCCTGTTCCGGTCTGACCGATGACGTAGAAATGTCGGAAGCGATCGTCATTCTTCAGGAAAATCTTTTTCTTATCGCCCCGAATGGTGTTGTATCCAAGGAAAAGACCGTCTTCAGGTACGTTCTTTGGAGCTGGTGCCATTTTGAAATTTTGCCACTTGATGTTCTGAACTTTATTGTACTTGATATTCGGGAAATGAAAAAAGCTCGAGAGCTCCGTCGTACCAAGAAGCAATTTCTTCCACGTCAACATCTGCAAGAGCGTATGCCTCGGCGAACGACGAATGAAATCGTAAATCAGTCTCGAATTGGAATGGTAACGTGTGCCGCGCAAACTATTACCTCGCACTTCGCTAAATTGTGAAAAACTGCTCCTGATACTAGCGAGATTCAGCCTCGCTCTCTCCTCGGTATCCGAAGAACTGACGATGCGAATCGTGGCTAGAAAACCTGGTGAACCGGCTTTCTCGTCGATAGCCTTGCTCAGCTCTTCCACCTGCTGGGAAACACGCTCAGATCCTTGGGATTTCAGAGGATCCTTATCATCACTCGTGAACATATTCACGAACGCCGCGATGAGCGAGAGCGGATTCCACCACTTGAAGCCCTCTGCGGACTTCTTCGGATTAATAATCCTCTGCGCTTCCTTCTGGAGCAATTTCTGCCAACCGGACCTCACGGGGCGCAGAACGATCTGCACTGCCGCACCTTCGTCTTTATTCAGTTTGCTGAAAGCATTCACAATCGTATTGAACGGATCGCTCTTCAGCTGGGTGTACGTCTTGAACGGATAGACGAAGCTCTTGGTGGGAACCAAGGCCTTTGAAACAGTCACTGAGTGCTTCGTGAATATATTGTAATCTTCGACGGCATCGATGACCGCATCCGGATAGAACGATGTCAGCTGTTTCTCGATGAGCGGAACAATGGACCTCGGAGCAACAACGAACGTGAGAATCTCACCCGCAAGAGCCGCGTACTCGAATGAGAAGAAGTGCGATCCCGTCCAGTAACGCTTCAATGTGGAAACCTTCAGGCTCGAAAGTGTCTGGCAAAGATGATCCATGACACCGAGAACATCCTTGAAGCTCTTCCCCGTAGAGAACTGCTCGGCCTCCTGTTCCTTATCCTCCTTGCTCTCCTTCTTCGGCATCAGCACTTGAAGGAACACAAGTTCACTCTCGCGTTTCCAATCAGCTAGCAAGCGCATCCAGGCGAGCACGCCCATAATAGAACCTGCAAGGAGCAGGAGCACGAGGATGGCAGTGAGTAATGTTTGCATGTGTGTTTTCTATAGTAACTCTTGACAGGGAAAATCAAGAAATAGACTTTCCTTATATTATAGCACAAAAACTGTGTTTTTCACAGTTCAAAGAAAATCGATTTACCGAATGTATTTCGCCTTGTTCACGTTGTGTTCATCATTCGTTATTGCGTAGTGAATGATGCCTTTTTGGTCATGAAGATAATACCAATATTTTGAGTCTTTTGGCCTGAGGGCGGCCAGAAATGATGATTCACCTGCGTTGCAAATAGGACTTGGCGGAAGGCTCTGTTTGCGTCTCGTATTGTACGGGGAATCTGTTTCAACGTCGGCCTTCGTAAGGGGCTCCGTTCTCTTTCCGAGAACATACCTCGTTGTCGCATCGACGCCGAGAACGACACGATTCTGAAGTCGTTTCCAAAGAATGCCAGCTATGAAAGCGCGTTCCTCCGGATGTCTCGATTCCGCCTCGACGAGGGATGCCATCGCGACGAATCCTGCGAATGTCATGCCCTCTCTCTTCGCCTCGGAAGCATATGGAGTGACGATGCGCTTTCGGAAATTTCCAAGCATACGTTCGAGGAAAAACTTCGGAACATAGTCCGCGGAAGACATCGAATATGTATCGGGGAAGAGATAGCCTTCAAGGCGTGATCCGATGCCCTGCTCTCTCATTCCTGCTGCTTTTTCAGGCAAGAATTCGAAAGTGGAGAAATCACAGCGGAAAGCGCAATCCACAATATCGCCTTCTTTACCGAGTCCTTTGGATGCGAGCAGTCGATCGATGTCAGCAACGGTGAAACCTTCGGGAATCGTGACTGAAAATTCCTGAGACTTTCCGCTGACGAGCGTCTCGATGATCTCTTTCGTCGACATCGCAGCGTTGAGTGAAAAAACTCCCGCCTGGAGGGATCCCGCGTTGCCTGTGATGCGTGCATAGATCGTAAAAGCCAACGATGAACGAATGAGAGCTGCACCCGAAAGTTCACTTGCGATAGCGGAAAGGGATGAGCCCTGCTCGATACTCATAGGAACATTCCTGCTGCTGTCTGCATCGACCGGTGACAATGCATAGGAAAACCAGATTGCACTGAGAGCACCTACTGCCAAGAGAAATAGAAAGGCTTTTTTCACAATTCGATTGTTTATTGTTCACTCATGAGTGTCAAGAAACCTCAGTTCTGTACTCCGAGTCCCATTTGCCCCATGACGCCCTGCATGCGCTCTGCAGAGACGATCTGCGCTTTCTTCATGGCACGATTCAAGGCATCGACAGTCAGCGCGGGGATGCGCTCACGCGAAACCTCGGGGGCGATCTCGATGGAAATGATTTCCATATTCGCAGACACCGTCACCTTCACCCCGGAGGCTTCCGCTTCCACATGAATGTACTTCAGTTCACCCTGCACTTTTTTTGCCTGCTTCTGAAATTTGAACGAGTTTCGGAGTTCGGAGAAGGAAACCATACGTTACGAATCGTATAGAGGTTCAAAGCGAGCGGCAAGTCTAGCGACTGGAGAGCAAGTACTTCTCCCTCTTCAGCTCAATGATGTCATCGTTGACTAATTTTTTGAGCAATCCGAGAAGCCACTCTCGATGGTCTCCGAAAGGCCAATCCAATGTTATGCGCGAACCGATCTGATCGAGCGTCAGTCCCCTCTTCTCATCACGAAGAGCATCAACAATTCTGCCACGGAAAATTCTGTTTGGGATAAATTTTCCAGCTACTTCGCGCCCTGGCTCGCGCCTCGATGGAACTTTTCTCGCTACAATTTTTTTTCCATAGGCTTTGAATATCGGTCTCATTCTCACTGGCATCAGATGCCACTTCGGATTATTTTTCGTGCAAACGAGTGACCCAAAATCCATGAGTGCTGCGTAAAAATCTTTCGCAGACCAACCTGAATCTAACGCCTCGGCCATCATATCCTCTAGAAGAACGAGAAGTTTTTTGTCGGACGTCTTAAAAATTCCGTCGATGCCTTCAGAACCGATGAAACATCGATGCAAGATGCGACGGATATTCGTATCGATGCAAGCAGTCGGCAAATCGAATGCAAAATTTCGTATCGCTCCTGCGGTGTAGTGGCCGATGCCGGGAAGCGACTGTAGGTCGGACATGGAAGTCGGAAAAAAGGACTCCAAAGTAACCAAGGGATCCAAAGAATCCAACGATTCCCGTGCCCCTTGGTTTCCTTGGTTTCGTTGGATTCTTTGTATTCTCTTTCCTTGTTCAACTACCATCCTCGCAGCATCGCGTAAACGCAGCGCACGCGAGTTATACCCAAGCCCTCTCCACGCAATCAGAACTTCTCGATTTGATGCCTTTGCAAGGCCTGATATTCGAGGAAAGGTGTGTATAAAATTTTTGTACAATATGATCACGCGGGAGACCTGTGTCTGCTGAAGCATGATCTCGGAAACGAGGACAAGATACGCACGATGATTGCGATCCCTCACCTTCAGATCACGCCACGGGAGCGTGCGCTTGTGGATGGAAAACCAATGTCTAAGCTCAGAGCAAAAAATATCGATGCGCTTTTTCTTATGCATGAAAAGACAATACTGCGAGACTTATTTTCTGGACAGGGAACAGGAAGATGCAAATAATCCGAGTATGGAAACGAAGCCAAATGATGAGAACTCCCCCAGTGCCCAGAATGCATTCTGCGTTCAGTGGGTGCAGCAGCGTCTCGGAGAGTGGGAGCACAGCTTCAAAAAGGAGAACGTGTACAGATCCTGGCTTTTAGGGATCATCAAAGAAAACCGTTACACGTTGAAGGAGCTCAAAATGCTGCGCGAATACATGATGTTCGTACGGGCGATAGGAACTATTGCCTCACTCATCATCGGTGCAAGGCAGAGACTGCGCGGCATCCTGCGTCATTTCGGAATGAGTGATTTGGATCGAAGCCCCAACATCGATGAGCTCGTGCAAGGTGAAGTCCACCGACATGAATGTCTCATCGTGAGCATTCTGTCTGAAGCTATTGCACGCAGTCGACACACATCGCCGTAGAAACGGCGCTAACCATTGATGATGCCTATGCGATCTTCGATTTCCTGATCGACGAATGATTTCTTACGTCCGTACTTCATGCGGCTGTATTCCTTAATGAGCGCGCCGAGCTTTTCGTTCCTGTTCGATTCATCGTAAATCGTCGCCATGCTGAAGGGGCGTGAGGTCGTATTGTTGATGTTCAGTTTCACATAACACTGGAAGTTCGGAATGCCGATGACATCCTGCTCACTGAGCACCGGTGCAAATTCTTTCGCCATGTACTCGGCGTCCTCAGCACCGATCTTGAAGCTCAGAATGCTTCCAACGTTACCGAAAACCGCATCGCGCATCTTCGTGCTGGACTGACCGTATGCCTCAGTTTTGCCGACGAGCTGGCCGATGTACTGGTGCGCCATAATGAGACCGAGCTCGTACTTACGGGCCTCGCTGAGAATCGTTGCAAACGCATCGGTGATAAAGTTCTGGAACTCGTCGACGTAGAGGTAAAAACGCCGACGCTGCGCCTGCGGAACATCGGCTCTTGAGAGTGCTGCCATATTCACCTTGTTCACAAAGATAAGACCGAGAAGCTGCGCATTCACATCACCGATCTTGCCTTTGCTCAAGTTCACCAGAAGAACTTTTCCCGTATCCATGATCTCGCGAATATTGAAGGCGCTCTTCGGCTGACCGATGATATTGCGCATGGTCGAATTCGTGATGAACGGACCGAATTTTGCGGAGAAGTACGGAATCATCTCCTCTTTCTCCCTCGCCCCAGTTTTCGCTATTTCATTCTCCCAGAAACTTCTGACAACCGAATTTTTGCACTTGGAAACCTTGTAGCGCTGGAAATCGTCATCGACGAAGAGTCGTGGAACGTCGATGAGCGTCGCTCCGTCGTCCTCATCGTCCATCAGCGTGAGACAGCCGTTTCTGAAGTAGTGCTGTATGCGCGGACCGAAAATCTCGTTGCCGAACAATTTGATGAAAATCTCCATCGCATCAAGCGATGCCCTGTCTTTCTCCTCGGGAGTCTTGGCCTCAAGCAGATTCAAGCCCATCGGACGCTCGACATCGGCAGGGTCGAAAACAACAATGTCTTTTGCGCGTTCTTTCACAGTGTGGGCAAGGGCGTCTTCGATAAGGTCGCCATGGGGATCCACGATGCAAAGCCCTTCTCCGCGAGCGATATCCTGCCTCGCCATCCAGTTTAAGAGCGCAGATTTACCTGAGCCGGATTTACCGATGATGTACTGGTGACGGGTACGGTCCTTGTCGAGAAAATGAATCTTCGTTTCGACAGCTCGATGACGATTGATGCCTAGGACGATACCCTCCGTCGGCGCATTGGGAGGTGGCGGCAACACTCTGTGGTTGATCCACTGAATGATGGGAACTTTGTTGTAACGACTGTCGGGGAAGTGGTAGAGACCGGCAAGCTCCTTCTCCACCAGCAAACAATCTCTATGCAAAAATCCGTTCAAACGCCTTTTCCAGAGAAAATGAAGAAGGCGGGCATTTAAGCCAAAGGGCAAAATATCGACGAACATCCGCTTGTTGACGAAAGAATTGCCGTACAAGTTTCGAAACGTATTGAAGGCAACCTGAAGATTGTTTGTGATATCCATTGCACGAGTCCACGTCTTTCCAGTGCCCATGATTCTGATGGAGCAGTGGAACCAGCTCATGCCGCCCTTCTCTGCCATATGTTTATAAAGCTCCTCTTCAGGCTGAACCATGCGCACAAAGGAATCGCCTTTTGTGGCTCCGGGCGCAAGCGTGCCTCCCACACTGTCGGATACTCCGGCGATGAAGCCGAGTACCGAAGACAGAATCGGGATATTCATAAACCAGTATTCCTTCTTTCCCTTGAACTGGCTGCTTGCGAAATCTCGCGTCTTCCTCGCCCACTTATTGCTGAACGAAGGCTGTAGAACGATCTGAATCGTCGCACGTTCCTCGAGCTTAAGATTGCTCAAAACGTTTGCAAGCTCGTTTAATGGATCCTCCTGCATTTGCTCGTACGAACGAATCGGATAAGGATAATTTTTCTTGAGCACCATGTTGTACCCCACCAGCTTCATGCCTTTTTCCCAAATTTCGGGCGCTTTTTCCACGGTCACTTCGGCATCCGAATAGAACGCTGTGATCTGCTTCTCGATGATGGAAACAAACCTCGGCTCAGTGAAGACGAAGAATTTCAATTCGCCTTTGTCTACGAACATTTCGAAACTTAATCCGATATAGCGAAAGACCCAGTAGTGAAGAGACTGCCAAACAGTCAGGCTCCGGATTTCCCAGAGCGCGCGATAGAGCTGCTCCATCACGGCAACACGCTCCTTGAAATCTTTCTCAGTCCGCTTCTCCTGATCAAGTTTGCTGTCGCTGCGTGGAAGAATAACTTTCAGCGATACGAGTGATTTGGATTTCCAAATGGCAAATCCCATGCGAGCGAAATACCTCACGTACGTGAAGATAAAGTACGACGAAACAATCAATGCCGTATTGACATCCAGATCTGCGATGTACCATCTCCAGGCGGTGCCCCAAATACTGAGATCAAGTATCGCTCCCATAAAAATACTTGCAAACCAGAATATGGGCCAGAACCAGAGAGGAAGGAATGCTAGGAAGGTATTCACACTAAGGAAGAAGGAAGGAGATTCTGTGTCCGACCATGATCTCCGAGTGGGAGACAGTCTACGGACAGAATCTGATTATTATAGCAGAAAAACAGCTTGAAATACAGCGTTTTGGCTCCAATCCCTGCCATTACTCAGTACACCCTCTCACTTCCATCCGCATCTCGCGAATACGACCGACCTTCGTACCTATCAGGAAGCGGTACAGACCGACGACAGCAGGAGTAAATTCGAACGTCTCTCCTTCCGTCACCCACGTTTGCACCCCGCTTCTCGCATCATCTGGGTAGATGATATCCCGAATGACAAATGACTGATCGGATGTAAGCTGAAGCGCAGTCCCAAGCGCAAGAGAATGCGGTATTCCCGGACTTAAGCGCACGTCCTTGGTCACACGTCTCTGAAGACGATCATCTTTGCACTGTCTCACAAGATTGATGTCTCCAAGACGCTCGAATGTGACATTGATCTTTCCGAGAGAACGCTCGGCGATCGTAAGAAAAGACGCAAGACTCAAGTCCATGTCTCGCCCCTGTACGAAAGGTCCCCTGTCATTGATGCGCACAACAACGGTCTTTCCGTTCGCAATATTCCTGACTCTGACAAGAGTGTTACTCGGAAAACTTCGATGCGCCGCTGTGAGCGCATGCATGTCGAACGTTTCGCCGAACGCCGTGCCCTTCCCGTGAAATTTTTCTGAATACAAGCTAGCTTCATGCACCTCGGCTGCAAGTTTCGTGTCGAGATCGCGCATGAGGGCAAGAAGCATCTCCTCTGTAAGAGAGGCAGCTTCCAGATCAAATTGAAGATCATATTTCTTCGCGAGTGCAGGGACATCCGGAGCATTCGGTAGCTCCATGAAATCCTTCAAACCATCCTCAAGAAGGCGCTCGATATTGCGCGTCCTGAAGAGAAGAAGCAAAGCATCGGACTGAGTAAGGGGCTCATCGGGCCTGAACCTCACGTTCTCATCATTCAAAATTCCGCGCGCTTTGGCATACGTGATCTCTCGGTAACCACGATCATGTTCCGAGACATCGATATAGGGAACCTCGCGAGTGCTCTCGGCAGGGCGACTGATACTGTTCCAGAGAAGAAGAAACCCGTCGCGACGAGTTATAGGCTCTGCAGCATGAAGACCCTGCGGGAGTGAGATGCAGATCGTGAAAATGACAACCGATGAAATCATGAGGATCCGATGCATGTCGCAAGTATACATTGCCACAGCGGAAACTCCGCGTTTCAGCTCCGAGCGATACTTCCATTGGCCCGCACATCCTCCCATCTCTCCGCGATGATATCTCTCGTTGCCGCAGCTCTTGTCGCAGGACCGAAAACACCTGCACCATGCGCCTGACCGGAAGAAAGAACCTTTCTGTCCATCTGGTACTTGAGCAGTGCTGCTTCGGTACGCTCACCGAATGTTCCTGTCGTATCCTTTGAGCTCAGATAGCCCCGATCGCGTAAGAATATCTGAAGCAGGCGCACATCCCTCCCCCGATCGCCAACAGAAAGAATCTTCGACGGAAGTAACGCATCGGAATGAACACGAGCAACAATATTCATCTTCCTGACAACTGCAGGATATTTTCTTGCAACGATTTCCATCTTCCACCCCTGGAGAATCGCAGACCTCGTGGCGGGGCCGATCAATCCTGCGGACCTGTCTTCGGCACTCGCAAGAACTCCGACCTTCATCTGGAAAGCGACGACGGCATCCCTGAAACTCACACTGAACACTCCGTCCGTTCGTCCTCGATAGAAACCGAGAAACCTGAGAAGCTTCTGCGCCTGTCGAACGTCATTTCCACGGTTGCCTCTGCGAAGACCTACGGCAAGATCGGGTAAGTTTTTGTCCTCGATTTCCATGGCAACCGTCAGAGCTGCCGCTGTTCTTTCGTCAATCTTCCTGCCGTCTCCCTCCAAGCCTGCGTCCTTGATGAATCGATGGAGTGCGTCTTGCGTAACAGGTCCAAATTCTCCAGTCGTCGCCTCCTTAAAATATCCCAAATCGCGAAGCGTCAACTGCAAGAAACTCGAAGCGTATCCCGTATGGCCGAACTCCGCCTGCTGGAAGAGAAGAAAATTTTCCGTCTTTGGGAGAAGAGCAAGTGCCGATGTGTCTGCGGGAAGAGAATTGAATGAAAAAGTTTCGCGTGGCATCGACTCGCTGCCGATCGGATACACCGTGCCGGTCACTCGTCTTGTGCCCCATGCCAATGCACGAGCGAGACCTTCCTCACCCGTCCCCATCCAAAGATCAATGCGATGAAGATCGTCACTCCACTCAATGATCCTTCCCCCGCGATCGTGAACAGTCCCGACACCGAGATTCTGGAGGTCAATCCTGGTGCCGAAACCGTATGAAGGCGGTGCGGCGATCATCCCCTCATAGACTCCGGTGCCGTCCGCACCCCGCTTCCCCTGTCCGTTGAACGCAATATCTTCCCCGTAACTTCCCCTGAAATAACAACACTGATTCGGCAGCGGTGAATAGTAGGCAGTGACAATGAACTCCTGATCGTACGGCGAATTTCCTGCATATACCGGAGAAACAAATGATCCGACCATGGAAGTCAGGATCACTGCAATCGGATAGATGCGAAATTTTGCGCACTCGAGAACCATGGAATATTTGTTTTGAAGAATTAAATCTAATCATTATACCAGAGAACATCCTTCTTTTCACGCATGCAGACAACATAAAATGGAACTGTCTCGTATGAAAAACTTTACATTACACTTGTTTGATTCTTCCCATTTGCACTTGCGATCTGCACTCGCTACCATCGTGCGGACATGAGTACAGAGAGAAGCAGTGGCACTCCCGTGCCCCATCAGGGCGGGGAGGACAGTTTTCCGAAAAAAGACAGAGAGATGCGCACCATATTGCTCCTTGGTTCCGGTGCTCTGAAGATCGGAGAAGCCGGCGAATTCGACTACTCCGGAAGCCAGGCGATCAAAGCATTTAAAGAAGAAGGAAAGCGCGTCGTGGTCATCAACCCGAATATTGCGACGAACCAAACGAGCTGGGGACTCGCCGACCGCGTGTACTTCCTTCCTGTGCTTCCAGAATTTGTCGAACAAGTCATCAGAGAAGAAAAGCCCGAGGCGATCGCGCTGAGCTTCGGAGGACAAACCGCGCTAAACTGCGGCATCAAACTAGATGAGCTGGGAATCCTGAAGAAGCACGACGTCTCCGTACTTGGCACCTCGGTGGATGCAATTCGAAAAACCGAGGATAGAGCGCTCTTCAACAAAGAGCTCGATTCCATCGGTGTCTCCGTCCCCCGCTCGATCGCATGCACGCGCATGGAAGATGCAAGGGCCGCAGTCGATACCATCGGTCTTCCGGTCATGATCCGAGCGGCATTCGCACTCGGAGGAAAAGGCAGTGGAAGGGCAACAACGAAAGAAAAGGCGGAAGAAATTCTCAAGGTTGCTTTCGTGGAATCTCCGCAAGTGCTGGTCGAGGAAGACCTGACCGGATGGAAAGAGATCGAATACGAAGTCGTTAGAGACAGGGAGGACAACTGCATCACGGTCTGCAATATGGAGAACATCGACCCCCTCGGGATCCACACCGGGGAATCGATCGTGGTGGCGCCGAGCCAGACTCTCGACAATCAGGATTATCAGATGCTCCGATCGATCGCCCTGCGAGTGATTCGTCACCTCGGCATCGTCGGGGAATGCAACATCCAATACGCGCTGCATCCGAAAAGCAGAACCTACCGCGTCATCGAAGTGAATGCCCGTCTCAGCAGGAGCTCCGCACTTGCCTCGAAGGCAACGGGCTACCCACTTGCATGGGTGGCTGCGAAACTCGCACTCGGCCATGCGCTGCCGGAGATCAAAAATTCCATTACCAAGGTCACCTGCGCAGACTTCGAACCGTCGTTGGATTATGTCGCTGTGAAGATGCCGCGGTGGGATCTGAAGAAATTCAGCTTCGTCTCCGAGGAAATTTCGACCGAGATGAAATCGGTGGGTGAAGTGATGGCACTCGGACGCTCGTTCGAAGAAGCGATCCAGAAAGCCATACGGATGCTGAATATCGGTGCGGACGGTCTCTATCCTTCCCCGATGAAATTCGTAAAGAAAGAACTGAAGAACGAGATGAAGAACCCCAGTCCCCAGAGAATTTTCGCCGTGGCTGAAGCGCTTGCGGGAGAATGGTCCCCTGAAGAAATTTCGATTCTGACCGGAATCGATCGATGGTTTCTCGAACGCATGAAACGCTGCGCGGAACTGCGTCACGAACTCTTCAGAACGAAGGCGTCGACTCTCGATTCCGCTCTGCTGCTTCGAAGCAAACGGGCGGGATTCTCCGACCAGAGCATCGCGATCTTGCGAGACAGCAAAACAGCCGACGTTACACAGACAAGACTGGAAGCGGGCATCAGACCCTTCGTGAAGCAAATCGACACGCTTGCCGGCGAATTTCCGGCACTCACGAACTACCTGTTCTGCACCTACTGCGCATCCTCATCGGATGTGAGCTTCGCTCTTTCACCCGAACCGAAAATAACGGAAGGAAGGCAGCCGACCATTCTACCGACCGAACGCGTCATCGTCCTCGGCGGAGGACCGTACTCCATCGGTTCTTCGGTGGAATTCGACTGGTGTTGCGTGCAGGCAGTTCGCGAACTGATGTCGCAGGGCTTCGAAGTGACGATGATCAACAGCAATCCCGAGACTGTTAGCACGGACTACGACGAATGCGATCAGCTGTTCTTCGATGAGCTGAGCCTGGAGCGCGTCATGGACATCGTCCGTCTGCTGAAGCCGGCGGGCGTTGTCGTCTCCATGGGCGGACAAATTCCGAACTCGCTGGCTCTGAAACTGGCAAAAGAAGGAGTGTCAATCCTCGGAACCAGTCCGTCTGATATCGATAAAGCGGAGGATAGGCATAAGTTCAGCGGTCTTCTGGATGAGATCGATGTCGACCAGCCGGAGTGGAAGGAATTTTCAGATCTCTCGTCTGCAAAACAGTTTGCACGGAAAGCGGGATTTCCCGTCATCGTAAGGCCGAGCTACGTTCTCTCGGGGGCCGCCATGACCGTTGTGCACAGTGAAGAAGATCTGAAAGAATATCTAGAAGCGGCGACCGATGTCTCGAAAGATGCTCCGGTCGTCATCTCGAAATTTGAAGTCGGAGCCAAGGAAATCGAATTTGACGGAGTCGCACAGAACGGAAAGCTTCTGCTGTATGCGATCGGTGAACACATCGAGAATGCCGGGGTCCACTCGGGTGACGCGACCATCGTCCTTCCTCCACAACGCGTGAACATCGAAACATTCAGACGCATTAAGGCCATTGCGAAGAAGATCGCTCTCGGGCTTTCGATCTCCGGACCCTTCAACATCCAGTTCCTCGCGAAGAATAATCGCCTGAAAGTCATCGAATGCAACCTGAGAGCAAGTAGGAGTTTCCCCTTCGCCAGCAAAGTCACCGGAGTCAACTTTGCCAAACTTGCGACACAGGCTCTGCTGAAGCGCGCTCCCGAGAACATCAGGTACCAGACTCTGGATCTCGACCATGTCGGAGTGAAAGCAGCGCAGTTCAGCTTCTCGAGACTGAAAGGAGCGGACCCAAGACTCGGCGTCGAAATGGCAAGCACCGGCGAGGTTGCGTGCTTCGGGAGCACCTTGGAGCAAGCCCTGCTGCTGTCTTTGAAGGCAATCGGTTTCGTGGCTCCGCGAAAGAATATCCTTCTGACCATCGGCAAACTGGAAGACAAGATCGATCTTCTATCGTCCATCGAAGCACTCTCCCGCCTCGGCTTTGCGTTCTTCGCGACCCATCGCACGCATGAGTTCCTCACGTCTCGCAACATTCCGAGTGTTCTCCTGCACAAACTATCCGAACCGAGAAGTCCGAATATCAAAGAGTATCTCGAAAGCAGGCGTATCGATTTCGTGATCAACGTCCCTCAACACACGAGTTCAACCGAGAAAACGGACGGCTACTTCATCAGACGCATTGCAACGGACCGAGGCATCCCGCTCATCACAAACGTTCAGCTCGCAAAACGCATCGTCGAAGCTCTGGAATCCGATAAAGAGAATCCCGATGTTGCTCTCATGCCGTGGCCGGACATCCTCGAGCACAAATCATAGAACGCCGCCGCTCAGTTTCTCGGCAATGCCAGCGCACGTGTTTGCATCTTCGTACGAACCGACCACACTGAGTTCCTCGTAACGATTGGAATAGCACCCGTCATTCGAGCAAAAGTAACGCTCGGTTCTCGCTTTTCCATAAAAATTGGTGACACCCTGACGCGGAATGGCATGGCACACGGTGAAGGTCGGTGCACCGGCATGAAGAGGTTCTGCCTTGTTCGCAATCGCTATGGAAAGAAGGTCCACAAGAACGATGAAAACTACAAGAAGAACGCTTCCGCGAAGAAAGCGACGATAGGGTTTCTTTTGAGATGACGAAGTCATAGAAGAATGTGTTTATACTATTATACTATATTTTTATATATTTGCAAATAGATTCCTATAATCTGGAAGCCTTATTCTGACCATTTCTAGGTCATAGATTCGAAAAAAGCGTACTACAGGCCTATCTTCCTTTTCACCCTCTGCGCCATACGTACGAATCCTTGCATCAAGCGATGCTTCATCGGCAATCTTCCAGTTCGCTGAAACTCCTGCACGTTCCTTGCGAAAGCAATCCCTTTTCTACTGACAGATTCCAAGCTCTCCGGCCTTTTGTCGACCACAAGACCGAAGATACCGCGTCCGAGCGTCGCTCGCGGCTCGAAGTGCACTCCGAGAATGCTGGCACCGAAGTACTGCAAACTGATAGGGAGATGGCCGGTTGTTCTCTTCATGAGAGGCCAGGCAGCCGCAGGTGTACCGCCGGTATAGAGAAGGAAGAAAGGTTTGGACTTCAGCATGCCGAGAGAGTGGGACTCGCTGTCGAGACTGAAGGCCCCCATGCGATCGATAAGGTTCTTCAGGTGTGCAGGAACGCTAAAATTCCAGATCGGCGTTGCCACGATCACCCCGTGCGCTTTGGCCATTTCCGTTCTGACCATTTCCATATCATCCACCGGACAATCGGGTCCGTAACACTCGAGTCCGAAGTGCGACATCTGGAGATCTTTCAGTCTGATTTTTTTTGTCGTGGTCTGCGGAAGCGATGAGATGCCCTGCACCATCGCATCGGCCATCACATTGGAATTACTCGGTTCATTCGTACCGGCAACGATGACCAAAATACGAGTGCCGATTGTGTATGCGAGTCGGTCGTCTATGGGAGAATCAGTATGGCAAAGAGTGTATCGGTTCTCCCGTCAACAGAGAAATGAAAAAAACACTTGAGCCGTCCTCTCCGATGCGTAGAATGCATAGATGTTGTGGCGGTATCAATTTTGTACCACTACATATTGTGTACCCCCCAAATCCCATGAATCCGAATTCCCTCTCGAAAGAACAAGCCAAAGACATCCCTCTCGCTTCACAATCCGACACCCTGAGATCGGCGAAGAAAAAAGCTCTGCATCAGACGCAAGAAGCGCGGACGAAAAAAGGACTCGTCATCGAACGAAGATTCACGACCCCGGGCTCCGATCCGCTCGAGGAAATAAAGTATGAACGTCGCACGAGCCGGATCTCAAACACGAACGGATCTGTCGTCTTCGAAATGAAAGATGCGGAAATTCCCGCTGCATGGAGCCAAGTCGCGACCGATATCGTCGTCAGCAAGTATTTCCGCAAAGCCGGAGTTCCTCAGGTCGACGAGAAAGGAGTCGTGAAGAAGAATGCCGATGGCACCGTCGTCACCGGTCCGGAGCGATCTGTGAAACAAGTCATCCGACGTCTTGCCGGTTGCTGGCGATGGTGGGGGGAGCAGCACGGTTACTTTCAAACGACGCAGGATGCACAGGCGTTCGAGGATGAACTGAAGTACATGCTCGTGCACCAGATGGCAGCACCGAATAGTCCCCAGTGGTTCAACACCGGCATTCACTATGCCTACGACATCACGGGACCCGCACAAGGTCACTACTACTGCGATCCCGTCACCGGAGAAGTCATGAAGAGCACGGATGCCTACACGCATCCCCAGCCGCACGCGTGTTTCATTCAGAGCGTTGCCGATGACATGGTCAATGAAGGTGGCATCATGGACCTCTGGATTCGAGAAGCACGTCTGTTCAAATATGGTTCTGGGACTGGAACAAACTTCAGCAATTTGCGGGGAGACGGCGAGCCGCTGTCTCAGGGAGGCAAGAGCTCCGGTCTCATGAGCTTCCTGAAGATTGGAGACAGAGCGGCGGGAGCCATCAAGTCGGGAGGAACGACACGTAGGGCAGCAAAAATGGTCTGTCTCGACCTCGATCATCCGGATATCGAAGACTTCATCAACTGGAAAGTGAATGAAGAGAAGAAAGTCGCGGCGCTCGCAAAAGCGGGATACGACACGGATTTCAATGGCGAAGCATATTCGACCGTTTCGGGCCAAAATTCCAACAATTCCGTACGCGTGGCTCACTCCTTCTTTCAGTCCCTCGAAGACAACGGAGACTGGAATCTGTACTGGCGCACGGAGAAGAAGAAAGCGAAAGCAGAAGCAAGAGAAGCGAAGCCATGCAAGACGATGAAAGCACGCGATCTCTGGGATCAGGTGAGTTATGCGGCATGGTCCTGCGCCGATCCGGGAGTGCAATACGACACGACCATCAACGACTGGCACACGTGCCCGACGGACGGACGCATCAATGCATCCAACCCCTGCAGCGAGTACATGTTCCTCGACAATACGGCGTGCAATTTGGCTTCGTGCAATCTCATCCACTTTCTCAAGACCGATGCGCACGGCAAGAAAGAATTCGACACGGAATCCTTCCGTCATGCGGTGCGTTTGTGGACCGTGGTCCTTGAAATTTCGGTTCTCATGGCGCAATTCCCGAGTCGTGAGATCGCAGAATTGAGCTACAAGTTCCGAACACTCGGACTCGGCTACGCGAATATCGGCGCGATGCTCATGCAGATGGGAATCCCGTACGATTCTGAACTCGGACGTGCGATGTGCGGAGGCATCACCGCCATTCTCACTGGAGAAAGCTATGCGACTTCCGCGGAAATGGCGGAGTGTCTGGGAACTTTCCCCGGCTACGCACCCAACGAATCGCACATGCTGCGCGTGATGAAAAATCATCGAAGAGCCGCCTACAATGCGCCGGACTCCGACTATGAAGATCTCGCGGTGAAGCCGGTGGGGATCGATCAGGCTCTCTGTCCTGCAACAATTCTGAGAGCTGCGAAGGAAGCATGGGACCGGGCACTCTCGCTTGGAGAGCAACACGGGTACCGCAACGCGCAAACGACGGTCATCGCACCGACCGGAACCATCGGACTCCTCATGGACTGCGATACGACAGGAATCGAACCCGACTTCGCCATCGTCAAATTCAAAAAACTCGCCAGCGGCGGCTACATGAAAATTGCGAATCAATCAGTCAAACCAGCTCTCGATGCCCTCGGTTACACCGCGGATCAGGTCAGCGACATCATGAATTACGTGATGGGTACGCTGACACTGGAAGGCGCTCCGCACATCAACAGAGCAACCCTGAAAGTGAAGGGCTTCACCGATGCCGACATCGCAAACGTCGAGAAGAATCTGCGATCCGTCTTCGAAATGAAATTCGCATTCAACAAGTGGGTGCTCGGCGATGAGACGATGAAGCGATTGAAATTCACGGAAGAACAGATCAAGGATTTCAATTTCGATGTGCTGAAAGGCCTCGGCTTCACGCAGAAAGAAATCGATGAAGCCAACGTACATGTCTGCGGCAATATGACGCTCGAAGGAGCTCCGATGTTGAAACCCGAACATCTTCCCGTCTTCGATTGCGCGAGCAAATGCGGAGTCCTCGGAAAGCGTTTCATCACGGCGGAAGGCCATATCCGAATGATGGCTGCCGCACAGCCATTCATCTCGGGGGCAATCAGTAAGACGATCAATCTTCCGAATGAGGCAACGGTGGAAGATTTCAAGAATGCCTACCTGCTGTCCTGGAAACTCGGTGTGAAAGCGAATGCTCTCTATAGGGACGGATCGAAAATGAGTCAGGCCCTCAGCAACAAATCCGATGACAAGAAAGAGGAAGCGAAAGTCGAGACGCAGATTGTCGAGAAGATCATCGTCAAAGAAGTCCCCCGACGCAGGAAGCTTCCCGATGAACGCCTGAGCATGACGCACAAGTTCTCCGTTGCCGGCCACGAAGGATACATTCACGCAGGCATGTACGAAGACGGAAAACCGGGAGAAATCTTCATCAAGATGAGCAAAGAAGGATCGACGTTGTCCGGAGTCATGGACACGCTGGCGCTCTCTCTGTCGATGAACCTGCAGTACGGCGTACCGCTTGAAGTTCTGTGTGAAAAACTTGTCCACACCCGTTTCGAACCGATGGGTATGACGACGAACCGGGAGATCCCGATGGTGAAGAGTCTTATGGACTACCTCGGTCGCTGGCTTGCGCTGAAGTTCCTGACGAAGCAGCAAGCGATGAAGTTCCACAACAAAGACCTTGTCGAGCGCGCATACGCCGAAGGCACGAAGAGCAAAGACGCCTTCGCCATGAGCCTGCCCGTCGTCGACGAAGGAGTTGCTCAAATTGTTGAAGAAATAACGGCTTCGGACAATGTCCCAAGCCCGTCTGCACTTGATCAGGCTAAGCTCCAGGGCTACACGGGCTCGATGTGCGGTGGGTGCGGATCCACCAAGATGAAACGCAACGGCTCTTGTGAACTCTGTATGGATTGCGGTGCGACCAGCGGCTGCGGGTGAACGAATAGGTTATGGAATGTATCAAGAAAGGCCGGAGCAATCCGGCTTTTTGCATGAGGACTTCTGGTCTAGAATCACTTCCTTTTCATGGAATCCGCCCCTTCCATCATCGTCCCCCCTCGCCCGAGATTCATTCTGAATCAAGGGGAAATATTGTCCGGAGAATTTTCAGAATTGCTCCAGAGATTCAGACAAGAATTGAACACAATATTTGATCGTGAATCGAATGAGCATGCGTCGTGGCCGCCGGAGAACGCACTCGACTGCTTTCAGAGCTACTCGGAACGACCGAAGCTTGCGATCGAACTGGCGCAAGAACTCGCACAGATCGTACTAGAACTGGAATCGGCAGGAGGACGATTTGGCGATCGTGAACTGTACGCGCACCAGATGGGACACCTGAAATGGCTTGTGCTGTCGCTCCTGCACGACGGAACATCGTATGTCATCGAAGGTGCTCCGGGAACAGGCAAGACGGCTATCGAGGGCTTCATCCTCATGGCGGCAACGCGTCTGCAAATGCGCGGCCTGCTCGACAAGAGCATTCTCTGCGCCACCCACCGACCGTTTGTCCTCAGCCAACAGGCACTCAGCAGATCCGAGCGAATCGAAAGAATCAAGACTTCCAGCAGTCATGAAGCGAAGAAGGAATGGGAATACCTGTGCTCGATGCTCGACGAATTTACCCATGACCTCACGATGCAAGAATGGAAGCACGTTCGCGAAATGCATCGCGAAAAGAAAGAGATCGAACTTATTCGGATAAAACTGAGAACTCTTCTGCGAATCGCCGCCGTCAAAGACGATGAAGATAAGGCGCACTGTCAAAAGATCCTCAGCGATGCGGAGCTACTTGCTTCAGGCCAAGCCGCCTTGATCTCCGATATTGCCGGAGCCGCCATGATTCTTCCTTTCCCCACACTGCTCGACGGTCAGCACGATGCCGGGAGCCCACACGGAGATCTCGGAATCGGCATTCCCGATGCATACTTCCGTCACGGAGTCGTGCACTCGCGGAGAGAAGCGGGGCGCCCGTCCCATGAGAAAAGAGTTGAACGAGGAAACGCTCCTGCGGTCATCCTGACAACGGACGGCTCTGTTTTCAACGCGAGAGGGAACGTGCAAAATCTGCTTGGGGACGTAGGCATCTTCATCGTCGATGAAGCGAATGCACCTGCAACGGCCTACCAGGAAGCGATTCTACGTGCGAAAGGGGATGGAGACAGAACCAATCCACCGCTTGGGTTTCTCATGTCGGCACTGAAGACAACGAACGGGATCGGAGCCAGACCGTATGCGAATGCCTACTCTCCGAGTATCGATATTCTTGCAGGCATCAACCGGAAAGTGCTTCCCGATGTCGGTGTCCATTTCTTCCCTCCGGAGAACGAATCACTCTATGCATCGAATACGCAGGAAGCTCTCGATCAACTCGTGGATATGCACTTCCGCGAATTCGATCTGCCAAAGACTCTTCACCAGCACCAGCCAAGCGAATGTCATTCGGTGATCATCACCGATGCGGAATCGCTGGATGCGACGGTGACCCGGCTTCGTGAGGAATACGAGAAGAGAGGCTTACCCGGAACCGTTGTGCCGTTCAGGGGAAATACCTCATACCCCCAAAGCGATCGTGTGCTCCTTTGGATGATGGAAGATGAAACGAGGCAAGACGGAAGGCGAATGGCAAAGATTCTTGTATCGACTCCGACACTCGTCGTCGATGCACTCAGCTTAAGCGGACTTGAGAACGTGACGATTGCAACGGAACGAGGAGTCGGACCCGAGACACTCGAGAGAATTTTCGGACGACTGCAACACTCCGGACTGCACCGTGAGCGGGGAAAGCGATATCGAGGATATTTCATTCAGGGGCTGTATCGGGATACGCTTCCGGAAGCAACGCTGCTCGCGTTCTTCGGAAGAAATATCGATATGGGTACGGCTGATTCCGGTGAGGGATTCGTCGAACGTGTGCCGCTTGAAACACTGCACTCGCAGCACGGACGTGCGCTCGATCTGGATACCATTCAATCCATCGGAATAGCCGCAGAGCGGTATCCGCTGACCGTCGATGCCCTCAAAGAAAGAAAAGAGGTGCAGGGCACAAAACTCCAAAGAGCACGTCCGATTGATGAAGGAATACACGCAATGCTCTACGAAGTGCAGCCTGTAGCAAACTTTGAAGAGATACTGAAGCACCCGGTGTGGTCGACGCTCGAACGCATTGCCTTTCGCGCAACCGTTAGATGGAATGAAGGGAATCCGGAAAAGAAGTGGACGAGTAAAGACTGCCAGAAAGCATTCTTCAGTATCGTGCTTAAAAAGGTATTCGAATGCCTGCCCTCATTCATGATCGAAGCGAAAGGCTACTGGGAAGCAGTATTCGAAGAGACAATGATACATGTCAAAACGAATGGGCCGATGCACTGTCTCAATGCGCTCATAGGAAAAATAAAAGGCGCCGTCCGGAATGCAAACCGCACCAATCGCTTCTCGGTACCGAGCAACATCATCTTTGTCGAAGGCGAAAAACCCGTTGCAGATCGGGGCAACGATGTTCCGGAGATCGCGCTGCAGGACGAAGGGGAAGGTGAAAGAAATGATGATGAACTAGACATTCGTCAAACGAAATCATTTACGAAAGCACTCCAAATCGTGAAAAAGACAAAACCAAAGAAAAGGACACATTCATCTGCAACATCATGAAACTCCCGGAGACACTCCTTCAGATTCGGCTGGAAGAACCCTATGTGCCTCAGGATGGCGACATTAAAATTGCATCGCTTATCCGTACAGACAGCGAAGCAAAAAGTGGTGATATGGCAATAGAAAAAGCACCGCAAGCACGCCCAAAACTGTTTGAAGCTGATTTCGGTCTTAGCGCTGCGGGGCTCCGAGCAGTAAATGTCTTAAAGAGCCTGAAGGATTCGGAAAGAATGAAGATTCTTCGTTTCCTGCTGAAGGAAGAAAATTCGGTCGGCATGATCGCCCATCATCTAGAGACAAATCAACCGGCTACGTCCCATCACCTCAAGCTGCTCCGGGTCGAGGGGCTTCTAAACATGCATCGGGATGGCAAGCTTAATATCTATTCGATTTCAGACGAATGCAGGGATGCCGTCAGCGGGCTGATCCATCAACTCCAAATACTGGGGCAGGAAGCTGATGTTCAGAATGAAGAATCGATGACGATCGAGGAGCATGCACTCACGCTCAAGATGTTGGCTGAAAAAATGAGACTCCAAATTCTGGAAATACTGCATCTGCGAAATGAAGCAATCGTCAACGACATCTGTGAATTGCTTTCTCAATCTCAGCCGGGCGTGTCGCATCATCTGGCACTTATGAGAGAGGCCGAGATTCTCTCGTCGAGAGGCGAAGGTAAAACAAGACCCTACAGCATCAGCTCCAAAGGCAAAAAAAGCATCAGAAATCTGGCAAGAGAACTTGGATCGATGTTCTTCAAAAATAACGATGACCTACATCGAGATGAACAAGCAGCCGAACAGGGAAAGTAAAATGAACCAACGCACGGGCAGAATGTATTCCTACAACTCATAGGATAGCAATGCTACTGCAATAAATTCTATTGAGCCCTTCCATCATTCATTTTCTAAGAACACTTTTTGTATACGTCATATGAATACAATTTTTATGCATTTTGATGGTTATTTTGCATGAAGTCTAAAAGATGATCATCGTCAGCAGCCCTATTTCTGGAGATCTTTCCGCACTTGACGCATCGATACTGAATGACGAAGCCCTTCTTGCCATCTTGATCGATGGAAATCGGTTCCAGTAAACCTAGGCACAAAGAAAGTCTGTCACCGGGGCCGTCTTTGTCCACGTGCTTTGAAAAAAGACATTTCGGGCAGTGGTTTCTATAAGTTCCACTACCGAGAGGGTCAATCGAAAGACCGCAATTCTCACAAACGAATGGTTCCTCGCGTGGGATAAAAGTCATACGTTAAACCGAAAATGCATGACATCACCATCTTTCACGATGTACTCTTTGCCACGGTTCATCCCGGCGCACCGGAAATTCCGTACGACGGCATCGATCAAGATTGCATCGGCGGCGAT
>SXGU01274190.1_pt1 | contig 31867 bp, 30 predicted proteins | sample 3174531 | NCBI WGS metagenome assembly SXGU01 (sample SAMN11356863, study PRJNA531348) | freshwater metagenome | isolation source: freshwater sample F1-140 | place: China: Fuxian Lake, Yuxi | collected 2017-12-25 | reverse complement strand
GTAATGGTAATGGTAATGAAAAATTACTATTGAAGTTAAAAATTACAAATGAAAATTATAAAAATGAAATTCAAACACTTGAAACAATATCAAAAAAATACCCTCAGTTTAAATTCAGACTCGATTTTAATGCCTTATTTTCTTTTGAAGAGGTTATTAATTTTTGGAATTTATGTTCAGATCAGTTAAAATCTCAAATTGAATACATAGAAGATCCCTGTATTTGGAATTTTAAACACTGGACGCAACTTTGTCATAATTACGGAATACCCATTGGTTTAGATAGAGAGATTAATAACCTTGAAAATTCACTGTTAAAAAATATTAACAACAAAAATAATAATATCAATGAAGACTCAACTCTACAAAGAGATAAAATTTTATTTAATACAATACTAGTAAAGGTAAAAGAAACATTTCTTTTGAATAATAAATTATTTTTACCTTTTGATTATATTATCTATAAGCCAGCAATTCAAAATCATAAATACGATTTTATATTACGCGTACTTCTTACTTTAAAATCTGAAGTGGCTTTAGATTGGGTAGTCACAAGTTATTTGGATCATACTGTAGGGATAAGACATGCTTTAGCAGTTGCCCAAGAACTACTAATAGAATTTGAATCCAATAAAATATTTACATCAAAAAAGAGTCTTCAAAAGTTATCATTTTGCGGGCTTGATACTTACAATGTGTATAATTTTGACTCTGAACTTTCAAAATGTATAGATAACGAGTCCGGTATTGGATTTAGCAGTTACTTGGAATCACTCAAATGGGAAAAGCTTGATGTCCCAATAAATAAAATTTTAGAAATCTATGATTTAAACTCATATTCAAGTTTAAATGAAAATTCGAATTCAGATTCAGAAACAAATTTAGATTTAAATTTAAACTTTATTAATCAAATCGCAGAAAAAATTGGTACTCAATATTTATTTTTAAACCCTAAATTTGATTCTGATCTAAAAAATAAAATTCGCAATTTATTATCAAATAACGAAAAACTATTTACTGAATCACTATGTTGGCTAACATCTTCGGGAAGCTCATCTGCATCTGATAGACATCTAAAATTAATTGGTCTTTCCATAAATTCACTTATTACATCTGCCAAAGCAGTCAATCAGCATTTGGAGGTCAGTAAGAACGACGTCTGGCTTAATATTTTACCCACTTTTCATGTTGGAGGATTAAGTATTTTTTTTCGAGGGGCGATTTCTAATACTACAGTTGTAAACTGTTACGATGAGCTACAAAAGTGGAGTCCTTTTGAGTTTTGTAATAAAATAAAAAAATTTAATGTTACGCTCACCTCATTAGTTCCAACTCAAATTTTTGATCTGATTAAAAATAAATTAACACCTCCATCAAGCTTGCGTGCAGTAATTGTGGGAGGAGGGGCTTTGGATTATGAACTGTACACACAAGCTTTGCAAATGGGCTGGCCCCTTTTGCCAAGTTATGGTATGACAGAAGTTTGCTCTCAGATAGCGACGGCGGAATTAAAATCAATATCTGAATTTAAAAATCAAACTAAAGAAGTTCCACTTAAGATACTTCCCCATGTGAAATTAAAATTGTTCAAAAATAACCAACTTTGTGTTTCATCGCAAGCTTTAATGAAGGGTTACTTTGAGATCACTCCAGAAAAAGATACTTGGCTAGCTTTGCTTGATGATCAACTCACAACACAAGATCAAGTTCAAATAATTGGTGATTATTTAATTCCTATGGGACGTGTCGATGAAGTGATTAAAATTTTAGGTGAAAATGTAAATTTATCTCAACTGAGAGCTAAATTTAATGACCTTTACAATTCATATATTTTAAATTTTAAAAATAATAATACAAACTCTACAATCCAATTTAATTTTGCACTAACAACGATCAAAGACACTCGAATGGGAAACAAATTGGTTCTTTGTTTAGAACAAGCACCAATTAATTCAAGTTTATCCAATCCGCCTTCAATAAATACCTCTGAAGAGCTTCAAATAATCATAAAAATATTTGAAGTATTTAATAAACAAGTATTACCTTTTGAAAAAATAAAAAATTGCATACTGGTAACAAAAATACCACGAACTGACCTCAATAAAATTAAATACCATCAAATAAATTTTTTAAATTCACATATACTTTTTTAAGTATGGATTTGGTTGTTATAATAATGAAAATATTTTTAGAAAATGAGAATGAAATAATTGGTAAGGGAAGTTGGAAATTAAAAAAAATTGAGGATAGATTAATTCAAGTTAGTATGTTTGTGAACAAACAAACTCTTATAATCTATTGACTCCTTTAATCTACCCGTATCAAATATTTGAAAAGCCTGGAACTTGCGCAGAAGATCATCCCTAAAAAATAGGAAAATAACTATTAATGATTATGTCTGATACAATTGCGAAGCAATCAGAATTAAACTTTTGCATTTATTTGGTCACTTTTCATCAAGAGGTTGACTCGGGTTTATACTTACTTTAGTAATGCGTTCATAGACAAAGGGGGTCCTATGAATAAATTTTTTTTAGTTCTTTTTACTTTAGCTCTGACTATAAATTCTAATTTAGCTATTTCAGGCGAGCTTGATAATGATTCGCAAATATCTAACCAAGGCCAGTCACTCAATGGCACTGTTATCGTCCGTATAGATCACGAAACAAATTCAACTGCGATTACACATACAGATTCAGCTTTTAAATCAAATGATGATGCTCAATCTTTTGTGAATTCAACTGACTTCCAAGCCATCCCGCAAAACCATATTAAAAAGTCTGAATTAGATAACGATGGTGGCGCATCTAGCTGGTACTATTATTCACCATATTCTTACTACCCTTATGGAAGTTACTATTATGGAAACTATTTTTATTATTATGGCAACTACTATAGCCCTTGTTATAATTATTCATATGGTAGATACAGTTACTACTACTATTCAAATAATTACTGGGGATGGTAATTATTTTCATAATAAGGGGTGATTGAAAATCGCCCCGTACAAATAGGGAAATAACATATTAAGATTTGCACCTCACTACATTAACTTGATACATTTAGATAAAAAGGGGTGCATTGTGAAATTCTTTTCTTTAATTATATTTTTTTGGTTTTTAACTTCAAGTTACGCTCAATCACAATCTGTAACTCAACCTCACCCTCTCTTTAAAAATATTGGCGAAATAAAACTTTCTCTCGGGTTTACACAACTGCACAACCAACTAAATAATATACAACCACAAAAAAAACTTAAAGTTGCAATTCTAGATAAGGGTTTTGACGGCTTTTCAAATGAAATCGGAAAAACTCTTCCCCTCCAAACAATTTATAAAGCTGGCCCCATAGAAAATCCTACAGACGCAAAGACTAATCATGGTCTTCGAATGGCGCAAATTTTTACAGCCCTTGTGACCGATAACTTGAATCATGAAAATTATATTGAACAACTATATTTGTACAATGTTTTTGGGTTTACTAATTTTAAAAATGCTATTGATGACTTAATTCAACAGAAAGTAGACTTGGTTTTATATTCTGAAGTATGGGAGTATGGTGGAAATTTTGATGGCCAGGGATTTATTAATAATGAAATAAATAAAGTTTTTAAAAATAACATCTTGTGGATCAATGCCGCTGGCAATTTCAATACTACAACACATAATACATCCGTCAGAACAGGAGCTGAGAATTGGGTACAACTTCCTGATCAAAATCAGAGTTTAAAGATTATTTGCAAGTCCACAGATAAATGCCCAGTAAAAATAGTGCTGAGCTGGAATGACTTTAAAAATAATACCGAAGAGGGTACTAATAAAGATTTAGATTTTGTACTCACTGATGATTTTTTAAATATTATACAATCCAGCTCTCTTAAGCAAAGTTCAGATCCAAATGAAAATAGAAATGGATATAGTAAATACCCGCGAGAAATTATAACTGCTGAATTAAATTCTGGAACTTATTTTATACGAGTTAAAAACAGATCTCTCAATTTTGATTCTCTAATTGATAAACTACGCATCACTGTTGATGGACTTAATGTTTCTATGCCTTCAAATAGTAAAAATGAGACTATACTAAATCCTGCAGATAATCCTTTAGTTATTACCGTTGGAGCATTAGATACCGAAAGATCTAGCACCTCTGTTCATCTACAAAAACCTGACATCTGGACAACTTCGTCAATTATATTAAATGATAATTCTGAAATGCGAGGAAGTTCAAACGCTGCTGCTATAGCGGCCTCAGGTGTTGCTTTAAAACTTTTAACTTATGAAACCATTTCTGAACTTGAATTTGATCGCGCTCAAATACTTCGATCTTTAATTTTTTCTAATTCATCTTGGAATAGAAACTATGGCTTATCCCTTTATCAACTGGGTTTTAATCCTACTGGTCCCCAATGTTTTAAATCAGCAACTCCTCAATTTGTTGCTCAAACTCCTCCTCAAATACAAAGAGTGCTTAAGTTAGGAGGAGTCCTCGTTGAAACCACCATGGGCTATAGAATAATGACACCATATGATCCTATTCTTTTAAATAGAAATCTCATGCGCTATCAAATAAATGATATCATAGCGACAACACCTCAGGGGTTTCAACTTTTTAATAGATTTGGTTTTGTACCTCAAAATGCAATTGAAGTTTTTCAACGCCCCGTTGAGGTAAATCTATGTGACATTCAATCACAACCAGGAAGCACATTAGAAACTTTTAATATTTTCAAGTTATTTCAATAAGTTAATTTTCCCATCTTCTCTATTAAACTCATCTTGAAAAGGTGATGTAAAAGTGTTACACTTAAAAAGTGTGGATTATGATTATCTTTGATATGATTGCGCTACTTGATCATTCTTAATCATAAACAGTCATTTTAGAATGGAGAAACTATGCCTACAATCAAAAAAAGAGTTAATTTAACAATCGACGATGAAGTATTTGAAACATTAACTAAACTTGCTAAAAAAGAAAAAACATCGATAGCTAATGTAAGCAATCTACTTCTTGAAAGAGCTCTTGAGTTAAAAGAAGATTTATATTTTTCTAGAGTTGGTGAAGATCGAATCGCAAAAAAGAATAAACGTTTATCCCATGATGATATTTGGGAAAACTAATGTATAAAATCGAATATTTTGAATCAATTAAAGATGATATTAAAAGTATTCCAAAGTCTCACAGAGAGCAAATTCGTAATACCATTGAAAAAAAATTAGTAAATAATCCTATTGAGTTTGGAAAACCCTTACAATACAGTTTAAAAGGATTGCGCAGAATTCGTGTGGGAGATTATCAAATTATATTTCAGATTGAAGAAATAAAAAAAATTGTTTTAATTGTTAAAATAGGTCATCGTAAAGAAGTCTATGAATAGTATGAGCAGTTCATAAACTTAAATTAAAACGAAGGAGCTTCATCCATGGAATGGATTCCAACGAGCGGCAGAGAACTACCACGATACTCTGGAATTAAAACCTTTTTCAGATTACCTATTGCAAATAATAAAAACGAAGACTTTGATGTTGGAATTTTTGGAGTTCCTTTTGATGGTGGAACTTCCTATCGTCCTGGCTGCCGTTTCGCACCCTCTTTAGTACGAGAGTGCTCTTCACTAGGAAGAGGATTCCATTGGTCAAGAGGATATTCAATTTTTGAAAAACTAAAAATAGCTGATCTTGGTGATTGCTCTACTGTTCCCATCGATCTTGAACAAACATATCAAAAAATTGAAAACTATGTTTTAGAATTACTTTCCTTTAATAAAAAATTTTTAAGCGTTGGTGGAGACCACTCAATTACTTTACCTATACTTCGTGCTTTAAAAAAGCATTTGAAGGTTCCAATCAATTTAATCCATTTTGATGCTCACCTTGACACCTATCCTGCAGCTTGGGGTTGTGAGTACCACCATGGCTCTTTCTTAAGACATGCAATTGAGGAAGGCCTTATCGAATGTAAAAACTCAATTCAAATTGGTGTCAGGGGTCCTCTTGCGGGTAGTGATGATTTATTATTTGTACAAAAACACCAACTCAAATCATTTACCATTGATGACATTAGAAATAAATCTATTGATGAATTTGTAAACCTATTACCAACCTTCATTAATGGTCCAACTTACATTACTTATGACATTGATGTTTTAGATCCGTCATGTGCCCCAGGCACAGGGACACCAGTCGTTGGGGGCCTTACAACTTTTGAAGTTCAAAAAATCTTTCGTGGATTAAAAATTAAAAACTTAGTTGGTGGAGATGTAGTTGAAATCTTACCTGCCTACGATTTTTCGCAAATAACCGCACTTGCAGGATTAGATGCTCTATTTGAAATGTTATCATTACTGGCAATCAATAAATAGATTCTTGATAGATAATTAATTTGAATTAATTAAATTAAAGTTATATTTTTCAGCAATGAATAAATTTTCAAATACAAAATACTTATCTGATTCACTTTGTAAATGGTATTTAAGCAATAAAAGAAATTTACCATGGAGATTGAATCAAGATCCCTATCGAATATGGATTTCTGAAGTCATGCTTCAGCAAACAACTGTTCAAGCAGTGATTCCATATTTTAATAGATTTATAGATCGCTTTCCAAATGTTAAAACTTTATCTAATGCTCCAATTGAAGAGGTTTTAAAATATTGGTCTGGACTTGGTTATTATTCTAGAGCCCGTAATATTCATAAGGCGGCAAAACAGTTTGCTGTTGACGGTTTCCCACAGTCTTATCAGAAGTTGTTAGATTACCCGGGACTAGGTCCATATACCGCAAGGGCAGTCTCTAGTTTAGCCTTTAATGAACCCGTAGGAGTTCTTGATGGTAATGTGATTCGAATTTTAACCCGATTCTATGGCTTAAAAATAGAATGGTGGAAAACTATTGAAAAAATTAAGCTTCAATTACTCTCGGACTCATTAACAGAGTTCAACTCTCCATCAATAGTAAACCAAGCAACAATGGAACTTGGGGCAACTATTTGTACTCCAAAATCCCCAACTTGTACTCTTTGCCCTTGGATGAAAAATTGCGAATCGTTCTCTAAAGATTTAACTCAAATCTTACCTATAGCAAAACCACGACGAGCAACTGAAGAGTGGAGCTGGACTCCCTTAGTACTTATTAAGAAAAATAAAATTGCACTCACTCGAAATATAAAATTACCTTTTTTAAAAGAGCAATTGTTACCTCCTGGTATTGGCAGAAAATTAAAATCAAAACCCAAAAAATTTGATTTTAAACACAATATTACTCATCATAATATATATGTAGAGTTATCAAAAAATGAGAATATAAACACTTATGAAAATTTAGAGTGGATCGAACTTGATCATTTAAGTGAAAAAAATCCGTCATCTCTTTTAAAAAAAATATTAGATGCGTATAAGATAAATTAGAAGCCTGAGTTCAATTGACTAAAGTTTATCTCCAACCTATTCTTAAACTGAAGCTAAGCGATAGTTCGGTTTGAATTTTTAAAGGAAAAAAATGATGTTTAAATCTCTGTCTAATATTCAAAACTTTTCTCAAAAAATTCGTTTTTTTATAATCCTTACTTTGTTCCACTCATTGGCAAATTGCAAAAGCACTCCATTAGAAAACTTAAGCTCCACTGTATCTGAAAAAATAGAAGGATCCACTCAACTCACTTTTTCAGGCAATAACCGATTTCCTAATTCCAACTCACAATTCAATAAAGTTTTATTTGCAAGCTCATCCAGACTCGTACATAAAAATTTTCAAATTTATGAACTAAACTTAAATAATAATACCGAAGACAGAATTACATATAACGATGGAGTTAATCTTGATCCAAAATACTCCCCAGATGAAAAAGTTATATACTTTCAATCCACCTCAGATGAACAAAAAGATTTTCCTGAAAAACTTTTTACTTCTGAATATAATTTTACACCACAAAAATTTTGGAACTTTGAAAACTCTAATTTATTTTTAAACTCAGAAATTTATTATTACTTAATTTCTGATAAAATAACTCCCCCACAGAGATTAACTCAAAGATTAGGTTTTGATGGTTTTGTTAATCCAGTTGACATGATCAATTCATCTTGGATTTCTAAAAGTAAAGATCAATTCATAATAACGTCAAATAACTTAAAAACTAAAAAATCAATTCCTTTCTTTACTCAAACTATGCCTATCTGGAAACCTCAATGGGTTGAACATTCAAAACAATGGTTTTGGATTTCATGGACAACTAAAAACCCAATACCAACTCTATTTAATTTTGATTTATCAAAAAAAGGAACAAGCCCAATCAATCTTAATTTACCTCAAGGTAATTATCATGATTTTTTTGTATTAAATAATTTAATGATCATTTCAGCAAAGCTAGCAAATGATGTAGATTATGAAATTTATATATATCAATTTGAGAGTAAGTGCCTATTTAAGTATTTTAGTCACAAAGGTGACGAAGTTGATGGCCATCTAAATTTTTCAGATAAATTGAATAGAATGAATATTCTTTTTTCATCCAGAAAAGATTCAGACATTAATACTCCATTTCAAATCTACAAAGCCGAATATGCGCAACCCCAAACACCTACTTGCCTAAAATAACTGCTCATGATTAAATCTGATTGCTATGCAATTGTATCAGACATAATCATAAGCAGTTATTTTCTTATTTGTTTGGGGCGATTTTCAATCACCCCGAATTATGAAAATACAAACTAAAGTTTGCATTTTCATAATAACTGCTCATGATTAAATCTGGATTGTGTATAAATATACCAGATTTAATCATAAGCAGTAATTTTCTTGTTTGTTTAGGGTGATTTTAATCACCCCTAATTATTAAATCTGCCTCATTATGATAAATTAAGTTGGGTTAATTTTTGGACTGAGTTTTGCACACTTACTTTATCGTAAAAGTACTAATTTAAGTTTGAATTTTTAGAATTGGAGTTTTTATGAAAAATTTAAAAATAAAATCACAAAAAATTATTCTTTCTATATTTTTTGTAGTCAGTTCAAATACACAGTTGATTCATGCAGCTCCGATTCCAACATCTGGCTCATCCATTTTATCTCAAAAACTAAAAAATACTGCCCTTTCACAAGAAGCGGGGTTTAGAATTGGGACTGAAAAAACTGACTTTTGGGAGTTAATAACTAGTAAAAATCTAAATGCTGCAAATCCCCCCTCTGCTTGGATATTTCAAGGATTAAATGGCGCTTTCAAAACAGCAAGATTTTCAATAAGAACCGATAATCTAAACTCAGAAAAACAATCCTTAGATCAATATGCTAAAAAGTGGATAAAAGAATATCCTTATTTAGGTTTTGAAACACTTGCGACTAATAAAATGGTTGTAGATGGAAAACAAACTTTGGTAATTGATTTAAAAAATAAAGTAAAAAATAAACAACTTCGTCAATTTATAGTTTATAATAATGAGCGCAAAGTTGCTGTAATTATGACCTGCTCAAACTCAATTGATAAATTTTCCTATACTCTAAATCAATGTCACGACTTACTAAAAAACTTTCAATGGGTTGTTGCAAATCCTTCACCTGTTCTTAAAGAGTGATTGAACAAACTTTTTAACTTTACCCCACCAATTAACTTTATGAACAACTGGTTTTCTATAATAAGTAGAAGACTGATGTTGGTGCTGACGATTTGATTTCTTATAATTTTTATGTTGAAAATTTTCTGAACTTTCTCTATCTCTGTAAGGTTTTTTACCTTGATAATTAGATTTATTTCCATGAGGAGTTGATGATCTCTTCGTGTGATTTGGATCAGCTTTCCCATGAAACTCAGTTTTACTGTAATCTTTCTTATATCTTTCAGGTTTTACATACCCCCCCTTGTTATTATCAGCAGAAGAGTTTTTTGGGGCCGCATTTGATGCAGTTGTTCTTGTTCTAAATGGTTTATCGTGATGAACGCCCTTCCCTCGGTGTTCTCTTGGTTTACCTGAAAAATGTCCAGCGTCTTCATATTGTGAAAATTGTTTGTAAGGTGCAAAGTCTTTAATAATATTTTCTTCATCTAACCATGAAACATTAAGTTTGTGCTTTAAAAACTCCTCAATCCTAACTAGCGAATCAACATCTTTATCACCTACAAAACTAAGGGCTTTACCCTTAGCTCCCGCTCGACCAGTCCTACCAATTCGATGAACATAGCTCTCTGGATCTTGAGGCATTTCATAATTTATAACTAGATCTACACCTTGAATATCTAACCCTCGTGCAGCAACATCAGTTGCTACTAAAACCTGGATAGAATTTTCGTCAGCATTTGGGTTTTCTTCTTTAAATTGTTGAATCACTCTGTTTCGTTGGTTTTGAGTGATCAAACTTGATAATCCCAAAGCTGGAATATTATTTTTACGTAAAAATTGAACCAATGGTTCAATTTGATTTTTATAATTACTAAAAATAATAACTTGTTTTGGTTTATGAATTTTTAAAAGGCTAAGTAAATAACTTGATTTTTCTTCTTGTCCTAAATGAAAAATTGAATCTTCAACATTTTCGCTTTTCGTTTGATCTTTACTCATATTAATTTCAACAGGACTTGAACCAAACTCATACGCTGTATTTAAAACTTCAAAATTTAAAGTTGCACTAAAAACTAAAAATTGTCTGTCTTGTGGAATTCGCTGCAAGATATATTTCATATCATCTTTAAAACCCATATCAAACATGCGATCAGCTTCATCAAATACAACAGCACGAACATGTTTAAAATCAATTAGATTTTCTTTATATAAATCTAGTAAGCGACCAGGAGTTGCGATAATGAAAGTAGTCCCATTTCGAAGAGCCTCTTTTTGTTTATCATAGGATGTCCCACCATAAATGGTACATGCTTTTAGAGAAGTTTCTCCTGCAAGTTGATTAAAGTTTTCATAAACTTGTTCAACAAGTTCACGAGTAGGAACTAATATTAAAACTTTATGGAAACTCTTCCAGTCAGGAAAAGCTCTTAGTTTATTTAATTGCTCTTCTGCCACATCAATAGGTTGAGAAGAATCTGTATTTATACCAGCAGCCAGTGATTGAGAAATTGTTAATGATCTTAAGACTCGATCAATTAATGGAATTAAAAAAGCTGCTGTTTTACCCGTTCCTGTTTGGGCAAGTCCAGCAACATCCTTCCCTTCTATAAGAGGGGGAATTGCTTGCTCTTGTATTGGAGTACAAGATTGATAGCCTAACTTTTCAATGGATTTTAAAATGGGATTTGATAAATTTAGTTCTGAAAAATTCAAAATAACTCCGCGTAAGAAAAAAAACTGAACTTCAATGTGATCACACTACTGAGCTAAATTAGCAAAGTCAACGCGTATTGTTAACGCAAAAATAACTTCAGCTGAGTAATAAACTCCTGCGGTTGATCAAAGTGAACCCAGTGACCTGCATTTTTAATTTCTACTCCCTGAATACTTGGATTTAATGCTAACATCTTTTCAAAAACTTCTCTTGGTAAATCGGGTGAATTTTCTCCTCTTACTAGTAGTGTAGGACAAATTAAATTTTCAATTTCATGCCAGCGTTCGATTGCGCGACCTTCTTCTAAACTCAAATCAATAGCTCGTTTATTAAAACGCCAATCCGTTAAACCATCGGGCTTTTCTTCTAAATTTGAATAGAAATATTGCCCCATTGCTTTGGGTTGCTTTGTATAATTTTTTACTTTTGCTTCAAATTCATTCGCAAAAAAAATACGCGCTTCATTTTTAGTTTTGAATGGAACAGGCACTGAGTTAATCATTCCTAAAATTCGATCAATGGCACTCATGTCTGCATTTGGACCTATATCCTCGATAACTAATTTGCGAACCCGTGAAGGATATTTATTAGCAAAATGCAGTGCATTTCGTCCACCCATTGAATGGCCCACTAAATCAATTTGTTCCCAACCTAACTCATCTAAAATTTGTTTTAAATCTTGAGCATAATCTTCAGGGCTATAACCCAAATCAGGTTTAAAAGATTTTCCATGACCTCTTTGATCATAAACAAAAACTTCATGACTATCTTCAAATGCTAATGCAATTCGTCTCCAATTTTGTGAGTAACCCATGAGGCCATGTAAAAATACTAAAGGTTGTCCATTTTTATTTCCGGAACGCTGATAAAAAAAATTTTTTAAAAAAGTCATAGACCAGTTATACTATATAGTTATAATTTTGCTCAATGGAAAAAAGGCATAAACCAAAATTGCATATAGATTGGATAGAGCCCAGCGCAATTGATATTGTTAAAAGGCTTCAAGATAATGGATTCGAAACGTACTTAGTCGGAGGTTGCGTTCGTGATTTATTAGCAGGTATTCACCCTAAAGATTACGATATTGTTACCGACGCAAGACCAGAAGAAGTTCGGCGCATCATACGTGGTAGTTATATAATTGGAAGACGATTTCAACTCGTATTAGTCAAACGAGGACAACACCAATTTGAAGTAGCCACTTACAGAAGAAATGCACTTCCCGAAGAATTACAAAATGAAGATACAAAATATTTTACACAGGATAATTTTTTTGGAACACCAGAAGAAGATGCCCGTCGCAGAGATTTTACAATCAATGCTTTATTTTATGATCCGATATCACATGAGTTGGTTGATTTTGTAGATGGACTACGAGATATCGAAAATGGTTTGATAAAAATGATCGGCGATACTTCAACAAGAATCACTGAAGATCCTATTCGAATATTAAGAGCCATAAGAATTGCCCACAAATTACGTTTTAGTTTAGACCCAGAATTACGGTATAAATCAAAAGAACAAGCTCATGAGTTAGAAAAATCATTGCTACCTAGGAAACGTGAAGAGTATTTAAAATTTTTTAAATTACCAGATCCAAGTCTAGCGTTTCTTGAGTTGTATGATCTTGGTATTTTAAACCATCTTATTCCTGGATTATCCAATTTATGGAGTGATCCTAATATTCTTGAAACGTCTTTAATTTATCTAAAAAGATCTAAAGATATTATTAAAGATCCTACTCAAAATACACAAGTACTGTTGCCTTTATTTTTAGGGCTTGCAGAATCACTAAACTTAGACTCTATTTTTGAAGAACAAGAAAGCGATTCAGATTCAGAAACAGAAGCTGAAGCTGAAGGAAAAAGTGATGAAATTTCACTGAAGCCACAAAACGATGAAAATAAACCAGAAAAACCTATTAATTTGCCCTTAGCAAAAATTGAAAAAATCTTTAAGGATGAAATGGGTGTTTTTAAATCTGAACAAACAATGTTAAATCTTAGTTATATTTTACAACCACGCCTAGAGTTAATCTCAAGCTTTAAAAAACGAGGACAACGTCGACAATTTGGATTTTTGCTAAAGGAAGAATTTCCACTTGCACTTCGAATTGCGGAAGCCGATTTGCGTTTAGGTGGTAAGCAAATTTATTTTTGGCAAAAACAACTTGATAAAGCAAAAAAAGAAAAGAAAAATTAATTATTTTTTTTGATTTAAAAGAAGTCCATAAATAATAATCAATGCCCCTATAATTTGATTGTATGAAAGTTGTTCATTCAAAATCAACCACCCAGCAAGCGCAGCTGTTACAGGTTCTATTGTTACAATAATAGCTGCTTTTGAACTTGTTATTTTTTGCATTCCAGACAAAAAAAGTGTTAGGGGCATTATAGTACTAATTATTGCAATACCAAAAATTAATAAAAATTCTTTAAGTTCAAAATTTAAAATTTTTTCTACATTAGGACTATGATAAACAAATAAAGTAATTGCCGCCGATGAAATAACATAAACACTAGATGAAAGTGGATTTACATTTTTTTGCACTACACCCGATATTAACACGTACGCGGAATAAATAATCGCGGCTCCCAAACCCCAAAAAATGGCAGTAAATTTACCAACATTCATATCACCCCAAAGTAATAGCATTAAACCCATCATTGTCATACCTAATGATTGCCATTGTTTAGAGTGAAGTTTTTCTTTTAAAAAAAAGTGCGCTCCCAAATTTACAAAGACTGGAAATGTAAACAATAGCATTGCTGCAATGGCAACAGATACACCTTCGATAGATTTAAAATACATCGTTGAAAAGATGGCATAACCAGCAACGCCCAGAAAACAAGAAATTATAATTTGTTTAAGGGGAAGGAAAAATATTTTTCTTTTATAAAAAAATAAAGTAACCCACAAAATAATTGCAGCTAAAGTAAAACGAAAAGTTAGAAGTTCTCCAATACTCATTCCGTACGCAAATGCTATTTTTGCAAAAATACCTAAAAAACCAAAACCAATTCCAGCTAATATTATTTCAATAAAACTGATTTCAAATTTAATAGAAGTAACTTTTTTCATAATTTAATCCAAAATAAAATTTTCACCTTTATGTTAAATTAAACAAATGTATCTACTAAGTAAATCAATACTTGAATCGTAAAAAAACTTATCTTGTGCAAACTAAAAATGAATTAATATTGATTAAGTGAAAGAATAGTGAAAGAATGAAATATCGCTTTCACTATTCCAATAGTATTGTAAATTTATTTCAGAATATCTCGCGATCTCAAGGAGAGCTGAGTTCTTTAACAATTACTCCCGAATCCCTATCTGAGTTAAATTTTATTTGTTATTTTCTGATATAATTTGAAAAGAAGTTTTTGTGCTACTATTTCGGCCTATCCATAAATCACCAAATTTTTGTAGCTCATGAAAATAAACTGAAAATGAATATGGTCCCGGTGGCAACTCATCTGGGCCTTTATATTCTTTAACCTGTGAATGATCTCCAACTTTAAATTGATAAATTTCTTTCTTAGGATCGTAATCAAATCTTACGGAGACAAGATCCTCGGTTGTGCTTGGTAAATCTAATCTAATTTTACCTGACACCCTAATACGATCTTCATTATTTTTTGATTCTGGAGATCTAAAGTTTTTCCATATGAATGATGGTGTTCGAGTAATAAATTCTTGGTTTGTTTTTGGTAAATTAATTACAGGTGATGCACTTGAGCTGGCATCATTTAAGATAAACCAAGCTTGAACAGGATTTTTATCTTTAACTTTTATATTTAGCAAATACAATCCATCTTCAATGATTGTATTTTTAGATTCACTCGATGTCCAGAATCCAAGTGATTCACCCCAATGTTCTTCTTTCCAATTTCCAATATTTGCACTTTTATCTAAAACAATTTCATTTGGATATCTTATGACCTGAAATTGTTCAATATAATTGGCCTGAGGAATTTGACCAGATGCAGTCATAAAAAACCCAACTTTACCTCTCTCTGAATTGTATCTTCTCGCTGCACTAACTGTTAAATATTTAATTTCAGGAGGTAAGCTCCAGTCAGGCTTAATATCAGTAAATAATTTTTCTGATTCAGAAACCTTATACAATTTTAAAACATTTTTTAAAATCATCGGATGATTTTTACTGATTTCTAAAGCATTTTTTATATGTTTAAAAATACTTTTACCGTCTTTATTTAAATAGGCTTGTTGTGCAAGTTTTATACTTAGCAAAGCTGAATCATCTGCTAAAACTACCTCCGCATAGTTTATAGATAATATTGTCGTTATTGATAATAGTAATTTTTTAAAGAATAAACATTTTACTTTTATTTGCATTTTCTCTTACTCCATAATTTTTAATTTAACCATGATTGGTTAAAATGAAGTTAGCATAAATTAAATTCTTAATTGTTATACTCAGGTTAACTTTTAGTAAATTTATAGCCAACACCACGAACTGTTTCCAGTACCCCCTCTCCGAACTTTTGCCTTAACTGTAAAACATGGGTGTCAACTGTTCGAGTAGTTGGAAAATTCTCAAATCCCCAAATTTTATTTAGTAATTCTTCTCTACTAAAAACTTTATTTTGATGAGTTATAAACAAATAAAGCATATCAAACTCTTTACGGGTAAGCGATGTTAATTGACTCTTATAATAGACTTCTCGAGAAGTTGGGTTAATACGAATATCACCACAACAAATTTCCTCGCTAGTTTTTCTTGTGAATGAGTCATCGTTTGCTATCCCTCGCAAGTGCACTCTAATTCGAGCTAATAACTCCCTTGGTTCAAATGGTTTAGTTATATAATCGTTTGCCCCTGATTCTAAGCCTAAAACTTTATCTATTAAGTCAGATCTTGCAGTTAAGAAAATAACAGGAATCGTATTGTAATTTAAACGTAAATGTTTTAAAACATCCAAACCTTGTCCGTCAGGAAGCATCCAGTCCAATATAATTAATGAAAAGTTATTTAAGTTTGCTGGAATCTCAAAAATATTTTTAGCATGAGTAACTTGAAATCCTTCTTTGTTTAAAAAATTTTTAATATTCAAAGCTAATTCAATTTCATCTTCAACCAATAATAATTGAATCATTATCGCTCCACTCTTTTAAAATATTAGGTGTTAAATTTTCTTTTCCATTACTCATAATTAAATAAAATCGCGTAGGTGAATATTTTAAAATTAACTTTCCATTTATATAAGGCAAAATTTTTGACATTAGATTTAAACCAAGCCCCATACCTTTACTCGTAGAACTTTTTTGAGTCACATTGAATGGGTCCATCCCTTGATCAGCCACAGAAAAAACCCAATATTGATGATGGTATTCTAGATTTACACTCACTGGAGGTTGTCCATGTGTAATTGCGTTCTTTATTAAGTTTAAGACGCAAAATTGAACCCAAAATGGATCCATGAAAATTTTGGAGTTTATGGAATCAATCTCCTCATTATTTTTATAGTGAAACTTTATTTCAGTTGAATAACTGTCTATTGTTTGTTTTACAAATTTTTCTAAAGAATTTATTGCAATTAGTTTTGGCTTTATAAATTTAATTTCTGATTTATTTTCAAGATAGTTTTGAGTTGATTCAGTAATACGCATAACTCTAGCTAATTGATCAAATAATTTTAAGGTTAGTTGTTGCGAATCGGAATTGAGTTGATCAAATATATTTCTATACTCTTCGGCAATGAAATTCAAATTAGAGAGGGGGGTTCTTAATTCATGAGTAAGCATTTCAAGTAAAAACTTAAATTTCTCTCTTTCGTTTTTTCTTTTTACAATTAAAAATCCAACCATTAAAAATAGACTCACCGTAACGACTATCATTATTATAAAAAGTATATTAAAAAAACTCAGCTTCTTCAAAAATAATTGAGTTGAATTAACTTTCCAACATATATTATTTGAAACTAAATAACAAACTCCGTAGTCAGTATTCTCACTTAAAATTATTGGCGATAATACGGTTGAATCCCAATACTCCTCCCAAATAGTTTTAGTATAAAAATTATATTTATACTCAAAAGATTTATTTTTAATAAATACATATTTATCGGTCACTAAAATATCTTGAAACTGAGAAAGATTATAAAGCTCTTCCCAGCCTAGCTCTAACAAAATTCTTTTTTTATAATCGAGTACAAGATAATTTAAATTTTTTTGAATTTGTTGTATTTCTAAAACATGAAAATGATATATTTTATCATTTACCCATTTTTTTAACTCATCCACATTAATATTTTTAGAAAATTTATTTTTGAATTCCAAATACGCAAAAGTATCCCCTTGGACAGAAAAAATCGGATCACCAACTAATAACTCATCTTTAAAATTTTTACCACTACATTGTAATTTGTGAAAAAGTACTGATTTAGCAAGTATAGGATTTTCAATTTTTGCAACTGATGAAGTTTTTGTACAAATACCTTTAATAAGATTGAAAATTATTTTAACTTCACTTGAATTGTATTTTGTATAGTCTGGCAATATGGCTTCTGGATTTATAAATTGAGTTTGTTCTAAATCGACAATGTCCTTTTGGCGTTCATTTTCTGATTCAAACTTTTTTAATTCCGAATCCACATTTGGAAAAGCAATATCGAAATATTTTTGATTTTTAAAATTAACAACTAAAAAAACTAAAATTACTGAGGTAAGCGCTGTCAATAATAGGAAAACAATTTCAAGATTATTTTTTATAAATTTTAATTTTTTTTGCGGCAAATACATATATTCAAATTATTCTATTTTATTCTAGCAATTCATTGTCATGAAAATGTCAATTCTATGTCATTTCTATAAGTTAATAAGGGGTGATTCAAAATCACCCCAACAAACAGGAAAATAACAGTTCACAATAATGTCTGATATAATCGCATAGCGATCAGACTTAATCATGAGCTGTTATATATATGATATTTTCAAAGTCTATATATTTACCTTATTTTGTACTAAATTTTTTATTTTATTTATGGCGCAACTAACATCCAATAACCCAAAGATGAAATTTCTGGTAAGTAGCTATGAGTTTCATCTGATATTATAGTCCCAACTAAGGTTGTTGGATTATTTGTAATATTATACTTTCTAATGTATTGAGCCCCAGTTGAATCATTTGTTTCCCAAGTGTATAAATAATTTATATTATCTTTCTTAATGTGAAAAATATTTCGAACTGTTCCTGCTGTAGCAATATCTAAAATAGAGTTTTGCAAAGTATATGTTCCATTATTACTAACATCTTTTATCCTAACAACATTTTGTGTTCCGCCCAAAAAACCTGTTTTCACAATAAAGATATCATTCGTAAAATTAGTGCCACCTGCATTTTCAAGAGGAACAACCTGAATTACTTTTTCATCAGAAGTGGCCGCTGAATATAACAATGTTGGATTCATAGTTCCAGTACAACCATCAAAATCTGCTTGCGTAAACTTTGAAACTCCATACTGATTTAAAATCATATCAGATGAATTGCCAGAGTCACCAAACCAACCTATATAAGTTGTAGACCCAAATCCATAAATATTCATTGCAAGATCCCCAACTTTTCTATAATTTTCAGAGAACTGGACTGTACAACCTACAGCTTTAGTCCAAGCCGCAGAACTTGATGGCATATTATAATTTGTATAACGATAAATTTTTCCTATGCTCGACGAATAATCAGAAAGATAAAAATTTCCGTAATAAATTTGTGAGTGGCCAAACTGAAAATAATAATTACCTACAGAATCTGTACCCGGTATTGGAGTTGGAGAAGGACTAATTTTTTGAGGATAACTTACTGGATAGCCAATACTTTTAACTTGCATTTGAAGTGATGAATTTGTTGAGCCCATAGTCATGATTGCAGTAGGAGTTCCAAACGGTGACTCTTTTCCCAGTTTCATCCCCATTGTATAGTGACTAACTCCAGCCTCTGGAATAAAACCAAATCCTTTAAACGTTCCTGTAGACGAGAAGACCAAAATACTACCATCATCACTTAATCGGGCTGGAGCATTAAGTCTTGTTGTAGGTTCTCGGGATACTAAGATATCATCCGTTTCAATTTGTGCTAAAACTAGAAATGTTGCACTAGTTGTATTTAAATCTAAACCTGAAAACATAACTTTCAATTTATTAAGCGTACCACTCGCAGAGGCAGTAAAAGTTGTTTGATAAACACCATCATCTCCAACAACTGGCTCAACCGCACTAAATGTTCCTGAGCTTGTCCCCTCAGTGCCGACAGATAGCACAAGTTCTGAAGCAAAACTAGAGTCTAAAAATTTATTATTTGAAGAATCTTTTAATGTAATTGTAACAACACTTGTTTCACCCATTGCCAATTTAGAATTGGAAATCGAAGCTGAGCTATTTTGCATGCTAATATCATAAATTGGATCAGGCGTTGAAGTTATTGTAGGCGTAGAGGTTGGCGTAGGAGTTGGAGTCTCAGAAAGTAATTCTTTTTTCTTCTCACAATTATTTAAGCAAATTAAACTTACAGAGATCATAAAACTCATTAAAAATTTATTCATATTATTTTCCTATTTTAAATTGGAATTTAGTATTAATTAGTAATAAATCATTAATACATAATAAAAATAATATCCTATTATATAATGAAGGTTAATAGAATTTCAAAAACTATCCCTATGGATAGTATCGACTTTTGAATTTTTTATTTTCGACCTTTGTTAGTTGAGTTGGTGACGTCAATAACTTCTTCACTATCGCTCTTTGAATGCGAAAATTTTTTGTATTCATTTATTTGAATTTCATCTTTTTTATTATCTTTTATTTTACTAAATTTAGAATATTTTGTAAAAATAAAATACAGAAGTCCTACAATTATAATTTCCCAAAAACCTATTTTCATAAAAACTCGTTCCCTATTGAGACTTTTTTAAAATACTTTTCCTAATATTTCAAACTAAGAGTTATACTTATAAACATGAATTCAAAAAATATTTTTCATATTTTACTTTTATTTCTGGCTTTAGTGTCTTGCCAATCTGCTCCTTCTCTACTTAAAGATTTTGATAATGTACCTCTAGGTGCAGAAAAAATTGATGTGCTTGAAAAAATTGGCAATCCAACCTTTTTTGATAGAAAATTAGGACAAGATCGATGGACCTATCAAATTTACGAAGATAATATTAAACATGAAAAAGTAGTATACTTTTTGGACGGATTTGTGACTTACAGAGGAGAACCAATCCCACCATTTATTTCTGCAGAAGAACAAGATAACATTAATTATGAAAAAAATATAATTCTTGATTTAGCTGATGCTAAAATATTATCTACAAACAGTAAGAACTCCAAATAAATCTTGTAATTATTTTCGTAAAATTACTGTACCTGTTGGATCATTTTCAGGAGTAGGAACATCTTCAATTAAACTTTCCGCAGGCATTCTATCCGAGTTCTTTTTTTTTGCGGGCAAAACAGTTATCTTTTTTTCTTCTTCTATAGTTTCATTATTTATTTTTTCTTTTTTAGTTCTCAAAAGATGACCATATTGGAATCGCATTTTATCTATTGCACTATCCAATTCTTTATCTATTGTCGCTTCTGTTTCAATCTCTTCTAATGAATCAACTTTTATTTTTTTATTTTGTTTTACAAAACCCCTATCAGGATATCGAAATCTAATTATTGCTCTTTTCTTTTCAATATTTTCATCTAAGTCTTTTAACTCTTTATATTCTTTTTCAATTTGCTTTACTGTTTCTCTAAAAGCTTTAGGTTCAGTAATATGTTCTTTTTCTTGTAAAAGTTTTTTCAAACTTTCGCGTTTAGCCTTCATCTTTGCCCCAATTTGTTCAATTGCTGCATTTAACTCTAAGAATTCATCTTTTTTAATAAAACCAGAGCCTTTTGACTCCCCACCCTCTTCAGCTACTGCGGGGGCTCCGTGCTCTTCTGCAAAAGTGACGCTACTTTGTAAAAAAATTAATATTATAAAACTAAAAATAATTAATAAAAATCTTTTTAACTTATTTTGTTCAAACTTGAACATTATCTTCTGTATTGATTTCATTATCCACCATCCATGTGATTTCAATTGGCAATGCTTTTAATCTATTTATTAATAAACTTGCTTTAACCCCATTAACCTTTTTAAGCACAAGCTCTCCCGCTTGTATCTGATTCATCAACTCTAATGCAACCCAGCCCCATCTTGGATCTTTAAGTTCTTCATATATTTCTGAACGAAGTCGATTCCCATCAATACCTTTAATAAATATTTTGTAAATAAATGAATCCTGTGAAGATGATTGCTCTTTTAAATTTTGTGAATTTTTAGAATTATTATTAAATTCAATTGATGAATTTGTTAACGATTGGTTTGTATACTCAGGTAAATTCACTTCATGATCCGATTCGGTTTCAGAATTATCAATTTCAGCAAGTGAATCCAAGGTATAGTTTTTAACTGAAAAATCGGATGGGATATCTTTTGAACTACTATCTAAAATAGTTTCATTTATTTTATTAGAATCATCATCAGTTATAAAGTTATTATCTAAATTTTCTGATTTTTCTAACACTTCAGATTCTTCTGTGGCCATTTGTAAATTACCATCAAAATCAAAAAAAAGTGGCGTACGACATTGCGGACAAACCACCATGCCAAATCCCGCTTGAACATCAGACTGACAAACGGGACATTGAATTACACTCATTTATTTTTTTTATCCATTTTTCTTCGGTCGGCCCGATTTAATTTATTTTGTTGCGATTGCGGAGGTCCTGCCTTAAAGCTTATCTTCTTTTTATCTGAAGAAGATTCCGTTCCACTATCTAGATCCATCATCGTTGAAGCTACATTTTCATCTGGAGCCTGATATACAAGATTTTTTTGATTATCTTCAGGAAGCATTTCTTCAACTAATTCTTTTGCTTCTTCAGGATTTTCAACAACCAATTGTATTTTTAATAATTTTTCAATAACTTCAGCTTTGATAACTCTATTTAACTGTTCAAAAGCAGTGAAGGCTTCTTTCTTGTATTCAATTAATGGATCTTTTTGAGCATATCCTCTTAGTCCTATTCCTTCTTTAAGATGATCAATCAGCTGCAAATGCTCTTTCCATCTTTGATCAATTGTTTGAAGCAGAATCATTTTTTGAATTTGTTCAAAAATAGGACCTAATTGTGTTTTTTGTCTTTCGAAAATTTCTTTAACTTTTTTACTAATAAAATCTGTCAATTCTTGAGCTGAAAATAATTTATGACTACTTACAAACTCATCAATAGAAAAACCAAATTGTTGTAAAGTTGCAGTATTCAATCCTTTTAAATCCCAATTATCAAACTTCGCATCAAGTGGAACATATTGATCTAAAATATCTGAAGTCACTTCGCTTAACATATCGAGAACTGTTTGCGATAATTCTTCACCATATAATAAATTTTTTCTTAGACTATAAATCGCCATTCTTTGTTGGTTCATTACATTGTCGTAGTCTAATAGATGTTTTCGTATATCGAAATTATGTCCTTCTACTTTTCTTTGCGCACCTTCAATGGCTCTTGATACCATGCCTGCTGTAATTGGTTCATCTTCTGGAACATTTAATGTGTCCATAATTTTTTGAATTCTTTCACCGTTAAAAATACGCATTAAATTATCTTCAAGGGCTAAATAAAATCGTGATTCACCTGGGTCACCTTGTCGACCTGCACGTCCTCTTAATTGATTATCAATACGACGGGAGTCATGACGTTCAGTTCCTATAATATATAAGCCTCCCGCAGAAATCACATGGGCTTTTTCATCTTCGCAAACTTTTTTAAACTTCTCGACAGCATTTTTATATTCATCACTCGCTTCATCTTTAATAATTTGCTTTGCCATCACTTCGGGATTACCACCCAACACAATATCTGTTCCTCGACCGGCCATATTTGTTGCAATTGTTACTGCTCCTTTTCGACCCGCTTGCGCAATTATATCGGCTTCACGCTCATGATGTTTTGCATTTAATACTTCATGTGAAATACCTTTATTTTTAAGTGCACGACTTAACATTTCTGATTTTTCAATACTAACTGTACCAACAAGAACAGGTTGACCCTTAGCAACTCGCTCTTTGATATCATTGGTAATTGCATTAAACTTTGCATTTTGAGTTTTATAAACCACATCATCCATATCCTTACGTTGAATTGGTTTATTTGTTGGAATAACTGTCACCGATAAATTATAAATTTTTTGAAATTCAACAGCTTCAGTATCCGCAGTTCCTGTCATTCCTGCTATTTTATTATAAAGTTTAAAAAAGTTCTGAAAAGTGATTGTTGCCAACGTTTGATTTTCGTTTTTTACTTTTACGCCCTCTTTAGCTTCTATTGCTTGGTGCAAGCCATCGCTCCAACGACGCCCGGGCATCAATCGACCCGTAAATTCATCTACTATTACAATTTCACCATCTTTTATCATATAATCCACATCTAGTTTATAAAGATGATGTGCCTTTAAAGCCTGGTAAATATGATGAAGTAATTCAATATGTTTTGGATCATATAAATTTTCAATTTTTAAAAGTTCTTCTACTTTAGTATTGCCTTCCTCAGTTAATGAAGCGGTTTTACTTTTTTCTTCCATTGTGTAATGTTTGTCTTTTTGAAGATGAGGTATAATCTTATCAATTATTATATATTTATCTGTTGATGATTCTGCTGGACCAGAAATAATTAATGGAGTTCTCGCTTCGTCAACCAATATAGAATCACACTCATCAATAATTGCAAAATTTAATTCTCGTTGAGCGAATTCAGTTTTATCGAATTTCATATTATCACGGAGATAATCAAATCCCAATTCGTTGTTAGTTGCATAAGTAATATCACAACGATAACTTTTTTTTCTTTGTTCATCATTTAGTTCATGTACTATTATTCCAGTTGTTAAGCCTAAAAATCCATACAACTTACTCATCCACTGCGCATCTCTCTTCGCCAGATAATCATTTACAGTTACAACATGTGCACCTTTACCAGAAAGAGCATTTAAATAAACAGGTAATGTTGCCACTAAAGTTTTACCTTCTCCAGTTCTCATCTCTGCAATTCGACCTTGATGGAGCATAATCCCGCCAACCATTTGCACATCATAATGTCTCATGCCCAAAACACGACGACTTCCTTCTCTACATACGGCAAATGCTTCAGGTAAAATGTCATCAAGAGTTTCGCCTTTAGCGAGACGCTCTTTAAATAATTTAGTTTTATTTTGAATTTCTGAATCACTAAGAGTTTTTAAATTTTCCTCAAAGGAATTTATTTTTTTCACTATTGGATCAAGAGCTTTTATTTCACGATCGTTTTTTGTTCCGAAAACTTTTGCTAAAAATTGTGTAATCATGATTTATCTTTCTAATCTTTCGAATTTTCAAAGTTTGTTTTATTATGAATAAATTTTCATTGATTTACCCACAAAAATTAAAAGACTCCAATTTAACCTTACTATAGGAAATATCTATCTAAAAAGAGATCTTTTTGACAACCTGTGATGAAAACTCAGACATTAGTCTGATAAAGTTCAAATTCAAACTAAAGTTTAAATTTGGTTTTTATTTTTGAGTTGCCGAATTCCTTCGTAGAGGGCAATTGCAACTGCAGTGGCAACGTTAAGGGATCGAACAGGACCAAACTGTGGAATCTTAATTACTCGCTCTTTATTTGCATCAAGAATTTCAATGGGAAGTCCTTTAGTTTCTTTTCCGAAGACCAACCAATCACCCCTCTGAAAATCCACTTGATCATAATTTTTTTCAGCTTTTGTTGAGAAAAAAAAAGTTCGATTTGGATTTGGTAAATTTTCAAACCATGAATTATAATCCGTATGAGTTTGCCATTTTAAGTAGGGCCAATAGTCTAGTCCAGCTCGCTTTAGATTTTTATCATTTATTTCAAAACCCATTTTACCAATAAGATGCAACTCAGACTGAGTGCCTACGCAAGTCCTTCCAATGTTTCCAGTATTCTGTGGAATTTCTGGTTCAATAAATGCAATTTTAAAAAAAGGATTATAATTATTCAATTAAACCTACTTAATTAAGAAGTTTGAATAACTCGATACCAAGCTTTGATAAAGCTAATCTGCGTCCCTTATCAACTATTAACTCTAAACTCATAAGTTCTCTGTAGAGAGTCATATCAATTGGTACAATCTCTCTTCCTGAAGAACTTCCTAATTTTAAAATATAGTTTCTTTGCTTTTCAGAAAGTTTTTCGGTAAGTGGGGGGCTTGCTCTCATACAGGCTTCCCAATCACCATTTTCAATTACGTTTAATGTTTGTGGTAATTTTTGTTTATTAAGAACATAAACCCATGATTGTAACATTTGATCGCCCACCATAACGTAAACTATTTCACGATGGTATAAGCTTTTTGAAGGATCTTGCGTATTATAACCATAGAAACCATCAAGAATGTGCCACAGCATATCAGACGACTTAATCTCTAATAATTGCCCATTGATCTTATCTTGTCCCTCTAGAACCATTGCGGGGAAACCAACTTTAAGTCTAAGCATTGTACCTTTTGTAAAAGCAGGCTTAACAGAAGATATAAAATCTTTTATTTTTTCAAAATGAACCATGCCTTCAGCCATAGAACCATACACAAAAAGTAAATTATTAGACATACCCCTCCCCCTGAAAAATAAATCTAAATCATAGTCTTTTCTTATGTTTAATAACAAACAAATTCAAAAAACGCAATTTAGTTTTCAAATTAGAGGCGCACTGGTCTAAAAGTATATTAACAGTAACTCAAGTTAGTACAATGGCTGAAAGGTTTCTACCAGAATTTGATTTATCTCTGCGATAAGAATTCCATTTGTTATTTTTAACAGTATCAATTTCAATAAATTTAATTTGCTCTTTCGTTACCCCTATTGTTGCTAATTGAAGTTCTAATAAATAATCTAAATTAAAATAATATTTTTCGATGTTGTTTACAAGTTTACTATAAGAAAGTTTATTTTTATCATATTTAATTTTAGAATTAATTTTAGCACCAATTTTTTCTATTTCAAAATTTGGAAAAATAGATTTTTCTAATAAATTTTTTACATCTAAATCTATTTCAAAACTCTCCTGCAAAATTCTTGGCCCCACAAAAACCAAAAGGGATTCAGAATTCAAACTTAATTGGGTCAACAATCGAGAAATTGATTTTATTACTATTAAATTTACAAAACCTCGCCAACCAGCATGAATTGCAAGTGCAAATCTACCTTCTTTATCAACAACCATAATTGGATTGCAATCAGCAGTTTTTATCAGAAGCATCTCATTTTTAAATTGAGAATAAAGTGCATCAGCTTCAATTAGATTTAATTGTTTTTTTATATCTAAGGTTGCGACTAGGTTGTCACCATGAGCTTGCTTAACAGCAAATAAATCTATTTTAATAGGAGCTATATTTTGAATATTATCTCGAGTTAATTTAGCAGATCCAAATATTATTTGAAATTGGGATCCCGAAATAAAAACACCCATTTCATTCTCTAGGATTGAAATGGGTGTTTGATTTAAAATCTCATTTTTTATATTATTAGCTTTTTTAAATTCAACTAAATTTAATTTCATTAAAATATAGTTTCAGCTAACTATAACATAAGTTCAAGTTTTTTATATTATGGGGTGATTCAAAATCACCCCCAACCAACAAGAAAATAATGGCGCAGGATTATGTCTGATATAATCGCGCAAGCGATCAGACTTAATCATGAGCAGTTATTATTTACTTACTGAAACAAGTTCAGCGTATATTGGTAAATGGTCACTCACACCATAACTTGTTTTTTCATCAAATCTAGCTGGATCACCTGAGTTATCTAATTGATATTTTCCACTCTTTACTACTCGAATGGAATCAGCATCAACTTCCAAGCCACTACCTAATTTATAAGAAGAGTTTGGTTCAAAACCTGAGTTTGATGCTGCGGTTGGGGATTTTGAAAATCCAAGAATATCAAGAAATGACCAGCTTGTTTTGTATTTATGTGTTCCTTGGCAAGCTTGGCATCCAATTAGATGGGATACTAACCACTGAGTAGCTAATTGATCTTTAACAAGTTGTTGTTCTGTTTCGATGATATTAAAATCACCACCTACTACAGATACTCTTCCCGCTGGAAGATTTTTTTGAAGTTGATTTAAGAAAGCTACAGCTTGCTGTCTAAAAATGGTAGGTTTTCCCTGAGAAGGAAAATGAACCCCAAAAACTGTGAGAGTTTGTCCCGAAGGTAATTTTAAATCTACTTGCAGTATACCACGGGTTTTAAGCCCTTTCACTTCCGCTCCAGGATCAATTGAAGCCATTGGGCTATGGCTTGCAGCAGGCACATTAAAAGGAATTCTATGAATCTTAGGCGTTCCCGCTAATGGAAATTTTGAAAGTAAGCCGACGTTGATACCTCTTGCATCATCACCTTGTAAAATTACTTGAGTGATAAATTTGCCATCTTTTAAATATTTTGAATTTAATTGGTTAAGAATATTTTCATTCTCAACTTCCTCTAATAAAATGATATCGGCACCATTTTGATTTACACTTAAAATAGTATCTGCAATTCTAGTCATTTTTGTTTCAATAACAGAATCACTCCAGTCTAAGTTCATGCACTCATCGTAATAAAATGTACCTGGTTTATTGCTAGCAGCACATGTATTCTGTTGTTTTTTAGCATTTTGTCTTTTGTCAGCCAAAGATAAATAAGCTTCATCATTGTGTTCAGGGTCGTCAACATTATCAAATAAGTTCTCTACATTATATGCCATAATTGAAACTCTAGATTCTGCAATTGGAATTGCGACTGAGTTAGCAAAGGCAGTTGTTGTGTGGGTTGAAACAAAAGAGAGACTTAAAAGTGAAATCGATAAAAATGATTTCAATGACATTGGACCTCCTAGGTATTGGCCGTTTAACCGAGTTTCTAATTAAAAAGGACAATTATTGCAAGTGTTATGTAAAAAACGAAAGATATTATGCATAAAATAAATATTAACCAAAATTTAACATTGCCCTCAAGTTTAGTTCTAACTTTCATTGTCAGACATAATTGTATAGTTCATATTTAAGTCATGGAAATTATTTCTAGAAACTTAAAGAGACACAACCAATTATTGTTACTTTTAATGCTAATTCTAACTTTTATAATCCTTTCTCCATTTGTAACTATTATACATTACTTCATTCAAGATCAGGTTTATTCACAATCTCAATTAAATATTTTTAATAACATTTCCTTGCCAGAACTTCGTTGGGCGCTTCAAAACACTTTCCTTCAAGCCATAATAAGTTCCTTTTTTATTGTTTTAATCAGTTTGTGGGGGGCATTTGGCTTGTTTTACTTAGAATCAAATCTAAAGCCTAAAGTTTATAGATTTATTGAAATTCTATTGTTGGCTCCAATTTTACTCCCATCGCTTTACTTAGTGTTAGCTTGTTTTATAATTATAAAGCCATTTCCTTTCGGAATTCTTGGCATATCGATTGTACATGTGATTCATCATACAGGAACAGGAATTATAGGATTTAAAACTCTTATAGAAAATAAAATTGGAAATAACTCTGAACTCGCCCTTATTGAAGGGGCGAATAAATATTATTATATTTGGAATGGAATAATTAAGGGGATTAAAAAAGAAATTACCTATATTTTTATTTATTTCTTTACTATTTGTTTTACTAGTTTTCAAATACCTCTCCTAACAGGGGGGAGTCAGGGCACAACCCTTGAAGTTCTAATATCTGAAAAAATATTGATTGATAATAATTTAAAACAGGCATTGGGATTAGCGTTAGTTCAATTTTTATTTTTAATAATATTAAATTACGTTAGCCATAATACTCCTCAATTGAATCAACAGATAAGAAATTATAAAAAAGATTTTAAAAATACAACGCTCTTGAATTTAAAATTTGGAGTTTTTTTTATTTTCTTATTACCTATTTTTACTTTAATCACTCCGCTCTTAGCCATCCCCAAAGGGGTTTTACAGCTTCATGCAATTCATTTTAATTTTGACAAACTACTAACACTCAGTTTTGGCAGTTTGAAAATTGGTCTAATTAGTGGAGCTGTAATGTCCTCTTTGCTAATTTGCATTTGCTTATTGTTTGATTTTAAGTTTTTTGAAAGATTTATTCGCTCATACGTTTCTCCTAGCCCTGTTGTGATGGGAACAGTTTTATTTTTATGGAAATGGTTAGAGTTTGTTCCGTCTTCGATTAGCCTTAGCGTTGGACTATCTATATTGTGGGTTGGCGGAGTTTATAGAATATATTTGCATCCACTGATAGAAAATTTGAATTTACAAATTGCCGTTGCCAAAGTCATGGGAGCAAATTCATTTTTAATTTTTAAAACAATAATTTTACCCCAAATTTCAATTCCATTATTTTATGCTGTTGGAACTAGTACTTTGTGGACAGTTGGTGACTTTGCAATTTCACAATTTATCACAGGTCAACCTTTTCACTTGTCTATGACAATAAAATCACTGGCTTCAGGATATCGACTTGAAGCAGGATTGGCACTGAGTTGGATTTTGTTGTTTGTCGGTGGAATTTGTTTTTATTTTTTTACAAGGATCGGAAATGTCATTAGTAAAAAATCTTTTTTATGATGTAGAAAATTTTAACCTTAATATACCAGAATGGCATTTGCCTGACTCTGGCATTGTAGCTTTACTTGGCCCCTCTGGCGCAGGCAAAACTACAATATTTAAAATATTATTAGGATTAATTCCTTGCCCAACCTTAGAATGGATATTTAATGGTGAAGATCTGGCAAAACTTTCTGTGCAAAAAAGAAAATTAGGGGTTGTATTTCAGTCATTAGAATTATTCCCACACTTAACAGCAAGACAAAATATTTTATTCGCAGCAAAAGCTCGGCAAATTCCACAAAATATTATCAACTCTAATTTAGAGTTGTTTTCTATTGATTTAGATATGAAAAAATTTTTAGATCGAAAAGTCGAATTTTTATCCGGTGGCGAAAAACAAAGAACTGCGATGGCACGAGCACTTATGGGTGAACCCATTTTTTTATTTTTAGATGAACCATTTTCTTCTTTAGATGAAGAATTAAAAAGTGATGCTAGAATGTTAGTAAAAAAAATTCTCGCAAAAAAAAAGACACCTACCCTATTAATAACCCATGACCCGAGAGATATCGAACAAATGGCTGACCATGTTTTTCACTTAAAGGGTGGACATTTAACTACTTAAGTTTAACGTCTAGAAGTTAAATTCTCGCATGTAAATTTGAAATGCAATAATCAATATTGTCAGAGACCTTATGTGAATAATTCCTATTTAAACTTTAAATTTAAATATTAACTAATTGAAATTAAAAATAAATATCAGCCCTCTAAGCATCAGTTCAAATCTGTAAGTCTGTGTTTGTATCAAATATATCCAAATTTAAATAAAACTGGTTAGGAAGGAAGGTATCTTCCAAATTTAAAAATATAAACAAGGAGAAATTATGAAAAATTCGAAATATCGGATATTTTTTATTTTAAATATAATTGCTTTAATTTTGGCATTCCAATTTAGTTTTGCCCACGAGTATTATACTGATCATTCACATGACTCAGATATTGATAGGAAAATACGTGGGTACTTAGATCAAGCCAAGGATGATTTTGCATATGGTGTCACGGGAAGCACTTATAATTCAAAGTGTGAAGCTGTTTACTCAATAACTACTAAAGTTACTGGAGGATGTGCTGTATATAATGTTAATAGCTATAATGTTCCATATGTAAGAGCATGTGCAAAATTACGACACGAAGTTACTGCTAAAGCCTATGGCGCAGACGATGATGGAAACGTCCATAATAAATCAATTGTGCGAGCCTATCCCGAAGATGAGTGTTCGAGCTTTTATGAAAGAACTGACAGTTTTGTTGGTAAAATCGCCTTGGATGAATGTAATGATCAAATAAGTAAAATTAAAGATTTTTTTGATAATTATAAACCAAATGTTGGCAATGGATATTGTAAATAATTAAACCCTAAATAGAAAAATGATAGGAGATCAAATGAAAACTTTTTTAAAAATAAACTTATTATTAGTAATAATAAAAATAGCTAGTTTCAATTCAAATTTTGCATTTGCAAAAGAGTACTATGATTCCGCTGAAACTCGTTCTTCAAATGGAGTCGAAAAACTTGAAAAAATAGTGACCTCTGTTTCTGAATGTAGAAGTAGTGTTAAGGATATAACCCAGACTTCAGAAAAGTTTTTGTGGTGGAGATTAGAAGGAGATGTTAAAACTTGTTATAATGCATGTTATACGACTACCTTCAAAAACCAAATTACCTCATATTACTATGACAAAAGTGATGGTAGCGTAATCCCAGGTTCTGGAATAGAATATACTGAAATTGAAACTGAAAATAACAGTGATTCCTTATGAAACGTTTGATCCGATTCAAAATGAAACTGAAAATATTTAGGCAAAACAAATCCTTAGGAGTCGCTACCGGTGATGTATCAAACTCCTCCTTCAAAATATTTTTCTTGACCTGACTTTCCCTTTC